>Ga0335070_10010163_pt1 | contig 11006 bp, 11 predicted proteins | sample Lox_Sample_13_FD_206722 | JGI IMG/M metagenome (GOLD analysis project Ga0335070, IMG submission 206722) | Soil microbial communities from Loxahatchee National Wildlife Refuge, Florida, United States - Lox_Sample_1.3 | ecosystem: Environmental > Terrestrial > Soil > Wetlands | place: USA... | reverse complement strand
CCGCCGGTGGCGTCATAGGCGGCGGCGTTGACGAATTTCGCTGGCCCAAGCCGGTGCGCCCAGGAGACGTGCTTCGCGTCGAAAGCGAAGTGATCGAATCGCGGCCGTCCAAGTCGCGGCCGGAGATCGGCCTCGTTCGTGTCCGGCATACCACCTACAACCAGCACGCCGACGTGGTTCAAACGTTCATTGCCAATCACGTGGTCCAAAGGCGATCGCCCTGAAAGCTTAGTCGCGGCTGCCTTCGCGCTGGCGGGCGTGGTAGATTCCTGATCTATGAAGATGCCGCTTCCTAATCAGCGGACCCTGGCGCGCCGGGCCGATATCGTGGCAGCCCTGCGTTCGATCGTGCCCGGCGAGGGCGTCATCGACGATCTCGACGAGCGGCGCGTCTACGAGAGCGACGGGCTTTCTGTCTATCGGCAGATACCGATGGTCGTGGTCCTGCCGTCGAGCGTCGATCAGGTGTCGGCGGTCCTGCGCTATTGCCGTGAGCATGACGTGAAGGTGGTTCCACGTGGCGCGGGCACGGGGCTATCGGGCGGTGCCTTGCCGCTCGCCGACGGCGTGCTCCTGGGAATGTCGAAATTCAACAAGGTACTCGAGATCGATTACGCCAATCGCTGCGTCGTCGCACAGCCCGGCGTTACGAATCTGGGGATCACCAACGCCGTTACCGCGGACGGCTTCTACTACGCGCCGGATCCCTCGAGCCAGATCGCCTGCACGATCGGCGGGAACGTGGCGGAGAATTCCGGCGGCGTGCACTGCCTCAAGTATGGGCTGACGACGAATAACGTGTTGGGTGTGCAGATCGTCCTCATGAACGGCGAGGTGATACGGCTTGGCGGCAAGCATCTTGACGCGGGCGGCTATGATATACTGGGCATTGTCACCGGGTCGGAGGGCTTGCTTGGCGTCGTGACGGAGGTGACTGTCCGAATCCTGCCGAAGCCCGAGACCGCGCGAGCCTTATTGCTCGGCTTCGCGTCGCGACAGGCGGCCGCTGATTGCGTTGCCGCGATCATCGGCCAGGGCATCATCCCGGGCGGTATGGAAATGATGGACAAGCCGGCAATTCATGCGGCCGAGGCGTTCATTCACGCCGGCTATCCTCTCGATGTCGACGCGCTGTTGATCGTCGAGCTCGATGGGCCAGCGGTCGAAGTCGACGATCTTATCGACGCCGTAGAGCGCATTGCGCGCGGTCTGGGCGCCGTGTACTGCCGCGCGAGTAGTTCAGATGACGAGCGGCAGCGATTCTGGGCGGGCCGGAAAGCCGCATTTCCAGCCGTTGGACGCATTTCTCCCGACTACATGTGCATGGATGGAACCATTCCGAGGAAGCAGCTTCCATTGGTCCTCGGCCGGATCGGCGAGCTATCCGAGAAGTATGGCCTGAGAGTCGCCAATGTTTTTCATGCGGGCGATGGAAACCTGCATCCGCTTATTCTCTTCGATGCAAACCGGCCCGGTGAGGTTGAGAGAGCCGAGGCGTTTGGCGCCGACATCTTGCGACTATGTGTCGAAGTCGGCGGCGTCCTGACCGGCGAGCACGGAGTCGGTGTGGAAAAGCGCGATTTGATGGGCGCGATGTTCACAGAGACCGATATGATCCAACAGCAGCGGCTCAAATGCGCGTTCGATCCGAAGAGCCTGCTAAATCCAGGAAAAGTATTTCCGGTTCTTCACCGCTGCGCCGAACTCGGGCGTATGCATGTTCACCGGGGTCAGATGCCATTCCCCGACTTGCCGCGCTTCTGACGGGCGTACGGGGACTCAGCCAGCTCTCTTCGCTTCCGAGGCGTTGAGCCGGGCGGCATCCTCCATCTCTTTCTCTTTCGCCAGGAGCTGCCGCAGGACGTACGCGTATTTGACGGGAGGCACGGGAACATCGATGTTCCGCAACGTCCGATTCTCCGGCGCCACTTCCATGAGAATCTTCTTCGCGCCCTCGACCAGCTGACGATTGCGACGCGCCGTTTCCGCATTGGCGGCGTCGATCTGCTCGGCTTGCTCGATCGTGAACTTCTTCAGTTCCTCGTCGGTCGGCGCCTTATAGTCTTCGAGATACTTGCCCACAGCCTCCCCGCTCCGGCAATGCTCGCCATCGTCCAGTGTAGACTGCGAATGCTTTATGAATTCTTATAGTTGTCGGCCGCACCGCTCGTCCCATCCCAGCTGCAAACCGCTAACGTACTGGAAAACCACATAAATGCCAATTTGTCGGGGACGATGCCCGAGACGGATCGCGCGATGATCGGCCCGTACCGGCCGCAATCTTTGGCCGAGCTTCGCGATGCGATCGCCGGGTCCGCGGAGGAGGGAACGGCGCTTGAGATCGTGGGCGCGGGGTCGAAGCGGGATTTTGGGCGACCGATCCAGGCTGCCCGGCAGCTGGATGTGGCGGGGATCGCAGGTATCCGAAGCTACGAGCCGGCTGAATTGATTCTGACAGCCGGCGCCGGCACCCCTCTGGCGGAGATCGAAGCGCTGCTGGCGATGAACGACCAGATGCTCGCGTTCGAACCGCCGCACCTCGGGCGCCTGTTCGGCTCATCGGCCCCCGGCACAGTCGGCGGCGTTATCGCGTGCAACTTGTCCGGCCCGCGACGCATCATGAAAGGTGCGGCGCGCGACCATTTTCTGGGCGCGGTCGCGGTGAATGGTCGCGGCGAGATTTTCAAGGCCGGCGGAAAAGTCGTCAAAAATGTGACCGGCTATGATCTTTGCAAAGTCATGGCGGGGTCATTCGGCACGTTGGCCGTTCTCGAGGAAGTCACGCTGAAGGTCCTGCCCAAACCTGCGAAGACGCGCACGGTTCTGTTGATCGGGCTGGCTCCGGGCGAAGCGACAGCTGCAATGAGCGGCGCGCTTAACGGCCCTTATGAGCTCTCTGGTGCTGCATATCTGCCGTCGCAGGTCGCGGCGCGCTCGGCCGTGGAATATGTCCGCCGTGCGGGTGCGTCCATTACCGCGCTACGAATCGAGGGAACGGCCACATCCGTCGGTGCCCGGACGAAGGCTCTTTGCGCGCGCATCAGCCATCTCGCGGCGATCGAGGAGCTCCACACCATCAATTCGCTGCAACTTTGGCAGGAGATCCGCGACGTCGCTGCGCTGTTGCCTGACCGCGGCCGCGCGGTGTGGCGCGTCTCTGTTCCTCCCAACGGTGGCGCTACTGTTGCGGCAATGACTGGTGAGGAGTATTTCCTGGATTGGGGCGGCGGGCTGGTTTGGCTGGCGGCGTCCGCGGCTGGTGACGGTGGCGCCGCTGCTATCCGGTCACTGGTTGACGGTATAGGCGGTCATGCGACGTTGATCCGCGGCGCGCCGGGACTGCGCGCGGCCGTTCCGGTCTTCCATCCCGAGCAGCCGGCCCTGGCGAAGCTCACGGCCCGTATCAAAGAGGGATTCGATCCGCTGCGAATCCTGAACCCCGGCCGCATGTACGCCGACGTTTGACAAATGCAGACGAAGTTTACCGACGCCCAATTGAAAGACCCTGCCACGGCCGTCGCCGAGGCCGTTCTGCGCAAGTGTGTCCATTGCGGTTTTTGCACGGCCACTTGTCCCACGTACGTGCTGCTCGGCGATGAGCTCGATTCTCCTCGCGGTCGCATCTACCTGCTGAAGGAGATGCTCGAGCAAGACGCTCCGGCAACGGCGAATACGGTCCTGCATATCGACAGGTGTCTGTCGTGCCTGGCGTGCATGACGACGTGTCCCTCCGGTGTCCACTATATGCATCTCGTCGATCATGGACGCGCGCACATCGAGCGGACATATCGGCGACCTGTGGCAGATCGATGGCTGCGCGCCTTGCTTGCGTTTCTCCTGCCGCGGCCTGGACTATTTCGTGTCTCTCTTGCCGCCGCACTGCTTGCGCGTCCACTTGCGCCTCTGCTGCCCTCGCGGTTTCGAGCGTTGCTGAATCTCGCCCCACGCTCGCTTCCAAATCGATCGGCGATGGACAAGCCGCAGATATTCAGGCCGGCTGGTGTGCCGCGTATGCGCGTGGCGTTGCTCACCGGGTGCGCGCAAACCGTCCTCGCGCCCCAGATCAACGAGGCCACCATCCGACTTCTAACGCGGCTCGGCTGCGAGGTGGCCGTTGCATCTGAGGCCGGCTGTTGCGGCTCTCTGGTCCATCATATGGGCCGAAGCAGCGAAGCGCACAATTCGGCCGCGGCAAATATTCGGGCTTGGACCGCTCTTTGGGACGGCCGCGGTCCTGACCGCGTCGTCGTCAACGCGTCCGGTTGTGGCACGACCGTCAAGGATTACGGCCACATGTTCCGCGCGGATCGCGTCATGGCCGAGCCAGCGGTGCGAATTTCCACTCTAACGCGGGACGTCACGGAGCTCGTTGCTGAGCTAGGATTTCCGACCGCGGTTGTGCCGCAGGCGGCCGACGCCGCACGCGAGGTGACCGTAGCGTACCATGCCGCGTGCTCACTGCAGCATGGTCAAAAGATCGTGACAGAGCCCAAAGCGCTTTTGGCCGCGGCAGGATTCGTCGTCAGGGATATTCCGGAAGGACATCTCTGCTGTGGCTCTGCTGGCACATACAATCTACTCGAGCCCGATCTTGCATCGCGTCTCCTCGAACGAAAGGTCAGCAACATCGAGCGCGTCCGACCGGACGTCGTCGCCGCCGGAAACATCGGATGCATGACGCAAATCGCCAGTGGTGTCGACGTTCCCGTGGTCCACACGGTCGAACTGCTCGATTGGGTCACGGGCGGCCCGAAACCAGCCGCGCTCGGGTAGCGACTTCACACATTCTCTGGCCGGGCGCATAATTTGCAGATGCGCCCGTGCGTGATGATTCGGCTGTTCCGGCTGACGGTGGGACTACTTCTGGCGGCAGCGCTTCTCGGGGCCCATCCGTCGACTGCGGCCCAGAGCGACCCGAGGCTCGATGGGCTGTTCGAGAAGCTCCGAACGACGGCCAATCCGTCGGAAGCCAAGATCGTGGAATTGTCGATTTGGCAGATATGGACCGAATCCGGCGATCCGGCGACCGACTCATTGATGCAGCTGGGACTTGCCGCCATGGAGACGCGTGATCTGACGGGAGCGTTGTCGCTGTTCGACGCCGTGACCGCCCGGTCGCCCGATTTTGCCGAAGGGTGGAACAAACGCGCTACTATCCTCTATATGATGGGTGCTGCCGACAAAGCCGCGGAGGATGTGGCGCGCGTATTATCTCTTGAGCCCCGGCACTTCGGTGCGCTCGCCGGTTTGGGCCTGATTGACATCCAGCTCAATCGGGACGACGCGGCAATCGCGGCATTCGAGCAAGCGCTCAAGATCAATCCGAACATGCCCGAAGCCAAGGCTCATCTCGATGCTTTGCTCAAGAAGCGGAGCAAAGGGGCGATCTGACGTCACTACGAGTTGATTTGCCGGCCTGGGGCCGGCCCGAAATCATGGCTTATGGCCCTACTTGACGGAACCGGAGTGGACGGATGCTGATCAGGCGCAAGCACGGATGGGAAATCGCGGAATCGCAGGCGACCTCCGAAGCCGTGTTTTTCAATCGCCGGCGATTCCTCGCGGCTGGAGCCGCCGGCCTCGTCACGTCCGGCGGAGTTGCCCGTCGAGCGCAGGCGGAGTCAGACGATCGGTCTGCAAGGCTCTATCCGGCGACCCGAAACGACAGGTATCACCTGGATCGGGACATCACGAACGAAAAGGTGTCGACCACCTACAACAATTTCTACGAATTCGGCTCGTCCAAGAATGTATGGCAGGCGGCGCAACGGCTGCCGCTCCGGCCATGGGAAATCCGTATCGATGGGATGGTCGACAAGGAGATGACGGTCGGTATGGACGATCTCCTCAAGCAGGTTCAGCTCGAGGAGCGGCTTTATCGTCATCGCTGTGTCGAAGCGTGGTCCATGGCGGTGCCGTGGACCGGCTTTCCGATGAAGCGCCTTGTCGAGATCGCGAAGCCGCTGACGTCCGCGAAATACGTGCGCATGGAGACGTTCAACAAGCCGGACGTCGCGTTCGGGATGAAGGCGTCATGGTACCCGTGGCCATATGTCGAAGGCTTGACCATCGAAGAGGCGACCAACGATCTCGCGCTGATCGGGACCGGCATTTACGGCAAACCACTGCCAACGCAAATGGGGGCGCCGCTCCGGCTCGTCGTTCCGTGGAAGTACGGATTCAAATCGATCAAGTCGATCGTCCGCTTCAGCTTTACCGACAAACGGCCGGTGAGTTTCTGGGAAGAGATCCAGGCGAGCGAGTACGGGTTCTGGGCCAACGTTAACCCGCAAGTGCCGCACGCGCGGTGGAGCCAGGCGAGCGAGGAAATCATCGGTACGGGCGGCCGCCGTGTGCCAACCCAATTGTTCAACGGCTATGGGGATTTCGTTGCCTCGCTCTATGCCGACAAAAAGGGCGAGAAGCTCTGGATGTAAAGGGCCGTTTGCACAAGCTCGCGAGATCCGTTTGCGACAAGCTTAACGGGCATTAAGCTTCGAATGTGACCCCGGTCACAGTTTTTTGCGGCTTTATTTGTAGGCTCTTGTCAGGCTGAACTCGACCGTCTTGCATGGCGTCGAAGGGGACAGACAATGATGATGCGCCGCATCGTTCTCGCAATCACTCTCACGGTCCTGATTTACGCCGTGCCGGCAGCGCCCGGGCAGGCGCAAGCCCTCGATTCGCGCGATGCGTCGGCTTTCGTGGCGACGATGGTTCAGGAGTTTTTCGATACGCTGGGAGGTAAGGACCTGTCTCGTGACGAGCGGGTGCGCTTCTTGGAGCACCTCATACGCACGTACGGAGACATCCCGAGCACTTCCGAGGCGCTTCTCGGAAAGTCTTGGAGCCAGGCCAGCGATGACGAGCAAAACAAGTTTCAGAGAACCTTGATCGCATACATGCTCGCGATGTGGAGCAACTCGCTGACGGACGTTTCTCCGCAACAGAAGATCGTCGTGACCGGCGCGGAGCCGAAAGGCAAGTACGTTCTGGTTCGATCGTTCGCAACGGCGCCGGGCGAGGACCGCACCTACGTCGAATGGCTGGTCGGCGCTGGCGATGGCGACCGGCTCTTCGTGGCTGACGTGAATGTCGAAGGCGTCAGCATGGTTCGCGTGATGAAATCCGATTTCTCTTCGGTCCTCGTGGCGAACTCCGGCCGTCTCAGTGGCCTTATCGCTGGAATGCAGAAGAAGATCGATGCGGTGAACTGACGCCAGTTACCTGCGGCGAAGGCGCAACACCGTAATTTCTGGCGGACAATTCAACCTGACGCGACGGGCGACGCCAAGCCCACGCGACGTGTAGCCGGGCATTCCATCGCAGCACCAGATGCCGCTCGCAAGGTCGCGATGGCGGTCGATCGCGGTCACGATGGGTCGCCCTCCCGGCAAGCAGATCTGTCCCCCGTGCGTGTGTCCCGCAAGATAGAGATCGTATCCGGCGTTCGCTGCGATATCGGCCATTTCGGGGCTATGCACGAGAGCGACGGACACGTCGGCTTCGGTTGAGGGACGCAGGGTCCGTTCCGCATCCGCCGTGTAGAACGTATTGACGTCATCGAGGCCGGTGAGGCGCAGCGAGGCGCCGCCGCGTCCGATGATCGCGTGCTCGTTGATCAAGGTCCGGATTCCGACTGCGTTCAGCGCTTCCGCCAGATCGTGAGAATCGTGGTTTCCGAGAACGGCGAAAATCCCATCCCGTACGTCGAGAGCGTCGATAAACGGCATCAACTCGCAGACCGCTCTTCCCGCGGCAGGGGTACCCCAACTCTGGATATCGCCCGCCAATATCGCGGTGTCCACCGCCACATCACGAACGAGGGTGGTAGCTCGTTCGAGCAGGCCGGGTATCCTCCCCACATGGAAATCGGATACCAGGAGGATCTTGTATCCATCGAACGCGTCTGGCAGGCGCGGAAGGCGAATCTCGATGTCAGTCAGGCCAATGTCGAGCGTCTGGGAAAGCGCCCACCGCCGGAGACCTGCGACCGTGACGAGCGGTTCGATGATATGGGTGATCTTCCAGAGCTTGCTCTTCCCGAGAACACCGGTTCGCGTGTAGCGGCGCCGGCTATCGGCCTCCATTTGCCGGCGCCGATGTCTCCAGGATGTTCGGTGCGGCGATGTGTAAAGCGACAGGTCGCTCATGCTGCAGCAGTTTTTCTATCACCGGATACTGGGCAGCCAGTGATAAATTTGGCCCGATAACGCCTGAGATGGCGGCGGTATTCGGCCTGCGAGGCGGCGTGCAATCCGGCCGAATATATCAACCTGCTGATTCGAATTGTCTTTCGAGAAGCGCTTTTTTTAGCTAGCTATAGCGCCGGCTTCGCAACCCCGGCTGGCGTCTATGCAACTTCTGATCGACGTTTTCGGTTTCTTGAGCGTGCTGCTGCGCGGCGCGGAGATCGCGGCCGAGAGCTTCGTGGTAGGCGGAATAGCCTATCTTTTACTCCTCGTCCGCCCGCTGAGCCGGCGGCTGCCGCCGCAATGGCCTAGCTTATGGGATCTGAGTCGGCGCTGGATCCGATATTCGGCAATCGCTCTCATTTGCATCATGGCCATATGGCTAAGCATCGACAGCGCCGTATTGACGACCACCGCCGATCTGTCGCTGTTCGATCTGCTTGGTGCGGGTTTTTTTGTCGCCGGCTTGGCGACCATGGTGGCGGCGGCGGTCATCTTCTGGCTCGCCCATCAGCGCGATGGAAAGATCGGCGAACGGCTGGCACTGGTCCTGCTTGGCGTGCTGCTCCTTCTGTCCTGCTCGATGACGAGCCACGCGGCAGCTCGTCTGGAGGGCCGGGGACCATTGATCGTGGCAGACATGATCCACCAGGCGGGCGCCTGCATCTGGATCGGCGGCATTCCTTATTTTCTACTGAGCCTTCGCTTCTTCAAATCGGACGATCGAGCCACTGCCGCGATAGTTACTCGCTTTTCGGCGATCGCGATGATCGCGGTCGGCGCGCTGTTCTGCGCCGGCATCGCAATGGGGTTGGCCTATATCGACTCGGTTGCTGCGATATACGGGACGGCCTATGGCGTCATGGTGACGACAAAAGTGGCGCTCTTCGGAATCCTGCTGGCGTTTGGATTCATGAACAACCGTATCGGCGCCAAGCTGCAGGCCGGCGACAGGACCGCACCCGTCCTGCGGCTGCGGCGATTTGCGGAGGCCGAGATCGGCATTGGTCTCAGCGTCTTTTTCGCCGCTGCATCCCTCACGTCGGTGCCGCCGGCGGCAGATCTTGTGACTGATAGGGTCACGGTTCCGGAAATCGTCGCGCGTCTGGCCCCTGAGGTTCCGAGTTTGACGAGCCCGGACTACGAGGCTCTCGCTATTCCGAAGCTGCAGGCCGAGCTCGACGCCAAGGCTGCGGCGGAGAATACGGCAGCTCCGCGGGCCTACGTGCCGGGCTCCGGGGTCGGCTTGCCGATGAACGCAGCCGATATCCTGTGGTCCGAGTACAATCATCACTGGGCAGGACTTTTCGTGCTGGCGATCGGACTGCTTGGCCTGGCGGAAAAAAGCGGTCGCGCTCCATGGGCGCGGCACTGGCCACTGGTGTTTGTCGGATTGGCGATATTTCTCACGATCCGGTCCGATCCCGAGGCTTGGCCGTTGGGAGACATAGGCTTCTGGGAAAGCCTCCGGGATCCCGAGATACTGCAGCACCGGATATTCACCGCCTTGATCACGGCCTTTGGCATCTTCGAGTGGACGATACGCACCGGACGCCTAAAATCGCAGCGCGCCGCCCTCGTATTTCCACTGGTGACGGCATTGGCGGGAGCGCTGTTGCTGACGCATTCGCATTCGCTTGCGAACGTGAAGCAGGAGCTTCTCATCGAACTGACGCACGTGCCGCTGGCGTTTTGCGGGATAGTGGCTGGTTGGGCGCGCTGGCTGGAAATTCGGCTGCCGGAAAACGACCGCTCTTGGGCCGGTTGGACCTGGCGGATCTGCTTCGTCCTCGTCGGCCTTATGTTGCTCGACTACCGAGAATCCTGACGCTCAGTTTGCGGCCGCCAGCGCGACACCGATGCTGATGAGACAGACCCCCATCCAGCGTGTGCGGTTGACCGTTTCTCCGAGCACGAATCTGGCCCCGAGCGCCCCGACGACGTAATCGAGAGCCCCGGCCGGAACGATCAGGCTGAGATCCCAGAAGGAGAGCAACGCGAGAAACGCCGCAAAGTGGATCGCGGCCAATGTGATGGAGAACAGCAGGTCCAAATTACGTAGTGCGCCTTGGACCAGCCGACGCAGATAGACGAGCCCGTCGCCGGGTACATCGGCGGATTTTTTCATGCCGCGCGACATCAGGACGTCGCTGCTGGCGTCCGACAGCACCATCACTGCAATCAGAATCCAGCCGCTCAATGTCTTGCCCTCTTTTGGCGGGCTGGTTTCTTGTGCCGGCGGGTGCTCCACCCGACCAATGTGACGCCGATTGCCACGAGAAGCGTTCCGATCCACCGGGGGGCGGAGACGGTTTCGTTCAATATCCAGTGGCCGCAGGCGACGTTGAGCACCACCTCGAATGAGATGATGGGCATGGCGAGGCTGAGGTCGAGATGCGAAAGGAGGTATGCGAAGAGCAGGAAGAAGACGACCAACAGCGCGACCCCGGATACGACGACGAGGTTGGCTGCCGCGTGCAGTCCGACCGTCAGCCATTGACCGGGATTTGTGTCGGCGAAGGCGGCGAGGTCCTTCATCCCGATGCTCAGGCAGACGTTTCCCGCGGCCTGCGCAAGGATGGCGATGACCAGAAGCCCCGCAGCCGGAATCGGCCCGACGCTGTCCAGTCTCATTGGGGAGAACCTGCCGAGCTCCGGTGATGATTAACCGTTCGCATTGTCCGGGAGGCTGTCGTAAAAGGCAGAACCGAGTGCATCAATGGATCCATAGGGATGAGGCGATTGAGACTAATTTGCGGACTGTTCGGCACCGTAGGGGTGGGTTTTATCTCGATTTTGCCGCTGCCGGCGGGC
>Ga0335070_10010162_pt1 | contig 11007 bp, 9 predicted proteins | sample Lox_Sample_13_FD_206722 | JGI IMG/M metagenome (GOLD analysis project Ga0335070, IMG submission 206722) | Soil microbial communities from Loxahatchee National Wildlife Refuge, Florida, United States - Lox_Sample_1.3 | ecosystem: Environmental > Terrestrial > Soil > Wetlands | place: USA: Florida... | reverse complement strand
GGAAAGGGACTGTGGTTGTGGCCGATGGGGCGCTTATCGGGCCTGCACAGATTTCCGCGTGTGCATCCATCGGCAAATCGCGGATCAAGGTTATCCGCCGTCCGACAGTGGCGATCATAGCCACCGGAGACGAGCTTGTGAGACCGGGAACGCCGCTCGCCCCCGGCAAGGCGTACAATTGCAATACCGCCGCGATTGCGGCGCTTGTGTTGCATTATGGAGGTATGCCGAGAATCCTGGGAATAGCACGGGACAACGAAACCTCCCTGATGTCCAAAATCCGCCAGGGGCTCACGGCGGATGTTATCGTCACCAGAGGCGGTACCTCAAATGGAGATTATGACCTGGTGCGTCACGTGGTCGGTAACATGGGTAAACTCATCTTCAGGAAGACGAACATGGGGCCAGGGGCACCGGTGGTGTTCGGTCTCGTAGATGGAACATCCGACAACGGTGTGGAAACATCCATTCCTGTCTTCTGCCTGGCCGGTCCTCCTGCAGGCTGCTTGGTCAGCTTTGAAACACTGGTGAGACCGGCACTCCTCAAGATGCTCGGCTTCACAGCAGTAGCTCATCCTTCGGTCGAAGCAACCGCACTGGACTCGATCTCGCTCAAGAGGTCAATGGCCTTAGTAGAATACACGCATTTGCGTGAGGCGGAAGGCGAATACCAGGTGACCCTCACCACGCCTGGCAATGCAGGCATGGTTCCCTCCATGGCGGCAGCCAATTCCCTCACCATTATTCCAGCAGGCGCCACAGTAAAGGCCGGAGACAAGGTGCAGGTTCTGCCTCTGGAATGCCGGCGCGATCGGCTTCCGATTTGACCGCAAGGTCACGCGTGTTTTGACTTGCCTCAGAAAAAGTATATCTCCGACAACCTCACCCTGTTCACCGTGTCTCCGCTGGTGAGCCCTGTTCACCGGATCCATTGGCATTGACGGGCGAGTGTCCGAAAAAGCACATAGAGAGCAAGAGGGCTGACATAATGATAGCGTGCGGCGTGCGATTTATGGCATAATTATGTCATCAGAGACATAACAAACCCCTCTGCGTGCCGCCTTCCTGGTCAGCATTTTATCCGGGAAAGCGCAGCAGGAGGAGGTAGCATGACGCAGGAAGAGTACAAAGAACGAAGTTCCGAGCAGAGGGATGCTGAAGTGCGCTGCCTGAATTGTCTCGCTCGCTTCCGCCCTTTCTCGGGAGCAGCACAGGCAGCCTGCCCACAGTGCGGGGCTCTTTGGAGACTCACCTGGTATGACGAGAAGAGCGTAAAGATCAGAGGACCGGTGAAAAGCTCCGCACAATAATGGCCTCTCAGGGAAAGCTCGCGCTTATAGATTTATCCGATCGGTCTGTCTCGATAAAAGAGATACCCACGACGCTCAGGGAGAAGTTTCTGGGCGGGCGGGGGCTTGACGCTTACCTGCTCTACAACCACGTGCCTCCTGCGTGCGATCCCCTGGGTCCGGCAAACGTGTTGATCGTGAGCAGCGGGCTCATAGGCGGGCTCATTGCGTCGTCGTCAGGGAGAAGTCACATCATGGCGAAATCGCCCCTTACAGGCTTCGTCGGTTCGAGCAACATCGGAGGGTACTTTGCGCCGGAGCTCCGTTTTGCGGGTTTCGATCACCTCATTATCAAGGGGAAGGCTTCGTCGCCCTCGTATCTCTGGATTCACGACGGAGAGATAGAACTGCGGGACGCAACAGGTCTCTGGGGCAAAGATGTCTTTGAGACACAGCGGACAATCGAACGGGAACTGCAGGACACCGGGGTTCAAACCCTGTGTATCGGCCCTGCCGGCGAAAAGCTGGTGCGCTTTGCCACGATCATGACCGGTTTTAAGAATGCTGCCGGCAGGACCGGCATGGGCGCGGTCATGGGCAGCAAGAACCTGAAGGCTATCGTCGCCAGGGGAAGAGGCGGTATCGAAATCGACAACCCCCGGGAGGCCATCGCCTATAACAAGAGCATCAACAACCAGATATTGTCCACGAAAATTGGCAGCATCATGCAGAAATGGGGCACGCTCTTCATCTACGGCGCCACCAATCCGATGGGGTTCGTGAGAACAAACAACTTTCTTTCGAATCAGCTGGAGGACGGGGAGGGTCTCGAAGCGGAGAATATTGAGGAGGTGCTGGTAGGGCACGGCGCCTGCTTCGGCTGCCAGGTGCATTGCAGATCGCGTTACCTCTTGAAGGAGGGGAGGTTCGCGGGCACCTACGCGGAAGGCCCCGAGTATTCAAGTCAGGGTGCCTTCGGCTCTATGGTGGGTTGCAGAGACCTGAACACGGTACTCGCGTGCAACCACCTCGTGAACCGCGAGGGCATTGATACGCTCGAGACGGGCAACATGATTGCCTGGGCCATGGAGCTGTTCGAAAAGGGGATCATCACCCGGGCTGACACCGACGGTATCGATCTGCACTTCGGGAATGACCATGCGGTGATCGAGATGGTAGAGCGTATAGCCGCGCGAACAGGCTTTGGCAGCGTGCTTGCCGAAGGGCCGCTGCGGGCTGCGCAGGCTGTGGGGCGAGGTTCGGAGTATTACCTGGTTCAGGTGAAAGGGATGAGCAATCTTCACTCTGACGAGAGGCCGACCCCTGCGCTTGCACTGGGAATCGCAACGTCTTCGCGGGGCGCTGATCATATAAGGTCGAGACCCGGTATCGACGTTTATAACCTGCCGCTTGCGGTCCTGGAGCGGGTATACCGGGATAACCCGGCTCCCTATTCCGGCCCCATAGTCAACCGTATGGACTCTTACGAGGGTAAGGCATGGATGGTCGTCTGGCAGGAGCACAACTATATGGCGGTCGATGCGCTCGGCGTTTGCAAATTTCATACGGTGTTCATGAGCCCCAATCTTCCTTCGTTCCCAGAATTCTCAAAATTGGTAGCCCTCAACACCGGGCTTTCCCTCACGCCTCTCCAGATATGGGATGCAGCTAACCGGAGCTATACGCTGGAGCGCATGTTTAACATCAGAGAAGGGCTCACCAGGGCGCATGACACGCTGCCGGAGAGGTATTTCACCGTGCCAACACCTGCAGGATCGCCGATGGCGAGGGGTAAGTGCATAGACCGTGGCAAATTCGAGCGTATGCTCGATGAGTATTACGAACTGCATGAGTGGGATGCTGCGGGGGTGCCGACAAGGCGCCTTCTTAAGAGGCTCGGAATAGACTCAGAACCCTCACATTTGCTCTAGCGGGAAAGCACGCATGACGGGAACGCTCTCGATAGATGCTACAAAGTGTACGGGCTGCAGGTTATGCGAAACCGTCTGTGCAGTGACAAAAAGCGGAAAGGTAAATCCCCGCTACGCGCGGATACGCGTGGTAAGACTTGAGGCCAGGGACAAGCCCTATTTTCCCGTGGTGCACGGGCACGGCTTCGTCACCTCTCATTCTCATGCTCTCCACACAAGACCTGACCTGGAATTGATCTTCGAGGAATTCAGCTGTCTGACTCCTTGCGATACGTGTGAGGGAGATCCGGAATGTGCGAGGGCTTGCGAGGCCGGCGTCCTGAAGTACCAGGAACTGGCGAGCGGCTCCGCTGTTGACTAGGTGTGGGTGAGTACTGGAGCCATGGTCTCACTCATTCTGCCACCGGATCTCGAACGCGGGAGAGGAGGGTGTGCGTGGTGATTGTGTTCTTCAGTCGTTGTCTGCACGTTAGACGAGGCAAGCTCTTGCTTGATGAGCTGCGCAGCCTCGACGAGTGACTGCGCGACCTGGAGGGTCTTTGCATGGTCCATCGATGCTGCGAAACCGGCAACCCAGATAACAGCCATTGGACGATTGTGCGGGGTGATGTCTGCAGCCACGCCCAGCACTCCCGGAAGATATTCCTCTCTGTCAATTGCGTAACCCTGTCGCCTCGTGGCTTCCAACTCCTCAAGAAAACGGCCGACGTCAGTGATGCTCGCTCTGGTCCATGGGATAAGTCCCCTCTCGTTCAGGATCGCCAGGACTTCCTCATCCCGCAGTGACGAGAGATACGCCTTTCCCGGAGCCCCTGCGGTGATGGGCATCTCTGTTCCGACCGGTGAGGAGAGCGCCAGACTCTTGCGCGGTTTCATAACGTCTATAACTTTGATGACAGCGCCCTCGCATATTCCCAGGAATACTGTCTCGTCTACAGTGTCGGCGAGATGTTCGAGGAGGGGCCGCGCGAGGTGAGAGAGTCCCTTGTTCTCCGAGACGATTCTGGAGAACCTGATGAGTTCATCGCCGACCGTGTACTTCTTGGTGGAAGAATCTTTGGAAACATAGGCTCCTTGCTGCAGTGTCCTGAGAATGCCGAAGACCGTGCTCTTATGGATTGAGACTGCCCGTGCAATCTCGGAGACGCCCAGTTGCTCCTGGGTGGTCGCAATGAGTTTCAGGACTTCCAGTGTTTTGTTCGTGAGGGATGCCTTGTACACTTTTTGTTCTCCACATCTGTCCGACGCGGCCCGTTGTTGACAGGGCAGGTCAATAGCGCGTGCCTTCGCCGTCCACGATAGTTATTTTGCCCTCAAGCTTCAGCGCGGCGCGGAGTTGCAGCATTGCTATCAGCGCCGAGTGAGGCTGCGCGAAACCCTTCTGCAGTATGAATGCAGACAGTCTTTCGGCAAGCGCCCAGGGTTCCGGGAATTTCTTACGTATGAGCGCGTGCAGGAGATTCACCATCTCGCCATCAAAGGTGAGATCCAATCTTATAAGGACCGTAAGCAGGGTCCACTTGCAGAAACGAAACCCGTAGGTCTTTGGATTCTTGAGGCGCGTATCGAGCCACACTTGCTCCACGGCGCGCTGCGTCAGTATGTCACGGTCATATACCGTGTAACCGCTTCTTGCCAACCAGCCGTCGATGACCGGGTCCATAACGGCACTCGATAGCAGGGCTGCGAGATAGGGCACCCTGAAGTCGGAAGTAAGGCCGCCTGCATGCATAGTCTTCGGGAAGCCCCGGTCGGTGAGTACGCCGCCCAGTGCGTGATGCATCATCAGGGCTTCGAAATGCTCGTTCTTCGTATCCAGCCAGATAGTGTGACGCTCACCGTCGCGCGAGCAATGGCCTTCGGAGGAACGAATGAACTCAAGAGGATGAAGGGCTATATCCTTGAAGTCAACGCGGGCAAGGAAATCTGCATGCTCCTTTGCGAATCGCATCGCCATCGGCGATAAACAGTGACCGAGGAGCGGTTTGACCGGGTCCAGGGACACGGGTTCTTCTGTGGTAACGTGAGCGCGCATACTCTATCCTGACTGCCGGGCATTCCCATAGTGTAGCGACGGGCAACATCGGCCATGGCGATATGGACGTTATATTATGTCACAAAAGACATAAAAGTCAAATGGGAGCTAGTGCTCCTGCGCTCAGTGAATCGTATTTTGCATAATCCCGTGAACCTCGGATGAGCGCGAACAGAAACAGAGAGAACTTACTCTTCCCACCAGACCGGATCACCAACCGCTATTTCTCCACCCTCCAGCACTTCTCCATAAGCGCCTCCGCTCCAGTCCTTCTCCATTGCGCCCTTCAGCCCTTTTACTGCCTCATCCATTCTTCGACAAGGCCGCGCTTCCCCGTGTATCCTGATACGGCAAGATGCTATGCGCAACACGCTGCCATCGCTTCCTGCCAGACGAATGCCCCTCACCATCAAGTTTGCGCGCCTCGCGCTGGGAGGTTGTGAGTCGGCCAGTTGCTGCATCAGGCGATCCCAGACTTCCTGCTCAAAGAGGGTGACCTGCCTTTTGCCTCCCTGGTCTGCATTGCCCAAAATGCCTTGTCCTGCGACGAGCGTGGCTGAAGGCACCTCATCCATTGGGCCTCCCTTCACCCTCTTGATCCAGATGGCTTGCAGTGCTCCTCTGTTCATGATTTCTCCTGCAGCAGACTTCCGCAGTTGTCAGACAAGCAATTGCACGTCAATAACAGCTCCTGCCGGTACGCTCTCCTGTCCTTCAGGAATCGATGCGATGGCAGTGGCCTGCGCTATTGAGCGAAGGCTGCTTCTTCTTTTCATGGGATCGAAGGTTGGCAATGGCTCATTGCGGTCAAGCGTGCCGAAGAGGAAATCTGTCCAGTCTGGATGCCCGCCTGTGAGGGGTGCAGCAAGTCTTGCTTTTGTCTTTGGCAGGCCCGGGTCCGCGTGACCGGAGAGGGCCAATAGCCCGGGCAGCGCGATCTGCAGAAACGCCATCAGATTGGAGGGAGGTCCGCCGGGCAACACGAATACCGGTTTGCGGTCCAGGATACCGAACCCCACCGCCTTACCCGGCCCTATACGAATGCGGTGAAACACCTGCTTCCATCCAAGCTTTTCGAGAACCTGCGCCACCATGTCGTGGTCCCCGGTCCACGCCCCTCCGCTGGTCACCACCGCATCAGTCTTGTCGCAGAGCATTCGTAGCGCGTTGAGGAGTGCATCGTGATCATCCTTCGCAATCGTCATCCTTGTTTGCATGCCGTACTTTTCACACCAGCCCGCAACCGTGATGATGTTGCTGGCGTAGACTTTGCCTTCTCCCACGGGATTGCCCGGTTCAACGATTTCGTCCCCTGTTCCAATAATACCCACGACCGGGTTTCTGTACACAGGAACCAGGCTATGTCCCGCTGCGGCAAGGAGCCCTGCCATGGCAGGGGTTATTTCTTTGCCTGCAGGAAGCACACAATCGCCTTGTGCCACGTCGCTGCCGCGCAACTGGATGTTCCTTCCATGTTCCGCGAAGGTTTCTACAAGCACATCATGCTCGCCTTTTTTGACGAACTCGCCTGCCACAACCGCTTCGGCCCCCTTGGGGATAGGGGCGCCCGACAATACCCGCACCGTCGCACCCGATGTGACATGGATATCCTGTTCGGCACCTGCGGCCATCGAGCCGAGCAGCCGAAGCCGGACAGGATGTTCGGCAGTCGCATGGGCTATTTCGTCGGACAAGACGGCGTAGCCGTCTTTGAGAGAGACATCTGTGGACGGGGAATCTACGAGCGCATAGAGGTCTGATGCCGCCACACGGCCGACGCTTTCAACCAGAGGGACTTCCTGTCCGGGAAGAGGACGTATCGCCTCCAGAGCCAATCGCAATGCCTCTCTCAAGCCCAACGACATCTTTTCCATGCCGCTCTCTTCTTGAGAACTGTAGTGTTGTTTCTATATCTCGTCATGGTCGATCAGTTGAATGGCGACTTTGTCTCCTGCCTTCAGCTCTTTCGTATTCTCCGGAATCACGATCAGGCAATTTGCCTTGCTCATCGAACGCAGCACGGATGATTTCTGGCTGCCCGTTGTTGAAACATAGAATTCCTGGTCTCTGATCGTGAAATAGCCTCGCAGTAAATTGACCGTGGTGAAATGTTTGGCCAGGTCCTCTTCGAGAAAAGCACTGACAAGTGGTTTGTATATTTTCCTCGCACCCATGAGTTTGAGCAGGGCGGGCCTGACAAATTGTATGAACGATGTCAGCGTCGGTACGGGGTACCCGGGCAGGCCAAACACAAGTTTCCCGCCTGTTCTCCCGAAGGTGCAGGGCCTCCCCGGTTTGACGTTGATCCATTCGAAGAGTATGTCGATGCCCAGATCAGCATGGATGGCCTTGACAAGATCGTACTTCCCCATGGACACGCCGCCCGTTGATAGCACTACATCGGACTCGAGAGCTTTCACAAGTTTCTCCCTCGTGTCATTCAGGGTGTCCCGGGCAATGCCCAGATAACGCGGGAGCGCATTATATTTTCTCACTTCCGAGTAGAGCGTGTAGGCGTTGACGTTTCTGATCTGTCCGTCGTGGATCTCCTCGCCTGCCTCCACCAGTTCATCGCCCGTGGAGATAATTGACACAGTGGGCTGCTTGTAGACTTTTACCGTGCTGTAATTGAGAGACGCAAGGATGCCTACGTCGGCAGATCTCAGCCGGTCTCCCTTTTGTAGCACTGTGTCGCCCTTGTTGATATTTTCTCCCGCAGGCTTGCAGTTGTTGCGCCTGACTGACTCGCTGAATATCGTCACGTAACCGGCTCTTTCTCTGGCGGCTTCAAACGGTACCACCGAGTCAGCGCCTTCAGGTATCGGGGCGCCGGTCATGATTCTCATGGCAGTTCCATGAGAGACTCTTTCGCCCACTCGCGACACGCCCGCCTGTATCTCTCCTGTGATTCGAAGTCTGACGGGTTTGCGTCTCGATGCCCCGAGCGTGTCGTCTGCGATGATGGCGTAACCGTCCATTGCGGAATCATCCACAGGAGGTATCATCATGTCCGATACGATATCCTCGTACAGGATGCGGTTGTAGGCTTCGATGACAGGGATGGTTTCGCTTCCGAGAGGACTTACGGAATCAAGGATGATCTTTTGCGCTTCTTCGACAGATACCGTCAGGCTCCTCTGTTTATCGCGATCTGTTTTGCGGGACCTTGCCATGGGCGTCTAGCCGGCTCCCCGGTCGGCTGTCCGTATCGCTATCCCGTGCACGCTTTCGGCACACCCCTCTTTATGGTTCGTCAATTCTACGATGGCGCGGATAAGCGCTTCATCACACTCCATATGCCGGGCAAGGAGAGAGATTGCTGAATCAGAAAGAGGCTCACCCCGGATGATGTCTGCCTTCTTGGCTGCAAGTTTGGCCGAGGGTTTTGGATCGTCACCCGGAAGGTAGATTGCGCAGTCAGGAGTGATCTCCTGGAGGATGCGGTTGCTCTCGATTATCAAAAAACGAACGTCGCTGTGCTGTGATGCGATGGTTGCGAAGCTGGTCCCGATTGGATAGAGATTTATGTCTCTGCCGGGTTTCGGCGCATGGTGGCCGATCTTTACGCGTATGGCTCCCGGCAACAGGCTGCACAGCGCGCGGGCAAGATGAGTCTTCCCCACATTCGAACGCGCGCCGGACACAACGATTACTTTCATGCTGTTCAAATAATAGCACAGTTGGCCATGCCGCTGCCGCACCGCGGGAAGCCTGGTTCCGCGGATTCAAGAAATTCGGAACCTGAGATGATCGTGCGCGGCAGGGTGCTTCTCACTCTCAGCTTGACGCGGGCTCGTTCTTCTGCGAGATCCGGGCCACAGTATCCATTACCTTCTGCACCCCGTATTTGTCCACCAGTGACCCGAAGGCTATGTCGAGATCCTGCTGCTCTTCCTGCTCGTCCACTTCTTCTTCGCGTTCCTCGTACTTCAGGACCTCGTTGAGGCACCACTCCACGCACTTCGGCTTTTCTTCGCCTTCACACATGTCGCACTTGAGCGGCAGGCCGGAATCGGGCTCTTTGAACATGTCCCTGGAGGGGCATGCAGCCCTGCAGAAACCGCACTCGTCGTATTCCTTGCCGTCGATGACGTACTGGTCCCTGCCCATGCATTCGGCGGGCGTGTACTCTCCGGCGAAAACGGGAAGCCATATGTTCCTGAGGCGGTGGCTGACCACCTGAATGCGGGATTTTGCCGGATTAACATCGCTGTACTTCGGGTTCGCATGAAAGGCAGAGCAGACTATCTCACATCCCCGGCAGCCATTGCACTTATCCGCATCGACTTTGATTGTCTTGATCTTTTTCTTAATCTTGGCCATTGTTCAGTATACCTCTCTTTTCTAAGTCATCGGCAACATAGCCCAGATCCAGTTCCTCCAGCTTTTCTCTCTTGGGGATGCCGTTCATATTCCATCCCTTGAACTTGTAGTACGTGTCCAGAAGGTCTTTTTCGATATCGGGAAACCTTTTCTTCCAATGGTCCTGGGGCGGCTTCTCATCAGCCCTCGTCATACCTCTTCTGTTGTTGAAAGCCCTGTGCAGATTCCTGCTCCTGTTGACTATTTTCTTGAGGTCCTCTTCGCTCAGGTCCATACCTGTCGCGGCGGAGATTATCCTCGGGTAATTGTGTATATGGTAGGGAGGCTTCAGGCAGAATGACGACATGCCGGCGCACACGCAGCAGGCGTCGTCAATGTTGTGCAGCATTTCCATCCAATCCACTATTTCACTGCATATTTGCGGGGTCGGGAAGTAAGGTATACCCTTATCACCGCGTATTTCCCAATCGAGCAGGTACTGCTTGAAATGGTCGTCGGGGAGCTGGGGCCAGTCTTTGACGAACGCTTCCCTCTGCTCCATTGTAGGGAAAGCTGACTGTGGCCACTGTCCCTCGATCTGGGTAATGCTTATCTTTTCGTTGGTTGAATACATCAAGAAATAGAGAGGGTCGAGCATTCCCAGTTTCAGAGGAAGCTGCTCATGCCTTTTGATGGTGTTGTGATCGAATTCTTCTGCTCCGTTGCCTATTTTCCGGGCAGCGTAATAGACGCCGTCGGCAAGTATGTCCCCGATCCCTTCGCGATGTGCGATCCGATCCAGAAGCCAGAAGAACCTTCCCTCTTTATCTTTAGGACATCCATCAAACTCCTTATCGGTGAGGATGCCGGCTTCGTAGAGCTCAACCGCGAAGGCCATGATCTGGGGTGTTGAGAATGAATCGACTCCATACTCCGTGGCGCGGTTAAGTATTCTGAAGTTGAAACCCAAATCATCTACATACGCGCCCATTGAATAGGTGAGTTTCCCGAAGCACTTCATCATATAATAGGGACCACCTTGGAAGGAAACCAGACCACCGCAATGCTGCGGGCAGTTGAAGCAGCTAATCAGCCGTTTAACTGTACCCAGCTGCGTCGTAACCCAGTTGGTCTCATTTTCTTTGCTCCAGAAATCCCTTCTGCGGGTCCGCGCATTACCCCACATGAAGTTTTCCGTGTGCCACTTCTCGTCAGTGTGCACCATCTCCTGGGGGGAGCCGATACCGGAGAGGATGGTCATGACGTCCGGAATCGGATTTGCGTTCCGGAAATTTATGTATGCCATCACCTGCTTCATCTCGTTCATGAATGCCTCGCCATTGGCGAGATTGACGCCTTTCGTCCCGCGAACGGCAACCGCCTTCAGCTTCTTGTCGCCCATGATGGCGCCGCCGCCCAGCCTACTCGCGCTGGAGCGGGACTGCTCGAT
>Ga0335070_10010161_pt1 | contig 11007 bp, 1 predicted proteins | sample Lox_Sample_13_FD_206722 | JGI IMG/M metagenome (GOLD analysis project Ga0335070, IMG submission 206722) | Soil microbial communities from Loxahatchee National Wildlife Refuge, Florida, United States - Lox_Sample_1.3 | ecosystem: Environmental > Terrestrial > Soil > Wetlands | place: USA: Florida... | reverse complement strand
CTTGACAAACACCGCTTCATAGATGTCCCATGATTGATAGGGCAATTCCGTACCACTGATGCGCCGAGGCATATCCGGGGTTGAGCTGGATCGCCCGTTTAAATTCCCGCTCCGCGCCTTCCCAATTCCATTCGTAGCCGTAAATATCCCCGGCCCCCGTCGCATGGGCCTCCGCGAGCATGTCGTCCAACTCCTGGGCTTTCAGCGCCGCCGCCTTGGTCTTTTCGTACGCCTCTTTGGATGGCACGTACTCCCAACCGCCCAGAACACTGTAGGCGTCGCCCAGGCCACTGTAGGCCAGCGCGTAACCGGGGTCTTTGTCAATGGCCTGTTGGAAGTACATGATGCTCTTCTTGAGCGCCTCTTCGGTTCGCTTGTTCCAGAAGTACCGGCCCTTCAGATACAGCTCGTGGGCCTCTGGATCTACCGGTCGGACCTTGGCAAGCTGCTTCTGCTCCTGTGGCGTCAGCTTGGCCTGAATCTCCTGTGCGACCGCGCGGGCGATCTCGCCCTGAAAGGCCAGCACGTCGCGCGGCTCTTTATCGAAGCTCTTGGACCAGACCACCTTGTCGCTCGCGGCGTGAATGAGCTGCACGCGGATCAGGATTCGCTCGGGCGAGCGTTGTACTGAGCCTTCCAGCAGCCCGTCCACTTTCAACTCGCGGCCGATCTGCGGCAAAGGCTTGCGTGTGCCCTTGAATTGTGCCGCCGAGTGGAACGAGATCACGCGTTCCAGCGCGCTGATCCGCCCGAGATCGCCGATGAGTGCCTCGGTCATCCCGTCGGCGAAGTACTCCTGTTCCGGATCGCCGGAGCGGTTCTCCAACGGCAGCACGGCGAGCGATGCGATCTTGGAGGACGCCGGCCGCAGGGGGCCGGCGCTACTTGGTTGTGTGCCACTGCTCTTGAGCAGCGGTTGAGTGGTGGGCGTCACCGGCACTGCTGGGGCAGTGGAGGTACCTTTCAACCCCATCCGTCGCAGCAGGTCGTCAAAACGCGGGTCGTCACGGAGCGTGTCCCAGCGTGGATCGGCGTTCACGCCGGTCAGATAGGAGTCATGCTGTGCGAAAGTCTGCTCCAGCCACGCAAACGCTTCGTCCTTTTCACCCAGCGCCGCATGGATCAGTGCGAAGTCGGACGGCGCGACATACTTGCGCTCGGACAACGCCCTCAGTTCATCAAGGATCGCGCGGGCTTCCGGGAGCATCCCGGCCTTGGCATAGACGTACCCCAGATCGGCCAGGTGACCTGGAGCCCGACCGGATAGACTCACTGTGCGCTCCATCGCCGCGCGCGCTTGTTCGTAGTCGCCCTTTTGTGCATACGCCAGGCCGAGCTGACCCTGGGCAACCTCGAAGCGCGGGTCGATGGCCAACACATCGCGGCAGGCTTCGATCTGCCGATCGTAGTCGCGCGTGGAGTAGTAGGCCAGGGACGCCCGGATGATCAACGACAGCGGTTCAAGCTCCCGAGCCCGTTTCTGCTCAGCCAGCGCTTCGTCGGCGCGCCCCAAATCCGCCAGAAGGCCGGCGTACCAGTGATGCGCCGTGGCATATCCAGGGTCAAGCTGAATTGCGCGCCGGTACTCGCGCTCGGCGCCCTGCCAGTCCCACTCCAAGTCGTGCCGGATATGTCCGAGTGCGGCGTGCGCCTCGGCCAGCGAGTCGTCCAGTTCCAGGGCCTTCTCGGCAGCAGGCTTGGCGTTGGACAGGCCTTCATCTGTCGACACCAAAGTGAACCCGGCCAGCAGCGCGTATGTGTCCGCCAGGCCCACGTACGCTGGAGCGTAGCGCGAATCCTGCTGGATCGCCTGACGGAAGAAATCGATCGCCTTGTAGAAATCCGCTTCGGTCCGCCGGTTCCAGAAGCTGCGTCCCCTGAGGTAAAGGTCATATGCCGCGGAGTTCGTCGTTGGCACCTTGGTAAGCTGGGCGCGGCGCTGCGGCACAAGCTCGAGCGCGAGAGCTTGTGCTACGCTTTGTCCGACTTCCGCCTGCACCGCGAACACGTCGGCCAACGTACGGTCGTAACTCTGCGACCACACCCGGCTCTGATCGCTTACCTGCACCAGCCGGGCGGTGATATGCAATTGCGTCCCCGCCTGCCCCGGCGGCCCGGCCGTGCGGACCGTGCCCTCAAGCACGTACTGCACCCCCAGCTCGCGCCCGATCTGGTCGATCTTGACGTTCTTGCCCTTGTAGTACATGGCCGATGTACGACCAGTGATGCTGAGGTGCCCGGGCTCGATCTGGCCCAGGCGATCGATCAGTTCCTCGGTCAACCCGTCGCTGAAGTACTCCTGCTCCGGATCACGGCTGAGGTTCTCCAGTGGCAGCACTGCCAGCATGATCTTGGTGGGTGCCGTCGTCGGTGCGGCACTGCTCTTGAGCGGTGCTTGGGTCGTGGGGGACCTGGGCGTAGGGCGGGTTTTACCCGCCGGTCCCTCGCGGCGGGTGAAACCCGCCCTACCTGTCGGCAGCCCGATCCGCCGCAACAGATCGTCAAACCGTGGGTCGGAGCGCAGCGGGTCGAACATCGGGTTGACACTCACGAAGAGGAGCTCCCCGCAACGCTGCTGGTAGGCGCGGTCGAGCCACTGGAAGGCCCGATCGGCGTCGCCGAGCGCGGCGTATTCAGCGGCAATGTCCGTCGGATCAACTCCCCCACGCGGGCGGCGCTGCTCCAAGAAGGCCACATACCAGCGGCGGGCGGCGGGCAATCCGCCGGAGGCGTGAGCCCGCCGGTACGTAGTCAACTGCTCCGTGGTCGCGCCGTACCGATCGCGGAGGTCAGCTTCATACTCAGAAATCGCGAGCTGCGCTCGGTCCGCCAACCCGTATGTCCTCGCGAGGCAGATGTAGACCGGGAAGTGTGGGTCGAGCTCAAGGGCGTGGAGGTAGTGCGGGATAGCCTGGTCATATTGCCGCAGGTAATAGTACCCGTCCCCCCTGATTACGGTGATGATCGGGGACCAGGGATCGAGCCGGACCGCCTCCTCGATCTGGGCGAACGCCTCGCGGTGGCGGCCCATTGCGTGCAGATGCTGGGCGTACCACTGGCGGCCGGTGGCGTAATTCGGAGCAAGCTCCAGTCCGCGCCGAAACTCCTTCTCCGCGTTCGCGAAGTCCCACTCGTAATCGTGTAGCACGGACGCCAGCGCGATGTGAGCTTCTCCAAGGCTGGGCTCAATCGCCAGGGCCTTCAGGGCAAACTCTTTCGCCTTCGGATAGCCCTCGCGGTTTGGCATGTATGACCAGCTCGGCAGGGTCGAGTAAGTGTCGGCCAGACCGACGTAGGCCAAGGCGTAGTTCGGGTCCCGCTCGATAGCCTGCTCGAAGTAGGCAATGCTCTTCCTCAAGCCCTCTTCTGTCCGCTTATTCCAGTAGTGTCGCCCTAGTACATACGCTTCGTGGGCCGCCGGATCGACGGCCCGCGCCTTGGTCAATTGCCGCTGCTCCTGCGGCGTGAGTTTGACCTGGATTTCGTCGGCAACCGCGCGGGCCAGCTCGCTTTCCAAGATCAGGACGTCCGTCAACGGCCGTTCGTACCGCTTCGCCCAGAGCTGCCGCTCCGTCGCGGCGTGGATCAGCCGGACCTGCACGACAACTCGCTCCGGCGAGCGCTGCACCGAGCCCTCCAGGCAGCCGTCGACGTTCAGTGCCCCGGCAATCTCACTGATGGGCTTGGACGAGCCCTTGAACTGAAGCGTCGAGTGGCTCGAACGAACGTCGAGCGCGCTGATCTGACCCAGGGCGGTGCTTAGGGCCTCGGTCATCTCGTCGGCAAACGGCTCCTGCGCCGGGTCGCCGGAGATGTTCCGAAGCGGCAGGACGGCGAGCGATGCGATCTTGGAGGACGCCGGCCGCGGGGGGCCGGCGCCATCGGGTTGGGTTGCGGCGGACGGCGGCACTGCTAGCGCAGCAGTAACACCTTTCAACCCCATTCGCCGCAGCAGGTCGTCGAAACGCGGGTCGTCGCGGAGCTTGTCCCAGGCCGGGCCCACCTTAAGGTCCGTCACGAACGGGTCACGTTGCTCGTAGGCTCGCTCCAACCAGCGGAACGCCTCATCTTTGTCGCCTAAGACCGAGTAGACCCACGCGAGGAAGCCCGGACCGACGTGACGGTGCTCAGAAAGAGATCTTAGCTCGACCGCAGCCTGCCGCGCCTCCTTCTCCATGCCCGCCAGCGCGTAGACAACTACAACCTCGCCGAGATGCTGTGGCGCACCGGGCTCAAGCTCTGTAGCGCGCCGCGCCTCGGCGATTGCCTCTGGGTAGAGGCCCTGGTACGCGTATCCCGTGGCCAGCGCGCCATGCGCTATAGCGGAACTCGGGTCGATTTCCAGGGCCTTGCGGGCCTGCACAATCGACTCATCCCACTGGCGCGTGAGAGTGTAGGTGTTGGAGAGCCTGATGATGACGCAGAGCGGATCCAACTCTTGCGCACGCCGGGTTTCCTTCAAGGCTTCCTCGCTGCGTCCCTGACAGGCCAAGGCAATGGCGTACCAGTGTCGAGCCGTTGCGTATCCGGGATTGAGCTCCAGTGCGCGCAGGAATTCGTGCTCCGCACCAGCCCAGTCCCATTCCAGCTCGATTCGCACCTCAGCCAGCGACGCGTGCGCCTCGCCGAGAGAATCGTCTAGTTGGATCGCCTTCTCCGCGGCCGGCTTGGCCTTTGCCAAAGCCGCTGCACTAGCGAGGAACCCCCAATCGACCAGCATCGTGTAGGCGTCCGCGAGTCCGGCATAGGCCGGCGCATAGCTGGGATCCTTCTCGATCGCCTGTTCAAAGTACTCGATCGCCTTGTTGAATCCCTCCTCAGTTCGCTTGTTCCAGTGGAACCGGCCGCTTACATAAAGCTCGTACGCTCCCGGGTTGACCGGGCGCGCTTTGGCAAGCTGCTTCTGCTCCTGCGGCGTCAGCTTGACCCGGATGGCCTGCACCACCGCCCGCGCCACTTCAGCCTGCACGGCGAGCACGTCGGTCGGCGTACGGTCGTAGGTCTCAGCCCAAACCTGCGTCTGGTCGCGGACCTGAATGAGTTTGGCCGTGATGCGAAGCTGGTTGCCACCACGGCGGACTGCCCCCTCCAACACATAATCAAGCCCACCCAGTTCCCGGGAAATCTGGTCGAGCCCCTTCGTGGTGCCCTTGAAGCGCATGACGGAGGTCCGGCCGATGACGGCCACCTTCTCCAGCGACAAGCTGCCGAGCCGGGCGATCATCTCCTCGGTCAAGCCGTCGCTGAAGTATTCCTGCTCCGCGTCGCCGCTGAGGTTCTCCAGCGGCAGCACGGCGAGCGACGCGATTTTGCCCACCGCCGGCTTGGCGGCTTGTGGCTTTGGGTATGCAGACGGATCAAGGCCCATCCGGCGGAGCAGGTCGTCGAAGCGCGGGTCGTCGCGCAGCGGGTCCCAGTCCGGCAGGGTCTTGGCGAAAGCCAAACCGGGATCACGTTGTTCATAGGCCCGCTGCAGCCACGCGAACGCCGTGTCCTTTTCGCCCAGGGCGGCGTAGACCGAAGCGAACGCGAGCGGGGACACGTAGCGGCGGGCGGAAAGGGACTCTAGCTCGCGCAGCGCCTGGCGGGCCTCATCGTTCATTCCAGCGCGAGCGCAGTACTGCCCGAACGATCCGAGTTCCGGGGGAGAGCGGCCAGAGAGCTCCAGGGCGCGCTGGCTGGCAGCCAGGGCTTCGCTGTGTCGGCCCTTACGCGAGTAGTGCTCAGCCAGAAAGGAGTACGCGGGCCCGAAGTCCGGGTCCAGCTCCAGCGCCTGGCGGGCCTGGGCGATGCCCTCATCTGACGCCCGCGTCAGCATGTACACGGCTGACGCGCGGAAGATCAGGCAGAGTGGATCGAGTTCTTGCGCCCGGTGGACCTCCCGAAGGGCTTCCTCCCGTTGACCCTGCTCAGCCAGCCTGATGCCATACCATTGATGGGCCAGCGCGTACCCTGGGTTGAGGGCGATCGCCCGACGGTATTCGCGCTCCGCCCCGGCCCAATCCCACTCCAGCTCGTATAAGACCAGTCCGAGTGTCGCATGGGCCTCGCCTAGCGTGTCGTCTAACCGAATGGCGTTCTCCACGGCTGGTTTGGCGACCGCGCGGGCTTCGTCTCCGCCGATGAAGGCCCAATCAGCGAGCAAGGTATATGTATCTGCGAGGCCGACATAGGCCAGGGCATAACGGGGATCCTTGTCGATCGCTTGCCGGAAATACGTGGCGGCCGTTCGGAAGCCGACCTCGGTGCGTTTGTTCCAGTAGTAGCGTCCGAGCAGGTAGAGCCGGTGGGCCTCTGGGTCCGGGGTCGGCGCCTTGGCGAGTTGGGTGCGCTGTTCCGGCAGCAGTTCCACCGCCAGCGCCTTGGCCACGTTGTCGGCGACGTTGGTTTGCACGGCGAAGACGTCGGCCAAGGTGCGGTCGTACTCGTCGGCCCAGACCTGCTTCTGATCTGAAATCTGAATCAGCTTGGCGGTGATGCGGACCTTGTCGCCCGCACGGCGAACCGTCCCTTCAAGGACGTAGTTGACGTTCAGAGCCCGACCGATCTCCGGCAGGGCGACGCTCTTGCCCTTGTAGTACATGGCCGAGGTGCGGCCGGTCACCCGCAGCTTCTCCGGGGCCATCCGCCCGAGTTTGCCGATTAACTCCTCGGTGATCCCGTCGGCGAAATACTCCTGCTCCTGGTCGCCGGAGAAGTTGGCTAAGGGCAGGACGGCGAGCGATGCGATTTTGGGGGAAGCAGAACTCGAAGGTCCGGCGCCACTGGGTTGGGTGGCCTGGGGCTGCGGCGCCGCCGGCGCGGTAGTGGGACGTGGCAACCCGATCCGCTGGAGGAGATCGTTGAACCGCGGGTCGGAGCGCAGTGGGTCGAACATTGGATCGACGTTCACGAACAGGAGCACCCCTCCGCGCTGCTGGTAGGCACGTTCGAGCCATTCGAAGGTCCGGTCCGCTTCGCCGAGCCCGGCGTATTCCGTGGCGATGTCGGTCGGATCAACGCCCCCCAGCGGCCAGCGCTGCTCCAGAAAAGCCACGTACCAGCGCCACGCGGCGGGCAGCCCGCCAGTGGTGCAAGCCTGTTGGTACGCCGCCAGATCTTCCGCGGTCGCGCCGCGCCGAGCACGGAGGTCAGCTCCATACTCAGACATCGCCGACTGCGGCCTGCCGGCCAACCAGTATATCCGCGCGAGGTAATTGCGGAGCGGTATGTCTGGGTCAAGCTCAAGAGCACGCAGATAGTGTGCAATAGCCCGGTCATACTGCCGTAGGTAATAAGACCCGTCTCCCCTGACAGAGTTTATCATCGGAGACAGGGGATCTAGCCGGACGGCCTGCTCAGCCTGCACCATGCCTTCCCTGCAGCGGCCCACAGCGTACAGATACTGACAATACCACTGGCGGCCGGTAGCATAGTTGGGAGCAAGTTCCAAACCGCGCCGAAACTCCGCTTCCGCGTTGGTGAAATCCCATTCGTATTCGTTCAACACCGATGCCAGCGTGATGTGAGCCTCTCCGAGCGTTGCGTCAATCGCCAGAGCCTTGACGGCCAGTTCTTTGGCCTTCGGATAAGCTTCGTGGCTCGGCATATACGACCAGGCCCCGAGGGTGTCATACGTATCGGCCAAGCCGGCGTAGGCCAATGCGTACTTCGGCTCCCTGGCGACGGCCTGCTCAAAGTAGGTGAGGCTCTTCCGCAGGCCGTCCTCCGTACGCTTATTCCAGTGGTGGCGCCCGAGCAGATATAGCCGGTGGGCCTCCGGGTCCGCGGTCGGCGTCTTAGTAAGTTGGGCACGCTGGTCCGGAAGCAGTTGAACGGCAAGCGCTTTGGCGACGCTTTCGGCAACCTCACTCTGCACGGCGAAGATGTCGGCTAGCGTGCGGTCGTACTCTTCGGACCAGACCTGCCCCTGATCCGAAACCTGAATCAACTTGGCCGTGATGCGGACCTTGTCGCCAGCCCGGCGGACCGTCCCTTCCAGGACGTAATCGACGTTCAGCGCCCGACCAATCTCCGGCAGGGCGACGCTCTTGCCCTTGTAGTACATGGCCGAGGTGCGGCCGGTCACCCGCAGTTTCTCAGGGGCCATCCGCCCGAGTTTGCCGATCAACTCCTCGGTGATGCCGTCGGCGAAATACTCCTGCTCTTGGTCGCCGGAGAAATTCTTGAGCGGCAACACTGCCAGCGACTGAATTCTCCCAGATGGCAGCGGTGCCCCACCGATAACGTGGGTGCCCAGCAGCCGGTCGCGTAGTCCGCCGACATTCAGGCCGAATACGACCCCGGCAGCAACGACGAGGCCGGCAGCCAGCAATCCGAGCTGGAATCGCCGGCAACGGAGCATTGGCCCCCGCGCCCGTGCTTGGGGTTCGGATGCATGCGGCGCCTCCGCGTGCGCCAGGACGGCGCGGAGGTCGAAAGCCAAGTCCTTCGCCGATTGGAATCGCTCTTCCGGACGCTTCTCCAGACAATGGGTGACGATTCGCCGCAGTTCGGTGGGGACACCTGTGGGACCGGTCTCTGGCCAGCCCGGAATCTCCGGCGGTTCATCGCGGAGGATCGCCGTCACCGTCTCCGCTCTTGTTGGTCGAACAAAAGCAGCCTGGCCGGTGAGCATCTCATGCAGCACAGAGCCGAACGAGAAGATGTCACTGCGGGAATCTACGCGCTCGCCGCGGACCTGCTCCGGCGACATATAGGGGACGGTTCCCAGCATCGTGCCGGGCGTGGTGGCAGCGGTGAGCGTCGGCTCGGCGGGGACGACCGTCGGGGCCTCCGCAGGGTAGATGGATTGGCAGGAGTCCTCGCCAGCCAGAGCGATGATCTCGCTTGCCGGCCGCTCGATGCGGGCGAGCCCAAAGTCGAGGATCTTTACCACGCCGTCGGTGGTGATGAAGATGTTCTCCGGCTTGAGATCGCGGTGAATGATGTTACTAGCATGCGCGGCGGCCAGGCCGTCAGCGATGGCTACGGCGATTTCGGCCGCCTTGCGCCAGGGCAATGCCTGACCGGTAAAGAGTTCCGCTCGAAGTGAAACCCGCGGCTCGGAGTGCGATCCTCGCAACCGCCTCCGCAAGGTCTCGCCTTTCAGCAATTCCATGACGGCGAACTGCACGCCGCCTTCGGTGCCCACGTCGTAGATGGCCAGTATGTTCGGATGGGACAGGACGGCCACGGCCTTGGTTTCGCGCTCGAATCGGGCGAGCGCTTCCGCGTTCTTTGCCAGGTGTTCGGGTAGAACCTTGATCGCCACCTCCCGCCGCAGCCGCGTATCTTGGGCGCGATAGACTTCCCCCATCCCGCCCACGCCGATAGTGGCGACGATCTGATACGGTCCAAGTTGTTCGCCTGTCTCCAAGCTCATGGCTTTAGCTCACTCGGTCACCGTGGCGCCTCACTTTGTAGGCTCGCGCTTGTCGCCGACGATCGGTATATCCAGGTATCCGGCGTGCTCCCAATGATGAAGCACTTCGATATGGGCGACACGCGCATCTCCACCGTTTTCCTCCGCCACGACCCCACCCGAGTTGTAGTTTTTCTGCAAGTACATGGAGTTGGGGCTCGTAATCACAAGACGTAATCGGCTGCCCTTGGAGATTCGACGGGCGAAAAACGGAAAATGATCGAACTGGTACCATTGCAGCGAACCCGGCGAGACAAGCAAGGGCTTGCCGTCGCGCTTGGAGTAGAACTCCCGGTAGCGTGCTCGCAGCGCGTCAGACGCCAGCCAGACGCTGCCGCCAGCAGGGAGAATCTCGTACAGGCTGACCCAGAAATCCGTATCCGGAACGTCGATTTTTATGCACACTCTCAGCGAAGGGCTGCCCGCGATCTCGACTGCCTCCGGGAACGGATCGGTATGGTAGATCACGCCCCGCCCGGCCAATTGCAGAACGCCGGCCTGATCCACGTAGGCGTTGGGCCGGTAATTCTGCGTCACGAACTCCGGGAGCGTGTCGCGTGTATCCAGCGGGTCGTACGTGTAGGTCGCAGTGGCGTTCGGCGGCTCGTCGCTCTGCGGGGGCTTCTCTCGCAGCCTCCCCGATTGGAAGACATCGCCGGCGAGCCAGATCCGCGAGTCCAAGTCCGGTGCACGCAGGAAGAACCGGCGCTTGGTGGTGGGAATTTTATTCAAACTGCCGGCGTACTTCCATTGTTCAGCCCCCTGGCCCGTGACGTAGTACGCAACTCGGTCCTTCAAGAAAGCTGGTTTCTCACCGCCTTTCAGAATCCAGTCATACCATTCCAGGTGCAGCTTGTTCAAGTCGACCAGGCTGGCTTCGCCGAACGTCAGCCCACCGACCTCACGCTTGGGCGTGCGTGTTCCGGCGTGGTCCCACGGCCCGACGACGAGGTAGTGATTGTCGCGCGCCTCCGGCGCGGCGTACTTCAGGTGGCGCTGATAGTAGGCCAGTGCTCCAGGCTGGTCGTCGTCGTAGTGTCCCGTGATCGTCAGAACGGGGATCCGCATCTGGCGGTACTGCTCCGACGACGGTACGAAAGTGTCCCAATAGGCGTCGGCGATTGGGTGCCGGAGTTCTTCCTGGAAGATGGGGGAGGGATTGCCCACCAGCGCATCCAGTGTGCAGAACGCCAGGTGCCTCTCGTATAGTTCGGCGAATGTGCTGTTCCAGAATGACGTATCGTCGTGCAGTTTATCGTTCGCTGTGACGCCGCTGATGTCAGTGAGCCACTGTATTGCGTAGGTTGAGGGAATACCCCCCATAGGGGGGCAAGGCCAGTCGACTCCCGGATGCACGGCGGCTGCCGGAACGATGGTCATCAGATGCGGCGGGTTCCCCTTGAGCGTGGCCCACTGGTTGAACCCCGCATAGGAGCCGCCCCACATCGCCACCTTGCCGTTGCACCAAGACTGCCGGGCCAGCCACTCCACGGCGTCGTATCCGTCGCGGCCGTCGTTTGCCCACGGTTTGAACTCGCCGCCGGAGTTGCCCCGCCCGCGCACGTCGACCAGCGCGAAGACGTACCCGTGCCGGGAGAAGTACA
>Ga0335070_10010160_pt1 | contig 11008 bp, 8 predicted proteins | sample Lox_Sample_13_FD_206722 | JGI IMG/M metagenome (GOLD analysis project Ga0335070, IMG submission 206722) | Soil microbial communities from Loxahatchee National Wildlife Refuge, Florida, United States - Lox_Sample_1.3 | ecosystem: Environmental > Terrestrial > Soil > Wetlands | place: USA: Florida... | reverse complement strand
CGCGTCCTCAGGCCGGGCGGGATCGTCCGCGTCGGCGTGCCCGACTTCGGCCGCTACCTCGTGAGCTATGCCGGGGACGGCGAGTTCGTCGAGCGGCTCCGGCCCGGTCGCCCCACGCGGCTGATCGCCGTCGGCGAGGTCGCGCTGGGTCACGGCCACCGCTCCGTCTGGGACGGCGAGACGCTGGAGCTCGCCCTGACCGAGGCCGGCTTCACGGACGTCCGCTGCCGCCTCTTCGGCGACTCCGCTCTCGCGCCCGCGCCCGACAACCCGGCGCGCGAGCCCGAGACCGTCTACGCGGAGGGCACGAGGACGGACGGGCTGACCGCCCCCAGGTAGCCCGGCGTCGCCCCGATACGCAGTCTCACCCGCGCGGGAAGCGCGGGGAGGCGCGGCTTGATCGAGACCGTCGACCTCGGCCCGAGCAGGTACGTGCCGACCGCGGCCCAGCTCCCTCCCCGCTGAAGCTCGAGCGCCACGCTGCGCCCGCGCAGCGAGGTGCCGGCGAGCGCGCTCCCGACGAGGAGGCCCTTGCGCAGCTGGAGCACGAGGCGGGGCCGCACCTGCACCGTTACGAGCGGGCTGGTGGCACCTCCCGCCGCCGAGCGGTAGTCGGTCGACACCTCGGGGTTGACGACGAGCTGCCAGGCTCCGTCGTCGCCCGCCGACACGGTCGCGATCGGCGCGCCGTCGGCGTCCACGGTGATCTGCGGCTTCGGGTCGGGCGCGACGATCCAGCCCTCGAGCTCGACCGGCTGCCCGTAGGTGACAGTCTCCGAGGCGGCGAGGAGGCTGAGCAGCGGCCCGCTGCAGGGCCCCACGCGATTGCCTTCGTTGACGGGATCGACCGCCGCGGCCCCGATCGAGAGCGTCTGCTTCGCGAACCTGGCGGGGCAGATCGTCGAGTCGACGACACCGGAGCGCACCGAGTCCTGGATGCTGACCGTGTGAGCGGCGGCGCCGCCGAACACGCACGAGTCGCAGACGACGTCGGCCGGCGGCTGCGTCGAGTTGCCGCCCATGTCCACGAACAGATTCGAGTTGATCAGCGAGTCCTGCGGACGGCCGCAGTCCACGATCAGCGCGGTGAACGTGATGTTCGAGCCGCCCATCACCTGGATCCCGTCCTGGTGGAGCACCGGCGCCTTGGCGAGGCAGCGGATGGTGCCGCCGCCGATCGTGAGGTCGTGCGCGCCCTCGGCGACCTTCACGCCGTCGGCGATCGACGTCGTCACGTCGACCCGGCCGATCCGTCCGGTGCAGCCGCTCTGGAGATGGATCGCGTCCGCCTTCGACGCGGCTGCGGCGGGCGTCATCGTGACGGTGACCGAGTCGAGGTCGACGGGGCCCTTGCAGATCCAGACGTGATCCGTGCTCGTGACCGAGCCGCGGAGCGGGCCCGTCCCGGCCGCAGCACCGAGCTGGAGGACGCAGGCAGCGGCCGCCGCGAGCGCCAGCGCGAGCGCCGGCCGGATCACGGGGGCGACGCCGCGCGCGAGAGGCGCGGGCGGACGAGCTGCCGCCGCCGCACGAGCGCCCGCTCCTCGTCCCCCGCGGCGAGCAGCCAGAAGAGGAATCCGTAGGCGACGGCGAGCGCGAGCCCCGTCCCCGCCACCTCTGCCAGGACGCTGGGCCAGGGCACGACGAGCGACACCGCGGCAGCGATCGTCGAGGCGCCGGCCGCAGCCAGGCCGAGCGTCCGCATGGCCGCCGCGCGGAACGGGTTGATCCCGAACATCCACTGCACCTCGAACAGCTTGGCGACGTTCACGATCGTGACCGCGGCGGTGGTCGAGCAGGCGGCGCCGACGATGCCGTAGCGCGGGATCAGGATCAGGCAGCCGGCGACGTTGAGCCCGGCCACGACGGCGTTGTTGGCGAGGGTGACGTACGGATGGCCGGACATGTTGATCACCTGTCCGAGGGGCCCGGTCGCCGCGTTGAAGAGCTGCCCGGCGGCGAGGATCACGAGCGCGGTCGCGCCGGCGGCGTATGCGCTCCCGAACAGGTGCAGAACCGGGCCGGGGATCACGAGCAGGAGCGCGAAGACCGGGAGCGACGCCGCCAGGTTCCAGTAGGTGACCCGCTTCAGCATCCGGCCGAGTTTCTCCCGGTCGCCGCGCGCGTCCTCCGCCGCGACCCGCGGCGCGAACATCTGGCCGGTCGCGGTCGAGACGAGCTGCGCCGGCGAGAGCAACCGCTGGCAGATCGCGTAGACGGCGACCTCCGCGGCGGCGCGGATGCGTCCGAGCACGAGCATGTCCGTCCAGAGGATCACCTGCAGCAGCATCGTGGTGAGCGTCTGGGGGAGCGAGAACGCGAGCATCCTGCGCGGGTGCCACGTCGCCGGCGAGGGCAGGAACGCGTTCGGGAGCGCGCGCAGGAGCAGTGCGAGCGAGACGGCCAGCGCGGCCCAGGCCGGCGGCACGAAGGCGAGCGCGACGCCGCGGGCGCCGAGGCCGAGCACGAGCAGCGGCACGGTCGAGAGCACGGTGCCGAGCACGCGCAGCGGGTTCACCCAGGCGGCGTACCCCATCAGCCCGAGGCCCTGCAGCGCCCCGATCGCGACGCGGGTGAGCGCAAGCGCGGGCAGCGCGAGACTGACGAGGCGGATCAGCTCCGCGGCCTGCGGCTTGTGGAAGGCGTCCGCGGCGAGCCACGGCGCCTGCCAGAAGAGGACGGCCGTCAGCAGCGCGCTGACGAGCGCCACGATCGCGAAGGCGACCTGGAAGCTGCCGCGCGCGCCGGGCTCGTCGCCGTCGGCCGCGTGGAGTGCCACGAACCGCACGGCCCCGACGTCGAGGCCGAGCACCGCCGCCGGCTGGGCGACCATCACGGTCGCGAGCGCGATCGCGTAGAGGCCGAACCGCGTCGGGCTGATCACGTGCGCGATCAGCAGCGTCAGCCCGAACGACAGCAACGTGCCGAGGAGCGCGCCTCCGACGTTCTCGGCCGCGCCCTTCGCCATCGTGCGCGCGTCGGCGCCCAGCTGGGTGAGCATCGGACGAGACCGCGGGCTCATGCGAGCAGCGTCCTGGCCCGGAGCCCCAGCGCCGCGATCACGAAGAAGAGCAGCGTGCACTGGACGAATGCGAAGGCGTCGAACGTGAGCATCCCGGCGGCGAACCCCACACACGAGACAGCGCACGCGGCGACGAGGTCCCCCTCGCGCCGGCGGACACGGCGCGCGGTGCCGGCAAGCTCCCACGCCGCACCCCAGACGAGCCAGATCACCGCGACGAGCCCGACGAAGCCGATCGCGACGAGCGAGTTCAGGTACTGGTCGTCGAAGATGATCGGGGCGCCGGTAGCCGGGTCGATGATCGCCCCGGGCGTGCTCGAGGCGGTCGAGCTCACCGAGTCGAGGCCGTGCCCGAAGAAGGGAGCCCGCTCCCAGCTCTGCAGTCCGGGCGCGATGTCGGCGAGGCGGCCGGAGCCGACGTTGCCGCTGTTCACGGTCTGCGACTGGATCAGGCCGGCCCGGGGCACGAACGAGTGGTAGAGGGAGCCGAGCGCGCCCGGTGCCGCGATGTGCGCCGCGACGACGACCGCCGCCGCGACGGGCCAGTAGCGGCGGACCGCGCGGCCGCGGACGACGAGCGCCGCCGCGACCATCGCGACTGCCATCAGCACAACGGTCCGCGACACCGTCGCGAAGGCCCCGACGACGAGGATCGCTCCCGCCGCCCCCCACGCGAGCGCGCGAAGCCGCGTCGCGGCCCGCCCGGCGAAGTACGCGGCCAGCGGGACCGCGAGGGTGAGCGCCGCCCCGAGCGCGATCGGATGCTGCGCGGAGGCCCGCACGCGCAGCCTCGCGCCGCGCTGGACGTCGGTCGAGACCCTGGTCGGGACGAGGAACGAGAACCACCGGTGCAGGTGGTCGAACACGTCGTAGCTCGTCCTCGACTCGTACACCGCGGCGACGGCGACCACGACGCCGCCGAGGACGAGCGCCTGGAGCACGAGCTCGATCGCGCGGAAGCTGTCGATCGTCGAGCACACGAGCAGGTAGGCGACCACGAAGCTCAGGAAGTACGGCAGTGCCTTCATCGCCGTCCCCTGCGAGGAGGCATGGGCGTTGACGAGCTGCGAGAGCGTCCCGGCGGCGACGAGGAGAAGGACGGGCTTCGCGAAGCCGGCCGCCGAGACCCGGCGCGTGCCGCCGACGACGCCGTAGGCGAGCACCGCGAGCAGCACGAGCATCAGCAGCCGGTAGAGCTCGAGCGAGAACGGCAGCTGCACCGGGAGCCGGTAGCTCTTGATCGGCACGAGCCAGACGACGAGAACGAGCGCCGACACGCTCCAGGCCCAGGCGAGCGACCTCTCCCGACGGCCGACCGCGGCCCCGGAACGCTCGGCCCGAAGCTCGAGTACGGACGAGCTCACGCGACGTGCCTGTGCGGCCTCGCCGGTGCAGAGTCTTCCGCCGCGGCGGCCGGGCGCGGCCGCAGGCGGTCGGCGACGACTGCGAGCCCGCAGAAGCCCAGCAGGACGACCAGGCCGGCGAAGAGCGGCAGCCCGGCCGAGCGGCCGCCGCTGCTGCGAACGCGCACGCCGAGGCGGTCGATCGCGATCCGCTGCGACGGCGGGATCCCCGAGGCCTTCTGCTGTCCTAGGATCCAGATGCTGAACGCCTTCACCGTGTCCACGGAGAGCTTCTCCGCCGCTGCGGGCGTGTGGGAGCTCGCCTTGACCGTGATCACCGGCAGCGGCGAGGGGTGGTAGACGCCGAACGTGTTCGTGGACGACGCGAGCGCGACCGCCGAGAGCGTCCCGGGCGCCGGACCGTAGAGCGATTCGCGCAGCCTCGCGGTCGCGTCGGACTGGATCAACTGCGGGTACAGGTTCGCGGCGTTCACGAGCGACTGCGTGTCGATCGTGCCGGCCGCGCTCGTTGCGGGCTGCTTCGTCTTGGTCGCGCTGGGCACGGTGCGCAGGTACGGGGCGGACGGGCTGGTGACGAGCACGTTCTCGGAGGCCGTGTAGAGCGGGGACGGCTGCTGGGCGACGACGGCGACGGCGACGAGCACCGCGGCGACGAGGCCCGCCGCGACGATCCACCAGAACCGGACCAGCGCGTGGAGGATGGGGCTCATCGTTTCCTCCGTCTCGTGATCGGTCTCAAAGGGGCTCCCCCGCAGGCGAATCATGTACGGCCCGCGACCGAACTATAGGCGGGGAAACGCCGGTTGTCACCGTTCGGACACCGTGTCGTTACCCACACTCGAGACCTCGGCGGAGACGATGCGATAATCAACGTTCGCCGTCGAACTCAGGGGGAGTTCTCATGCATTCACGCCGCCTGGGCATGCTGAGCGCGTTCGCGCTCGCCTGCCTGAGCATCGCCGTGGCCACGGCCGCGGCGACCACGTCTGCGCCCGCGTCGAAGAGCGCAGTGCGGACATCGGCCGGGGGCTGCCAGCTCAACTCGGCCAAGGGCCAGATCAAGCACGTGATCGAGGTCCAGTTCGACAACACGCACTTCATGCGGGACAACCCGAACGTGCCGTCGGACCTCCAGCAGATGCCGCATCTCCTGAACTTCATCGAGAGCAACGGGACGATCGGCACGAACGACCACACGATCCTGATCTCGCACACCGCGGGCGGGATCCTCTCCACGCTGACCGGCGTCTACCCGGATCGCACGGGCCAGACGGTCTCGAACAGCTACGTGCGCTTCACGGGTGCGGGCGGCTTCCAGTTCCCGAGCTCGTTCGGCTACTGGACCGACCCCGCTGCCGCGACGACGAGCATCCCGAACATGGTCGGGCCGGATGGCACGAACATCCCGGCGCCGTGGGTGCCGTTCACCCGGGCCGGCTGCAACTTCGGCGCGGTCGCGACCGCGAACACCGTGCTCGAGAACACGGGCACCGGGCCGAGCGGCGACATCACGAAGGTGTTCGGCAACCCGTCGCCGCAGTTCACGGAGGCGTTGTCCTCGAACGCGGCGCCGTCGGGCTCCGCCGCGCGGGCCCTTGCGCAGACCGACTTCGTCGGGTTCGCGATCCACTGCGCCGCCGGCAACGCGCTCTGCGCCTCCGGCCAGACCGACTCGCTGCCGAGCGAGCCCGGCGGATACGTGGGCTACAAGGGCCTGTTCGGGGCACAGGAGGTCGATCCGGCCCTGACGGGCCAGCCCGCGAGCACGCCGCTGACCGACCTGCTCGGCCAGCCGATCACCGACCCGTTCGGCCAGCCGGGCTTCCCCGGCTTCGACGGGATGTCGGCCGCCGTCTCGCTCTCGTACATGGCGTCGATGCAGGAGCACGGCGTGCCGGTCACGTTCGCGTACATCTCCGACGCGCACGACTTCCACGGCGTGTCCGGGAACGCGCACACCGCGTACGGCCCCGGCTCCGCCGGCTACGTGGCCCAGCTGAAGTCGTATGACGACGCCTTCGCGGCGTTCTTCCAGCGGCTCCAGAGCGACGGGATCACGAAGGCGAACACGCTGTTCGTGTTCACCGTCGACGAGGGCGACCACTTCGTCGGCGTCACCCAGACGAACTGCGACGGCGTCAACACGCCGTGCGACTACAGCGGCCCGAACCAGATCGGCGAGCTGAGCGCGAACATCGACACGCTGGTGCAGAACCAGTTCCCGTCGCTCGCGTCCCAGTTCCTCGGCTCGTCCACGGCGACGACGCGCCGCCGTTCTACCTCACGCACAAGGCGGCCGGCGGAGGCGGCCCGTTCGACCAGACCGACCCGCTGACGCGAACCTTCGAGCGGGACGTCTCGGCGCTGACGGCGGTGAACCCGTACACCGGGAACACCGACAAGCTGACCGACAAGATGGCCGACCAGGCCGGGATGAAGGCGCTGCACATGATCACCACGGGCGACCCGGCTCGGAACGCCCAGTTCGTGCTGTTCGCGGACCCGGACTACTTCCTCACGGACTTCCCGTCCAGCACCTGCCTGACCTGCATCAACCCGGCGTTCGCCTGGAACCACGGTGACATCCAGCCGGAGATCGCGACCACATGGGTCGGCTACGTCGGGCCCGGCGTCCGGAACCTCGGCGAGTCGAACGACTGGACCGACCACACCGACGTGCGGCCCACGATCCTGGCCCTGCTGGGGCTCAGCGACGACTACGTCCACGACGGCGTCGTGGTGCCGTCCTACCTCGACGACTGGGCGGTTCCGCAGTCGCTGCGTGCGCACCGGGCGACGCTGCTGCTGCTCGACGCGGCGTACAAGCAGCTCGACGCGCCGTTCGGGCAGTTCGGCAAGGACATCCTCAAGGCGTCCACGGCCGCACTCGCGAGCGGGAGCTCGACGAGCGACGCGAAGTACACGTCGATCGAGGGCAAGATCTCGACGCTGACCGCCCAGCGGGACGACCTGGCGACGCAGATCCAGGGCCTTCTCGACGGGGCCGAGTTCGGCGGGCAGGCACTGAACGAGCGGCAGGCGCTGTCGCTGTCGGTGCAGGCCGGCGCGCTGATCCTCAGGGCGTCGCTGCTCGCCGCGGCGAGCTAGCGCTTCACGGTGACGGGCGCCCGGCCGCGAGGAGCCGGGCGCCCGTCACATCCGCTTCTCAGTCGGGATTCGGGACGACGAGCACCGGCACGGGCGAGATGTGCAGGAGCTTGTGCGGCACGGAGCCGAGCACGACGCCCTTGATCGGATGCTCGCCGTTCGTGCCGATCACGATCATGCTCGCGCCCGTCTTCTCCGCGACGTCGACGAGCCCCTGGGCCGGGCGCTCGGGCACGAGCTCGAGCTCGTACTCGACCCCTGCCTCCTCGAGGAGAGGAACGGCCGCGGCGGTCGTCTCCTCGGCGAGCTGGCGCACCGCGCGGCGATAGTCGCCCGTCTCGCCGCCGTAGGCGGCCGGGATCTCGTAGGCGAACACGACGGCGATCAGAGCGCCCTCGAGCTTCGCCAGCTCGACGGCCTTCTCCAGCGCGTGGTGGGCGCCGACGGAGCCGTCGTAGCCGAGCACGATCGTTCTAGCCATGGGATGCCTCCAGGACTGCGGGGTCGGCGACCTCGGTCTGCCAGCGGAAGAACGGCTCCGGCGCGACGATCCGCTGGGCCACCAGGATCACGATCCCGATCGCGAGCCCGAGGAGCGCCATCGCAAGGGGCGGCGAGATGCCGAGCCACGAGCTTCCCGTCGAGGAGTTGGCGGGATTCCAGGCCTCGTAGCCGCTGTCGCCGAGGATCGCGAAGAGGATGACGCCGCCGAGGAGCGGAAGCAGGCCGACGAGGAAGAAGTTGCGCGCGCTCTTGAACAGCTCGCGCCGGAAGAACCACGGGCACGCGAGCCCGGTCAGCCCGTAGTAGAACGCGATCCCGAACCCCGTCGCGGTGACCGAGTCGGCGAGGATGTTGCTCGAGACGGTGTTCAGCACGACGAAGACGGCGATCGAGACGGCGGTCATCCAGACCGTCGACACGCTCGGGGTGAGATGGCGTGGGTGGATCTTGGCAAACGTCCTGGGCAGGGCGCCGTGGCTCGCCATCGAGAGCGTCGCGCGCGTCGTCGGCAGGATCGTCGTCTGCGTCGACGCCGCCGCGGAGGTGAGCACCGCGATGATCAGCAGCTTGTCCCACGGCGAGCCGAGCACGTCCTTGCCGAGGGCGCCGAGCACGTCGTCCGAGTTCTTGTTCAGGTAGTCGATCCCGTGGAACGCCTGGGCCGCCACCGAGACGACCACGTAGATCGCGAGCAGCAGGAACGTGCTGGCGACCGCCGCGCGGCCGGGCGTCTCGGTCGCGTCCTCGGTCTCCTCGTTGACCGAGACGGCCGTGTCCCAGCCCCAGTAGATGAAGATCGCGAGCAGGAGGCCGCTGCTCATCGCGCCGAACGACCCGATCCCGAACGGATCGAGCCAGCTCCACGACGGGTTGACGCCTCCCGGAGCGTGTCCCGTCCAGACCTTCAGCAGCGCGACGCCCGAGAAGAGGACGAGGATCACGAGCTCCGCCCCGAGCAGGACCCACTGGGTGCGCGCCGAGGCCTCGATCCCCACGTAGCAGATCAGCCCCATCAGCACGATCCAGATCACGCCGACGACGCCGACCCAGAGCTTGCTGTTCGCGAGATTCGTCCAGCCGAAGAGGTCGAAGGTGTATGCACCCGCGATCTGCGCGAGGCTCGCCATCACGAGCACGTCGGCGAAGATCAGCCCCCAGCCGCCGAGCCAGCCCGTGACGGGCCCGAACGCCCTCGCGCACCACGTGAACGTCGTCCCGCAGTCCGGGTCGGCCTGGTTCAGGTACTTGAAGCCGAGCGCGACGAACAGCATCGGCACGAACGCGAGCACCATGATGATCGGCGCCTGGAAGCCGATCCCGGCCACGGCCGTGACCGCGCCGAGCGTCGCCGCGAGGCTGTAGGCCGGCGCCGTCGAGGCGACGCCGATCACGACGCTCGACATGAACCCGAGCGCGCCCGCCTTCAGGCCCTTGTCGAGCGGCTCCGAGTGATCGACCGGAACGGCGACGTCCATGCGGCCGCAGACGATCTCAGATCGATGTAAAGCCTGTTACGGCTTCGGGCGCGGGCCGAACCCGTACTGCACGAGGATCTTCTGCGCCGGCGGGCGGATCAGGCGCGTGACGTACGCGTACGCGGCCTTGAGCGACTTCGAGCTCTTCACCACGGCGACCTCGTAGACGACCTGCGGCTGCGCCGAGGCGCGGATCGCGATCGCGGCGACCTTGCTCCGCACCGGCTTGACGTCGGTCACGTAGACGAAGCCCGCGTCGGCCTCGCCGAGCGCGACCTTCGTCACGACGCCCTTCACGTCGGTCTCCTGGCTGACGACGTTCTTCATCACCGCCGCCGAGATCCCGAGGTTGTTCAGCACGGTGCGCGTGTAGGAGCCGACCGGCACGGACGCGTCGCCGATCACGATCTTCACGCCCGGCTTCGTCAGGTCGTCGACCGAGTGGATCCCGGCCGGGTTCGACTTCGGCACGATCAGGACGAGCGTGTTGGTCGCGAACGGGATCGGCTTCTCGACGAGACCCTGCTTGTAGAGGGCCTCCGGGTACTTCGGGCTCGCGGCCGCGAAGACATCCGCGGGAGCGCCCTGCTGGATCTGGAACGCGAGCTGGTCGGAGCCGGCGAAGCCGTAGCGGGGCCGCGGGTCGATCGCGGGGAAGACCTCGGTCAGCGACGCGGCCGCGAACACGGTGAGGCGGCCGCTGGACTCCGGGTGCGCGGAGGTCGCGCCCGGCAGGGCGGCCATGACCACGGCCGCGATCGCGCCGATGACGGCCGCTCTCCGCATGGCGGCGAATCTAGCCGCGGCCTCCGCGGCCGAGCAAGTGCTACCTAGGCAATGCCCAGGTGTTGGTCACGCTCGGGCGCGCGCCGTGCGGCCTCGTCGGGCGTGAGGGAGGGGATCCAGTCGAGCCAGCGCGGCATGTACCAGTTCCAGTCGCCGAGCAGCTTCATCGTCGCCGGAAGCATGACGCCGCGAATCACGGTGGCGTCGATCAGGATCGCGAGCGCCAGCCCGACTCCGAGCTCCTTCATCTGGACCATGTGCAGCGTGCCGAAGATCGCGAAGACGGCGACCATGATGATCGCCGCGCTCGTGACCGTGCCCGCGGTGCGGCGGATCCCGCGCGAGACGGCCTCGTCGGTCGTCGCGCCGTAGTCACGGAGCTCCTTGATCCGGCTGAGGATGAAGACGTGGTAGTCCATCGAGAGCCCGAACAGGACGACGAAGAGGAACATCGGCAGCCACGAGACGATCGCGCCGTTCGAGGTGAAGCCGAGCAGGGTCTCCGCCCAGCTGTGCTGGAAGATCAGCACGAGCAGCCCGTAGGCGGCGCCGACCGACAGCAGGTTGAGGCAGATCGCGGTGATCGGGATCACGATCGAGCGGAAGGTGGCGAGCAGGAGGACGAACGCCAGCCCGAGCACGAACGCGATCACGAATCCCATCCGCTGCTTCATCAGGTCGTTGAAGTCCTTGGTGCCGGCGGTCTCGCCCGTCACCGCGTACTGCACCCCGTCGAGGCTGCCGAGCGT
>Ga0335070_10010159_pt1 | contig 11009 bp, 9 predicted proteins | sample Lox_Sample_13_FD_206722 | JGI IMG/M metagenome (GOLD analysis project Ga0335070, IMG submission 206722) | Soil microbial communities from Loxahatchee National Wildlife Refuge, Florida, United States - Lox_Sample_1.3 | ecosystem: Environmental > Terrestrial > Soil > Wetlands | place: USA: Florida... | reverse complement strand
CTCGACCGCTTCGTGGGTTCCGGTCGAGGCGCCAGAGGGCACCGCCGCGCGGCCGAAGGCGCCGCTCTCGAGACGCACATCGACCTCGACGGTGGGGTTGCCGCGGCTGTCGAGAATTTCACGGCCGTTGATGTCGAGAATGGCGGACATGCCTGAAGGATCCCTTCCGATATGACAATTCCGTGTGCCCGGATATCGCGGGCCAGCCGGTGCAAGGGGCCGAATCCGGACGCTGAAGCGCCGCTTATAGGGCCGCGCTCAAGGCAACTCAAGCGCGGCCAGATCGGGCGCGCGCAGCGGCTGGTCCTCGGACAGGAAGAACTCGTCGAGCTGGGGCGGCTTGACCGCGGTGCCGGCCAGCATGGCGTGGGCTTGCCCGCGATGATGGATCTGATGGACGAAGAGATGGGTGAGGACCGCCGAAGCGGGATCGACGGGACGGCGGCCGTTCTCCCGCCGCAACACGACCGGCGCATCGACGGTCTGCGGCGTCAGCCGCTCGCAATAGGCGATCAGCCGCAGATCCATGGCACGCTGCGCGTGGGTCATCTCGGCCAGCGTCCGGTAAGGGAGGTTGTAATCCATCGCCTCGCGATCGGTCGCCGTCGCCTCGAGCTGATCGAGGTAATACCAATCGACTTCGAGGATATGGAGCAGCGTCAGCGGCAGCGACGGGAAGAAGCTGGTCCTCTTCTTGTTCAACTCGGCCTCGCTCAGCCTGGCGCAGGCCTTGTACAGCCGGTAGTTGGACCAGGCGTTGTTGCGTGCCAGGGCCCGAAAATGCTGGACCATCTCCATGATCGATATCCTCGTTCGGATGCGGATTGCGGCGAAAAGCCCCGCGGGCGATCAGGCGGGCTCTGGCCCTCGCCGTTTCCGCTGCGTTCGACAGAGGCCTCACCCTCGCGCTAGTTTGGCGCCGCCGCAAGCCCACCGATGACGGCAAGAAGAGGTAAGACAAGATGTTGCCCGTTGGCCCGACCCTGACGAAATTTCCCTCCGGCAAGCCACCGGTCCACGGATCGCTCAAGGGCCGCTATGTCACGCTCGAACTGGTCGATTCAAAGCGCCACGCGCATCGGCTCTACGAGCAGAGCCATGTTGACGAAGCGACCAAACAACTTTGGACCTACATGCCCTACGGGCCGTGGGCGAGCGAAGCCGAGTTCGCGACCTGGCTGGGGTCCCAGGCGCCGCTGACCGAGCCGCAGTTCTACACCGTGATCGACGCCGCGACGGGCGATCCCAAGGGCATGGTGAGCTTTCTCAACATCCGCCCGACGCAGGGCGTGATCGAGGTCGGCCATATCTGGTACGTGCCGGCGGCCCAGCGCACGCGCCTTCCGGCCGAGGCGATGTATCTCATGTTCCGCCATGTGTTCGACGAGCTGGGCTATCGCCGGCTCGAATGGAAATGCGACGCGCTCAACGCGCCGTCGCGCGCAGCGGCCTTTCGTTTCGGGTTTCGCTTCGAAGGCATCTTCCGCCAGCACATCATTTACAAGAACCGCAATCGCGACACCGCCTGGTACGCGATGATGGATCACGAATGGCCGGCGATCCGCGCCAATTTCGAGCGCTGGCTGGAGCCGTCGAACTTCGATGCGAACGGCAAGCAGAAGAGCTCGCTGGGCGATGCCAATCGCAAGCTGACGGGCGAAGGCAAGGCGCGATAGCGGTTCGGCAGGGTTAGGCCGCGGCCTTCGCCAGCTTGTCGAACGCCATCAGCTGCCGCAGCAATTCCGGCATATGCTTGATCGGCACCATGTTGGGGCCGTCGGACGGCGCGTGGTCGGGGTCCTGGTGCGTCTCCATGAAGACGCCGGCGACGCCGACCGCGACCGCCGCGCGCGCCAGCACGGGCACGAACTCGCGCTGACCGCCCGACGCGGTCCCCTGCCCGCCCGGCTGCTGCACCGAATGGGTCGCGTCGAACACGATCGGATAGCCGGTCTCGGCCATGATCGGTAGGCTGCGCATGTCCGACACGAGCGTGTTGTAGCCGAAGGAAACGCCGCGCTCGGTCAGCAGCAGATTCTGGTTGCCGGTGGACGCGATCTTGTCGGCGACGTTCTTCATGTCCCAGGGCGCAAGGAACTGGCCCTTCTTCACATTGATGGTCTTGCCGGTCTCGCCCGCGGCCAGCAGCAGATCCGTCTGGCGGCAGAGGAAGGCCGGGATCTGCAGGATGTCGACCGCCTCGGCCACCGGCTTGCACTGCTCGATCGAGTGGATGTCGGTCAGCACGGGGCAGCCATAGGTCTCGCGCAGCTCGGCCATGATCGGCAGGCTCTTCTCCATGCCGAGCCCGCGCTGGCCCTTGAGGCTGGTGCGGTTGGCCTTGTCGAACGAGGTCTTGTAGACCAGGCCGATGCCGAGCTTGCCGGTCAGCTCCGTCAGCGCCTGGCACATCTCATGCGCATGGGCGCGCGATTCGAGCTGGCAAGGCCCCGCGATCAGCGACAAGGGCGTGTCGTTGCCGAAGGTCACCTGACCGACATGGACATGGCGTTGCTGGGTCATGGCTCTCGTCCGATCAAGGAAGGCGTGCTGGTTCAGTTTGCTCTGCCTGTCATCCCCGCGAAAGCGGGGACCCACTGTTCAACTCGGCGCGTTGGATCAAGATGGGTCCCCGCTTTCGCGGGGATGGCAATAGGGAGCGCGGCATCATGGTCCGGCACCCTCCGCCCCGCAATGGGCATGTGCGCCGCTTCTACACCAACCGGCTCTGCTCGAGGGCGGCGTGGATGAAGGAGGTGAAGAGCGGGTGCGGTTCGAAGGGCTTGGATTTGAGCTCGGGATGGAACTGCACGCCGATGAACCAGGGATGGTCGGGAATCTCTACGATCTCCGGCAGAATTCCGTCCGGCGACATGCCGGAGAAGCGCAAGCCTACCTGCTCCAGCCGGTCCTTGTAATTGATGTTCACCTCGTAACGGTGGCGATGGCGCTCGCTGATATGAAGCCGGCCATAGATGTCCGCCACTTGGCTGCCCTCGGCCAGATTGCAGTCATAGGCGCCGAGCCGCATGGTGCCGCCGAGATCGCTGTTGGAGGTGCGCCGCTCGACCTGGTTGCCCCTGACCCACTCCGTCATGAGACCGACCACCGGCTCGGCGCAAGGGCCGAACTCGGTGGAGCCCGCCTTCTCGATCCCGGCCAGATGGCGCGCCGCTTCGATCACCGCCATCTGCATGCCGAAGCAGATGCCGAAATAGGGCACCCGGCGTTCGCGCGCGAAACGGGCCGCCGCGATCTTGCCTTCGGCCCCACGCTCGCCGAAGCCACCCGGCACCAGGATGCCGTTCACATCCTCGAGGTGATGGACCGCGTCCTCGCGCTCGAAGATCTCGGAATCGATCCAGTTGAGCTTGACCTTGGCGTTGTTGGAGATGCCGCCATGGGCCAGCGCCTCGGCCAGGGACTTGTAGCTGTCGAGGAGCGCCGTGTATTTGCCGACCACCGCGATCTGCACGTTGCTCTCCGGCTCGCGCACGCGGTTCACGACGTGATGCCAGTTGGCGAGCGTCGGCTCCTTGGTTTCGAGCCCGAAATGCCGGCAGACCTCGGTATCGAAGCCCTGCTCGTGATAGGCGATCGGCACGCGATAGATCGTGTCCACATCGAGCGCTGGGATCACGGCCTCGGGCCGCAGGTTGCAGAAGAGCGCGATCTTGCGCCGGGAGTCCGGCGAGATCGGCCGGTCGCAGCGGCAGAGCAGGATGTCGGGACGGATGCCGACACTCTGCAGCTCCTTGACCGAATGCTGGGTCGGCTTGGTCTTGAGCTCGCCGGCCGACGGAATCCAGGGCACCAGGGTCAGATGCACGAACATCGATCGCTCAGGCCCCAGCTCGTTGCCGAGCTGGCGGATCGCCTCGAGGAACGGCAGGCTCTCGATGTCGCCGACCGTGCCGCCGACCTCGCAGATCAGGAAATCCTCGCCATGAAGGTCGGCGGTGACGAATTCCTTGATGGCATCGGTCACGTGCGGAATCACCTGGACCGTGGCGCCGAGATAGTCGCCGCGCCGCTCGCGCGCGATGACGGTCGAGTAGATCCGGCCCGAGGTGACGTTGTCGCTGCGCCGCGAGGCGACGCCTGTAAAGCGCTCGTAATGGCCGAGATCGAGGTCGGTCTCCGCCCCGTCGTCGGTGACATAGACCTCGCCATGCTGGGTCGGGCTCATCGTGCCCGGATCGACGTTGAGATAGGGGTCGAGCTTGCGCAGGCGCACCTTGAATCCGCGCGCCTGGAGAAGCGCGCCGAGGGCCGCTGCGGAGAGGCCTTTACCGAGAGAGGAAACCACGCCGCCGGTGACAAATATGAACCGCGTCATGGGAACCCTTTATCCCCCGATTTGAACTCGGCCCGCAAGCACGGCCGCGCGCATGGCAACCATGCAGCGCAAAGGCCGCGGAAAGCCTGGAAATTCTGAAGCGGCTACTGCTGTCCGAGCGGGACGCTGGGTGCCGTCGGTGTCGTCGGCGCGGTGCTGCCGGTGCCCGAGTCGGCCGGCGCTGCCGGCTGCTCTTGCGCAGGCGGCGGTGTCGTCTGATCGAAGATCGAGACCGGACCGGTGCCACCGCGCGCCAGCAGCGCCAGAAGAATGCTCGTGGCGATGAAGCAGGCGGCGATCACCGCCGTCGTCCGCGTCAGGAGGTTGGCCTGACCGCGGCCGGAAAGGAACCCCGACATGCCGCCGCTGCCCGCCGTGCCAAGACCCAGCCCGCCGCCCTCGCTGCGCTGCATCAGCACCACGGCGATGAGGGCCACCGCGAGCATCAAGTGAATCACCAGCACGACCTGTTGCATCGGGGAACCTTGGTTGCTTTCAGCCTGGAGATCGACCCAGATCCTCGGAAATTCAAGACCTGTGGCACCCGCGGATGCCCGCCATCGATCGAATGCGCGGGCCGTTCTACCCGCTTCCCGCGGCCGATGCCAGTGGCAAGATTGCCGCGGCGACGCAAGGAGTTAGAGGCGTTCTCTCGGGCGGCGTGGGGCTCAGGGACAGGCGCGCGCGATGGCGAGGAATTCCTCGGCCCTGAGACTGGCCCCGCCGACCAGGGCGCCGTCCACGCCCGCGACAGCCAGAATCTCCGCTGCGTTGCTGCCTTTGACGGAGCCGCCATAAAGGATGCGGGTCAGGTCGGCTTCGGCACCGATCTGACGCGCCAGCTCGGCGCGAAGCGCCTGATGCATGGCGCTGATATCGGCCGTGGTCGGCGTGCGACCGGTGCCGATCGCCCAGACCGGCTCATAGGCCACCACCAGCTTCTCGGCGCTCGCGCGCGCCGGCAGTGAGGCGGCGAGCTGGGCCGCGACGACGCTCAGCGCATCGCCGCGGTCGCGCACCGCCAGGGTCTCGCCGACGCACAGGATCGGAATCAGGCTCGCGGCCATGGCCGCCTCGGCCTTGGCCTTGACCAGGGCGTCGCTCTCGCCGTGATCCGCGCGCCGCTCGGAATGGCCCACGATCACGAAGCGGCAGCCGAGATCGGCCAGCATGGGCGCGGCAAGGTCGCCGGTGTGAGCACCGCTCGGCTTGGGGTGGCAGTCCTGCGCGCCGAGATGGACCGGCGAGCCCTTGAGCCGGTCGCCGACCAGGGACAGCAGGGTCGCCGGCGGACAGACCAGAAGATCGCAACGCCAGCTTCCGCCCCTGACCCCAGCCAGGACCGCATCGGTCAGGGCCAGCCCCTCGGCCTTGACCCCGTTCATCTTCCAGTTTCCGGCAATCAAAGGCCGGCGTCCGGCACGGTCGGTCATCACATTCCCTCGAAGCTTTCCAATCGGCGTTTGGCGCGCGGTCGTAGCATGCGCGGCCGTCCCGCGCCACTCGCCCTACGGGCCTGGAATTCCGGGGGCTTTCCCCTGTTGCCCGGCCGGGGGGCCGACCCTATGATGCCGGCCGTTTTTCCGCGCCCACCGGGCGCCTCCGGATCCCATCCTCATGCTCATCGCGCTTCGCAGCAAGGCCGCCACCTGGGTCGTCAAGATCCTGTTCGTCTTCCTGATCCTCACCTTCGGCATCTGGGGCATCGGCGACATGCTGCGTCAGCGCGTCCACGCCCCCAATATCGCCACCGTGGGCGATATCAAGATCACCGGCGCCCAGCTGCAGGACGAGTTCGACCATCAGATGCGCCAGTACCGCCAGGTCTTCGGCGAGAATTTCGACAATGAGCAGGCGAAGAAGCTGGGCCTGGTTGACCGAACCGTGGCGAGCATGGTGGCCAGGGCCCTATTCGATACCTATGCGCAGAGGCTGCACCTGACCGTCAGCGATGCACAGGTTCGCGCGCAGATCCAGAAAGACCCGATGTTCCATAACAACGTCGGCGAGTTCGACATGGGCCGCTTCGCCGTGTTCCTGCAGCAGGTGCGCAACAGCGAAGGCCAATATGTGAACAGCCTGCGCCACGAGTTGATGCGCCAGGAAATCGCGCAGGCGGTCGCCGCCGGCGCCGCGGCGCCGAAGGTCCTGGCGGACCGGCTCTATCGCTATCGCAACGAGACCCGCGTCGCCGAAACCTTCGTGGTGACGGACAATTCGATGCCGGAGCCGGCCGAACCCGGCGAGGACGAGCTGAAAGCCTTCCACGACGCGCATCAGGACCTGTTCCAGGCGCCGGAATATCGCAGCCTGTTGCTGGTGCGGTTGACCGCCGACCAGTTCGCGGCCGGCCTGACCGTGCCCGAGGACAAGCTGCAGCAGGCCTATCAGCAACGCTTGAAGGAATTCGGCCAGCCGGAGCGCCGCGAGGTCGAGCAGATGGTGTTCTCCGACGAGGCCAAGGCGAAGGAGGCCGCCGACAAGGTCGCCGGCGGTGCCGATTTCGCCCAGACGGCACAGGAACTGACCGGCGCGCCACCGGTTCCGCTGGGCAAGCTGGAGAAGAGCGGCTTCGTCACCGATCTGCAGGCGCTGGCCGATGCGGCCTTCTCGGCCGAGGCCGGCAAGACGGCGGGCCCGATCAAGACGCCGCTCGGCTGGCATGTGATTCATATACTGAGCGTCGAGCCCGAAGTGAAATCGACCTTCGAGGAGGCGCGCCCGCAGCTCGAGAAGGAGCTGGTCCAGGAACAGGCCATCAACAAGATGATCGACACGGCCAACCAGCTCGACGATGCGCTGGCAGGCGGCGCGAGCCTCGAGGATGCCGCCAAGGGGCTGGAACTTCCCGTCACCAAGATCGACCAGATCGACGCCAAAGGGCTGGGCCCGGACGATCAGCCCGTCTCCGCGGTCGCCGGGAATCAGCTCGTCCTCAATCTCGCCTTTTCGACCGACGTGGGGCAAACCTCGAGCCTGACCGAGGATCCCAATGGCGGCTACGTGATCGTGAAGGTGGATGGCTCGACGCCGGCGGCGACCCGCCCGCTCGACCAGGTCCGTGGGCAGGCCGTCGCCGCCTGGAAGGCAGCGGAGCGCGACAAGGCCGCCGAGGCCCGCGCCGGCGAGCTCGCCGGCAAGCTGGCGCTCGGCGGCGACATCAAGGCCATCGCGGCCGAAGTCCAGGGAACGGTCGCCACGGCAAAGCCGGTCACGCGTAGCGGCAACGATGCCGATGCGCATGTGACCGGGGAACTGGCGGCCAAGCTGTTCTCGCTTCAGGTCGGCCAGACCGCGACCGCGCCGGTCGAGGGCGGCCATGTGGTGGCACGGCTGGCGGCGATCAACGAGGCCAACCCCTCCGCCGATATGGCGGGCGTGGATGCGCTGCAGAAGGAGCTCGATTCCGCCTACCAGGGCGACGTGGTCGAACAGTTCGGCGAGGTGCTGCGCCACGAGATCGGGGCAACGATCAATCAATCCGCCGTCGACGCGATGTTCTGAGCCATGCGCGTCGAGCCCAGCCTGGAAACCGTCGAAGCCCGCTACCGCGCCGGCCAGCCGACCGTCGTCTGGACCCGGCTGGTGGCCGACCTCGAGACGCCAGTTTCGGCGATGCTCAAGCTCTGCGACGGGCGGCCGAACAGCTTCCTCCTCGAATCCGTCGAGGGCGGTGCCGTGCGCGGACGCTATTCGCTGATCGGCCTGCAGCCGGACCTGATCTGGCGCTGCTTCGGCGACAAGGCCGAGATCAATCGCCAGGCACGCTTCGATGCGAGCCGCTTCGAGCCGGTCGCCGGTGGCGCCATCGCCTCGCTGCGGGCGCTGATCGAGGAATCGAAGATCGAGCTGCCCGAAGGGTTGCCGCCGATGGCGGCGGGACTGTTCGGCTATCTCGGCTACGACATGGTGCGGCTGATGGAGAAGCTGCCCGATCTTCAGCCCGACAAGTTGGGGCTGCCGGATGGAGTGTTCCTGCGGCCGACCATCATGGCCGTGTTCGACAATGTCGAGGACATCGTCACCGTCGTGACGCCGGTCAGGCCCCAGACCGGGCTCGATGCGCGCGCGGCCTACAATCTCGCCTGCGAGCGCCTGGCGGCGGCGGTCGAGCATTTCGACCGTAACCTGCCGCAGCAGCGCGAGGCCCTGGGCGATCAGGCTGGGCTGCCCGAGCCCGGCTCGAACATGACGCCGTCCCGGTTTCACGCGATGGTGCAGAAGGCCAAGGAGTACATCCTCGCCGGCGACATCTTCCAGGTCGTGCTGTCGCAGCGCTTCAGCCTGCCCTTCAAGCTCTCGCCCTTCGCGCTTTATCGCTCGCTGCGCCGGCTCAACCCCTCGCCCTTCCTCTTCTTCCTGGATTTCGGCGGCTTCTCGGTGGTGGGTTCGAGCCCGGAGATCCTGGTGCGGCTGCGCGACAAGAAAGTCACGATCCGCCCGATCGCCGGCACCCGCCGGCGCGGTGCCAATCCGGCCGAGGACAAGCTGCTGGCCGAAGATCTATTGGGCGATCCCAAGGAACGCGCCGAGCATCTGATGCTGCTCGATCTCGGCCGCAACGATGTCGGCCGCGTCGCCAAGATCGGCAGCGTCAAGGTGACCGAGAAATACGTGATCGAGTACTACTCTCACGTGATGCATATCGTCTCGAACGTCGAGGGCGAGATCGATCCGCGCTATGACGCGATGGACGCGCTGATCGCGGGCTTCCCCGCCGGTACGGTCTCGGGCGCGCCCAAAGTCCGCGCCATGGAGATCATCGAGGAGCTGGAGCCGGAGCGCCGCGGCCTCTATGGCGGCGCCGTGGGCTATTTCGCCGCCGATGGCGCGATGGACACCTGCATCGCGTTGCGCACCGCGGTGGTGAAAGACGGCGTGATGTATGTCCAGGCCGGCGGCGGCATCGTCTATGACAGCTCGCCCGAGGGCGAGTTCCAGGAGAGCGTCAACAAGGCCAAGGCCCTGGTGCGCGCCGCGCAGGAAGCGGTGCGCTTCGCCTCGGGCGGAAGGAATCGGTAGCGCTAGCGGGCTTCGCTGCGCTTCCTGCACTCAACCATCATTGCCGCCGCCCCTCCATTGTCATCCCCGCGAAAGCGGGGACCCAACTTTCGGCTCGGCATGTTGGATCAGGATGGGTTCCCGCTTTCGCGGGAATGACAGTGAGAGCGCTTTCGCGGGAGTGGCAACGGCCCTACCCGGTCACCCCGTTCGTGTGGCGCACGATCGCGCTGATCGGCACCAGCACGAATCCCTCCTGTTTCACCATCGGCAGCCAACGCTGCAGCGCCTCGATGGTGGTCGGATGCGGATGGCCGATGCCGACGGCATAGCCGCGCTTCCTCGCGATGCGCTCGAGCTCGGCCAGCATCTCGTCGATCTTGGCCGGGCTCTGATCGTCGTCGAGGAAGACGTCGCGGTCGGCATGGGGCACGCCATAGGCCGCGGCCTCCTTGGTGCCGACACTGTCGGCGATGGTGCGAGAGTCGAGGAAGAGCAACCCGCGATCCCGTAGCGCCTGCATCACCAGGCTCATGCCCTCGACCGAGCGGCTGAATTTGCTGCCCATGTGATTGTTGATGCCGACGATGCCCGAAAGCCGCGACAGATCCCAATCGAGCCGGCGCTTGAGCTCGTCCGGCCCGAGGTCGGTGCGCAGCACGTCCGGCCCGGCATCGAGACTCGCATCCATCGGTTCCATCGGCACATGCAGCATCAATTCGTGCCCATGTTCGCGGGCCAGCGCCGATTGCTGGTCGAGATGCTCGGCATAGGTCATGAAAGAAATCGTCAGCGGCCCCGGCAGTGCGATGGCGCGGGCCGAGTTCGCCCGGTCGAGGCCGACATCGTCGATGACGATGGCGATCATCGGCCGGCCCAGCGTGTCGGGCGTCGGCACGGCATAGGCGAGCCAGGTCGCGGAGGGGCTGCCGGGGACGGTCGGGCCTGCCGCGGAGGCAGGTGGTACCGTTGCCGGCTTTGCAATCGGAGCAGGCGCCGGCATGCCGGCGCCGGAGTCGAGCACGGCCGGCGCGCTGGAGGCTTCCTCATAGACCGGCAATGGTGGCGTCGCCGGTACCGAGAGGGCGGCGGTCGGGGGTGTGGGTGGCTTCGCCGCCGGCTCGGGGATGACGGCTGTCACGACCGCGGGCGCGCGATTGACGGAGGGCGCCGAGGCGACCGGGTGGGGCTTTGATCCCTTGAACCAGCCCTGGCTGACGCCTATCGCAACCGCTCCCAGGAGCAGCCCCAGGAATAGCCAAAGCGGTGCCCCCATCAGCCTCAGGATCGAACTTCGCCAGGCCGTCTTGCGCGTGCTTTTGCGCCGCCGTGGGCCGATTGGAAAGATCGGCGAGCGGGTGGAAGCCCGCCGGGAAGAACCGCCCTTGCGTCCTGCCCCGCGGCTGCTGCGCCGGCGTGCCGTCATGCCTGAATGCCTGTCTCTGTCGCCCGGATTGCCAGCGCTTCTAACATACCTACCTCCGAGTCCGGGGCCCTTGGCCGGCCTTGGACCCGACTTCCCGGCCCTGCTATAAACAGGACCCGGGCAGTCATTCGCAGGGCGCTGGAACGAGCGCCCTGAAGGATTTGAAATGTTTCTGTTAATCGACAACTACGACAGCTTCACCTACAACCTCTCTCACTATCTGGGCGAGCTTGGCGCCGAAAT
>Ga0335070_10010158_pt1 | contig 11010 bp, 11 predicted proteins | sample Lox_Sample_13_FD_206722 | JGI IMG/M metagenome (GOLD analysis project Ga0335070, IMG submission 206722) | Soil microbial communities from Loxahatchee National Wildlife Refuge, Florida, United States - Lox_Sample_1.3 | ecosystem: Environmental > Terrestrial > Soil > Wetlands | place: USA... | reverse complement strand
ACCGCCATGCCGGCGAGCAGCGTCTCGTCGAGGCCGTGCGGCCAGTCGCGCCGCCGCGCGCCGCACGGCGAGACGGCGATCAGCGCAAGCGCCGGCACGCGCTCCGGCCACAGCGTCGCGAGTCGCACCGCGACCATGCCGCCGAGCGACCAGCCCACCAGCCGGCACTCGGCGGGCAGGTGCTCGGCGACGAGGCGCGCCATGCCCTCGAGGTCGGCCGCGCCCTTGGCCCAAGGCGAGCGGCCGTGGCCGGGCAGGTCGAGCGCGTGGACGCGAAAGCGGGTCGCGAGCGCCGCGGCGAGCGCGCCGAACACGCCGCCGTGCAGGCCCCAGCCGTGCAGCAGCGCCACGTCCGGGCCGTGGCCGAGGGTCTCGCGGTAAAGGCTCAACGCCCGGCTCCGGTGCGCGGCCGACCGCCGGCGGGCGCCGGGCGTCGCGGTGGGGTGATGGCGGTCAAGGCTCGCTTCCTCGTCGCGGCCGCGTCCGGGCTGTCCGTGCTGCCGGCCGGCATGATGCGCCACGGGGCCGCGCGTGACGAGATGGCGCGGCCGCGGGCGGCGCGGCGCCCGCGCGTCGCCGCGGCGATCGGGCGCGCCGCGGTCGCGATCGGCGCCCGGCCTCGGGCCGTGCGCGACCGCGCCGCCTCGCCCGGCGGGGATCGGCGCGCGCCGGGGGCGTGCGGCGGCCGCAGCGGCGAGCTCGCAGCTAGCGCAGCGCGGCCACCGTCGCCGTCGCCGCAGCGGCGCCGGGGCAGTCTTGCGGCGTCTCGTCGCCGACCGGCGCGCGCGACAGCAGCGTCGCGCCGAGCGCGGCGATCAGCAGGCTGAGGACCGTCCCGAGCAGTCGTCCCTTGACCAGAAACATGGCGGCCTCCCTTTGCAGTCCAGGGTTCCACACTACGGCCGGCCGCTCATCGGATAAATAGGATAATATCTAACTCATAGTTCGGACTTTCCGACCAATCACGGAGCCCCGGATGGACCGCCTGCACGCGATGCGCGTCTACACCCGGGTGGCCCGGCTCGGCTCGTTCGCGCGCGCCGCCGACGACCTCGAGCTGTCGCGCGCCGCGGTCAGCGAGGCGGTGGCGGGGCTCGAGCGCCATCTGGGCGCGCGGCTGCTGACCCGCACCACGCGCCGCATGGCGCTGACGGCCGAGGGCACCGACTTCCTCGAGCGCTCGCTCAGGGTGCTGGCCGAGGTCGAGGCCGCCGAGGAGGCGGTGCGCGGCGCGCGGGCCCGGCCGCGCGGGGTGCTGCGGGTCGACGTGCCGACCTCCTTCGGCCGCGGCCTCCTGCTGCCGGCGCTGCCGCAGTTCATGAAGCGCTATCCGGAGCTCAGGCTCGACCTCAGGTTCAACGACCGGGTGGTCGACCTGGTCGCCGACCAGGTCGACGTCGCGGTGCGGGTCGGCGCGGTGCGGGAGAAGAGCTACGTGGCGCGGCGCATCGCGACCACCCGGCGCGTGATCGTCGCGTCCCCTGCCTACCTCGCCACGGCCGGCCGGCCGCTCAGGCCCGAGGACCTCGCCGGGCACCGCCTGCTCGGCGTCGCGAGCGGCGCCACCGGCCGGCCGCACGAATGGCGCTTTCGCGGCAGCCGCGTGCAGGTCACCGAGTTCGCGGCCGTGTTCAACCTCGCCGAGGCGCAGCTCGCCGCCTCGCTCGCCGGCGCGGGCCTCGCGCAGACGATCGACCTGCTGGCCGGCGGGCTGATCGCGCGCGGCCGGCTCGAGACGGTGCTCGACGGCTTCGTCGGCGACGGCCCGCCGATCTCGATCGTCTACCCGGCGGCGGCGCGCGGCTCGGCGCGGCTCAGGGTGTTCGCCGACTTCGCCGAGGGGCTGCTGCTGCGCTTCCAGGAGGACCTCGCGCGCGGCGCGCCGTCGCGCGACTGACGCTCAGGCGTGCGCGCGGAACAGGTAGTCGAGCGCGATGCCGAGGAACACCGCGAGCCCGAACCAGGTGTTGTTGGCGAAGGCGCGAAAGCAGCCGGCCGGCTCGCGGCGGCGGATCAGCCACTGCTGGTAGCCGAAGAACACCGCGCCGCCGGCGAGCCCGGTATGGAACCACGAGCCGAGCCCGGCCTGCTCGCCGGCGAGCCACAGCGAGTAGAGCACCAGCAGCTGCATCACGGCGAGCACCCAGCGGTCGGCGTCGCCGAACAGGATCGCGGTCGAGCGGATGCCGAGCTTGAGGTCGTCCTCGCGGTCGACCATCGCGTACATCGTGTCGTAGACCGCGGTCCACAGCAGGCCCGCGACGAACACCAGCCACGCGAGCCGCGGCACGGCGTGCGTCTCGGCCGCGAACGCCATCGGCACCGACCACGAGAAGGCCGCGCCCAGCCACACCTGCGGCAGCGGGAAGAAGCGCTTCAGGAACGGGTACACGACCGTCAGCCCGGCGCCCGCGATCGCGTACTCCACCGTCAGGCGGTCGAGCGTCAGCACCAGCGCGAGCGCAAGCAGCGACAGGATCGCGTAGATCAAGAGCGCCTCCGGCGCCGAGACGGTGCCGGTCGCGAGCGGCCGGTCGCAGGTGCGCGCGACGTGCGGGTCGAAGCGCCGGTCGGCGACGTCGTTCACCGCGCAGCCGGCCGAGCGCGTCAGCACGACGCCCAGCACGAACACGATGAACACGTGCGGGTGCGGGTGGCCGCGCGAGGCGAGCCACAGGCCCCACATCGCCGGCCACAGCAGCAGCCAGATGCCGACCGGCCGGTGCAGGCGCACCAGGCGCGCGTAGTCGCCGAGCGCGACGCCGAGCGCCGCGAGCAGGGCGGTGGCGCGGGCCGCGAGCGGCGTCGAGGGGCTCAGCATCGCTCGGCCCCGGGCAGCAGCACCTCCTGCACCAGCAGCCGCCGGCCGCGCAGCGCGAACCACGAGCGGCGCGCCCAGACGACCTCGGGCGCCGCGGCGAGGCGCGCGAGCGCGCTCTTCGCGAGCGGGTGGGCCGCCGGCAGCGGCGCGAACTCGAAGGCTCCGCGGCCGACCCCCGCGATGGCGGCGAGCGTCGCGCCGAGCGAGCTGTCGCCGAGCTCGGCGAGCCACGGGTGCAGCTCGAGCGTGTGGTCGGGGATCAGCGACTCGGCGAATACCCACGGCCGGCCGGCGCCGACGAGCTCCTCCTGGCGCACGAAGCAGCTCGCCGCCGGCGCCTCGACCAGCGCCTGCTGCTCGGCGCTCAGGAAGCCGAGCCGCTCGGCGACCACCCGCACGCCCGGCGCGGCCCGCGCGGCGGCGCGGATCCGCTCGGTCAGGAGCCCCGTGTCGGTCAGCCAGGCGGCCAGCCCGGCCGGCACGCCGCGCGGCGGCTGCGGCCCCGGCAGCCACAGGTCGAGCGGCAGCAGCGGCGCCGCGGCGGTCGCGTCGTAGCGCTTCAAGCGGCGGATCCAGGGCGCATGCTCACACCTTGCCGTAGCGGTCGCGGGCGCCGATCCAGCGGCGCAGCAGGGGCGCTATGTTATCGGGATGCCGCGCCAGCATCACTTCGGCCGCGGCCTGGACGCGCGGCAGCAGGTCGGCGTCCCGCACGAGCTCGGCGACCTTCATCTGCATGAGCCCGGTCTGGCGGGTGCCCAGCAGCTCGCCGGGGCCGCGCAGCTCGAGGTCGCGCCGCGACACCTCGAAGCCGTCGTTGGTGGTGCGCATCACCTCGAGGCGCTCGCGCGCCAGCGGCGACAGCGGTCCCTTGTAGAGCAGGAGGCAGCTCGACTCGGCCGCGCCGCGGCCGACGCGGCCGCGCAGCTGGTGCAGCTGCGCGAGGCCCATGCGCTCGGCGTTCTCGACGATCATCAGGCTCGCATTCGGCACGTCGACGCCGACCTCGATGACCGTGGTCGCGACCAGGAGGTCCAGCAGGCCGCGCTTGAAGGCGGCCATGACCGCCTCCTTCTTCGCCGGCGTCAGGCGGCCGTGGGCGAGGCCGACCCGCAGCGTCGGCAGCGCCGCCACCAGCGCCCTGTAGGTGGCCTCGGCGGCCTGGTAGTCGAGCTCGTCGGACTCCTCGATCAGCGGGCAGACCCAGTAGGCCTGGCGGCCGGCGCGGCAGGCGCTCTCGATCCGCTCAACGACCTCGTCGCGGCGCGTCTCGGGCAGCACCACGGTGCGCACCGGCGTGCGGCCCGGCGGCAGCTCGTCGATCACCGACACGTCGAGGTCGGCGTAGGCGGTCATCGCCAGCGTGCGCGGGATCGGCGTCGCGGTCATGATCAGCTGGTGCGGGAAGCGCCCGTCGGCGAGCCCCTTCTCCCGCAGCGCCATGCGCTGGTGCACGCCGAAGCGGTGCTGCTCGTCGATGATCGCGAGCGCGAGGCGCCTGAAGCGCACGCCCTCCTGGAAGAGCGCGTGCGTGCCGACCACGACCGGCACGTCGGTGCCGGCGGCGATCGCGTCGAGCGTCCGCTGGCGCGCCCGCCCGGTGAGGCGCCCCGACAGGAGCGCGACCGGCAGGCCGAGCGGGCGCAGCCAGCGCTCGAAGTTCTGCCCGTGCTGCTCGGCCAGCAGCTCGGTCGGCGCCATCAGCACCGCCTGGAAGCCGCACTCGACCGCCGCGAGCGCGGCGAGCGCGGCGACCACGGTCTTGCCCGAGCCGACGTCGCCCTGCACGAGGCGCAGCATCGGCGAGGCCGAGGCGAGGTCGGCGGCGACCTCGCCGAGCGCGCGCTCCTGCGCGCCGGTGAGCGCGAACGGCAGCGCGGCGCGGAAGCGCCGCGCGAGCTCGCCCGCGGGCCTGAGCGGCCAGGCGGCGTCGCTCCTGATCTCGCGCCTCAGCAGCCGCAGGCTGAGCTGGTGCGCGAGCAGCTCCTCGAAGGCGAGGCGGCGCTGCGCCGGGTGGCGGCCGGCGTCGAGCGGCGCGAGGTCGGCGCCCGGCGGCGGCCGGTGCACGTAGCTGAGCGCTGCCGCCAGCGGCGGCAGGCCGAGGTCCCGCAACAGCTCGCCCGGCAGCCAGTCGCGCACGCTGTCGCGCTCGGCCTCGGCGAGCGCGAGCGCCGTCAGGATCCTGAGCCGCCCCTGCTGCACGCCCTCGGTCGCCGGGTACACCGGCGTCAGCGAGTCCTCGGTGCGCTGCGCGTCCTCGCCGTCGGCGCGGCGGTACTCGGGATGCACGATCTCGAGCCCGAGCGTGCCGCGCCGCGCCTCGCCGTAGCACCTGAGGCGCACGCCGCGCGCCAGCTGCGCCTGCTGCTGGGCCGTGAAGTAGAAGAAGCGCAGCGTCAGGAAGCCGGAGCCGTCGGCGATCCGCACCAGCAGCTGGCGGCGCTTGCGAAACGCCACCTCCGCGAGCTGGATCTCGCCCTCGACGACCGCGCGCTCGCCGGCGCGCAGCGTGCCGATCGGCACGACCCGGGTGCGGTCCTCGTAGCGCAGCGGCAGCAGGAACAGGAGGTCCTGCACCGTCTCGATCCCGAGGCGGGCGAGCTTCGCGGCCAGCGCCTCGCCGACGCCCCTGAGCGCCGTGACCGGCCGCAGCTCGGCGTCGGCGGCCGGCGCCGCGGCCCGGCTCCCGCGCGGCGCGGCCTCGCTCACAGCTCCAGGATGCAGTCCGCCTCGACCGCCGCGCCGCGCGGCAGCGACGCGACGCCGACGGCGGCGCGCGCCGGGTAGGGCTCTCTGCAGTACTCGGCCATGACCTTGTTGACCAGCGCGAAGTGCCCGAGGTCGGTCAGGTAGATCGTCACCCGCACCGCGTCCGCGAGCGAGCCGCCGGCGGCGGCCGCGATCGCCTTCAGGTTCTCGAACACGCGCCGCACCTGCGCCTCCATGTCGCCGCCCACCAGCTCCTTGGTCGCCGGATCGAGCGGGATCTGGCCGGAGATGTAGACGGTGCTGCCGACGCGCACGGCCTGCGAGTACGTGCCGATCGCGGCGGGGGCGGCGCTGGTCGAGATGATCGTGCGGGCCATGATGCGGGGTCTCCGGCGTGGCGGTCGCGGTCATTGTCGCACGGCACCCGCCCGGGCGCCGTGCCCGGCCGGCCTCAGGCGGTGGTGCGCAGCACCGACAGCACCTCCGGCATCGAGCGGATCGCGCGGATCACCTTGGCGAGCTGCGTGCGGTCGCGGACCTGCAGCTCGAGCGTGATCATCGCGCTGCCCGGGTCGTGCTCGACCACCGCGAGATGGCCGATGTTGGTCTCGGTGGCGGCGATGCCGGCGGCCACCGCCGCGAGCACGCCGGGCCGGTTCTGCACCTCGACCTTGAGCTCGGAGTCGAAGGTCCGGTCGGTGGCCTTCTGCCACGACACCGGCAGCCACTTGTCGGCCTGCTTGTGCCAGCCGGCGAGGTTGCCGCAGCTGGCGCGGTGGATCACGACGCCGCGGCCGGAGGACAGGAACGCGATGATCGGGTCGAAGGGGATCGGGAAGCAGCAGCGCGCGTAGGTGACCATCAGGCCTTCGGTGCCGGCGATCGCGAGCGGCGCGGCCTTGGCGTCGCCGGCCGCGCCGGTGCGGTCCGCCGGCAGGAGGTGCCGCGCCACCAGCGGCGCGAGGCGCTCGCCGAGGCCGACCTTCTCGTAGAGATCGTCGGCCTCCTTGAAGCCGAGGTCGCGCACCGCCGCGGCGATCAGCGCGGCGTCGGTGGCCTTCAGCGACAGCTTGAACTCGGCGAGCGCCTGGTTGACGAGCCGGCGGCCGAGCTCGACCGCCTCGGCGCGCTTCATGGTCTTGAGGTAGCCGCGGATCGAGGCGCGCGCCTTGGCGGTGACCACGAAGTTCGCCCAGGCCGGGTTCGGCGTCGCGCCCTTGGCGGTGATGATCTCGACGGTCTGGCCGTTCCTGAGCGCGGTGCGAAGCGGCACCAGCCGGCGGTCGATCTTGGCCGCGACGCAGCGGCGGCCGACGTCGGTGTGCACCGCGTAGGCGAAGTCGACGCAGGTGGAGCCGCGCGGCAGCCTCAGGATGTCGCCCTTCGGCGTGAACACGTAGACCTTGTCCGGGAACAGGTCGACGCGCACGCTCTCGAAGAACTCCTCGGGGTTGCCGCCCTCCTGCATCTGCATCAGGCTCCGCAGCCACTCGCGCGCGCGCTCGTGCTGGCTGGTGCCGACGTCCTCGCCGGCCTTGTACTGCCAGTGCGCGGCGATGCCGTTCTCGGCGAGGCGGTGCATGTCGGCGGTGCGGATCTGCACCTCCAGCGGCACGCCGTTCGGCCCGAACAGCGTCGTGTGCAGCGACTGGTAGCCGTTGATGCGCGGGATCGCGATGTAGTCCTTGAAGCGGCCGGGCATCGGCTTGTAGAGGCCGTGCACGATGCCGAGCGAGCGGTAGCAGGCGTCCACCGAGTCGACCACGACGCGCACGCCGTAGACGTCGATGACCTCGGCGAGCGACACGCCCTTGCGGCGCATCTTCTGGTAGACGCTGTAGAGGTGCTTCTCGCGCGAGTCGACGCCGCCCTTGAGGCCCGCGCCGGTCAGCGCCTGCTCGATGCTGGCGACGATCTTCGGCAGGAACTCCTTCTGGTTGCCGCGCGCGCGCTTCAGCTCGCGCTCCAGCACCTTGTAGCGCTGCGGGTAGAGCGCCCTGAAGCCCAGGTCCTCGAGCTCCAGCTTGATCGAGTGGATGCCGAGCCGGTTGGCGATCGGCGCGTAGATGTCGAGCGTCTCGAGCGCGATGCGGCGACGCTTCGCCGGCGGCATCGCGCCGAGCGTGCGCATGTTGTGGGTGCGGTCGGCGAGCTTGACCATGATGACGCGGATGTCGCGCACCATCGCCAGGATCATCTTGCGGAACGACTCGGCCTGCGCCTCCTTGCGGCTCTTGAACTGGACCTTGTCGAGCTTGGAGACGCCGTCGACGAGCTCGGCGACCTCGCGCCCGAAGCGCGCCAGGATGTCGTCCTTGGCGGTCGGCGTGTCCTCGATGACGTCGTGCAGCAGCGCCGCGCAGATCGTCTGGCTGTCGAGGTGCAGGTCGGCGAGGATGCCGGCGACCGCGACCGGGTGCGTGATGTACGCCTCGCCGGTGAGGCGCTTCTGTCCCTTGTGGGACTCGGCCGCGAGCTCGTAGGCCTCCTGGACGCGCTCAACCTGCTCGGGCGGCAGGTAGGCCTCGAGCTTGGCGATCAGCTGCGAGATCCCCGGGGAGCGGCGCCCGCCCGGCAGGAAGCTCAGCAGGGAGGACGCGTAATCCATGGGGGCAGTTGCGACCGCCGGTCAGGAGACTCCGCTCAGTCGCCGAGGCCGAACTGCGGGGCGCGGAAGTCCGGCGGCAGGTCGAGCGGGTTCTCCGCGGGCTGCATCACCGGCGCCGGCTCCGGATCCGCCTCGAGCAGCAGGTCGCGGTTGACCTTGCCGTCGGCGATCTCGCGCAGCGCGACCACGGTCGGCTTGTCGTTCTGCCACTCGACGAGGGCCTCGGCGCCGTTGGCGAGCCGTCGGGCGCGCTTGGCGGCGAGCAGGACCAGCTCGAACTGGTTCATGACGCCCTGACTCAGGCAGTCTTCGATCGTGATGCGGGCCATGCGGGGTCTGTCCGGGAATGCAGCAAAGGGTCTGACAGGATAGCCGAAACGGCCATCCCCGGCCACCGCGGTGCGTTTTTCAGCCGAGCAGCCCGGCCGCGAACGCCGCGAGGCCCGGCCGATCCCGGCCGAGCCCGGCAGCGTCGCCGCCGGTGATGCGCTCGAGGTCCGCGAGCGCCGTCTCGAAGCGGTCGTTGACGACCACGTAGCGGAACTCGCCCCAGTGCGAGAGCTCGGTGACCGAGTCCGCGAGCCGGCGGGCGATGACCTCGGGGCTGTCGGTGCCGCGCCCGCGCAGGCGCTCGGCGAGCGCCGCCCGCGACGGCGGCAGCACGAAGACGTCGACCGCCTCGGGGAGGCGCGCCCGCACCTGCCGCGCACCCTGCCAGTCGATCTCGAGCAGCAGGTCCTTGCCTGCGGCCAGCGCCGCCTCGACGGCCGCCTGCGAGGTGCCGTACAGGTTGTCGAACACGGACGCGTGCTCGAGGAACTCGCCCGCCGCGATCATCGCGCGGAAGCGCTCGGGGCTCACGAAGTGGTAGTCGCGCCCGTCCTCTTCGTTGGGCCTTGGCTTGCGCGTCGTGTGCGAGACCGAGAAGCCGAGCGTCGGCACGCGGGCGATCAGCGCCTTGACGAGGCTCGTCTTGCCGGTGCCGGAGGGCGCCGCGATCACGAACAGGCGGCCGCGCCGGGGTGGCGCTGCCGGGCTCACGACGCTTGCTCGCAGGTCATTGAGTTCGTTGACTTTATGATCGTTCCTCGCCCGCCGCTCGCCGGCCCGTGCCGGACCCGGCGGCGCGCCGCCCAGGCCGCGCAGCGCCCGAGGCGAGCGCCGCGGATGCGGATGGTACCTCCCCGCGGCCACCTTTCGTGCTTGACTATCTCAGCCGTTCGCACGCTTTCGGGCGGATCCGTCGCCGGCGCCGCCAGCACCGCCGGCGCCCGCCGGGCGTGCGCCGGCGAGCGAGCACCCCATGCAGATCAAGGCCGAAATCGTCGAGACGTTTCAGACCGAGGGCGTCGTGCGCCTCGAGGGCGCGTTCGGCGACTGGATCGGGCGGCTCGCCGAGGGCGTGGCCGAGCTCAGGCGCCGGCCGAGCGCGCTCGAGCGCTCCTACCGGCCGGCGGACGGCAGCGCGCCGTTCTTCCAGGACTTCTGCAACTGGCAGCGGATCGAGGCCTTTCGCGCCTTCGTGCTCGATTCGCCCGCGGCCGAGCTCGCGGCGCAGCTGATGCGTTCCGACCGGGCGCGCTTCTTCCACGACCACGTGCTGGTCAAGGAGCCGGGCAGCAGCGTCGTCACGCCCTGGCACCAGGACGAGCCGTACTACTGCGTCGCCGGCGCGCAGTCGGTGAGCTTCTGGACGCCGCTCGACCCCGTGTCGCGCGCCGTGTCGCTCGAGTGCATCGCCGGCTCCCACCGCTGGAGCCGCACCGGCTTTCGGCCGCTCAGGTTCGATGGCAGCCCGCTCTTCCCGGACGACGACTTCGAGCTGCTGCCGGACCTCGAGGCGCGGCGCGAGGAGCTGCCGATCCGCGGCTGGGCGCTCGCGCCCGGCGACGCGGTGGCGTTTCACTTTCGCACCGTGCACGGCGCGGCGGCCAACGACTCGCCGGCCGAGCGGCGTGTGTTCTCGCACCGCTGGGTCGGGGATGACGCGCGCTTCGTGCGCCGCGGCGCGCGCGGCTCGCCGCCGTTCCCGCACCTCGCGCTCGAGGACGGCGCGCCGTTCGATGCGCCCGAGTTCCCGGTCGTCTACCGCCGCTGAGGCGCGCCCTCAGAAGCTCCAGGTCAGCGCCAGCGACCAGAAGCTCGGGTTGCCGACGTCGGACTCGAAGTGCTGGTACTCGCCGCGGATCGCGAAGGCCGCGATCTTGAACTGCGCGCCGGCGCCGAAGGCGAAATGCGTGTCGGTGCGGTCGAAGCTGAAGAGCGCGCAGTTGGGATCGTTGATCGTGCAGGTGCCGACGCCGGAGAGCGCGCCCGAGGCCGTGGTCTGCAGGCGGCTGAAGCCGCCCTTCGCGTACAGGTCGAAGTCCGGCACCGGCAGCGGCGCGTACAAGAGCGCCGACAGCGCCGCGCCGCGCACGTGCGCGTCCACCTGGGCGCTCGAGGTCGTCGCGTTCGGGTGGCCGAAGTCGATGTACTCGAGCTCGACGCCGAGCACGTGGATCGGCCGCAGGCCGACCATCGCCTTCCAGCCGGTCTGGTGCTCATCGAAGCTGAGCTGGTCGAGATGGATCTGGCCCGCGCCGACGCCGGCGCCGATGTAGAGCCCGAGCGGGTCGGCGTGCGCCGCCGCCGCGCACGCGAGCGACGACAGCGCGGCGATCAGACGTCGGCCAAAGGCCCGGGCGACTGCAGGACGCATGGGCAGCTCCTTCTGCGGGCGGCATCGCGGCCGCGGGCCGGCGCACCGGCGACGCCCGAAGGGTAACGTCCCGCGCTCGCGCCCGGTGCACGGGCGGGTGACGCCAATTGGCGACGCACGCGCCGGGTGGCGAACCGTGCCGAACGGGCCGGCCGGAGTCCCCGCCGCAGG
>Ga0335070_10010157_pt1 | contig 11011 bp, 12 predicted proteins | sample Lox_Sample_13_FD_206722 | JGI IMG/M metagenome (GOLD analysis project Ga0335070, IMG submission 206722) | Soil microbial communities from Loxahatchee National Wildlife Refuge, Florida, United States - Lox_Sample_1.3 | ecosystem: Environmental > Terrestrial > Soil > Wetlands | place: USA... | reverse complement strand
GCTGAGGCTGCGGAAGTGAAGCGGTGCGGCATCGAGGACGCTGCGATGTTGGTCAGCCTGACTATCGAGTCGGTGGCCATCATGGTCCACCGTGAGATCATCGACATCGACATGGTGTGGGAGTTGATGGGCGGAGTCGTCTTGTCCACCTGGGACCGACTGCGAGACTGGTCAGACTCGTACCGACGGGCTAGCGGGAGAGAGAAGTTCGACGAGTGGTACCAGTGGCTGGCGGCGCGGCTTGAGGAGAACTACTCGGGCCCCAAGGCGGAGCCGGCCTTCAGGCGCTTCGCCCGGTGGCAGCCCCCGCCAAGGTGAAGGTTTGGTTTTGCGCGCTCAGGAAGTCGGATGTGGACCTCGATGCGGGCAGCATAACGGTTGCCAGGTCCTGGAACCGCGACACGACCAAGAGCGGCAAATTCCGCGTGGTGCCCATTGCCAGGGAGCTGGCCCTGTACCTCCGGGCCGCCGTGGCGCAGTCGCCTTCTGACCTCGCGTTCCCGAAGCCCGAGGGGACGATGATGTCCGAGCGGTGGCCCTGGAGAGCGTCCTGCGACGCGCCCTGGGCCGCGCAGGCATCGTGGAGGGCTACCAGCACGGGTGCCGGGCTCGGGGATGCAGCTACGTCGAGGCAGCGCCGGATAGGGGCCTGCGACGGTGCCCCACCCACGGTCACAAGCTCTGGCCAAAGCCGAAGGTCCGGCCGATCAGGTTTCACGACATCCGACACACGACAGCGAGTCTGCTCTTGCAGGCGGGGCGTCGGCCACAGCGGTCCAGAAAATCCTCGGCCACTCGGACCCGAGGATGACCACCGAGGTGTACGGATTGAATTCGATACGGTCGGTCGTCATGGCTCGGACTCCAGCGTGAGAGTAGTACTGCTCGCCCCTGAACTCGCAACGGGCAGGAGGTGATCGCAGCGACGGGCAAGATGGGCACGGGCTACGGCAGCGACGTGCCGCAGTCTCGGGGTGGGCGGCGTCGGTGAATCAGTCCGCGCGCCGTAAGGGCGTGAGGTCGAGAAACTCGCTTGCTGCCGAAGCTGGCTACTTCACCTTCCGTACCGCCGGCATGACCCAGCTGCCATCGAGGATGGAGGGCGGCTTCTCCTTGGCCCAGTAGAGGCGGAGCATCGGGATGAACTTCCCCTCGGGTGCCGGAAGCCAGTTCGCCTCCTTGTCCTTTCCGGGCGAGTCCTTCTGCAGGTACAGGTCCACCGAGCCGTCCTTGTTGACCTTCAGCTTGTTGCGCGCGCTCAAGGTGAAGCGGTTCAGCTTGTTCGGAACGAAGAAGTAGTGGTCGTCGTACATGGTGAGCGACCAGAAGCCGTCGACCGGGGGGAGCTTCCCCTTCTCGAAATGCATCACGTACTTGGCCGACCCCTCGTAGGGTTTGCCTTCGGCGTCGGCGTTCGAGGTGGGGTAGATAGCATCCTGCGGCCGGTTCGCGCCGAGACCGATGGCGGTGACGAGAGCCCGCTGGATGTAGTTCGTCCCGTAGAGGCCGGTCTTGGTCGTGAACAGCCACCCGTTCTGGAGCTTCGCGTCACCTGCGGCGATGCTCTCCTTGAACCAGGCCATGATCTTCTGCTGTGCGGCCTTGGGCGCCCCCTGGAGCCCCTTCGAAACCGCAGGGTCGAGCTTGCCGGGGTCGAAGGCCTGGCCGGGCACGATGCCAATTTTCGCGAGCTTCGCGATCATCGGAGCGTCCTCAGGAGCCGGGGGGTTCGCGCCCATCAGTGACGCGAGGAGCTTGAAGTAGCTCGCTGCGTCCAGGGCGTCCACCTGGTCCCTGACCGCGGTCTTCATGTCGACCGCCGGGTCGACGGCTCCCGGAGCGGGCGCGTACTTCTTGCCGTAAGCGCTCAGGGGAACGGCGGTGACCTTATCCTGGAGGGCGTGGACGTCCTTGTAGTCCTGGGGCGTGCCAGTGCAGTAGATGCGCCCCAGCACCCAGACGATGCCGGTCGGAGACTTGTACTCGGTGACCCCTGCCGGGAGAGTGCCCTTCCAGCCCGGCCCGGTGATCGCGTAGGTCTGAGCCTTGGTCCCGGTCGTGCGCTTGCCGGGAACCTGGAACACGTCGGTCCAGCCGGACAGCATGGGAAAGAGGAAGTAGCGCCCCTTCATGTCGGGGATGGAGACGACCCACGGCTCCTTGGAGACGTCGAGCCACACGACCGTGTAGAGGGTGTCGGCGTTCGGAGCCGTCACGGCGTGGTAGCTGGCCGGCGGATAGGCGCGCGCTCGCAGTAGCTGCCCCATCGGGGCGTGCATCGCGTCGGGCGCCGCAACGTTCGTCATCACACGACGGGTGAGCTCCATCGTGACCAGTGGATAGCCGTAGACGTACGCCTCGGTCCCAATCTCGAGGGCCTCCTTCTCCTTGGCTGTTGCTGCTGCGTCTGGTGCCGCCTGCGCGCGCACGACGTGCGGCGCGACGGAAAGGGCTGTCGCGAGCGTCAAGACATGGAACCGTTTCATGGGTAGCTCCACCAAGCTGTTGAGGTAGACACGAATGCCCCTAGTGCACCAGCAGTTGGTGGAATGCAAGGCCCTTTGGGGTTGAACGAGGAGTAGACGAGAGCCAAGCAGTTTGTGGATAGTCGGGTCGAGTTCGCACCGTTGCTTGGGATCGATAGGGCGCGAGCGCCAGACGCGAATGGACGCTAAAGGTACGGGCAACGGCACGACCGGGACCATGACGGCCACTAACGGAAAGTCAACTGTGTTCCCCGCCGGCGTGACGGGTGCGGTTGACCTCACGGACTTCGACGCCTTGAGCTCCGTGACGCCTCTCTGGGACCAACGGCATGCCCAGATTGGACGCGGGCGGGTGCGCATGCGGGGCGTGATGGTTCACACGTCTCGCATGCAACTCGCTTGCTTCTCGCGATCGCCAGGGGTGCTCGTGCGTGGCGGCGCGCCCAAAGGCGCCACCGTCATCGGCGTGCTACTTGACGGGCTCCGCCAGCACGTCCAGCGCGTGCCCTGGACGCCGGACCGCGTCGGCGTTGTCCCTCGCGGCGCGGAGTTCGAGCTACTGGGCACGGCGCCGCACTCCCTGATGGTGATGGCCGTCGATCACGAGCGGCTCGATGAGGAAGCCCACAACCGGTGGGGTCATCCATTTCCCACGGGGGCTTCGGGTCCCTGTCTCCGGCTGAAGGACAACAATCGCAGGCGCGCCCTGATCGCGACGTGGGCTCGATGGATGCGCCTGACTCGCGCCCGCCCCGAGCTGCTAAACGACGCCACCGCTTCCACCCTGATGGAGGAGGAAACACTGAGGGCGGTCCTCGACTCCGTCGAGCCTCAGGAACAGCTGCCGAAATCTCGCGCTCGCTCCGAGCTTGCGCGGCGAACCGAAGGCTTTCTCAGAAGCGCGATCGACACCAAGGTCACGATGCGAGAGATGCAAGCCGCGCTTGGAGTTCCGCTGCGGACCCTTTACGGCAGTTTCTTGGCCGAGTTCGGTGAGCCGCCCTTGCGGTACTGGCGCGCGCTTCGCCTCGATGCCGCCAGGGCGGATCTTCGAGCCGCTCGCGACGGGTCGTCGGTAGCCGAGATCGCAATGAAGTGGGGCTTCGAGCATCTCGGGCGCTTCTCGGTCAACTACCGACTGACCTTTGGGGAAAGCCCCTCCAAGACCTTCCGGCGCGCCCTTCGTGACTCGCGCCGCGACGAGCCACAGACGGAGCGGCGCTAGGGTCACCAGCAAGACGCCTGATGATGTTTCGCGGTGACGGTGCCGATGACCGGCATCGTCGGCTTCGTCCCCTGGCTCGTCATCACGTTTGGTCCGCGGTGTGCTGTCGTAAGTCCGCGTGACGACCGAGCCTGGCCACGCCTCCCGCCAGTCTCGTGATCCGCGAGAGGCCGGGTGCCATCAGCCCGATCCCTCGTTGGATCGAGGGATCGTCACCCTAAGGAAAAGTTCGAGGCGGAGAGTAGGACTCGAGAACCCGGTCGAGGAGCGGTTCGGTGAGGTGGTGCGTGGGGTCATGGAGGGGGGAAAGGGGGCTTCGAAGGCGAGCGGACATGGCGAGGAGGGACCGGCGACAGGGAGGCGAGCGACCTGCTTCAGGGCGAAGAGGGGAATGTGTCGCGGCGACGAGGTGGATCGCTCTCCTCAAAGAGATCGTCTAGAAACGACCCCTTCGGAGATGAGGAACAACGACGACACGGCCACGATTGGGCTCTACCGCCTACACGCTCGGTCCCTATGCTTTGAGCGAAAGGGGGGACATGTATGAACCTTCGAAGGGCGATCGCCGTATTGGTATTGGGCATCGCGGCGTGCGGTGGGACAGAAACCGAGGAGGAGGTCGCCAGTACGGCGTCTACAGAGGCGGCAGTCTCAACATCGGGGCACACCATCTCCGGAAGGGTGTACGCGAGCCACTCGGATCCACTCGGCGGTCCCATCCATGTGACCATTAAGCTAGTGGGACCGGTGACGCGGACGACGACGTCGCGAAGTTCGGATCGCAGTGGCACTTACGCCTTCACAGACCTGCCGGACGGCAACTACACCCTGGCTCCCCAGTTTCAGTCGTTGGGAAGAGAAGTCGTCGTTTTCTATCCTTACAATCGAAGCGTGGCCCTCGTCGGTGCTGACGTCGGAGGCCAGGACTTCGCTTCCTGTTACAGGATCGTCACTCGGACCATTCCGGTCTGTACGCCGTAGCGACACGAGAGAGCACGCGACCGGCGCGGGCAGTCTCTGAAACGAGCCTGCCCGCTTGCCCTCTTCGCGGGTCGTGCACTTTGCCAGAAGCAAACCCGGCCCGAACCTGTATCCCTGCCGGGTATCGGAGGCCTCGCCGCGGTGCAACGCATCCTTCGGCACTCCGACCCGAAGATCACCACGGAGGTCTTCGGCCACCTTGCGCCCGAGTTCCTGCGGGCCGAGGTAGACCGCCTGGATCTCGGGCTCGCCGAGGCGATGCCTGTCGAGGTGCCCGCGACGGCGGTTGCGGGGTCGGTACCGGTACGGTTTGTTACACCCGTGCTCCAAGAGCACGCGCCCGGAAAGACCGAGGCCGGAACCCCTCCCCAAATCGGGAACGATTCCGGCCTCTTTACTGGCGGGGTGTACGGGACTCGAACCCGTGGCCTCCGGCGTGACAGTTGGTGAAGCCCAGCTGGCACCGGATGGCGATCCTTCGCAAGTCGTTGGAAATCTTCGCTGTGGCCGCTTGCTGGAAGAGATCGTTTCGCCGCGATCTGCTGGACTTCCTCTTCGCCGAGTTACACCTGGGTTACAGACGCACCGCGTCGAGACAGGGCCGCACGAGTGCATGCTCTCGGTGCGGGAGGTCGCCGCTCGGCTTTCCGTCTGTACCTCAACCGTCTACAAGCTGTGCGCCGAGGGCAGGCTCGCACACGTACGCATCGCGAACGCGATCCGGGTTTCCGTAGACGAGCTACTGCGGCTGGGGGGAGGCGAGCGGTCTGGCGCCTAACAGCCCTCCTTTCACTGCGGAGGGCTGCGGCGGGGCCCGGGCGTTATCCTTGACTGGCCCGGCTGCACGACCGTGAAGCTGCCGCGCAGAGCGTCGCCATGAGCGGTCACGAGGTCGAGAACTGCGCGTGCAAGCTCCCGGCGTGCATTCCCCGGAAATCGGACGAGGACGACGCCCGCGGTTCCTACCTCGGCGACAAATGCCAGCCATCCGAAGTCCTTGTCCTCGGTGAGGAGAATCCGTCCCTCGCGCGCCGCGAGGGCGATCACCTCGGCATCGACCGTTCGGGACGTCTCCTCTGCGAGGGAGCGGACGTCGTGGCCAGAGCCACGGAGGATTCGCACGACGGCGAAGTCGAGGTTTTCGTCTGCAAGGAATCGCACGGGCGGCTACCCCGCGCGTGGCAGCACGATCACTTCATGCCCGACCGCGTCGGCGGCGTAGCGCAGCGCCGCCTGGACGTCGTCCCTTGTGAGACGAGGGTAGGCATCGAGAAGGTCGGATTCCGAGGCGCCGTCTGCGAGCTTCCGGAGGATGTCCTCGACCGGAATTCGCGTGCCACGAATCACTGGCTTGCCCTGGAGTATTGCTGGGTTGAGCTCAATACGGTCGGTCGTCATGGCACAGACTCCAAGGTGAGCGTACCACCGCTGAGCCGGGAGGTCGAAACGGTCAGGTAACCGCAACCTCCCGAGGGACTCGCGGCACGCAAAGACCGGCGCCCAAACGCAGGTCCGGCACCGGGAGTCCCCGTCCCCGGCCGGACGACGGGGACAGCTGGCAATCTCTTCCGCTACTTGCCTTTAGCAACCTTCTGCAGCGGAGGCGGCTGCCACGTCCCTTCGCCGGGCGGCAGGACCGAGGGCGGCTCCGTGCTCGGCCAGTAGAGTCGCATGACAAGGTAGATGGGTCCGTTCGGAGCGGGCAGCCAGTTCGCCTCCTTGTCCTTCCCCGGCGACTTGTACTGGACGTAGAGCGTCACCGACCCGTCCTTGCCCTTCTTCAGGGAGGGCAGCATCGGCGAGTTGATGAGGTAGCGATTGATCGGGTTCTCGACCAGAAGTTGCGTCTTCCCGTCGTACATGGTGACCGACCAGAAGGCGTTCACCGGTGGCAGCTGCCCCTTCGGGAACGTGATCGTGTAGCTCGCCTTGCTCCCGTCGAGCGGCTCGCCGCTGCTGTCCATCTTGGTCAGCGGATACATCGCCTCGACGGCGTCGTTGCCGTAGATGCCGCCCTTCGCGGCGGCGGCCCGGAGCAGCCAGTTCCCGTTGTAGAAGGCCCGGTCGCCGAATGGTGAGCCCACCCTCCAGCCGTTGACGTCCTTCCCGAAGGTCCCGAGGGCAGCGTCGACCTTCCGCATGCCCTCCTTCATGCCGAGGAGCACGGCCGCCTTGTGTTCGAGGGAGAGGTCCTTGAACTCGAAGGTCCTGCCCGGGCCGACGCCGATGCGCGCCAACTTCTCCCGGATGGCCTTCTCCTCGGGTCCGGCGGGGGCGGTCTGGAGAACGAAGTCGACGTAGTCGAAGAACTCGGTCTTTACGAGATCCTTGTCGATCTTCGGAAAACGGACGGTGGGTGCGGGCGGTGGCGCGGGCTGCTTCAGGTAGGCCGAGAGCGGCTGCACCTTGTAGCCTGCCTGGACCTTCTTCACGTTGTCCATGTCGCCAGGGTTGAAGAGCTGAGTGCGGAAGATTGCAGCCGAGAACTGCGTGGACGAGCGAAAGACCTGCTTGATGCCAGCGGGCTTCTCACCCTTCCAGTCCGGCCCGACCACCATGTAGTCCCCGGGCTCGGTGCCGGTGGCTCGGCTGCCGATGTACCCATAGTTGAAGGTGTTGCCGTCGGTGAGCTGGACCGAGTAGTACCGGGGCTTCGGGACGGCGGGAACGCTGATGACGAGGGGCTCCGCCCGGAGGTCCATGCACACAAACGAGTACGGCGTGTCGCTGTTGGGCGTGACGACGGCCGTGTCCTTCGGCGTGAAGACGCGCGCCTCGTTGAAGATCTCGTTGAACGGGGCCTTGTACTGGCCCGAGCTTTTGTCCACGGCGTACTGGTACAGGATGTCATAGGCCATCACCATGGGGAGGCCGTACACGAAACCCTCTTCGGCGATGGCTTTCACCTCCTCCAGGCTGGGCTTCTGGGGCTCGGCCTTTGCGGCCTGCGAGATCGTGTCCTTTGGGTTCGTGCATCCCAAGAACGCGGCGAAAGTGAAGAACATCCATGCCCGACGTGCTGCGGGGTGGCGTAGCGCGAACCTCATGAGGACTCCTTCGTGGTGTGATGCCGGTGAGGCACTTGGCTCGGATCGAGCCGCACCGGTGCGCTGCTCGACTTGGATGGCCTTTTGAGCGCTGACTTATCTATCAACCGAAGGCCGTGGAATGCACCCCTTATGGGTGCCCAGGTGGTTCTCTGTCGGTCACCGAAAGCAAGAAGCAAGGCCGTCGTCGGCCACAAGGCAGATGACGAAAGCAGATGAAGCGTTCCGACGACGAAGCCGATGACCGGCTTCGTCAGCTTCACTCCCACGCACGTCATCACGATTGGTCCCGCACCGAGTTCCTGTAACTCTGCGTAACGACCGGGCCCCGACCCCGCCTCGCGCCAGCGTCGAGTCTTGCCTGAGGACGGGTGCCATCAGCCCGATCCCTCGCTCCCAACCAGAGGTTGGATCGAGGGATCGGGCTGCTGTCACCCTAGGAGAAGTTCGAGATAGGCGGGAGGCGGGGCCAGGCAAGAGAGGGACCTCGAGGACCCAGTCGAGGAGCTGTTCGGTGAGGTGGTGCGAGAGGTCATGGAGGGGGTGGGAGGGCGGCTTCGTGAAGGCGAGCGGTCTTGGCGAGTAGAGAGCGGCGACGAGGAAGGCGAGCGACCTGGTTCAAGGCGCGAAGACGCGAGCGGTCGGTTGCTATGAAGGCGATGGGCGCGGCTCAGGACGGGAGGGCTGTGGGGACTGGCGAGGGAGCCTCAAGAGGGTGGTGTAGAGTGGGGTTGACCTTGGTGCGGTTTAGGTTCTACAGCTAGAGGTGAAAGGGAGCAACCGATGACCCCGAAGATCCCCGTCGAGCCGCCGCCGACCTCCAGCGAGAAGTTCGCACAGACCTTTCGGTTGCCGGTCGACCTCGTTTACTTCCTCAAGCACGAGGCGAGGGTACGTGGCGCGGACCTGAACGCCACTGTCTTCCGCTACCTCGACGGGGTCCACCGCTGGTTCGGGTTACCGCGGGCTGTGGCCGATCTGCTCGAGGCCGACCGGAAGGCCCTCGAGCTCGACCGCTACGAGTACCTGCTCCACGTGCTCTACCACCGCGCCCTCGAGCTCCGGGAGAAGCCCCCGGGGTTCGACAGCTCGGCCGGGTCGAGGAAGCGGTAGGCGGAGCCGGCCGTGGCCAGGGCGAAGGGTGCCATCCTCACCGACCGGGACCGGGTGCTCCTCTCGTACGTGGGGGTCGCCCGCTACGCGACCGCCGACCAGGTCCACCGGCTGCTTTTCGACGGAAGAAGCAAGAAGCAGACGTACCGCCGGCTCGCGAAGCTGTGCGCGCCAGGAGGAGGCCTCGGGGAGGGTGCCTGTCTCCGCCGGCTGGAGTTCCGCCGGGCTGAGGGCACGGCGATCCCTGTGTGGGCGCTGTCCTCGTACGGGAGGGGGATCGTCGGCCCCCTCGTCCCGTACCTCCGTCCCCCGGCGGCCCACGACATCGGCCACCGCTTCCTTGAGCACACGCTCGTCCTGAACGAAGTCTTGCTAAAGCTCGTTCTGAATCTCCGCAAATCGGATCTGGAGCCTCTGGTGGGCCTCCCCTTCCGCTGGCTCTCCGAAGACGACGAGACGCTCCAGTTCAAGCGCTACGAGCACCAGGGGGCAGCGGCGACGAGGGTCTCGGCGGTGCTCAAGCCAGACGCCATCGTCGAGGTCCCCGACAGGCAGCGGAGGCTCTTCTTGGAGGCCGAGACCGGAACGCAGAGCATCGCCACGGCCCACCCGGCGAGAAGCGGGGCGATCGTGGCGAAGCTCCGCCGCTACGCCGCCTTCTTCGGTGGACTGACCGAGGCGAGAAGCCCGGAGACCTGGTACCGGCACGCCTACCCGGACGGATTCCTTCCGCGGGTCGTCTTCTTCGTGCACTCAGACGAGCGGAAGAGGCACGTCGAGGAGGCGGTCAAGGCGGAGATGGCGTCGAGGCGAGCTTCGGAGTTCTCGGTCCTCGTCTTCACGTTCGCGGAGGCTGCGACCGTGCTCGCTCCGTACATCCTCGGGGGGCGACGCCAGTCGGCGGGCGGCCCCGTGACTCTACGGCAGTTGACGGTCGACTCGGAGCAGGTCGACAGGATCCACGCCAACTACCTGCTCGTGGTCATGGCCAGCCGCAACTGGGAAGCCGCGGCGAGACGGATGGGCGCGACGCTACCGAGCGAAAACGGACTGCAGTCGGCGCTGCGGGTCCTGCGGGGCTTCATCGGGAAGGAGTTGGGCTACGACGAGAGGCACCCGCCGACCGGATCGCAGGCCGGGGATCAGCGCTGAGGGAACACGCATGGCAGAGTCGAACGAGGGACAGGTTACGTTCGGGTGGAGCGGGAACGAGGGAGCGGAAGCTGCGTCGGCGCCTGCCCCGCGAACCCCGGGCAGGCGACGGTCTCCGGCTCCGGAGCGGCTGCCACCCACGACCGACGTCGGCGAAACTCCGCTACCCGCGGCCAACGAGCTCTGGGACGTCCGAGCGGCGGCCCGCTTTCTGAAGCGCAGCGTGAGCTGGGTCTACCACAAGGCCGAGGACGGGACGCTTCCGGTCCGGCGGCTGGGTGGCTGGGGCGTCCGGTTCATCCCCGCAGAGCTCAGGGCTTGGGTCGAGTCGGGCGGAGGTCGGTCCCATCGCTAGAATTACGGAGAAAGAAGAAAGGCAGGCATGGGCTGCGTCTACCTACGAGGGCGAGTCTGGTGGATCAAGTACCGGGACTCGAACGCCGAGATGGCCTACGAGGCCACGCGCGCCCGGACCAAGGCCGAGGCGAGAGAGATCCTGCGCGAGTTAGAGGGTCGCGTCTTCCGTCAACGGCGCGGCCTGGAGCCGCGCTCGCTCAATCCGGAGGAGTGGACGGTCGCCGATCTCATGCAGTGGTGGCTCGCGAACTACAGCGAAAGGTCGGAATCACACGGGAGCAACGTCGGGACCGTTCGGAACCACATTCTGTCCTCGGCCATCGCAACGAAGCGCTTGGAGCAGGTGGGGACGGGCGATGTGGAGAGGCTCCTCAACGAGAAGGGGCGTTGCCTCTCTCCTGGCACCGTGAATCACGTCCGCGCTTTCCTCGTCCGAGCCTTCAACAAAGCGAGGAAGGCACAGAAATGGCTCGGCGGGAACCCCGCTGAACAAACGGAAACGCGCCGGGTGCCGGAGAGGATCGCCAGCATCCTCGCCCCGGAGGAAGTCTTCCCCTTCTTTGCCGCGCTCGCACCCACCCAGCGGCCGGTGTTTGCCACCGCCATCCTCGCGGGTCTTAGGAAAGGCGAGCTGTGTGGACTGCAGAAGT
>Ga0335070_10010156_pt1 | contig 11012 bp, 9 predicted proteins | sample Lox_Sample_13_FD_206722 | JGI IMG/M metagenome (GOLD analysis project Ga0335070, IMG submission 206722) | Soil microbial communities from Loxahatchee National Wildlife Refuge, Florida, United States - Lox_Sample_1.3 | ecosystem: Environmental > Terrestrial > Soil > Wetlands | place: USA: Florida... | reverse complement strand
CAGGAGACCGGAAAGATCGCCGCCGCGGCACGCCGGCTTCGCTTCACGGTCCTGTCTCAGGAGCCGCGCGCGCGTGTGCTCGTCCTCGAGGGCGCCAGCTCCGACGCGGCGCGGGCCCGGCAGATTCAGGCGCTGGCCGCCGTGCACGGCGTGAAGTTCATTCGCCAGCAGATCGTTCCTCGCACCACGAACAACGTGGCCACCGGCGTCATGGGCAACGCGTTCGCGGCGGCGAGTCCGACGGGCCCCAAGCTGACCGGTGCCGGCGAGATCATCGCCATTTGTGACACCGGGCTCGACACCGGCAACCCCGCCTCGATCCACCCGGATTTTGCCGGGCGCGTGCTGGCGATCAAGAGCTACCCGATCACGCCTGACTGGAGCTCGATCATCACGAATCCCGGGGGCAATGACGGGCCCGCGGATCTGGACTCGGGACACGGCACGCACGTCAGCGGATCCGTGCTCGGCGACGGGACGGCGTCGGCAGGCGGCCCTGCCCTGATCCGCGGCCACGCTCACAAGGCCCAGCTCGTATTCCAGGCGGTCGAGCAGGAGATGAAGTGGAAGCCCAACGCGCCGCCCAGCCTGTCGGGCGAGCGATACATCCTCGCGGGCCTTCCCTCGAACCTGGGGCCGCTCTTCCAGTTCGCGTACAACAACGGCGCCCGTGTCCATTCCAATTCGTGGGGCGGGGGCGACCCGGGCGTCTACGACGATCAATGCCGGCAGTTCGACCAGTTCGTGTGGGATCACAAGGACCTCTGCTTCGTGATCGCCGCGGGCAATGACGGCAGCGACAACGACGGGGACGGCAAGATCAATCTGAAGAGCGTGACCTCGCCGGGAACGGCGAAGAACTGCGTCACCGTGGGCGCCTGCGAGAATCTGCGGCCCGAGTTCGATTCCGAGACGTACGGAGAGTGGTGGCCTTCGGATTTCCCGGTGAGCCCGATCAAGAACGATCCGATGGCCAATCATCCCGATCAGGTCGTGGCCTTCAGCAGCCGCGGGCCGACGGCGGACAACCGCGTGAAGCCGGACGTGGTCGCTCCGGGCACCTTCATCCTGTCCACCCGCTCCTCGAAGGTGGCCGCGAACAACTTCGCGTGGGCCGCCTATCCGCCGGACAAGGCGCACTACTTCCACATGGGAGGTACGAGCATGGCGACCCCGCTCACCTCCGGGGCGGTGGCCCTGCTTCGTGAGTTCCTGAGGAAGAAGCAGGGCATCGCGAGCCCCTCGGCGGCTCTCCTCAAGGCCTTGCTCATCGCGGGGGCGAAGCGCCTGCCGGGAACCGCGTCGAGCACGGCGATCGTCGACAATCACCAGGGCTACGGCCGGGTGAATCTCGACCGCTCCGTCAAGCGGGCGCTCGCAACCGTGGACGGGCCCGGGCTCAAGACGGGCAACAAGTCGACATTCACCGTCAAGGTTCCCACCGCGAGCAACACGCTGCGGATCGCGCTCTGTTATTCGGATTTCCCGGGGCCAAGCCTGATCAATAACCTGAACCTGATCGTGACTGACCCCGCCGGGAAGCGCTATGTCGGCAATCAGCCATCCTCGGCGGGAGGCATGCTGACGCTCGATTCGACGAACAACGTCGAGGTGGTCCAGGTGGGGAAGGCGAAGAAGGGCAACTGGACCGTGGACGTCGTCGCCTCCAACGTCAGCGCCGGCCCGCAGGACTTCGCGCTGGCCGCGGTCCTGGTGTGACGGCCGCCACCCGTCACGAGGACGTCAGTTGCCGTAGCAGCCTTTCACCGCCAGCTCCTTGCCGGCGCTGACGGTCCGGAACTTCGTCCAGAACGCCTCGTCCACCTTCTTCAGCGCAGGAATCGTGCTGGCGTTCCGGTAACGGCCCAGCTGGCGCGGCCCGCCGTTGTAGGCGGAGTAGGTAGCACGGGCCAGATGACCGCCGGGTTGCTTGTCCTCCTTCTTGGCGATGGCGTACCGGGTGAGGTAGTAGAGCAGAATCTCGCTCCCGGCGTGGCTGTTGTACTCGATGTCGCCCGACAGGCCATTGAGGTCGTAGAGACCACGCCAGGTACTGCGGTTGACCTGCATCATGCCCACATCCCCGGTCGTGGATGCGAGCGGTGTCACCTTCTCGCCTTTTCTGACGAACTGCCTCCAGCAGCTCTCTTGCCAGGCCGCGGTGAAGATGATCTGACGAAAGAGTGGGTGGTATTGCGGCGCCAGCTTGGACTTCGCCAGCACGCCGGCGCTCGCCTGCGTGAGCAGCTTGCGCACTTCCGCGAGGTAGTCGTTCAGTTCCGGCGCCTGCGGCACCCACTGGTTCAGCCGGTCGAATTCGTCATCGGCGGCGAACGCCGGCGCGACGAACCACGAGCGCAGGGCCGCCGCCGCGCTCCGGGAGCCGCGAAGTCCGGGCGGGCGCGGAGGTCCCTGCCCGAGGGCCGGCGACAAGCGAGGCGCCGGCGGCGCCGTGGTGAAGCCGAGAAAGTCGCGTAACCCCGAATCCACGTCCAGCACATAGGCCAGCGGATCCGCTTCCCCTGTCCCGAGCAGCTTGCTCGCGCCACGCAGCATATCCGGCGAGACCTGGACGAGACCGAAGCGCTGACCCAAGCCGGTCAGGGAGGCTGCGCCATCCAGCGTCGAGATGAAGCCCGTGTATCGGCTCGCGACCTGCGGCGCCACTTCCGGAACCGCCTGCTTGAGGATGGGCGAGAGACGGCTCCACGTGTCGAGGAACAAGGCGGGCACCGGGTCGGAGACGCCGGAGGACACCGTCTGGACCAGCTGATAGCGGGAATCCAGGAAGAATTCCCGCAATTGGTCACGCCGCGGCTCGCCGAGGTCCTGGGCCAGTGTCTTGACGACACCGGTCAGAAAGGAATCCCACTGGCGCCAGTCCGCCCCCGCGCCCGTGGGAAATGAGATCTGCGCAAGGCGCGCATCAGGCGGCGAGGGTCGCTGCTGCGCCTCCAGGCCTCCGGCCAGCAGAAGAACCAAGAGCGCAGCTTCGCAGGCTCTTTTCACATCGGCACTCCTTCCGTTTTCAACGCCGTTCCAAAAGATGCCGGCACGCTCGGCCTCGCCGCCCGGGATTATGACACGTGGCGGCGGCGACCGTGTAGTGGAGCGCTCAGTGTCGCCCCGTGCCGAACCTCTTCGCCGCGACAACGGTCAGCGCGATGAACAACGCCAGCACGGCGAGCTGCGCGACCAGGAAGGGCGGCTCGTTCTGCCTCGGAGCCATCGCGGCCAGCGCGGGCACCTTCTGGAAGGCTTGCGCCACTCCGACGAAGACGTTCAGGTACAGGGCGGCCGCGGCACTGATCACGTAGATCCGGCGCCAGGCGCCGGCGAGGTGGCGAGCGTAGCGCGCGAGGACGGCCACGGCCAGCACCGCCAGCGACATGAGACCGACCACGTGTGATGGCAAGAGGTGCTCAACGGGAAACCCGAATCCGGTCACGCTCGTGGCCGCCGTCGTCGCCAGGAAGAGCGCGGTCCAGCCGTCGAGCTGCTTCACTCTGAAGAGACCGAACAGGACAATGAATCCCGAGCCGATGCCGATCAGGCTCAACACCACATGCACACGCGTGAATGTCGATATCGTCATGTCCCAGATCATGGTGTGCTCTCTAGTGTTCTTCCCTCATCACTCGTCGCGCGGATCGTCGCGAATGAAGCGGCCGCTGCGCAGATCGCGCATGGCCTCCTCGATCTCGGCGCGCGTATTCATCACGAATGGCCCGTGGCGGGCGATCGGCTCGCCAAGCGATCGTGCCGCGGCGAGGAGAAACCGTCCTCCGCCCGGCCCGGCCGATGCCTCCACCGTGTCGCCGTCACCGAAGATCACGAGGGCAGGCGCGCGCGCGGACATCTTCTCGGGCCCGAAGCGGACCTCGCCGTGGTCCACGTAGGCGAACGCGGCGTGACCTCGCGGCACCCCCTCACGGAATGCCGCGCCCGCCGGCAAATTCACGTCGACGAATTTCGGGGCGACGGCGAGACCCTCCACCGGCCCCACCAGCCGGCCGGCGGTGGCTTCACCGGCGATCACGCGAACCCGCGCGCCATCCACCGTTTCGGTCTCCGCCAGACGCTCGCTCCGCAGATCCCGATACCTCGGCCGCGTCATCTTCTCGCGCGCCGGCAGGTTGAGCCAGATCTGCAAGCCACCAATGCCCTCCGGCCGGACCTGCGGCATCTCCTCGTGCATGATGCCGCTACCGGACGTCATCCACTGGATCTCCCCCGCCCCGATGCTGCCGTGGTGCCCGAGTGAATCGCGGTGCTGGATCTCGCCCTTCCGAACGATGGTGACCGTCTCGATCCCGCGATGTGGGTGATACGGGAAACCCGCCTCGTAGTCCGCTGGACTCAGAGACTCGAAGTGGTCGAGGAGCAGGAAGGGATCGAGATGGTCGAGCCGGCGAGTCCCGATGCTCCGCCGGAGATGCACCCCGGCTCCCTCAATCACGGGCTCCGGGGTCACCACCTGCACGACCCCGCGCGAGGTCTGGCTCATGGTCGGGTCTCCTTTCAGGCCAGGGTCAGTACGAATCTTACATGCACTGACAATGGCTGACCACGCGTCACCCTCGGTGCTGCCAAGCGTTGATGCCAGTTGATGCGCGTAGTGGCGGGACGCTATCATCCGCCCATGATCGAACGGCAGGCCCGGCGAGCCCTCATCTCCCACGGTCGCGAGGTGTGCTGAGTGGCGAAAGCGGGGGAAGCGGGCGCGCTTGGTGTCCAGGCACTTCTGTTCGACACCTACGGCACGGTGGTCGACTGGCGCGAAGGCGTGCTCGCCGCGCTGCTCGCGCTCGGACGCACCCGTGGTCTCAGCGTCGACTGGGAGGCGTTTCTGGCTGACTGGAACGCGCGCCCCTTCCTCGATCGCGTGAACACTGGTGAGATGCCGTGGATGACGATGGAGAGCATACATCGGCAGGCCCTCGAGGAGCCGCTCACCCGGCACGGCATCACCGCGCTTGCCGACCGCGAGATTGACCAGCTCGTGCACGCCCGGTGGCGCCTCAAACCCTGGCCTGATGCGGTGCCCGGACTGACGAGGCTCAGGCAGCGGTACGTCATCAGCCCGCTGTCCAACGCGAGCTTCATCGGCATGGTGAGACTGGCGAAGTTTGCCGGGCTGCCTTGGGACTGCGTAATCACCGCAGAGAATGCGCGCTGCTACAAGCCGCGACCCGAGGTCTATCGGACGGCACTGTCGCTGCTGGGGTTACGAGCCGACCAGGTGATGATGGTCGCCGCCCACAACTACGATCTCCGCGCCGCTCAGGACGAAGGCCTGCGCACCGCCTTCGTGCCGCGGCCCACCGAGTACGGCCCGGGACAATCGACGGACCTGACGCCGGAGGGCAAGTGGGACATCGTCGCCCGGAGCTTCCTCACCTTGGCCGACGATCTGGGCGCCGAGTAGTGCCTGGTCCCAGCTCTTCCTCAGCCTCGAGGGGGGTCCCGCCTTCGCCGGATCAGCCCGTGCGGAAGCCTCGGGGCCGCCAGGCCAGTGATTCGCGGGCCTCAATGTAGTCGCGACGGGCGAACAGCTTGATGAGGACGATGCCCGCGACGAACCCGCCGGCATGGGCCCAGAAGGCGACTCCCCCACCTTCCTCCGCGGCGACCAGGCGAGCGAGTCCGCCGATGAACTGCAGGGCGAACCAGTAGAGCAGCATCGTCCAGGCGGGGAGCGCGATGGTCGTGACAAAGAAGCCGAGGAAGACGAGCACGTAGACGCGGACACGAGGGTACAGCACCAGGTACGCGCCCATCACCCCGCTGATGGCCCCGGAGGCGCCAACCATCGGGATGCCGGAAGCGGGGGTGGCGGCGACCTGGGCGAGGGCGGCCGCGATCCCGCAGAGGAGGTAGAAGATCACGAACCGCGCGTGACCCATCGAGTCTTCCACGTTGTTGCCGAAGAGCCAGAGGAACCACATGTTGCCGATGAGGTGCATCCACGAGCCGTGGAGAAAGATAGAGGTGATGACATTCGAGATCTGGCGACCGGGATCGGTCAGGCAGACGAGACCCTCGCCGAGCGGGGAGCGCGTGCCCGGCGGGAGCATGCCCGTGAGCTCGCCCGGGATCAGCCCGAGGTCGCACACCGCGCGGGCAACGTGGATGGCTGATCCCGCCCCTTCCACGAAAATCCATACGAGCACGCTGATCGCGATCAGCGCGACCGTCACGTACGCAGGGTGCAGAGTCTTGTTTTCGTCGTGAAACGGGAACATCGCCCCCGATGATGCGGCCCGGCCTGCGCCGCGTCAACCGCTCGTGCCACGATGACCCCGGAGCTCAGGGTCGCCAAGTCGGCCGCTTCACACGTTGACCAGGCGGCTCACCAGGCCCAGGGCCTCGGTCCAGAACGCCATCGAGGAATGCATCTGCTCGACGACCCGGCAGATCGCTCCGATGAACTGCTCCACCTGACCCTCGGTCACCACGAGCGGGGGCGCGACCTTCAATACCAGAAGGTTGTTCCCGCATACCTGGGTCAGTATGTCCTCCTGACGGAACAGGCACATGACGAGCATCTGGCCGAATACGCCCGAGTGGATCCGGTCGAGGGCGTCGAACGAGGCCCGCCGCCAGAACTGGCGGGGGGCCTGAAACTCGATCCCCAGGAGAAGGCCGAGCCCGCGGACCTCCCGCACCATCTCGTAGCCCCCGAGGCGCTCCTTCAGGCTCCGGCAGAGATACTCGCCCACCGCAGCGGCCCGTTCTCCGAGCCGCTCGTCCTGCAACACGTCAAGCGTGGCCAGTCCGGCCCGCATGGCCAGGCCGTTCTCGCTGTAGGTCGACGTATGGACGAAGGCGCGGCTGAGCGAGTTGTACACCGAACCGTGAATCTCGTTCGACAGGAGGACCGCACCGCTCGGTACCAGCCCACCACTCAGGGCCTTGGCCAGCACCACCATATCGGGCTCAAGGCCGAAGTGATGTGCGGCGAGAAACGGCCCCGTGCGATTCATACCTGTTTGGACCTCGTCGAGGACGAAGAGCGTCCCGTACCGCCGGCAGAGGGCCTGCGCGGCCTCGAGGTAGCGCGGGTCCGGCACCGAGATCCCGCTCTCCGCCTGAATCGGCTCGATGACGAAGGCGCCGAAGCGGCGGCTCGAGAGGTGCGCCGCCAGCGCGTCGACGTCGCCAAAGGCCACCTGCGCGGTATCGGGCAGGAGCGGACCGAAGCCCTCGCGCCAGAACGAGCTCCCCATCAGCGACAATGCGCCGCACGTGAGCCCGTGGAAGGAGCCGGCGGCGTGGAGAATGCCGGCGCGGCCCGTATGAACCCGGGCAAACTTGATGACGGTCTCGATGCCCTCGCTGCCGGAGCTCCCGAAATAGACGTTCGTCAATCGACCCCCTGCCTTGCCGCAGAGGCGCCCGGCCAGCTCGCCGGCCGCCTCTGGCGCGTGGCTCTGCAGCATCGCCGGCCCGCAGCGGTCGAGCTCATCCTTGAGCGCCTCCACCACTCGGGGATGGTTATGGCCGACGTTGTGGACGCAGTAGCCCGAAAGGAAGTCGAGAATCCGGCGCCCGTCGGCAGTGAACAGCTCGGCGCCTTCGCAGCGCACATACGTTTCGTTCATCTGGAGCAGCTCGAGAACCCGCACCCACTGTGCGTTCACGTGCCTGGCGTAGAGTGACTCGAGCATTGGGTCGAAGCGTTTCACGCTGATCCTCCGTTCCTGATCATGGGACGTCGCCGCTCACGCGGTCAGGAGCCGCCACCCCAGAACGCAGAAACACTGGACGGCCGCCTCGGGGGAGCGTGACGCCTCCGCGTGCAGAGCGAGAAGCCGGGTAAAGAGCGACGGTTCCGCGGCGAGCGCTCGCACGCCGCGACGGCACAGCCACGGCGAACGATCCATAGCGAGCAGCAACCGTGCCATCGCGCCGGGGAGTCGGCCGACGCGCCGGTGCGCAACCTCGTATCGCGCGAGATCGCCCACCGCCAACGCGTCCCCGAGGGCCAGTGCGTCCTGAAAGATCATCGACAGTCCTTCTCCGGTCACCGCGTCGACAGAACCGGAGGCCTCACCGATGAGCGCCACGCGCCCGTGTGTCACCGCACGCAGCCGCCGGGAGGCTGAGGTCGATCCCCGTTCCGGAGTCGTCACGGGCGCCCCTGCCACATGCCGGGCCAGCTCGGGGCAGACGAGAAGAAGGTGATCGAATCGGAGGTGCGGGTCCCTCGACAGCATGGCGATGCAGACTTCGGAGTGCCCGACCGGTGTCACAAAGGCCTGCGCGCCTCGACCCCAGTAGACCTCGACGATATCGGTCCACGGAACGACTCGCACGTGGCGGCGAAACCCGAAGCGTTGCAGACGGGAGCCCCTGCCGTCGAGCCCGGCCCACCGGCGCATCTGCGAACGCTCTCCATCGGCCCCGACGATCCAGCGGGACGCAACCACGCCCGTGTCGAACACCACGCCTTCAGACGTCATGCCGCGCGCGCGAGTGCCCCAGAGGAACCGCACGCCCAAGGCCCCGGCGCGCGCAACGAGCAGGCGATGAAGCGTCGTCCGGCGGATGCCGAGACCCGCTACTCCATGGAACCGTGCCTCTGCCGACGAACCTTGGGCGACGAAGCGGATCCCATGGAACGGCCTGGCATCGCCACGGAGTGGCCAGATTCCGAGACCGTTCAGCGCGGCGACCCCATTGGGCATGAGGCCCTCGCCGCAGGCCTTGTCGATGGGCGGTCTCGCGCTGTCGGCCACGATCACCTCGAGTCCGCGCTGGCCAGCAGCGATCGCCGCAGAGAGCCCGGCCGGACCTCCTCCGACGACGAGGACATCGGCCCGCAGACGCGCACCCTTCGCGGCTACCAATGCAGGAGCACGAGCTCGGAGCAAAAGCCCGGCCCCAGTGCGGCAAGAAGGCCCCATGTTCCAGGCGCCGGCCGTTGATGCATCATCACGTCCTCGAGCACGAGGAGCACGGAGACGGACGACGTGTTGCCGACGCTTCGCAGGCTGCGCCAGGACGGGTCGAGCGCGCCGGGCGGCGGGTCCAGCGCCGCCTGGACGGCTTCCAGCACTCTCGGCCCGCCAGGATGGATGATCCAGCTGCCGATATCGCCCCGACCGAGTCCTTCATCCGCGAGAAGCGCGTCCACGTCATCAGCGAGGTGCCGCTTCACGATCTCGGGCACGCCGCGCGTGAGCACGATCCGGAAGCCGCGCTCCGAGATGTCCCAACCCATCACATCTTCCGTATCGGGGTAGAAGACGGATCGGGTCGAGACGATGCGCGGGCCCCGGGCCGGGACTTCCCCGCCCGTCACGACGACGGCGGCCGCCCCGTCCCCGAAGAGACTCGCGCTGATCTGATTCACGGTCGAGAGGTCGTCGCGCTGAAAAGTCAGCGAGCAGAGCTCGACGGCAAGGAGGGCAGCGGTCTCAGTCGTGTAGGCCCGCACGTAGTCGGCCGCGCGCGCCAGTCCCGCCGCTCCCCCCACGCAGCCGAGCCCGAAGATCGGCAGCCGTTTGAGACTGCGGCTGAGCCCCATCCGGTTGATGAGCCGCGCGTCCAGCGACGGGCTGGCGATGCCGGTGATCGAGACGACGAAGAGGGCATTGAGCTCGGCCGGCTCGAGGCCCGCTTCCTCAAGCGCACGGCCCAGGGCCTGCTCACCCAGCTCCTCGGCCACCCGCAGCCATGCGGCGTTGGCCTCTCCCCAGCCCCACGACCCGCTGTAGCTCTCGAGGGGCAAGGCCAAATGCCGGCCGTCCACGCATACTCGGCGCTGGATCCGGTTAAAGCGCTCCGGCCGATCGAGCCGGTCGCCCCACTGCTGCTTTAGGGCGTCGACGATGACCGTCTGCTCATAGCGCGGACCGGGGAAGGCGCTGGCGACCGCGGCAACTCTCATCGGGCTCCTCCAGCGAGGAGTAGAGTGGCTTCGGTCTTCACCGTGACCGCGGCGGCCGGCGCCACCCGGAAGAACAGCACGCTCGGGTTCCACAACCCCCAGGCGACGTAGGGAATATCGAAGACCGCCTCGGCCGTGACCTTCTCGCCGTCTTGCCTGACTTTCACCGGGAGGCTGAAGGCGTGCTCGCTCCCGTGCATCAGTACGATGCCGACCAGGACGATCTCGGACACCGCCGACGGCTGGAGGGCTCCTTGCATCCGGCTCGGACGGAACACGACCAACGGGAAGCGCTCTGCCTCGAAGACGCTCTGGCGCATTTCCCGGTCGCGCAGCCGGTTGCCGGTCTGAGCGCGCCTCAGATCGAGGGTCACCTGCCCGGACACCGCGCCGCCGTCCGAGTCAAACCGGATCTGGCCGGAGTCGAGGGCGAGCACCCCGTCCACGTCGTGACCGGTCGCCTTCACCGTGAAGGTCACGCGTGTCTTTTCCGGCTCGAGGATGAGCACCCGCTCTTCTGCCGAAGCCGCCAGCGGCGCGACCACCACCGTGGCCATGGCGAGGACGACTTTCCAGGTTGCCATGACGCCTCCTCTCTGACTCGCGTCGACCGTCTCGTTCGGAGCTCGCCCCACTGGGGCAACCGTAAACCGGCGAAATGAATGCGGCATGAACACACCAGGATATTTTTCGCGGAAGCGAGGAGGGCCGACGGCACACAGCATCAGTCCGGAGTCAGCATCTCCTTGTAGTCCCGCCGCAATCGGGAATCCTGCTCCTCTTTGGAGAGAACACAATTCTCGGCCACCAGCACGTCGAGATCGGTCCCCATGAAGCAGCGAAACGCGTCCTCCGGAGTGCACACGATGGGCTCTCCGCGGACGTTGAAGCTCGTGTTGACCAGAACCGGGCAGCCCGTCCGCTTCTTGAAGGCGGAGAGGAGCGCATGGTAGCGGGGGTTCGTATCGCGGTGAACGGTTTGAATACGTGCCGAATAGTCCACGTGGGTGACGGCCGGTATGGACGATCGCAGCACGTTGAGCTTCTCGATGCCGAACCGGGCTTGCTCCGTCTGCGTCATCTCGCGCCGGTGCTGCCTGGCTACGTCCGCCACGAG
>Ga0335070_10010155_pt1 | contig 11013 bp, 4 predicted proteins | sample Lox_Sample_13_FD_206722 | JGI IMG/M metagenome (GOLD analysis project Ga0335070, IMG submission 206722) | Soil microbial communities from Loxahatchee National Wildlife Refuge, Florida, United States - Lox_Sample_1.3 | ecosystem: Environmental > Terrestrial > Soil > Wetlands | place: USA: Florida... | reverse complement strand
AGATCTACGTTCAGAATGCCGGCCGTATCCATCGTGGACTGCGACGGTCTCATGCCCGCGGCCAGAACCACCATGTGGAAAGTTTCCGTGGTCAGTTTATTGTTCTCATCCAGATAGGTAATGGCCAGATCATGCGTTGTCGGATCTTCCACAACCCGGCTCACCATGGAGCGTACGAAACGCACGCCGGTACCATTCTTGGCACGTTCGTAATACTTGTCGAAATCTTTCCCGTACGCCCGAATGTCCATGAAGAAAATTGTCGGCTCCACAGCCGAATCGTGTTCCTTGGCAATAACCGCCTCTTTTATCGAAGCCATGCAACAGACTGAGCTGCAATGCGGCATCCCTCGTTGAGGGTCTCGTGACCCCACGCATTGTATCCAGGCGATCTTTTCAGGATGCTTTCCATCCGAGGGGCGTTTGATTTCTCCCGCATACGGACCCGAGGCGCTGAGAATACGTTCAAACTCCAAATTGGTGACAACATTAGGAGATCGGCCGTAGGAGAACTCGCCGCGCAGCGTGCTTGGATCTATAAGCTCAAAGCCGGGAGAGAGGATCACCGCCCCAACCTGCACCTCCGTGGTTTCGTCCACCATGGCATGATCAACGGCCTGTGCCGGACAAGCCTTCACACACTCCAAGCATTCAGAACAAACACCGCAGTTCAGGCAGCGATTGGCTTCTGCCCGGGCCTGTTCTTCTCGCAATCCTAATTCCACTTCCTCAAATGCCTTGCGCTCGGCCACGGGCAGTACCGGGTTTACCGCCCTCGCCTCAAAACGCAGCTTCGGAATGGGCGGGTATGTTGGCTCCTCCGGAAACTTCACAGGGCGTCCCGCCGCAATGTCTTTCCCTTCGAGATAGCGTTGAATCGACTCAGCCGCTTCCTTGCCGCCTGCCACGGCCTGGACCGCGGTCCTGGGTCCGGTTGAAACGTCGCCGGCTGCAAAAACCCCCTCCATTGAAGTGGCGCAGGTAACTGGATCGACACTAATGTAATTACCCCGCATCGTCTCAATGTTTCCAAGGGACTCGACAAGCTGCGAGTCAACTCTTTGACCGATGGCGACGATCACCGTGTCCGTTTCCATGCCCATCGCGCACTGATCATCAAAACTGGGACTGAACTTGCCCTGCTCATCGAAGACGGAAACGCATTGGTTGAAGCATACTCCTCTGACCCCAACGCCGCCTTCCCGTGGCACAAATTCAAATGGACCCCAACAGTTGTGAATAACGACTCCTTCCGACTCGGCATCGTGAATCTCTTCTGCATAAGCGGGCATTTCGTCACGGTCCTCAAGGCATACCATGTGCACTTCTCCCGCGCCGAGCCTAACAGCCGTGCGTGCCGCATCCACAGCCACATTACCGCCGCCTATGACCAGGACCTTCTTGCCCAGTTCGACTTTCTGGCCCTGCGCTGCGGCTCTGAGAAAATCCACGCCTTGAATCACTTGATCGGATGTCTCACCTGGAACATTGAGCTTTGCGCCGCTTTGACAGCCAACTCCGAGATATATTGCTTTGAATCCCTGATTCTTGAGGTCTTGCAGCGTGAAGTCCTTACCCAATGCAGTATTGGTGATTGCTTCGACACCGAGATCCAGTATGTGCTTTATCTCTTTTTCGAGGATGTCGCGAGGCAGCCTGTATTCCGGGATACCTAGCCTCAACCAGCCGCCCAAGACCGGCGCGGATTCAAAGATGGTGACTTTGTACCCTTCCAGGGCCAAGTAGTAAGCAGTTGAAAGTCCGCTGGGGCCGGACCCGATAACGGCAACTTTTTCCTCTTTGGGTGTTATCTCCGGGACCTTTAATTCCGAATAATCAACCTGATCCGACGCGAAGCGTTTCAACTTGCAGATAGAAATCGGCTGGTCTACTTCGTTCCTTCTGCAAGCGGTTTCACAGGGATGAAAGCAAACTCGACCCAAGACTCCGGGCAGAGGAAGGTCCCTGTAAATAAGTTCAACAGCTTCTTTATATTTTCCTTCCTTGATAAGTTGAACGTATCCCTGAACATGGATATGTGCAGGACAGGCCACCACGCAGGGAGCACGATCCCCTTTATCAATCAAGAACGCTTGCGGAATAGTCTGGGGAAAAAGACGATACGCAGCTTTCCTGCTGTTCAATCCCTCATTGAACTTGTCTGAAATAGACACCGGGCAAGCAGTGGCACAATCACCGCAGTTCTTGCATTTTTCCACATCGACGTATCGGGCTTTCTTGCGGATCTTGACGTTGAAATTACCGGGTCGGCCGCTGATGCCTTCTACTGAGCTATAAGCCAGGACATCGATATTCGGGTTTTGGCCTACCGTAACGAGTTTTGGGGAAAACATGCAAGCCGAGCAGTCATTGGTCGGGAAGGTCTTGTCCAGTTGGGCCATAACCCCGCCGATACCCGGTTTTTCATCCACCAGGTAAACGCGGAACCCGGATTCCGCCAAGTCCAGCGAGGCCTGGACGCCGGCGATTCCACCGCCCACTACCAGGACCGCGCCAACCATGTCGTTCGTTTGAGCCATATTGAATTCACCTTTTGATCGTTGTCACATACTATTTGCTCGGCAACTCTTCGCCTGCCCATTGTTGCGCACCGCGGAAGACGGGACAAGGAATGCGCCCCTTTCCGGTAGGCAAGCATTCAGCGACTTGTCGTAATGGATAATACTGAAACTTCTTGACACAAAACTTGATCTGATGATTCATCAATTAATTTTCCACCCGGCAGGCCCGGCGATCATTTGGCTGTTCCTCGGCTCAGGCAAGCCTGCTTCAGTGTGTTAGCTTCAGTCGCCACCTTGCTCCCGGGAAATTCGGCCAACAGTTTGTCCAACATCGTCAAAGCCTTCTTGATAAGGTTTTGACTGAAATAAGCTTTCCCGATTCCCAGCATTAGCGCCGGGATGAATTCCTGCGCCGGCAAAAAACCGACAGTTCGGTAATGCTCTTTTCCTTCCCCATCCAATGTAATTATGGTGGGGGTATACTGGATCCCATATCTGCCGGCCAAATTAGCGTGTGACTGAGTGTTTGCCCTGAACGGAATCATGAAACGATTCACAAACTCGGCAGTCTTCGGATCGGGATACGTAACCGTATCCATCTGTCTGCAAGCGCCTCAACCCGGATTGAAGAAATCCAGTAGCACAGGTTTCTCTTGCACTCTGGACATGGCCAAGACCGTATCCCAATCAGGTTCCCATGTTATAGCCGGCATCTTTAACCCACCATTGTGCTAAAAGGATTCCGAAAGCGCCACGAGAGCCCTACATGAGTCCCCTAGTGGACAAGATCCCTTCAGGCGACACCATGTGCTTGCTAAACCAATTCCGAATCTGTGGATCTTGAAGCGCGAGCGCCATTAACTCGGTCAGATAGATCACAGGGACCTCGTATAGCTTTCCCGTCGCCTTTGAAAGGTCCGCTTGCCGGGTATCCAGATTGGCCTGGCACATGGGGCAAAGAGTGACTATCGCGTCGGCTTGTACAAGCAAAGCCATATCCAAGATTTTGCCTGTAAGCTTCAGCACCAAATCCGTGCGGCTCAGCGCCAGAGAACCGCCGCAACAGTCTGTCTTGTACGGCCAGGAAAGCACCTCCGCCCCCAGGTCCTCCAGAATATGATCCATCTGCATCGGATTTTCGGGGTCTTCCGGCTCCACTACATCCGGCGGTCGGACCGCGTAGCAACCATAGTATGGGACTACTTTCAGGCCTGCGAGCGGTTTGGCCAGAACCTCCTTTAGCTTATGACGGAGTTCGGCCATATGAAACATATCCATTCCTGACATTACTTTGATTAGGCCCTTGAAAGGAAACTGCTCTTGAAGCTCCTTTTCTTTTAGGATCCGCATCGAAGCAGCCTTCATCCTGACATGGCAACCCGCGCAAGGCGCCACAACGTCTTTTCCCAGTTGCTCTGCGGTAATAAGATCTTTGGCCGGCAGAGCGGTCTCGAGATACGCGTCCACCATGTGAGCCGAAGAAGCGCCGCAGCACGTCCAATCAGGGATCTCGCTCAAAGTAACGCCTAATTTCTCGGCAACACTCCTGAATGATTCATCCAGTTCCTTGGCGGAACCCGTAAGAGTGCATCCCGGGTAATAGCTGAATTCCATTGTAGACCTCTTAGTTCTTTACGATTACCTAAGTGAAGCCGCCTTGAACAATGCCGACACCTCACGGACTTTCTTTGCTACGCGGGGTAGAATATGGATCTTCCCTTTGCGGAACATCCTCCACCCCAACCCCATGTCGTTGAAGTAGCTGCCGGTCTTGAGCTTATAAATGCCAATAAGGAAAAGCTCATTCACTCGCCCGAATCTGCGAACGTTATCCATAAATGCAGTGTGAAAAGCCGGCACTTCGGACTCCTGAGTGGCTATCTGCTGTTTCAGCACCTGATGTCTGATCGGGTCCAGTAGGGCCGGGACATCGATGCCGTTGGGACATCTGGCCCCGCACGTATGGCACGTGAGGCACAGCCAAATGCTCTTTGACGCCAGAATAGGCTCGATATTCCCGAAAACCGCATGCCGCACGAGCTGATGCGGCAACAGGTCCATTTCAGGAGCGACCGGGCATCCCGCCGAACATTTGCCGCACTGGTAGCACTGATGGATTATTGCGGCCAATTCGCCCGAGGGTGGAGTCACCATCCCGGTAGACTGATTCAGATTGACTTGTTGCATGTATTTTACCTCATCGTGGAGAGCGTCCTCACCAAGGGACGCTCCCGGACTTCATCTGCCGGATTGTTATTCGGTTACGAAGCAGCTTCCAAGAGCGTGTCAATCTCCTGGATGACCTGATCATCCGTGAAATGCTGAAGATCGATGGCCTTGCCCGGACAAACCGATGCGCAGATACCACAGCCCTGGCATAAAGCCGGAACGATCTCAGCTTTGTGTTCCTCGGTGATACGAGGCGCTCCGTATGGGCAGAGCCGCACGCAGGTCAAACAGGCCGCACATTTCTCGGGCTCCACCTTTGAGATGACCCCGGAGAAAGTCATCTCGTCCTTGCTCAGCATTATTGCCGCCCGTTGCGCGGCCGCGGTCGCCTGAGCCAATGCCTCGTCTATGGGCTTAGGATAGTGGGCCAGCCCCGCGAGGAAAACACCCTCGGTGGTGAAATCCACGGGCCGCAACTTCATGTGAGCTTCCATGAAAAAGCCTGTGGAGTGCACCGTTACTTTGAAAAGCTGACCAAGACTCTTATTGGATTCAGCCGGGTCTATAGCCGCGGCGAGCGTTAGCACATCCGCGGGTATGGTGATATCCTGATCGAGCACCTGATCATGAATCACAACGTTTACGCGATCACCATCCGCTTCCACTACAGGTTTCGCTTCGGGATCATAGCGGACATAAACCGTTCCCGCCCTACGCGAAGCTGTGTAATACTTCTCCAGGAGCCCGTATGTCCGCAAGTCTCTGTAAAGAATATAGTTTCTCACATCAGGATTTATTTCCCTGAGTCGCTCGGACAGGCGAACCGAGGCGGAACAACAGATCTTGGAACAGTACGGCCTTTCATCGCATCGAGATCCTACGCACTGGATGAAGACGGCATTCTTAATGCTCTTCAGCTTCGGGTCACCTTCCAGGATCCTCTGTTCAAGAGAATGCTGGGTTTCGACCGCGGGGTGCTGACCGTACAGGTACTCCGTCGGCTTTGATTCCACAGCGCCCGTAGCAATGATTGCCGCGCCGAACTCCACCTCTTGCGGCTCTTTGCCTGACTCTACGATCTTTCCTTTGAAATGACCGACATGTCCGCTGAGGTCGGAAAAAGTCGCATTTTTGTGCAACTCGATTTTCGGGTGCCCTTCCACCCTTTGGATAAGATCGGTTACAAAGGGCTTGACCTCTTCACCATGAATGGTCTTCTCGATGGAAAGAGCATTACCGCCGAGCCGCTCACTATTTTCCGTGAGATAGACTTGGAAGCCTTGGTCCGCAAGGTTCAGAGCCGCGCTCATGCCGGAGACACCGCCTCCGAGCACGAGGGCATTTGGGACCACTTTCATCTTGGATTTTTGCAAAGGAGACAGCAGCGCGGCCCGTGATACGGCCATCCGAGCCAGATCCATCGCCTTAAGGGTGGCCTCCTCCTTATGAGACGCATGCACCCACGAACACTGATCTCGAATATTGGTCATGGTGAACAGATAAGGGTTGAGCCCCGCTTTTTCCATGGTGAGCTGGAACATCGGCTCGTGGGTCCTGGGGCTGCACGCTGAAACGACTATTCTGTTAAGGTTGTGTTCCTTGATTATTTCCAAGAATTGTTCTTGCGTATCTTGTGAGCACGTGAAGAGTCTTTCGTCGGCGTAAACCACATGAGGCAACGTTTTCACATGCTCAACCACCTTGGGTACATTGACCGTATTGGCAATATTGATCCCACAACGACATATGAACACGCCTATACGCGGCTCTTCTCCCGATACATCACGCTGTGGAGGAAATTCCTCCTTTACAGTCATAGTGTTCCTAGCCGAAGCCAAGATCCGTGAAGATGCTCCGGCGGCCGCAGATGCTTCCATAACAGTTTGAGGGATATCCTTGGGGCCCTGCAACATTCCCGCGACAAAGACACCCGGCCGAGTCGACTGAACAGGATCAAAGGAGCCGGTGGAGCAAAAATGAGACTCGTTGAGTTCCAATCCCAGCATCTCAGCCATTCTCCGAGATTCCTCGGAAGTCTTCAAACCGGCTGCCAAAACAACCATATCGAATGTTTCAGTGACGAGTTTCTCGCTGTCGTCGAGATAGGTCACATTTAGATTGTTAGTAAGCGGATCTTCCACCACCCGGCTTATCATGGAACGCACAAATCGGACTCCGCCGGTGGCCTTTGCTCGCTCGTAATATGCGTCGAAATCTTTGCCGTAAGCCCGCATATCCATATAGAAGATCGTGGGCTCGACGTTCGAATCGTGTTCTTTGGCTATAACGGCCTCTTTGATTGATGCCATGCAGCATATGGCACTGCAGTGAGGCATTCCTTTTTGAGGGTCCCGGGAACCGACGCACTGAATCCAAGCCACTTTGCTGGGGTGCAATCCATCCGACGGGCGTTTTATCTCGCCTGCGAAAGGTCCGGACGCGCTTAGCATCCGTTCGAATTCCATATTGGTGATGACGTTCGGGGCCGTCCCGTACGAGAACTCGCCTCGAATCCGGTCAGGATCGATCAACTCGTAGCCTGTCGAGAGAATGACCGTTCCGACGTCCACTTCACGGATCTCGTCCGCAAGGGTATGATCTACCGCCTCCGCGGGACAGGCCTTGACGCATTCCATACACTCGGAGCAGACACCGCAGTTGAGACAGCGGCTAGCCTCTCTCTGGGCCTCGTCCTCGGAAAAAGCCAACTCAACCTCTTGAAATGCTTTGCGCTCCGACACAGGCAATTCGGGATTCTTTGCCCTAGCTTCCGGCCGAATATCAGGTATCGGTGGATACTGTCGATCCGGAGATATTTTCCAGGGGCGACCTGCGTTCAAGTCTTCGCCTTTGAGATACCTGGAAATGGACACCGCAGCTTCCCTGCCCGCAGCGACTGCTTCCACGACCGTCGCCGGTCCGGTGCCCGCGTCGCCTCCTGCGAAAACGCCTTCAATGGAAGTGGAGTAAGTGACCTCGTTGACATCGATGGTGTTCCAACGGCTCATGCCTAGCTCTGGAACTCCCTCCCAAAACTTCGGGTCAATAATCTGGCCTATGGCCGGAATTATGGTGTCCGCATCAAGCACAAACTCCGAGCCCGCGACAGGGACGGGTCTGCGGCGGCCCGACTCATCCGGCGGGCCTAATTCCATCTTTATGCACTTCATGCCGCTGACCTTGCCGCCATTGGAGATCACTTCCACCGGCGCGGCCAGAAAATGAATCCGTACTCCCTCATCGATAGCGGCTTTGACCTCTTCTTCGTAGGCAGGCATTTCGTTGCGAGATCGCCTGTAAAGCACGGTGACATCCGACGCGCCTGTTCGCAGAAGGGTACGGGAAGCATCAATAGCCACATTGCCGCCACCCACAACAATTGCCTTCTTTATTCCGTTCTTGTGGGGATTCAGCGCGGCCTGACGGAGAAAGTCGACGCCCTGCACTACGCCTTCAGCTTTCTCTCCCGCAATGCCTAATCTCGAGCCATTTTGACAACCGACGCCTAGGAATATAGCATTGTAGCCTTGGCTCTTAAGGTCTTGGAGACTGAAGTCTTTGCCCAGAGCCATGTTGGTCTTAGCCTCGACGCCGAGGTCAAGGATGTGTCGGATCTCGGTTTCGAGCACATCGCGGGGAAGTCTATACTCGGGAATGCCTACTCGCAGCCAACCGCCGAGCACCGGCGCGGCCTCGAATATAGTGACCTTGTACCCATCCAACGCCAAATAATATGCAGCAGAGAGGCCCGCGGGCCCGGAACCTACCACCGCCACCTTTTCTTCCCGAGGGGTTATCTCCGGGACACCAAGAGCGGAATAGTCGATCTGGTCCGCAGCAAAGCGTTTGAGCTTGCAGATGGAAACAGCTTCTTCCTTCTCCGCTCTGCGGCAAACCTTTTCACATGGGTGCGGACAAACACGGCCCAGTACCCCCGGAAGGGGAAGATTGCGGTAAATCAACTCGACGGCTTCCTTGTATTTGCCCTGCTTTATAAGCTGTACATAGCCCTGTACGTTAATGTGCGCTGGACAAGCAACCACACAAGGAGCTCGATCCGCCTTATCAATTACGAATGTCTGCGGAATAGTCTGGGGAAAGAGTCGATAAGTCGCGGCCCGATCGCCCAGTTTCTCATCGAATTCGTTGGGCACACGCACCGGACACACTGTCGCGCAGTCGCCGCAGGCCTTACACCGATCCTTCCGGATGTATCGGGATTTTTGCCGAATCTTGACTTTAAAATGACCCTCTTCCCCTTGAACGTCATCCACTTCACTATATGATAAGAGCTCTATGTTCGGATTTTGGCCGACCGTCACCAATTTCGGGGAAAAAATGCAGGTGGAGCAGTCGTTTGTCGGGAAGGTCTTGTCCAGTTGGGCCATGCGGCCGCCAATACCGGTTTCACTTTCGACCAAATATACTTTGTAACCGGATTCAGCCAGATCCAGAGAGGCCTGAACCCCCGCTATGCCACCACCAACGACAAGAGCCGCGCCTACCACTTCCTTAGGCTGGGCCATACTACTTTCACCTTTCGATAAGGATTTTGTGAGGGGCGATGAGGTACTATCATTATTAACAATAGTGGCCCTCTATGTCAACAGATGCCAATTCGAGTCGGTATGCTTGTAAAACCTCCTTAGAAGTTCTCCGCGCTAAAATAACACTGTCGAAAGCCTTATTTTAGCGCCGATGGAGGCCTGAACCCGGCCCGCACAAAAAGGGGTAGCTCAAAGGCCATTCGCCTGCTAAATTAAAATACAGCCTGGATCGAATGGTGCTTTATGAGCTTCCGGAAGAACGACATTATAGATTATTATGATAGTCGTAAGATCGCCTGCGGACTTGTTCTGGAAGCTGACGATAGGAGGCTCAGGGTCCTCACTGAGCAAGGAAAAGAAACTAATATATCGGTTAACAGAACGTTGATCTCCGCTCACGATCCCGTTTTCCCTTTAAGTGGATCCAGGGACGAGCAGGTGAGTCGACTAAAAGAAATTTCTCTTCAGCGAGAGGAGCTGAAAGGCCAAATCAATCTACGAGAACTTTGGGAAGTGGTGGGATCGGAAGTGGATTCCATACGGATCGAAGACCTGACTGAATTGGCGTTCGGCAAGAACCAAGATATGAACAGTGGCGCCTCGTTGCTGAGGGCGATTCAGGATGATCGAATATATTTCAAGATTCTTCCCGACAGGATAGAAGTTCCCACTCCGGACCGCGTGCAACAAGCCCTTAATCAAAGGGAAAAAGAGAGAGAACGAGCAAACTTTATGGCGAGGTCCGCCGAATTTCTGATGCACCTAAAAAACGGTGTGAAATTGATGGCGGACTCAGCGCCGGAAGGTTTACTACCAATGCTTGAGCAGGCGGCCGGAGCGGGCACGGAATGGGCGGGATTCAAGCCTGTCAAGGAGATATTTTCTCGAGCCGGCTTACCGCAAGGATGGGACCCTTTCCGAGTATTGGTCAAACTGGGCATCTGGTCCGAAGATGAGAATATCACCTTGCGTATTGAAGATGTCCCCGTGGAGTTCTCTCCCGAAGCCGAAGCTCAAGCGCTTTGTGACGCGGCCAAGACCCTACCGGAGAGGCACGAAGAATTACTTCAAGAAGAAGTCATCACTGTAGATGCAATCACCACTCGAGATGTAGATGACGCTCTTTCGTTGCGTTACGAGAATGATGAAGTGATCCTCGGGGTGCACATAACCGACGTTGCTCATTACATAGATTATGATTCGCCGTTAGATCGCGAGATCCGCCGTCGGGCAACGTCCATATATCTGCCTGAAGGCACTATCCCCATGATTCCGCCGGTGCTGTCCGAGAAAGCGGCAAGCCTTTCGGTCGGTGAAGATCGACCCGCGATAAGCGTTACGATGCGGGTCGGATCGGATTTGAAGTTAAAAGATTATACTGTTACTGAATCGATAATTCGGGTTAATAAGAGACTCTCGTATGAGGATGCCGACGAGAAAATCCTTGATTCCGATTCAAGGGAAGCGGCTCTGTTAAGCATTGCCATGGCTTTCAGAAACGATCGCGTTGCCAAGGGTGCGCTGATTTTCAAAGATCCGGAACTCTCGGTGCACGTTTCGGACGACAAGAAGATTGAGGTGAGCGTTCGAGAAAGAGAATCGCCCTCACAGGTGCTCGTCTCGGAGCTGATGATCCAGGCAAACCGGCTTTTCGCAGAGTTTTTGGTGGAACACCAAATCCCAGCCATTTTTCGGAGCCAACCCGGCCCCCTGGAGAAGATAACCTTGGGTGATGAATACGATCCGGTTACCTCTTATCGTGCGAAAAAGGCCTT
>Ga0335070_10010154_pt1 | contig 11013 bp, 10 predicted proteins | sample Lox_Sample_13_FD_206722 | JGI IMG/M metagenome (GOLD analysis project Ga0335070, IMG submission 206722) | Soil microbial communities from Loxahatchee National Wildlife Refuge, Florida, United States - Lox_Sample_1.3 | ecosystem: Environmental > Terrestrial > Soil > Wetlands | place: USA... | reverse complement strand
TCACCAGATTTTTGTCCTGATTGAGCAGCGCATTACGTTCTTCATCACTCAGAGGTTCTTTAACCCGGAGTTCGAGGGTGTTGCGCAACAGCGGCGGACGAGCTAAAAACAGAGTAAGATTCGGGGCTCCTTCTGAAGAACCCACCAGTTCGCGCGTCAGCGTCTCAGTGGCGCTTGCCCAAACACCGTTCAGGTATGTTCCGCGCAGCGCAGGCTTCCATTCACCTACTGCCGAGACGCCTGGGGTCAAACGAATCCAACAGCGATCCTTTCCAAATAGCTCCCGAGTGGTCGGCTCCAGTGCAAACGCGAGGGAAAGCACGCCTGTTTCTCCCAGCGCCCGCGTGGCATCTTTCGTGACAATCGGAATGAAGCGATCACCAACCAACGCCTCAATCTTCATAGGCGCAAAGGCGTCGTGCTTTCGCTCTTGATCCACAACCAAAAGGATGTTTACGGGCGCCCCCGAAGGTGGCTTGGTTAAGCCCAGCAAGACGGCACGTCCGGCGGCTGCCGGCGACACATTCGCGATTGCCGATGACGACGTATTCGCGACCGATGCTGTCGATGATGAAGTTGGGGAACAATCGCACGCAGGTGGGCAATCAGGAGTGGCAGTCGAAGCCGGAAGCGCCCCAGATAACCTTCCCAAGGTGACGCCAATCGGAACGAAAGCCTCGACGATGGCCCCCCCGGTTTGGTTCGCGTCACTTTGGTCTCGCATCGAGCCGCTGTCTTGCGTAAGTACATAGGTGGGGAGCGCGGGCTCACAAATCGTGTAGGAAATTCGTAGACTCACGACCGAGGGTGCGTGGATGTCGTCCAAAGAACGGTCAACGGTCTGTTGGGTGACACCCTGCGATCCGACGGGAGTGGTGGTAACGATGACCTTTGCCTGGCCGTAATCACCTCCGACGAGCCGGGCACGAATCCAGAAGTTTGTCCTCCCGGACCAGTCTGAAGACGCAATATCAGTTGGCACCTTGAATTGAATTGCGCCGGTACTCTTGAAATTTTGCGTCTCGTCGCTGGTGATATCGAGCTTCCACCAGCCTTTTCCATTCCAGTACTCCCAGGACAGCTCTGGATTGGTGCCAGTGTCACCAAGAAGATGTGACCAGGAACCAACCGCACCATCGATCACAATTGGCACGGGAGGCAGCCCCGGGGGAGCGACTTTCCAATCGTCATTCAGAACAACAATAATCGGCCGATTGCCAGAAGCAACACTAAACGCTTTTGCCTTCTGGCTGGAAGGATCGGCGCCAGAAAACACCATGCTCGTTTGATCGAGGATCGCCGCATTCCAGTTATTGTTCGAAGAGTCGAGCCGGAGGAAAGGGGCAAGCCGGCCAACAATGGGTACAGAATTCCAGTACCTTGCAGCGGGGTTATCGGCTGCCGGAGCGTGATCGAGAGTGACAATGCGATTTGGAGGAAATGCGGTGACGCGGTACACATCACTTTCGATCAACAGCAGCGCGCCCTGCACCGTCTCATTGTCCGCTGGATCCAGTTTAAGCGTGCCCCCTACATGCTTCAGGTCACCAGTTCTTGGCGCCCCGCTGGAGCGAAAGCCATAGATCGCACCACTTGTATCAGTCGCAAACGGATTGTCCAGCGGATAGAGGGTTTCGTTGTCTTTGGTCGTGCCTGACTCAGTGACCTGGCGAGTTGGGAAAGGAGGTCCACTATCGACCGTCACGGTATCGTTAGGCTGAAGCCCCGGAGGTGAACCCGACGCCACAAGGCCCGCGTTAACGTTCGCTTTAATCTGCAAGCGTTGAACAAAGTCGATGCTGGCGAGGAGCGCGTCACTGTGTTGTCCTGGGACGATCACGAATCCCGAGATCACAGTTGGAGCGCCACCTGCATCTCCAACCCCAGCGGGTATTGGGGAGCGAAATAGATCGATGTTTCCCAATGCGTCCGGCGGCAGCCACGATGCGAGATAGTCCGCGCCAGGCTTTCCTACCGAGGCGACGAAATTAACATCGGCGGCTAGGGAAACGTCAAAACCCAGGACAGACTCGTCCGGTGGCAGCACAACCTCACCTACACCATTCACGGAATCGTAGGTAGCGATTTTGTGTGAATCCGGTTGAGTAAACGCTACAATTTCTTCGCCGCCGGAGCGCTTCACCGCGACCGGCCGCACGTCATAGCTCACGTTATTTGGCCCTAGCGGAGTACAGTGGCCGTTAAGCGCTACCTTATACAGCAGGTTGTCACTCCCTACCCCTACCAATCCGCTCACCTGATCGGTGCTCCAAACTCCAGGGGTAGTTTCTTCGAACATGGGGACTAGCGCCTTCAGAACAACGTCGGTGGCGACTTCATTCCACGTGGGACCTCCAACAACCTTACTCACGATCAGCTTGCCGTCGTAAAGCGCCACGAGAACAGCAGGTGCAGCGGAGCCTAAGTACACCAGTGCGTCGGCCGACTTGTCGGATGGCAAGTCTGTTGAAAGCTTCCCAAACGACTCCCATCCGCTCTGAGTAATGCTGTGGGTTTCTCGCCACCACCAAACGTCGAGTCCAGCGGTCATGCCGACGATGAAATCGGTGCCGTCTGGCCATATGGGTAGCTTCCAGGCAGGCTTGGAATCGAGAGCCACAGGATTACCTTGCTGCTGGCCCGCTAAATACTTTGGCGAGGGAGGCTGTAACTGATCGCGGTCGCGAAATTTGGCTAGCGAGCGGTTGCTTCCGTTGAAACTGAATAAGTGAAGAGTGCGATCAGCACCAATGCCGGCAAGTACGCTTCCCCAATTGGCGCCTGATATGGGAGGTACTAACGACAAGGCGTTGAACGTTAGATCCGCCATCTCGAAGCAGAGCTGAACTGTCGCGCTAACCTTCGAAAACGCTTCGTTATTCCCTAAGTAGAAAGAGTCGAACTGACGAGGTTCACGCCCGAGCGGGTAGAAAGGTCCACTCAACACTAATGGCGTTGTATTTGCCATGGCGTCGCTTGGTGGTGATTCAATCGGATTGACCGAAGGGCAATCAGGAAGCGTGGCGCAATTGATCTTGAGTGTAAGTTTTTGAGCGCTGAGCTGCGGCTCACTGCCCGTTGCGTTTTGAAGGTAGGCGCGAATCCAGCGGCTGTTCTTCCCATCGATGACCGTTGGTTCTATGGATCCTTTCGCCTTTTTTAGCAGCAGACCAGGAACTGTCTTCTGTTCATCATCGCTGGCAACCGTAAGGGGCTGCCAGCCTGCAAGATCATTTTCCCCGGCCTTACCCCAGTATTCCCAGCGGAAGTTGGTGACGAGATTCTTCGCGTCTGATACCTCGATGCTGGCTGCCGCTTCTATGTTGAGTAAATCCAGATCGCCTAGGTAGAGCGCGTGTTCTTGCCAGTTGTGAGCAGCTCCGTCGAATGGTGCGAAGCTGCTTACCTTGTTGATGACTTCAGTTTCGACGCTTTGCGACAAAGGCGGATCGATCGTGACGATATCCCCTTCCACCTGCACCACTTTGTATTGTGAGCCTGCGAGTTCGACGAGCATTCCGACCACCAGCCCGGCATCAGGGTCGAGCTGGAGCTTATTGGAATCCGCCGCAGCGAAGCTCTTGAGGTGCCACTGTGTGGGCAGAGGCTCAATTGGATTGAGATCATTGATTCCCGGCGGCGGCAGATAATACGCGTCCTGATCGGCGTCCACGCCGACCACCATATCGAGAGTTCCGGGCGTGAGCTGCACGTCGGTTTCTGTCTCAAAGATGACGGGCCTGTCACCCGCATCTGCCTGCATTCGAACGGGAGACGGAGCCAAGATCGGTGCAGGGGCATTGTCCACCAGCTTGAAAACTACCGGCACGCGAGCGGGACGTGCGGCTTCGCCCGCTATCGCGAGCCAATCCAGGAATCCTGCTCGCATTTTGTCGCCCACGCCATCGAATCGCTCGGCTACTTCCGAGCTGAAACGCGCCGCAATCTCAATCAGGGTACGACCGAAATCTGGCTCGTCATCCCCAACGCTCCACGAAGGAATCCAAGCGTGCGCACGATCGAGCAACTCCGTTACAAAGTCCTCCGTACGACGCTGATCCAAGCGCGGGGCCGAGGGCATCGTCATGGACGTCCTCCCTCGCGGAAATAGAACGGAAACACGAGATTGCCGACCTGATTGGTTTTGCGAACACGGTATTCCAGTTCGATCAGGAGCTGTCCCAGCACGTCCGGAGACTCTTCGACGTTCACGGCGAGCACCTCAATGCGCGCCTCGCATCGACGCAGGGCTTCCTGGACCTCAGAACGAATACGCTGGATCGCTGTGCTGTCCACTGCGGTGAAGACGAGTTCATGGATACCGCACCCGAAATTGGGCCTCATTACCCGCTCGCCAGGCGTAGTTTGAACGATGATCAGGATCGACTGGCGTATATCCTCTTCATAGGCGGCGCTGGCGACGTGGCCGGTGCGAGGGTCGACTTCGACAGGCCTGTTCCAGCCACGGCCCAGGAAATCCTTGCGTTCGCCAGTACGATCGTCAGTGCTCATCCAATCATCACCGTCGGCGCGCCGGCAACGATTGCGTTCGGCGCGCTCGCTTCAACCACCAGGTCACCCTGCCTCGCGGCCGGCAGGCCGCCAATCATCACTGTGAAGCTGCCCACCGCGACCACTCCTCCCACGTGCGGCTTGGGGCCGTCCGAGAGCGGACACGTGTGAGCGTCAGAAGTCGCACGCCAAGCCGGCTGGCCTCCGATAAACACCGTCGGGCATCCCGGCCCCGGACTCAGCGGCGTTCCGTGACTTGTGCTGTCCCCCACGCGAGCGGCTGGCTGTCCCATGCCGAACTCCTTAATTGATGTTCACGAGCGAGCCACGGATGGTGAGCGTCGCGTTGGCCTTGAGATCCAACGTGCCGCTTGACTCGATCGTGATGCTGGTTGCCTTTATATTCAGTTGACCTTTGGCCTCAATCGTCATCGCCCCGCTGTTGCTGTCCACTTTCACCACATTTCCTTTTTCATCCTGCACCGCAAAGCCGTTGTCGTCGAACGTGATTTTGCGACCCTTCTCATGCGCGAACTCGACCACCCCCTGCGTGCCATCGTCGAATTTGAGATAGTGCTTCTTGCGTGACTGGATGATGCGAATATCGTTCTTACCGTCATCATTGACGAAAGGGGACTTCTCCTTGCCATTTCGAAGAACGCCCAGCACATGGGGAAAACGCAGATCTTCGCGCTCGAACGCCACCAGGACTTCATCGCCTACCTCGGGAATCATGACGAGTCCGCGATTGTCTCCGGCCATCGGCGAAGCCAATCGTGCCCAGTAGCTTTCACTTGTGTCGTGCCACGGGAACTTCACCTTCACACGGCATAAGCTCTCGTCATCTTTGTTTTGGGTGACGACCGCAATCGCAACCCCTTTGACATAACCTCCGGACTCGTGTGCCGTTTCCTGCGGAGCAGACTGAAGCAGAGTCATAAGCCGGTTTCCTTTACCTTGAATCGCGTGCGATATCCGCCGCCATCGATCTTGTGAGTAGCCTGTTGGATGTAGTAGATCTTGGAGAATGGGATGCCGAGGCCTGCCAATTCCACGTTCCGGTCAGGCCGTAGTTCCGGTAGGCCGATGGTTTCTCCTTCACCGGTCAGAAACTGTTTCGCACGTTCATTCAGCGCTGCCTTGGCACGTTGGTTAGCCTCCGCCTGCGTAAAAACCGGCTGCCGGATGCGAAGCACAGGACGCTTCTGCGGATCTCGCACGAGGGAGTTTAGGTATTGACCCGCGCTCTTTCCGGTTAGTCCCGATTCCTCTCCCGCGGTTGCCGTCCCGAGGATCTTCTTCTTATCCTTGGGATCCCAACCGTAAACCTCAACCTTCGAGACTTGCCCGGCCAGGTTTGCTTCGGGTTTGAAGCTGAGCAACTCTTGTCCGTAGACGAGACGAACGACGGCATCTGCTTTGTCGTTAGGCTTGCCGAAATGCAACCTGCTGCGCTCATCCACGTACAACTCGAAGAAATTTCGGTCAGCCAGCTTCTTCAGGAATTCCCAATCGCTCTCTTGATTCTGCTCAATTTGAGCGTGCTTCTCCTGGGTGGTCTCGATGTCGGCATCCAAATTGTTGAAACTCGCAATTTCCTTTGCCGCGTCGCTGTCCTGGGCCTTGGTCCAAGTGCGGGAGTTCTTTCCCACCGTAAGCGGGAAACCGTGGTCGTAGCCCGAAACTGCGAGTTCGGGCGAACCGCCATCGGGAAAGTTAGTCGTGATTTCTGTAACGATTCCGCTCAACGCGACCGGGATAGACTTGGCATCGCCATAGCCCATCCCAACTTCAATTTCTGAACCGAAGGCGAGCAAGGGTAAAAGGTCCGCACCGAGACCCGTTTTGAAGGCGTGCAATTTCTGGCTGTAACAGTTTGCGATAGTGAAGCTAAACCGCGATGCTGCGCCGAGCACCATTTCCACTTCGATCTGACTGACAGCGACAACCAGATCACGTACGAGATCGTCCCGTCGCAGGCGCAGCGAGAAGCTGGGCGCGTAGAAGTCGCGATATGTCTTAGCTAACGTTGCCAGTTCCATCAGGATTCTCAATCGGAGGTATCAGAAGCCAGTCACCCGGCGCGATTTCGCGAGGGTCATCGAGATCATTAGCGCCCGCGATTCTCGGCCATTCGCTCGGATCGTCGTACTCTCGCGATGCGATCTGCCACAACCGTTCACGTCCTACCACCACCCGCCGCTTGGTCTTGTCAGCAGATTCCCGCCGGGGGTCTTCAAGTTGCTGGCGTAGCGTGCGGTATTCCTTAAAGCTGACCGAGAGCGTCATCCGTGCAGGCGTGCCGTCAGGATGAAACATCGTCACTTTGCGACCGAGTTTCTCAATAACGGCGGAGAACTCCATGGGCCCCCAGTTGAAGCGCACTGGCGGAGGAGCGTGCAGGTCACGATCAATCTCGAGAAGTTTCGAAATGTCTGCCATCCGTTTTACTAACGGATCGTTTTCCTTTTGCTGCAGCGATGTGGGGCCGGTTGGATCGGTGTAATCGTCCAGAAATAAATCCAAACCGAGGTGATCGCTTTCTCCATTGACGAACTGCAACAGAGGCGAACCCAGTCCGGGAACCGCCGTAGCCTTGTACGAGTTCGAGCGCTCGAAACTATACTCGGTGGGATTGAACAAAACGGTAATCACCTTGCCCTTGTCGGCACCGTCAAGCACGGTGATGGTTGCCTTCTTGAGTTGTGCCTTGCTCATAACAATCCCCTGCGCTCACGCTCGATACGAATTCGTCGCTCCACTCTCTGAATCACATCATCAGCCAACCTATCGACAAGTCTTGGATCAAGATTCGCAGCTTGCACATCGGTTCGTTGCGTGGACGGCGTATCAAGTGAAATCGTTTGCTTTTGCTCTCGAGATTGCTCCGGCGACATCGCGTTGAGACTGGTGTTGTTGGTGCTTGATTGTGACTGTGCGGCGTTAATGCTCTGCTCCTGCGCTTTGCGCCAAACCAGTTCAGGTGTTCTTACAAACGCGAGAGATGTCGGGGAGTGCGTAACAGACTCCGCAATGGTGCCGCCGGCTTGTAGCCGGCGCAGATGTAATATGTCGCGTTCGTGGTATCGCGTGGTTGTGTGAGCTTGGAATGTTCGGAGGCGATCGATTCTTTCGCTGCCGACGAGAGATACCGTGCGAGTCCGTTCGAGGCTCGTATAAAGCTTGCGAAATGAAATCTGGGCAGCCTTTGCCGGCCACAAACTTGGCAAGAATGGAAAACTGCTTTGCACTGGAATTCTTTCGACACTCGGCATTCGGCCAACGCTGCTGGGTGAACCCACTGAACGAGATTCCGATCGAATCTCGGAGGCTCGATGGATTCTATGGAGCAGGGTCGATCCGATTGGGGGAGCAAAGGTCGTCGGAGGAAGACTTGTAACCTGTGTCTGTAGTGCCAGAGCCGTCATCCGGTACACAGAGTTGACGTGTAGCTGGACCGGTAAGGTCCCCCAGCGGGTTTCGCAGCGCCAGCCAGAGTTCGACCGCCTGATTCTCTTTCTCCTCCAATGCAATACCAAAGAAGGCCAACCACGCTCGCGATGGAAGGCTGCGATTCTGCAAACCAAACGCAAGCGAGCACACAAGCTCGGAAACTGGCGGTGTGCGACGATCCGGCGGCCGAAACTCGTATTCATGCTGCATCCCTTAGTCCGTGGTGGGCGAGCTCCAGTGTCTCCATCACGACCTGCGATGAATTCGCATCGAGGTCTGAGAGGGACCACTTCACTGGAATGGCATTCTCAATTTGCCAAGCCCACTGCTTTTGGTTGGCCTCGTTCTGTAATCGCAGGCGTACTGTCCTGCGGCGGATGTTTCCGTCGGCGGCATCAAGCGCCCACTGCCACAGGTCATTGAGTGCCAGGCCACGCTCGAGTACTAAAACTGGATACGTCACCTGCGTGACCAGCTTATGCTCGTATTCGTTAACGCCTCCTTCGCGGTAAGATTCGTGCTTCAAGTCGCGCGACAGGCCTTTCACACGCGTGAATCCTCCACTCGCGATCCCTTCAATCTCGAGTAGAAAACGAAATCCACGCAGTGGGTCGGTTCGGCTCATGAATGTTTGCCTCACACATCAAAGGGATTAGGCGGAGTTCCGTCTAACGCACGGTTTATGGCCGAGATCTCGCGGCACCAGCGGCGTCGCTCCCGATGATCGAGGCCCATCAACTCCCGATGGGACCAATGCAGGTGGTGCGCCAGGAAGGCCATCTCCTCGTAAAGGACTTTTACGGGATAGGCCCTCATGCTTCCCCCCCGGCGTTAGTCCTCCGCAGGGAGTTGCCTCTGAGATTGGAGAGTTTTTCTGACGCAATCTGCGGATGGAGGCTTTCCTCCGATGCGTTGAATCTTTCGTAAAGCCGCTGCAGGTAGGCGAGATCGGAGGCGTACAGACCCTCAATAATTCCGGTATGAACCTCCGGCAGTGACCCCAGCCGGGTAACGACGCGCGCCAGCACAATAATCGCGAGATAACCTTCATTCTGCTGTACACGAGGATCGCGCAACGGCAAAATCTCGTCTGCGGCGGTGGCCAGTCGCATGCTGCCCTCCCGGTGAAGTGTTCCCGTTTGATCGAGATAGCCTTTAGGGAGCTCAAACTCAATCTCAGTCTGGAATGCGAGATGCGCTGTAGTACCAGTCATAAAAACGCTCCTAAGCGACACGCTCGATGCCTTCATTGGCTAACTCGAGCGATTCAATCAAAACTTCGTTGCCGGTAGCTTTAAGTGAGCTCGGGGTATATTTGACAGGCCATGCGTCACTGATGACGAAACGTGCGGCATCGACTCCAGCCTCGTCCTGCGCCACGATCACCACTTTCTTGCGGTTATCCTTGATCTGGCCGGCGGATATATCCGCATGCCACCGGAAAAGGTCGAGCGCATTCGCACCGACGGTGACACCCCATTTCAAGGTGATGATTCCGTACTTCGTTAGGCCGCTGAGCTTTCTTACATGCGGCGGATCGTTGCCTTCACGGTAATCGACTGCATCGATTGTCGTTTCCGCGATGGTCACCTCACTGAAGCCAGCCCGGGTGATGCTGTCGATCTCAAGGCGATAGCGAAAGTTGCGAATCGGATCTACGCGTGTCATTGCGTCTCCTTAGCTCTGAGCCTCAGCGGTGTTTTGGAAAATTCGAAACACGACAAATTCGGCAGGCCGGACTGGAGCGATTCCGATTTCACAGATCAGGCGGCCGTTCAAAATGTCGTCCTGGGTCATGGTCGTGCGATCGCAGGTGATGAAGAAGGCTTCTTGCTCGGTGCGCCCGAACAGTGCTCCGAGCCGCCACTGGGTACGAAGGAATAGACGGATCGTATCGATTACGCGCGCCCAAAGGCGATCGTCATTCGGCTCGAACACGACCCACTGTGTTCCTTCGTAGATCGAACGTTCGATAAATATGAATAGCCGCCGAACGCTGACGTATTTCCAGAGTGCGTCGGAGGACATGGTGCGTGCTCCCCAAACGCGAATTCCACGACCCGGAAAACTGCGTATAGCGTTTACCCCTTTGGGATTCAGATCGTCTTGTGTTCCATCGTCCAGGTCGTACTCGAGGTCGAGCACACCACGAAGAATTTCATTTGCAGGGGACTTGAACACGCCGCGCTCCGAATCTGTCCGCGCATATACACCCAAGACATTTCCCCCAGGCGGAATCAATTTGCGAGCGCCGGTCATCGGGTCGGAAGTTATGATCCATGGGTAATAGAACGCGGCGTACTCGGAATCCGCGATCATGCTGCGAGGATCCAGGCTTGTCGTGCTGCTTTGTCCTTTCGGCGCGTCAATAACAGCAAACCGGTAGCGCTGGTTCTCGCAGTGATTCACAATTGGCAAGAGAGTGTCTTTGTCGGTGATCCCGGGAGCATAGACGAGCGCGACGTCGCGGTATGGATCGAGCAGCAACGCTGTAAGACCTTGGGGCTCGGTCCGAGTATCGTTGGTTGCGCCGATAAAGTCGTTTGGACCGATCGCGTTGGGATCGTCTTTGCCGTTGAGTAAGGTTTGAGTGGTATTGTCCGGCAGAACCTTCGGATCGGCGCCTTTGTTTCGTACCAATATGCCAAGAACTGAAGTAGTCGGCCCCTGGTTCGTATCCCCTTTGTCAAGATCGATGAAAGGAATTCGTTTCGCGTAATAGTCGGGTGACGATTCATTGGCAACCAGATCCTCGAACACCTCACTATAGCTTGGTCTGGTTTTAGGCGCGCCGAAGGGGTCATCAGGAACAACGTCGTTCCAGTATGCAAGAAGCATTCGAAAACCAACCGGAGATTGGTCCGCATTCTTGGTCTTACTGGGTTCAATTTTGACTGCGACTTTGTTGCCCCAGTTCCCAGGGCCAGCTGCCCTTACGCTGAACGACGAGCCAAAATCGGCGCTGGCAGAAACGGCAGCGCTTCCGACCACGCGGCAAATGAACGCGCGCTTGCCACCGTTTTCAAAGAAGCCATTGACGGCATATGG
>Ga0335070_10010153_pt1 | contig 11014 bp, 20 predicted proteins | sample Lox_Sample_13_FD_206722 | JGI IMG/M metagenome (GOLD analysis project Ga0335070, IMG submission 206722) | Soil microbial communities from Loxahatchee National Wildlife Refuge, Florida, United States - Lox_Sample_1.3 | ecosystem: Environmental > Terrestrial > Soil > Wetlands | place: USA... | reverse complement strand
CCTGTCGATTCCAATCGGGCCAGGGGCCGCTCTTTCCGTCCCGTGGGCCTCAGAGTTGACTCAAAATGTAGGGTCCGTTCTCGGTCACCGCCACCGAATGCTCGAAATGGGCGGAAAGACTGCAGTCTCGGGTGACCGCGGTCCAGCCGTCCTCCAGGACTTCCACCGCGTAACCCCCGGCGTTGATCATGGGCTCGATGGCCAGGATCATCCCGGGTTTCAGGCGGACCCCCCGCCCGGGTAACCCGAAATTGGGAATTTGGGGCCTCTCGTGCATGAACTTGCCGATCCCATGTCCCACGAAATCGCGCACCGCTGAAAATCCCCGACTTTCCACATGGCCTTGGATGGCCGCGGAAATATCGCCCACGTGATTTCCCGGGCGGGCCTGTTCAATCGCCTTCCCCAGAGCCTCCTCGGTCACCCGCAGCAGCCGCCGGGCCTCCTCGGAGATCGCTCCCACGGGCACGGTAACTGCTGCATCCCCGTAGTAGTCATCCCAGACGGCCCCGAAATCGAGGCTCAAAATGTCCCCCTCCTGGAGCACGCGTTCCGAGGGTATTCCGTGGACCACTTCCTCATTCACCGAAGTGCAAAGAACCGCCGGATACCCGTTGTACCCCTTGAAAGCCGATCGGGCCTTGTATCTGCGCAGAAGGTCCTCGGCCAGGGCATCCAATTCCCGGGTTTTCACCCCGGGCCGGACCGCGGCAGCCACCTTCTGCAGAATCTCGGCCACAATCCGGTTGCTGCTCCGCATTCTTTCGATTTCCTGCGGAGACTTCAGGATGATCCGTTCTTCCAGGGGGAGAGGATAAGCCCCCATCGTCTTTCCCTATCTCCTCCCTTTGATCCGTCCCTGCTTCATGAATCCTTCATAGTGGCGCATGAGCATATGAGACTCGATCTGCCCCACCGTATCCAGGGCTACACCCACCACGATCAAGAGAGCCGTACCCCCGAAGTAGAAAGGAACATTGAACCTCGCGATCAGGATCGAAGGCAGAACGCAAACCGCGGACACGTAAAGGGCTCCGGTGAAGGTGATACGGGTCAGGACCCGGTCCACGAACTCGGCGGTCTTCTTTCCGGGGCGGATTCCCGGGATATAACCCCCGTATTTACGCATGTTATCCGCCACGTCCGTGGGATTGAAGGTGACCGCGGTGTAAAAATAGCAGAAGAAGAAGATGAAACCCACGTAGATGAGCTCGTACAGCACCGAACCCGGGGCGAGCTGATTGGAGACGGCCTTCATCCAGGGATGATCAATGAAATTCGCGATGGTCGCCGGAAACATGATGATCGAGGAGGCGAAGATGGGCGGGATGACTCCGGCGGTGTTGATCTTCAGGGGCAGATGGGTGCTCTGCCCGCCGTACATCCTCCGCCCCACGATTCGCTTGGCGTACTGCACTGGAATTCGCCGCTGCCCCCGTTCCATGTAGATGATGGCTCCCACTACGCCCACCATGAGGGCTATCAAGAAGAGGGTAATCAGAATTCCGATCTCTCCCGTCCTCAGGAGCCGGATACTGTTACTGATGGCAGTAGGCATTCGGGCCACGATTCCGGCGAAGATGATCAGCGAGATCCCGTTGCCGATGCCCCTTTCGGTGATCTGTTCCCCCAGCCACATAATGAAGGCCGTTCCCGCGGTTAGGCTGATCATGGTCATCAAACGGAAGGACCACCCGGGATCCAAGACCACGGCTTCTCCAGCCGGCCCGGTCATCCGCTCCAGCCCCACGCTGATCCCGAATCCCTGGATGAGGCTCAGCAGCACCGTTCCATAGCGGGTATACTGGGTGATCTTCTTTCGCCCCGCCTCCCCTTCCTTGGAGAGCCTTTCCAGATGGGGAACCACCACGGTCAGAAGCTGAAGGATGATGGAGGAACTGATGTAGGGCATAATTCCCAGGGCGAAGACCGACAGCCGCTCAAAAGCCCCGCCGGAAAACATATCAATGAAACCAAATAGGGTTCCTTTGGCCTGGGCGAAAAAGGCCGCCAGAGCCGAAGCATCGATCCCCGGCGTGGGAACGTGAACCCCGATGCGGTAGACGGCCAAGAGCAGGAGGCTGATGAAAATCCGCCTCTTCAGCTCCGGAATCTTGGGTATATTCTGGAATCCCTGGAACAAGGTTTAGATGACCTCCGCTTTTCCCCCTGCCGCCTCAATCTTTTTTTTGGCCGAAAGACTGAAGGCCTGGGCTCGAACGATTAACGGGCGTGAGACCTCCCCTTCCCCCAGAATCTTCACCCCGGACCCGATCTTCTTCACCAATCCCTTGGACTTCAAACTCTCCACATCCACCACGGCCCCTTCGGGGAAGGCAGACAGGTCTCGCAGGTTGATCACACTCCACTGCTTGCGAAAAGGGTTCTTGAACCCCCTCTTGGGAAGCCGGCGCTGGAGGGGCATCTGTCCTCCCTCAAAACCGGGGGATCGCTTCCCCCCCGAACGGGCCTTGTACCCCTTATGCCCTTTGGTGGAGGTCCCGCCGTGCCCCGATCCCTCTCCCCGACCGATCCTCTTTTTTCCTTTTCGGGCCCCCTCCGGGGGCCTCAGTTCGCTCAGTTTCATCGTCCCATCCTATTTTTCGACGACTTTTACCAAATGGATCACTTTGCGCACCATCCCCCGAATGGCCTCCGTATCGTTAAGCCGGACGGTCCGGTTCATCCGGGTCAGGCCCAGCCCGCGAAGGGTCCGCTGCTGGGTTTCGGGCCGGTTGACCCCGCTTCGTACCAGGGTGACTTCAATCATCTTTTTTTCCATGGTTCCCTACTGACTCTTATGAATGGGGGGCAGAATAGCGCAGATAGAACCGGAACAAATTTTCTTAATCCCATCTGCGTTCATCTGCGTCCGAAAAGAAACCCCTTAGGCGATTTCGGCTACAGCCTTCCCCCTCTTGGTGGCAATTTCATCGGGATTCTTCAAGGTCCTGAGCCCCTCCACAGTGGCCTTGATCACATTGTGGGGATTGCGGGAGCCCAGGCACTTGGTGAGGATGTTTTCGATTCCCGCCGATTCGATGACCGCCCGCACCGCTCCTCCGGCAATAACCCCAGTACCCGGGGACGCCGGTTTGAGGAGAATCCGCGCTGCCCCGAACCGCCCCACTACCTCGTAGGGGATCGTCCCCTGGTTCAAGGGAACCTGGATCAGGCCCTTCTTGGCCTGCTCGATTCCCTTGCGAATGGCTTCGGGAACCTCGTTGGCTTTTCCCAGGCCAAAGCCTACGACTCCCTTTCCGTTCCCCACAACCACCAGGGCGCTGAAACTGAACCTCCGGCCCCCTTTGACTACCTTGGCCACCCGGTTGATGTGGGCTACCCGATCCACCAGCTCCATTTCTTGCGGATTGATTTGAGCCAACGAAAAACCTCCTCAAAAAAGAGCTATCAGCTTTCAGCATTCAGCTGTCAGCTGGGAAAAGCGGTTCTTTCTGTTGCTGAAGGCTGAAAGCTGATGGCTGACCGCTGTTCTAAAAATCCAACCCCTTTTCCCGGGCCGCATCGGCCAAGGCTTTAATCCGGCCGTGGTAGAGAAATCCGTTGCGGTCGAAAACGACCTTCTGAATCTGCCGGGCCAAGGCCTTTTCCGCCAAAATGGCCCCCACCTTCCGCGCGACCCCCAGCTTCCCCTTTCCCCGATCCTTCCCTTTCAACTCCGTACTCAGGGTAGAAGCGGCGACCAGGGTTTGTCCCTTTGAGTCGTCGATGACTTGGGCGTAAATATGCCGCGAACTCTTGAAGATGTTCAGCCGGGGGCGTTGGGAGTCGCCCCGGCACTTGGCGCTCATCCGCTTTTTCCGACGCAGGCGCGCCAGCACTTTTTCTTTTCTCAGCACGGCTTTTTCCTTTTTTTATGGGACGCATATGAACGCAGATTTTTGGGATTCATTCTTTTACCTAATTCTTGAATCCGCCTTTTCTGCGTGTATCCGCGTCCGATTCAATGACCTGCTTTAACCCACAGCGGTCTTGCCCGCCTTGCGGTGGATGACCTCTTCGGCGTACTTGATTCCTTTACCCCCGTAGGGCTCCGGGGGCCTTAGGCGCCGAATCTTGGCAGCGGTCATCCCCAGGAGGTTCCGGTCCGATCCTTTGAGGGTGATACGGACCTGTCTTTCCACTTCGGCCCGAATCCCTTCCGGAAGGGGAAAACGAATGGGATGGGAGTAGCCCAGGCTGAAATTCAGAGCGTTGCCCTGGACCTCTGCCCGGTAGCCCACCCCGTTGATCTCCAGAACCCGCTCAAACCCCTGACTGACGCCTTTGACCATATTGGCGATCAAGGTACGGGTTAAACCATGAAGGGCCTTTCCATTCCTGGGCCCTTCAGGGGCCTGGACGACGAGCTTATCCTTTTCCGCCGCCAAGCTCACATTCCGATCGATACGCTGGCTTAAATTCCCCTTGGGCCCCGAAACTTTCACTAGCTGGGACTCAACTGTTACTTTAACTCCCGGGGGAAGGGGGATAACTTTTCTTCCGATTCTGGACATAGCCTTCTCCCTACCAAACCGAAACCAGCAATTCGCCGCCCACTCCCATCTTCCGTGCTTCCCGGTCGGTCAATACTCCCTTCGAGGTGGACAGAATGGTGAGCCCCATCCCCCGAAGGACGGAAGGGATCTTATCCGCTCCCACATACCGGCGCCGGCCCGGCTTGCTCAAGACCCTCAAGCCCACGATGACCTGCTTCTTGGTCTCCCCTTCAAACTTCAAGTAAATTCTTAATATTCCCTGTTTTCCATCCTTGATTACCTTGTAGTTTTTGATGTATCCCTCATCCTTTAGAATGCGGGCTACATGGCTCTTGAGGTTGGAAGCGGGAATATCCACCTTTTCGTGCTTGGCCTTGCTGGCGTTGCGCATCCGAGCAAGCATATCAGCCAAGGGATCCGTCATCCCCATGGTTTCCTCCCAGATGAAAACTCGGTTACCAACTTGACTTAATGACCCCGGGAATCTCTCCCCGCGAGGCTAGGTTGCGAAAACAAATCCGGCATAGATCGAACTTCCGGTAGTACCCCCGGGACCGTCCGCAGAGGGGGCAACGGTGATAAGAGCGCACTTTGAATTTGGGTTTCCTTTTCGACTTGACGATAAGAGCAGTCCGGGCCACCAGTCATCCTTTCTTTACATTTGATCGGAACGCAGATTCACACAGATCAAAGCAGAAACGAAAATGATCAAATCATTTGGCCTCTTATAAAAGTCACTTCCTCCATTATTCCGGATCGCGCTTCGCTTGCCCGGAATGACAACGTCCGCGGTTCTCGAGAGTTTCGCAGAAACCTCACTTATCCTGAAAATCTGCTTTCATCCGCGTCCAAAAAACCCTCTAATTCCGAAAGGGCATTCCCATGAGACGAAGGAGCTCTTTGCCTTCCTCATCGTTTTTGGCCGTTGTGACGATGGAGATGTTCAATCCTTTTACTTTGTCAATCTTGTCCAGATTAATCTCCGGAAAAATAATCTGCTCCCGAATTCCCAGGGAATAATTTCCCCGCCCGTCAAAAGCCTTCCCCGACACCCCGCGGAAGTCTCTGACCCGGGGCAAGGCCACGTTCACCAGCTTATCAAAAAACTCCATCATCCGGTTTCGCCGGAGGGTGACCGTCACTCCGATAGGCATTCCCTCCCGCAGCTTAAAGGCGGCGATCGAGCGTCTGGCCCTGGTGATCACCGCTTTTTGCCCGGCGATCAGACTCAGTTCCTCCACCGCGGAATCGAGAATCTTTACGTTTTGGACCGCCTCCCCCAAGCCCATGTTCAGGGTAATCTTCTCCAGCTGGGGTACCTGCATCCGGTTCTTATAGCCGAAGGATTTCATCAGCTGGGGAACCACTTCTTTGAGATAGACCTCTTTCGCCCGAGTCATGGCCGACGCCCTTTCCTTTACTTCCTTTCCATCTGTTCGCCGCAAGCCTTGCAAACCAGAGCCTTTTTCCCGTCCTCCAGGGTTTTGCTCCTCATCCGCTCTCCTTTGTTGCATTTGGGACAGACCAGCAGAACCTTGGAGACATGGATGGGAGCCTCTTTCTGGATGATTCCCCCCTGCCGGGTTCTGCCCGTGGGCCGGGAATGGCGTTTCACGAAATTGATCTTTTCCACCAGCACCCGATCATTTTTGGGGAACACCCGGAGGACTTTCCCGGTCTTGCCCTTTTCTTTTCCGCTCAGGACCTCAACCAGATCGTTTTTCCGAACGTGGAAACTTACGTATTTCATCGATGGCCTCACTCTCCTGGGCTCGATCTTACAGGACTTCCGGGGCCAGGGAAATGATTTTCATGAATTTCTTGGCCCGCAGCTCCCGGGCCACGGGACCGAAGATCCGAGTCCCCACCGGTTCGTTCTGCGGGTTGATTAGAACCGCCGAGTTGTCATCGAACTTGATGTAGCTTCCGTCAAGCCGACGGACTTCTTTAACTGTCCGGACGATGACCGCCCGCATGACGTCGCCCTTCTTGACTTTGGAATGGGGAATGGCTTCCTTGACCGAAACGATAATCACGTCCCCCAGGCTGGCATACTTCCGCTTGGTCCCTCCCAGGACCTTTATGCAGGAAAGCCTCTTGGCCCCTGAATTGTCGGCAACTTCTAGTGAGGTCTGCATTTGAATCATGGCTATACCCGCCTATTCTTTTCCCCGTCCGCCCGTGTGGAGCAGACTCTCCGGAGGGTCACTGGGCCCGCTCCAGAACCTCTTTCACCCGCCACCGTTTCTCCCGGCTGAGTGGCCGGGTTTCGATGATGAGCACCCGATCTCCCGCCCGGCTGGCATTGGTCTCATCATGGACTTTGAAACGTGACCGTCTCCGGATATATTTCTGGTACAGGGGGTGTTTGACCAGGCGCTGGACCACCACGACTCTCGTTTTTTCCATGCGGTCGCTGACCACCCTACCCACCATCATCTTTCGGATCCCTCTGGCCTTCATTCCCATTCCCTCATTTGGCCTTGGCCGCCGCGAGAACCTTCTCGCGCAGGACGGTCTTCACCCGGGCCAGGTCCTTGCGCACTTGGGGCAACCGCGCGGTGTTCTCCAGCTGCCCGGTAGCATGCTGGAATTTCAGGTTGAACAATTGTTCGGTAACCTCTTTTTCCTTCTGGCGAAGCTCCGCTTCGCTCATCTCCTTAAGTTCCCGCGCTTTCAACCCTGCCCTCCCGTGCGATAAATTTGGTCTTCAGGGGAAGCTTGTGAGCGGCCAGACGAAAAGCCTCCAGGGCTGTATCCCGGCTCACCCCTTCCATTTCGTAGAGCACCCGGCCGGGTTGGATCACCGCCACCCAATCTTCCGGGGCGCCCTTTCCCTTTCCCATCCGGGTTTCGGCCGGTTTTTTGCAGATCGGTTTGTCCGGGAAAATCCGGATCCAGATCTTGCCGCCCCTTTTGATGTGCCGGGTCATGGTGATCCGGGCCGCTTCAATCTGCCGGGTGGTCAGCCATCCGCAGGCTGCCGCCTGCAGGCCGAAATCTCCAAAGTTCAGGCTGTTTCCCCGGGACGCGGTCCCTCTCCGTCTGCCTTTCTGCTGTTTGCGAAACTTAACTTTTTTGGGTGATAACATAGGGTCTCCGGCTCTCTAGGGGGCCATCTCCCTCCGTCCGCGAACCGCCGGAAGAATCTCGCCCCGGTAAATCCAAACCTTGATTCCAATCTGTCCGTAGGTGGTGCGGGCTTCGGCAAACCCGTAATCGATATCCGCACGCAGGGTATGGAGAGGAACCCGTCCTTCCCGGTACCACTCGGAACGGGCAATCTCCGCCCCCCCCAGCCTTCCGGCGCAGGAAATTTTGATTCCCTGGGCGCCGAATTTCAAACCGGAGGTGACCCCTTTCTTCATGGCCCGCCGGAAAGCCACCCGCCGTTCCAGCTGGAGGGCCACATTTTCCGCCACCAGCTGGGCGTCGGTCTCCACCCGCCGGACTTCCTGGATGTTGATGGAGATCTCCCGCTGGGTCAATTTCTGCAGCTCTTTCTGCAGTTTATCGATCTCCGCTCCTTTTTGCCCGATGATGATCCCGGGACGGGCCGCCCGAATGGTGATTTTGGCCCGGTTGGCGGTCCGATCGATCTCGATTTTGGAGGCTCCCGCATGGTAGACTTTCTTCTTGATGAACTTGCGCAGGAGGATGTCCTCCTGCAAAAACCGGGAATAGAACTTTTCCGCATACCACCGAGAATCCCAGGTTCTAATGATCCCCAGTCGGAGTCCGATCGGATTGACTTTCTGACCCAAGCACGACCTCCTTCCCTTCCTCGCAACGATTTTGAGTTTTTAGGTTTCGCTCAACACCACGGTCACATGGCAGGTTCGTTTGCGGATGCGACCCGCTCGTCCCATGGGCTTGGGCTGCCAACGTTTCAAAGTGGGCCCCTGATTCACGAATACGGTCTTAACATAAAGGGTGTCCACATCGATGGATTTATCCTGCCGCGCATTGGCCAGCGCTGATTGTACAACCTTGGAGATCATTCTGGCCCCAGCCTTGGGAGTATGGCTGAGGATGTTCACCGCCTCCTCTGCCCGCTTTCCCCGGATGAGGTCGGCGCAAAGGCGCGTCTTGCGGGGGGAGATTCGAAGATATTTGGCAATGGCTCGGGCTTCCATCCTGCCTCCCCTATGCCGCCGGCTTGGGGGCGGCCGCGGCCTTCACCTTGGTCTTGCGGTCCCCGGAGTGGCTGAAGAAGGTACGGGTGGGCGAAAATTCTCCCAGCTTGTGGCCGACCATGTTTTCGGTCACAAAAACGGGAATGAATTTCTTCCCGTTGTGAACGGCAAAGGTGAGGCCCACCATGTCCGGTAAAATCGTCGACCGGCGGGACCAGGTCTTGATCACCTTTCGGCTTTTGGTATCCGCCACCTCTTGAACCTTCTTCAGCAAATTGGGCTCCACGTAAGGACCCTTGCGAATCGATCTGGCCACGAGTATCACCTCACAGTTCGGAGTTCGGAGTTTCGAGTTCGGAGTAAAAGATCCTTTCCGTTTCTTTCCGAGCTACATTGCTTCCGAACTCATTACTTATCTTCTCCGTTTGACGATAAATTTATCCGTCGCCTTGTTCTGACGAGTCTTGTATCCCTTGGTGGGAACGCCCCAGGGGGTGACCGGATGCCGGCCTCCCGATGATTTCCCTTCTCCTCCCCCCAGGGGATGGTCGACCGGATTCATGGCCACGCCCCGGACCCGGGGGTTCCGTCCCAACCAGCGTTTCCGTCCGGCCTTTCCGATGGTGACGTTTTCCTGATCCAGATTCCCCACCTGTCCCACGGTGGCGAAGCAGTTCACATGGATGAGACGGACTTCGCCCGAGGGCATTTTGAGGGTGGCATAATTCCCTTCTTTGGCCATCAGCTGCCCGGCCGAGCCCGCGCTGCGAATGAGTTGGCCCCCTTTCCCGGGTTTCATCTCCAGGTTATGAACCATGGTGCCCAGGGGGATATTCTTCAGGGGCAGAGCGTTTCCGGGCATGATGTCCGCCCGTTCCCCGCTCATGACCGTATCTCCCACTTTGAGGTCCAGGGGGGCCAAAATGTATCGTTTCTCTCCGTCGCTATAGTTAAGCAGGGCGATGTTGGCCGATCGATTGGGATCATACTCCAGGGAGGCCACCCGGGCGGGGATGTCTCGCTTGTCCCGCTTGAAATCAATGATCCGGTACATCCGCTTATGACCCCCCCCGATGTACCGACTGGTGATCCGTCCGTATACGTTTCGGCCTCCGGTTTTCTTCCGGGGAACCAGCAGACTCCTTTCCGGCTTCTTCCGAGTCAGCTCGGAAAAATCCAGGGTGGTCTGAAACCTTCTGCCTGCCGAGGTGGGTTTGTATGTTTTCAGTCCCATGGGTACCCTTCCCGTTTCCGATTAGGCGCCTTCGAAAAACTCGATCCGCTCCCCTTCCTTCAGGGTCACGATGGCCTTTTTCCAATCCGATTGCCAGCCGAAGAACCGCCCCATCCGCTTCCGTTTCCCCGCCAGGTTCAGGGTATGAACCGCCGTGACTTTCACTTTGAACAGTTTCTCCACCGCCTGGCGAATCTGGATTTTATTGGCCCGGGGATCGACCACAAAAGCAATTTGGTTTCCCTTCTCTTTTTGGCGGGTGCTCTTTTCGGTGATCAGGGGCCGTTTGATGATCTGCTGTGGTTCTTTCATGATTGCAGATTCCTTTCCACCTTCTCCAGGCTGGAGCGCAGAAAAATCAGATATTCATGGCGCAGGATGTCGTGGACGTTCAAGCCCGGAACCCGAAGCACCTGAACCCCGGGAATGTTGCGTGCCGATTTCTCCAGGATTTCGTCCGGCCCGTCGATGACGATGAGAGCGCTGGAGACGCCCAGACCCTTCAGGACCTCCCGAAAACGCCGGGTCCGAACCGCTTCCAGCCCGAACCGGTCCAACACCACCAGCTTCTCCTCCCGGTATTTGGAAGAGAGAGCGGCGATCAGACCGGCCTCACGGACTTTTTTGGGCAGATGGTAGGAATAGTCCCTCGGTTGGGGCCCAAAGATCGTTCCCCCACCCCGCCACAGGGGGGACCGGGAATGGCCCGCCCGGGCCCTTCCGGTTCCCTTTTGCTTCCAGGGCTTCTTGCCTCCGCCGCTGACCGCAGACCGCTCTTTGGTGGCGGCCGTTCCGCTCCGGCGGCAGGCCAGCTGCCAACGCACCACGTCGTAGATCAAGTGGGACTTCTCCATCGCCTGCAGGAGACGGTCATCCACCTCCATCTCTGCCACCTTTTGCCGCTGAATGTCGATTACCTCTACCTTGGCCATCCCCGCTCCCTTGCCGGGCCTCAACTTCCTGCTTTGGATTTTTTCTTTTTCGCCTGGCGAACCAGAACCAGCCCCTCGGACCCTCCGGGAACGGCCCCCTTCACCAGAAGCAAATTTTGCCTCGGGCGGATATCGATCACTTCCAGATTCTGCAGGGTGGCTTTCCGGTCTCCCATATGCCCTCCCATCTTCTGCCCGGGCCAGACGCGGGAA
>Ga0335070_10010152_pt1 | contig 11014 bp, 7 predicted proteins | sample Lox_Sample_13_FD_206722 | JGI IMG/M metagenome (GOLD analysis project Ga0335070, IMG submission 206722) | Soil microbial communities from Loxahatchee National Wildlife Refuge, Florida, United States - Lox_Sample_1.3 | ecosystem: Environmental > Terrestrial > Soil > Wetlands | place: USA: Florida... | reverse complement strand
CTCGCGGTGCCCGCGCCGCAGTATTCCGCACCCGCGCCGCAGACCGCGGCCCCGGCTTCGCAGCTCGCGCCGCCCGCAGGAGCCGCCGTCGTCGCTCCGCCGGCCGCACCGGCCCCCTCCGCCGCGCCCACCCCCGCGCAGGGCGCCCCGGCGAAGCCGTTGCTCCCGCCCGGCGCCGTCCCAGTCCAGCAGGCCCCCTCTGCCGCTCCCGCGCCGACGCCCGGGAGCCACTCGGTGGACGCGCAGCCCGGCAAGGCGGTGCAGGAGGATCTGCCGCCACCGGGCCTGGCCCGCGAGGTCTACTACCAGGACATGCTGCGGGTCCGGCCGCACCAGACCGACGTCTTCACCCAGCACGGCGCGCGCCAGCTCACTTCCGTCGAGTTCTACCGTCTGGTGGGCCGGGGTGATCTCGCCTCTGCCTCCGAGGTACGGAAGAGCGAGCGAGGAATCCTCTACGGCCTCTCCTTTCTCACGTTCGCCGCGGGCGTCGCCTCGGGCATCGTGGTGAGCAGCAACGCCCAGTCTCTCAACGACCCTGCTTGCTTCACGCAAGGCACCGTCAGCTACAACAAGTGCGTGGACCACGCGCAGAAGACGAGCCTCTACGGCGCCTTGCTCATTGGCGGCGGAGTCGTGGTCGGGGGTTTGCTCCTCACCATCGCCGCGCTCACCCCGGACATGGTGACCACTCCCGAGGAGACTGCCAGCCTGGCGGAGCAGTACAACCGGAACCTGTCGAAGCGGCTCAGCGCCGCGAGCGAGCCACGAGTCCAGTTCAGTCCAGTCCTGGGCAAGGACGGGGCCGGGCTCGCTGCGCGCTTCACGTTCTAGGAACCGACGCCGGCACCGGCGCCACCTCTGCCGGCTCCGGCGTCTGCCGCCTGCTGCCGCGCACCAGCCACGCCCCGAGGGCAGTGGTGGCGAGGGCGAGCGCCGCCACCACCGGCGAGTGCAGCGGACGGGCGAGCCCTGGCATCCGATCGAGCAACACCTGCGCGCCGTTGTTCACCAGGTGGATGAGCATGCCCGGGGCGATGCTCCCGCTCTCCAGCGCCACCCAGCCGAGGAGCAGGCCGATCACCGACGCCGCGAGCACATGGTACGGATTGATGTGGAACAGGCCGAACACCAGCGCGCTCCCCACCACGGCGATCCACCGTGAGCCGCTGCGCCGGAGGCCCGCGAGCACCACGCCGCGGAACGCGACCTCCTCGGCGACGGCAGGCAAGAACGCGACCAGGAGGAGCGCTGCCCCGAGCCCGAGCTGCCCCTGCTTCCCGAGCAGCTCGCCGAGCCAGTCGGAGTAGGCCCGCGCCCCGGGAAAGCGCAGGAGCTGCTCCCAGACCACCGCGCCCACGCTCCATCCCCCGGCCGCGAGCAGCACGGTCGCCGCCCAGCCCCGAGGCGTCGGCCAGCGGAGCTGGAGCGTCTCGGCCAGCGGCGCGCGGAAGAGGCGGCACCAGAGGAGCGACGGGAGAAGGAAGAAGCCGAGCTGTGAGCCGAGGATGAGCCCCGCCACCCCGCTCCGCCGCTCGAACAGCGCCGAGCCATAGAAGGTCAGCACCAGGAGCACCGCGGCGAAAGCCAGGGCGTTTCCAGGGGTCAGCCCGCGTCCGGAGCGCCGGCCCGGGGAGAAGATGTCCCGCCACGGCTTCTCGCCCGACAGGAGCACCTGCTCGGTCTGGAACACCCGCGCCGCGAGCAGGATCCCCAGCACCGCCCAGGCGAGGCTCACCGCCCAGACGATCATCACCTGGGTGGGGCCCGCCTTGCCCACCAGGATGTCGTGTACCAGCAACGTCACGTTCAGCAGAGGCACCAGGGCGGTGCCGACAGTCAGCTCGGCGCCGGGGAGGAAGCTCGCGAATCCCGCCAGCATCACCAGCAGCAGAAGGGGCATCAGGTAGCTCTGCCCCTCGCGGTAGCTCCGGGCGAGGACGCCGATGGCCATCAGGAGGGCGACGATGAGCAGCGCCGCCGGAAGGACGGTGAGGAAGATGGCCGCGGCGCTCGACAGCCCGAGCGAGAAGCGCGCTCCCGCATCCATCGCCGCCGTCCCGCGCGCGAGCGCCAGGGCGATCGACCCGAGGTTGCACACCGTGGCCGCGAGGGTGAGGGCCAGGACGGCCAGGTACTTGCCGGCGACGATCTCCACCGAGCGCACGGGAGCGGTGAGGAGGGTCTGCAGCGTGCCGCGCTCCTTCTCACCGGCGGTCAGGTCCAGCGCCGCGTAGAAGCCGGAGGTCGCGACCAGCACCAGCAACAGATACGGGAGCAGGGCGGCGGCGAAGCTCGCGCCGCGCCGCGCGGCGTCGGCCAGGTCTTCTTCCCGCACGTCGAGCGGTCGGGCCGCCGCGGCGTCCTGCCCGAGCGCGGTCATCCGCTGGCGGAGCAGCTCGGCATCGTGATCGGCCAGGGCGCGCGAGACTCGCCGCTCCATCGCATCCGAGTCGACGTTGGTCGAGTCGGCCAGCACCCGGATGGGGATGCTCGCCCCCGGTGCCCCGGCCGGGGTGAGCAGCACCAGGTGGACCTTCTTGGAGGTGACCAGCCGCCGCGCCTCCGCCTCGGGCTCCGCAGGCGGCTGCTCGCGCCGGTCGACGACGTCGGCCCGGGCCTGCTGCTCGACGGCTCTCAGCGTGGACTCCGGCACCGGACCCCAGGCGGCGACCCGGGCCCGCGTTCGCTCGAGCTCCCCTCGCTTGTCGGTGGCCACCGAGCCGAGCAGGGTGAACAGCAGCGGGTAGACGAGCGCCGGGACGACGAACGCCATCACCACCGTGCGGCGATCGCGGAGGGTCTCGACCAGGTCCTTGCGAAAGATGTGGAAGACGATTCTCGGCCTCACGCCGCCACCTCGTCGCCCACCCGGGCGAGGAAGGCGTCGGTGAGCGTCCGGGCGCCGGCGCGCGCGCAGATCTCGGCGACCGTGCCCTGGTCGAGCACCCGTCCCCGGTGCAGCAGGATCACCCGGTCGCAGAGCGCCTCGGCGTCACCGAGCACGTGGGTGCTGAAGAGGATGGCCTTTCCGGCCGCGCGCGCCTCGCGGAAGGCCTCGAGCAGAAAACGTCCGGTCACCACGTCCAGCGCGGTGGTGGGCTCGTCGAGGATCAGCGCCGGCGGATCATGGACGAAAGCGCGCGCGATGTTCGCTCGCTGCTTCTGCCCGGCCGAGAGCTTGCCGCAGGGCCGGTCGGCGAACTCGCTGAGCCGGAAGCGGGCGACCAGGGCCTCGACCCGCGCGCCGAGCGCCGCCTCGGGGATCTCGTGCAACCGCCCGAAGTACCGGAGCACCTCGCGCGGCGTGAGGCGCTGGTACAGCGCGGTGTCGCCGGTGAGGAACCCCAGCGCGCGCTTGAGCTCGAAGGCCTCGCCCTCGGTGCCGTGTCCGGCGATGCGCACTTCGCCCGCCGTCGGCGTGAGGACCCCGGCGAGCATCCGGAGCACGGTGGTCTTGCCGGCGCCGTTCGGACCGAGCAGGCCCACGACCTCGCCTCGACCGACGGTGAAGCTCACCTCGGAGGCCGCCACCACCTCGCCGTAACGTTTCGAAACTCCGCGGGCTTCGATCATCCTGGACGAGGCGCTCGTAGCACAGAGAGCCGTCTCGCCGCGCACTCCGCGTGACTTGGGGACCCCGTAACGAGTGTCGTAGCGAGGTGTCCGGTAACGAGGTGTCTGGCACCTCCCCGGGGAGGCGCCCGCGCGAAGCCCTCACACCCCGTCGCGGGCGCCCCTGGACCGCGAGCTAGGGTTGGTTCTGGACCTGCGGGAAGGTGTTTCCGGTCAACCAGCAGATTCCCGTCCCGGGGTCTTCGCCGTACAGCGCGCCCACCTCCATGTTGCAGCTGACCGGGTAGAACGGATTCACGCCCGAACCGGCGGCCCGTCCGGTCGCCGGGTCGGCGAAGGGATTGCAGTCGGCGTCCGTCGCGCAGGTGGCGATCGGCGTGAGCAGAAGCCCGTGGTAGCTCGCGCTGCAAGACCCGATGGTGTAGGCCGCGTCGCTTTCGGCCTGCGATCCCTGGTACGCCGGGGCGCTCAGGAACCGGGTGTTCGACAGGGTGATCGACCGGGGCGGGTTGGGCGGCGTCGCGTCGCTCTGCGCTGCCACCGCGTTGGCGGTGGTGAAGCTCGACACCGTGCAGATGCCCTCGGCGTCGGGGGACGCGCCGATCTGTCCCCGGCCCACGTCACCCGTCGTCGCGGGGAAATCCGGGTTCCCGTCGGCGTCGAGGGGCAGCATCGACTGCGCCCGGAACACCACCTCGAGCTGTTCCGCTCCGAGCTTGTCGAAGCGGATGTTGTCCGCCATCCGCGGAGGCAGCACCGTGTCGTCACAACCCGCCCCGCCGCTGACCGCGCCGGTGCGATCCATCACGAACAGGTATCCGCCGAGGCTCGGACGCTGCACGATGCACGTCTGGTTGACTTCTCCCCCGCAGGCTGCGAGCAGCACCAGGAGGGGCATCACAAGGAACGAAGGCTTGCACATGGTGTCGTCGGTCCTCAGAAGCTGAAGCGGGCAGTGAACCGGAAGCTGCGCACGGCCTGGTACTGCGTGGGCCGGCCCCAGTTCGGGTTGATGGCGTAGGTCTGTGGCTGCTGGTCGGGATCGGGAAGAACCACGGTCTTGAGCGTGGGGCCGTTTGGTCCGGCAACGACGCCGCCTCGCGGGAGGTACCCGTTCACCCCGTACGGAGCGGGAATGTTCCCTTGCGTGCCGTTGACGATCGGGCCGGGGTCACGCCCGTTGCCCGTCAGAGAGGGCAAGGTCACGTACTCCTCGTCGATCCTGATCGGGTTCTGGAAGTTGAAGAGGTTGAACCCATCGACTCCCACGGTGATCACGCTGTCCTTGCTCAGCCGGTAGTTCAGCGCCAGCCGGGCATCGATGCTGTGGACCCAGGGGAGCCGCCCACCCTGCCCGCGCTGGAGGATGTACACCTGACCCGGGCCGTAACCGGTCGCGTTGGACGGGCCGGTGTAGCTGATGGGTGGTCCAGACGCGCCGGTGTAGGTGAGGCCGAGCGACAGACTCAGCACCGGAGTGATGACGAACTCCTTCGCTGCGAACACCTTGACGGTGTGGGTGATGTCGCCGGACAGCGGGCCGTCCTGATTCACCAGGAGCTGGGCGAGGTCGAAGGTCGCGTTGATGTTGGGATCGAGCTGCCCGGTTCCGTTGACGAACAGGCCCTCGTAGTTCCCGCGCAGCTGCGACCAGGTGTAGCTGACCTGCGCCTGCCACAGGTCGCTGAAGTTCTTCGTGAACTGGAAGGTGACCGCGTGGTACGTCCGCGTCGCCTTCGGGAACGAGGTGGCGATTCCCTCGCCCGGGTTGCCGATGAAGTAGGTGTTCCCGTTGTCCGCCGACATGTCCTCGATGGTGCGGACCAGGTTCCGGTAGGTGTAGGAGATCCCGGCGCGCGCGTTGGGGAAGATCTCGTACTCGCCGCCGGCGACGATCTCGTCGTTGGCGGTGGGCTGGAGGTTGGGATCCACCGCGGTCTTGTCCACGGCGACGTTCCGCCACTGCACGTTCGGCCAGGCGATGTGCGAGCCTCGGTTCGCGGTGGCCGCGTCGCAGCCCGCCACACCCACCGCGCGCGGGTCGCAGTCGTGGTTGGCGAGGACCAGGCTCTCGCCGGAGAGCGCGCGGTCGGCGATGTCGAGCGGTACCGCCTCGTAGTACCGCCCATAGTTGGCGAAGAGCTTCGAGCGGCCCTGCTGCGTGGGATCCCAGACGAAGCCGATGCGGGGCGACCACTCGTTGCCCAGCTTCATCCCCAGCAACCCGTCCTTGTCGTAGAGGTACTGGCCGTCCCAGCGCAGACCGACGTTCAGGGTGACCTTGTCCAGGATGCTCCAGCTGTCCTGGACGAAGCCGCCGATGATCACCGACTTGCTCTTCACGGTGAGGATGCCGTTCCCCGCCGGGGTATCGATGTCCGAGAGGTATCCGAACCGGCGTGCTTCCTGGACGCCGAGCGAGTTGCCCGGCGCGACTCCGCCGGGGCCGAAGTCGAAGTACCAGGCCCCACCGCCGTAGGTTTTCAGGTGGTCGTAGTAGGAGAGGCTCCCGTCGACGCCGGCCTTGATCACATGGTGGCCCAGCGCGCTGAGCAGATAGGTGATGGTCGCCTTCCCCTGGAAGGAATCGAGCACCTGTCGCTCCAGGAAGTTGTTTCCACCGTACAGGAGCCAGCTGGTCTGACACTTGGTGGTGCGGTCCCCGGTGCCGCACGCCTCGCGAACACTCGCCGGAACCTGGTCCTCGAAGTCGAGCACGTTGCTGTTGTAGAGCGGCGCCAGCGAGGGAATGCCGGCCAGGGTGTTGAGGTTGTGGATGTTGTCGAACCCGCTCCCGTCTCCCGGCGCGCCCTCGTCGATCTGGTGATGCCAGCCGAGCCGCACGTCGAGGAGCAGCCTCTTGTCCAGGAAGCTGCTGTTCAGCTCGCCGTTCACGTCGTACGCCGTGTCGTTGGTCAGATAGTGGTTGGAGTTGAAGGTCTGCAGGGTATAGGCGGCGATCGGGAACGGAGCCCGGCCGGTGAGCACGCCGGGCACCCGGACCGAGAAGGCCGAGTCGCTGCCGCCAGTGGTCGGCGTGCCGGTCACCGTGAGGCTCAGCCGGTGATCGGAGCTGATGAGGTAGGTCAGCTTCCCGATGAACTGGATCGACTTCTCGTCCGCGAACCGGCGCTGGTTGCTGTTGGGGATCAGCGAGTACGCCTGGTTCCCATCGGCATCCACCTGACCCGGGTTCTCGATGTAGAACTGCCGGGTGTACGAGTAGCGGGTGAAGCTCGGCTGGATGCCAGCGAAGAACCAGAGCTTGTCCTTGATGATGTAGCCGCCGAGCGTCGCCCCGAAATCGCCGATGTTGTAGAGGTCGCGCGCGCCGGCGACGACCGCACCGGCGGTGCTCACCGTCTTGGCGTGGCCCTGGAGCGCCCCGGGAGTGAAGGTGCCCCAGACGTTTCCGTGGAACTCGTTGCCGCCGGACTTGGTGACTCCGCTCACCGCGCCGCCGGTGGTGCGACCGTACTCCGGCATGTACCCGCCGGTGATGACGTTGACCTCGTCGAGGAACTCCACCGTGAGCGGGGTGCCGAGGACGCCATACGCCGGGTTGTTCACCCCCAGCCCATCGATGAGATACGAGTTCTCGGGCGAGGTCGAACCGCTGATCGAGATGCCGTACAGGTCCGCCGCGGCCTGGGGAGCGGCGGTGGCGATCGAGTCGAACGAGCGAACCGCGCCGCCGACGCCGCCCGCCCGGCTCAGGGCAAAGTTGCGGATGAAGTCCTGGTTGATGGTGGCGCCGACCGTGCTCGAGCCCACGTCCACCACCGGGGCCGAGCCGGTGACGGTGATGGTCTCGCCCTGGATCGCCTCGGGGAGGAGCTCCACGTTGAGCCGGAGCGTCCGGTCCGCTGCCACCTCGATCCCGGTCCGGGTGAAGGGCCGGTAGGTCTCCTTCTCGAACCGGAGGGTGTACGAGCCCGGCGGCAGCTGCGGGATGCGATAGAGGCCGCTGGAGTCGGTCACCACCACCTGCTCACCCTGGAGGTTGGGCGAGGTCGCGGTGACCACCACGTCCGGGACCGGCGCCTTGCTGGACGAATCCACCACGTTGCCGGTCAGCACCGAGGTCGCCGCCTGGGCCAGCGCCAGCGAGGGGAGCAGCAGCGCCGCGATCAGCGGCGTGCCGAGCCTTCCCACACGAATCAGTCGCACGAACATCCCTCCTCCGGTTGGAGCGAAGGAGATACAGGGCCGTCACATCCGCTTCCTTGGTGCGACCGACCGGTACGGGCGCTGGTACGTACCAGTCGATGGATGGGGCAGCGCCTCGCGCGCCGCCGCGCGCTCAGGCCGACGGCAGGTCCTCGCCGGCGAGCGCGCCCATCAGCTCGGACCGCGTGGACACGCCCACCTTCGCGAACAGCCGGGCCAGGATGTTTCGAACCGTGTTGGTGGAGATCCCGAGCGCATGTCCGATCTCCCGGTTGGTGAACCCGGAGCGAAGCTGCTGGACCACCTCCCGCTCGCGACGGGTGAGGCGCTGCGTCACCAGGGGTCCGTCCACCAGCTGCGCGCGCGTCCGGACTCCGGTCTTGTCGAAGATGCGCACCAGGAGGTTCCGCACCGCCGCCACCGAGCGCCCGGTCGCCAGGGCGATCTGTGCGTTGGTGTAGCCCAGGCGGATGTACTCGACGATCTCCGACTCGCGCGGGCTCAGGGCGCGCGCCGGGGCACCGCTCGACGGCGCCGTTCCCTCGTCCGCCAGCGTCAGGGTGGGAAGGACGGAGCGGAGCACCTCCCTCTCCTCGGCGGAGAAGGGCCCGTCGTCGCGCTCCAGGACCAGCGCCGCCAGGAGCTTGCCCGAGCGCTCCAGCTCCAGACACAGCAACCCCGGCGGGGCAACCGCGTGCGGACGCACCGAAGGACTCGGGGGTAAGGACACCTCGGTCGGGGGCGCTCCGGAGGCAGCGTCGTGCCAGCGCCCGCGGCTGAAGGTCACCAGGCCGCCGATGGCCTGGAGCGCGCGGGCACGGAACGTCGCCCGGCAGTCACAGGCCAGCGCCAGGCGGGTGATCTCGTTCGACAGCTCCTGAGGGTTGCCCGGCCGGGGAGGCTCGAGCAGGGCCAGGCCCGGTGGCGTCATCCGGCACCCCTGCCGGTCCGGGGCGCCGAGCCGGCAGAGGCGAGACGGCGAGGCCGTTCCCCTTGGTGGGGAAGGAGACCTTCACCGTGTCGAGGCGGCGGCATGGCGGGCGCAGAACGGACGCAGCGACAGCCCTGGGGAACCCCCGCCTCCCAGGCGTTGCGCCGGTCCGCGCTGTTCTCTTCGTGGCGCGGAGGAACTGTTGTGCCGTCCCGAGGCCGGGGCGACGGTGTCCTGCTACCCGGAGACCCCGGAGGACCCGGCGTCGTCGGCCAGCGCGCCCATCAGCTCCGAGCGCGTGGAGACGCCCACCTTCTCGAACAGCCGGGCCAGTGTGTTTCGCACCGTGTTGGTGGAGATGCCCAGCGCCTGGCCGATGTCGCGGTTGGTGAGCCCGGCGCGCAGGTGCTGGACGATCTCCGACTCGCGGCGGGTGAGCCCCCGGGTCGTCAGCGGCCCATCCACCAGCTGCGCCCGTGTGCGGACGCCGGTCTTGTCGAACACCCGCACCAGGAGATTTCGCACCGCGGCCACCGATCGCCCGGTCGCCAGGGCGATCTGCGCGTTGGTGTACCCGAGGCGCACGTACTGCACGACGTCCACCTCTCGTTCGGTCAGCGCCCGCGCTGCCGGCGCACCCGTGACCCTGGCAATGCCCTCGTCGGCGAGGATCAGCGTGGGGAGCAGCGCTCGGAGCCGGTCCACCTCGTCGGCTCCGAAGGTCTCCCCATCCCTCTCGACGATCAGGACGGCACGTGTTCGTCCGAACCGCTCGAGATCCAGACGCAGCTCCGCGCACGCTCCTCCGCCGCCCACCCCACCCGGAACCCTGACCGGGTGCGCATCGAGATCGACCGGCCGCCGGACCGGGAGCTCCACCCGGAGCTCGCCGAACGGAGGGACCTCCTCCCAGGCGCCCCGCTCGAAGCAGAGCGTCCGCGCCAGCAGGCCGAGCGCGCGCCCCCGGAACTCGGCCTTCGAGGAGGACGAGAGCGCGAGCCGGGTGAGCTCGGAGACGAGCTCGGCTGGGTCGGGCGGCGAGGGCGGGACGAGGGCCGCGGCCGGCAGGAAGGCGGTCACCGCGCACCCCCCGAGACCGCCCGGGCCAGCAGGCGCGTGGTCGCCAGACCCACCAGCTCGGAGCGTGTCCCGACTCCCGTCTTCCGGTAGAGGCGCACCAGCTGGTTGCGCACCGTGGCCGGCGAGGTCCCGAGCGCCCGGGCGATGTCCTCGTTGCGGAGGCCCCGGACCAGGAGCTCGAAGATCTGCCGCTCCCGCGGCGAGAGGCGAGCGCCCACCGTCTCGCCGACCTCGACCTGCCGCTCGTCGCCGAGCTGCAGCACGGGCTGGAGCTGCCCGAGCAGGCGCAGCTCCTCGGTGGTGAAGGGATTGGTCCGGGAGAGCGACAGCACAGCCGTCGATCGCTCCCCCACGCGAAGCACACAGCACATGAGTTCACGTCCCGTCGCGGACCAGTCCCGCTCACCCGGTCCGCACAGCAGCCAGCGCGCCGGAGGGCGCAGCCGAGCCCGGAGCTCCGCTGCCTTCTCCGACCAGAGAGAGACCAGCCGTCGCACGCTGGTGTTCCACACCGCCACCGTCTCGTCCCCGGGCGGGGGCGGCAGGCTGGCGAAGGCGGCGGCCTCCAGCGTCAGCAGGGCCCCCAGCCGGTCGAGAACGCCACGCCTGAACCCCTGCCGGCTCCGAGCCTGGCAGGCCCACTCGGCGATGTCCGACACCAGCGAGCCGACGGCGAGGTTCAACGCGCTCGAGTTCGGGACCCCCGGACACGCTCCCCTCTCCCGGTGGGGGCTCCCTGGCCACAACCGTAGGGCATCTGCACCACTCCGGTGAAGGGCCCTAGAACGAACGTTCTAGTGTCCTCCGTCTTCTGGGAGACACGTACCCATCGCGGATGGTGCGAACGGACCCGGTGCGAGGCCGATCCGGCCGGGACATGGAAGGCGAGAAACCGTGTTCGCGCTTCCTCGAGAGGACCTGCTGCGCTGCCTTCGGGCGATCGGAGACCCGCTGCGGCTCCGCATCCTGGTGCTCCTCGCCCATCCGCCGGGGCCGCGTGCGGGACCCCTGACCGAGGGCGAGCCCGGGATGTGCGTCTCGGATCTCCGCGAGCGGCTCGGGCGCGCCCACCCCCTCGTGTCCCACCACGTCAAGGTCCTCCTCAGGGCCGGGCTCATCCGCCGAACCCGCCGCGGCCGCTGGTCGCTGCTGCAGCTGGAGACCACCCGGGTCGCCGAGCTGGGCGATCAGATCTGCGCACTCTCCGGAGTGCCAATCACTGCGCTCGGGCCGGCGGATGCGCACCCCACGGGCCTG
>Ga0335070_10010151_pt1 | contig 11016 bp, 11 predicted proteins | sample Lox_Sample_13_FD_206722 | JGI IMG/M metagenome (GOLD analysis project Ga0335070, IMG submission 206722) | Soil microbial communities from Loxahatchee National Wildlife Refuge, Florida, United States - Lox_Sample_1.3 | ecosystem: Environmental > Terrestrial > Soil > Wetlands | place: USA... | reverse complement strand
CTAGGGCTGGTATCACTAATGGACCAGTACCACCGACTTCAACACACTTCGTGAATCGCCGTGTACGGAACCGTACGCACGGTGGTGTGGGAGGACGGCGGGGGTGACCCCGCCTCCTACCCGATTCTGATTATCACCAATGTTCCACTGCCATCAAAAACTCCCTCCCCTTCAAGGGGAGGGACGGGGTGGGGATGGGTTTCTCGGCATCAAAGCACCCCATCCCCCTCCTGGCCTCCCCCTTGAAGGGGGAGGAATATTTGTAGCGGGAAATTAGTACTACTCAGATTGCTTTTTATGTGACGCGGGGACTATAAGCTTTTATCTGTTAAAAGTTTCTTCATGGTGGTATATGTAAGTCCGCGCGTTGCGAGGCAAAGGGCAGACCAGATTCCGTGAGACGCAAGAAGGTAGAATCAGGAAGTAAGACATCTTGCGTCTCACATCTCACGTCTCACGGTTACCGTTGCGCATATGGGAGAAAATAAAATGGGAAAACCCCTCATTGCCATTACAATGGGTGATCCTTCGGGAGTGGGGCCGGAGATAATCGCCAAGACCCTGGTGCGACCGGATATTGCGGCGGTGTGCCGGCTTTTGGTTGTGGGCGATCCGGCGGCCATGAAGCGGGCCGTTTCCGTCACCGGTTCCGGACTTGAAATAAAACTCGCGGCCGATGCGGAATCGGCCGCGTTTTCTGAAAATGTCATAAATCTCAGGCCCCTCTCCGAACTGTCCGTTGCGGACATGGAGTTCGGCCATCCTTCCGCGTTGGCGGGTGAAGCCATGTACCGCTATATCGAGGAGGCAGCACGGCTGTGCCTTGACGGGAAAGCCGCGGCCATGGTTACCGCGCCCATCAGCAAGGAGGCGCTCAACCGCGCCGGCCGCAAATATCCCGGTCATACGGAACTGCTGGCGGAGCTGACAGGAGCGAAGGAGTTCGTCATGATGCTGGCGGGCGACAGGCTGCGCGTGGCCCTTGTGACTATCCACGAGGCCCTGGCGGATGTGCCGCGGCTGCTGAACGTTGACAGGATCCTCGCCACCATCAGGATCGTGCACCGGGATCTCGACCGGTACTTCAAGCGAAATCCGCGACTGGCGGTCCTCGCCCTGAATCCCCATTGCGGCGAGGGCGGGCTTTTCGGCGAAGAAGAGAAGACGGTTATCGGTCCCGCGGTTGAAGCCGCACGGGATGAGGGTATCGATGCCATCGGGCCCCTTTCGGCCGACACGCTATTCCATTTTGCCGCACGAGGCGAATACGACGCGGTGATATGCATGTACCATGACCAGGGGCTGATACCGTTGAAGCTCCTGCATTTCGACGACGGGGTCAACGTAACGCTGGGGCTCCCGATAATTCGCACTTCGGTGGACCACGGAACGGCATACGGCCTGGCCGGAACGGGCCGCGCCTCCGAAGCCAGCCTGGTCGCGGCGATAAAAATGGCAGCGCGGATGGCGAAAATCAGGGCTGAAGGCTAAGGGCTAAAGGCAAAAGGGGCTATGTGTCGTCATTTCGAACGCGGGGAGAAATCCTGAGAGTTATCGTAAATTTGGGAAGACGTTCCCCGTCGGTAGAAATGAGATGAAGTCAATAGTTCCGAAACTTTGAGATTTTTTCCTTTTGCCTTTAGCCGTTTGCCCTTCGCCCGAATTAATGTGAGGTAGGTTTTGAAACTTAAAAGAATCCTGTTGTTCATCCTGGCAATTCTCGTCGCTTATGTCGCATACATTGCGATTTCCCTGATGTCTCTCCCTCCGGTTGAAACCCTGAAAGACCGCAAAATGAACATGACCATAAAGGTCAAAGACTGGAAGGGCGACTTCCACCCTTTTGTGGTGGGCCCGAAAAACCGTTACTGGGTCCCGTCTCCGAAAATTCCGCCGGAGATGAAGTGGGCGGTGATCCTTGCAGAGGATGACCGGTTCTACAAGCATGAGGGGATTGATGTCAAGGCGATCAAGAATGCCATCAAGTATGACCTGGAGAAGAAGAGTTTTTCCCGTGGGGCCTCCACCATTACCCAGCAGGTGGCGAAGAACCTGTTCCTCTCCCGGGAGAAGACCATTACCCGCAAGGTCAAGGAGGTCGTCCTGGCCAAGCGGATGGAGCAGGAACTTACCAAGGGGCGAATTATCGAGCTTTACCTGAATGTCGTCGAACTCGGCCCGATGGTTTACGGCGTGGGGCACGGCGCCCGCTATTATTTCGGCAAGTCCGCGTCGGCCCTCACTCCCAGGGAATGCGCATTCCTGGCCGCGATGCTGCCGGGTCCGCGCGAGGCCTACAATCCCTACAAGAACCTGTCCAGGGTCCTTAAGCGTTCGGACATGATCCTGAGGCTGCTGAAAAAGAAAGGGATACTGTCGGAAGGGGAATACCGCGTTGCCCTCGCGGAGCAGCCCAACATCAGCGGAATGCAGAGGAAGGTCGACGAGAGCATCCACCAGGCGGAGGCCTTCACCAATATGTCTGGCGCAATTATTCTTACGCCTGAAACCCCCGAGTCAGGGGAGAATACAAGTTTGAACGATGAGAACCAGCCTTCATCCCCTCCGGGGGGACCGGAAAGTCCTGAAAACCGGGAACCCGCTGCCGAAAACCCCCAGCCGGGAGATCAGTAGAACCTGAACCGTGATGTCTGAACGCCAAGGCAAGCGGAATGCCGGGGTTTAAACGCCGCTGACGCCGTTTCATACTGTTACACCGGGTGAACTTCGTCGGACGGTCTCAACCCGCGGGAATGCAAAAAACCGAGGCGTTCCGCGCGGACGAAGGCGTGAAGGCGTCACGGATTCAGGTAGAAAAAAGGGCAGCCCCGAAAGAGCTGCCCTTTTAAATTGTCTGTCTTTTTTCCAAATACCCGTCAGACCCGGTATTCTTCAATCTTCGCGTCATCGAATTCATTCCTGACGGTCATCCTTTTTTCCTCATTCCCGCGGTTCACTTTTATCTGGCACTGCCCGCCATGCTCGGCCTTGGTGTAACGGAGCAGTATTTTCCCGGCAATTTCCAGCAGGGAGTCATCCTGTTCGCCGGTCACGATACCCATCGGCCCGCTGCCTTCGGCCCAGCGGACGGCGCTCTCGCCGGGCTGGAGGAATTTCTCCAGAACCTGGTTGTCGGCTTCATTGCGGCCTATGATGACTTTCGTCCCTTTTCCGACGCGGAAGTGACGGCCGGCCTTCAGCATCTGGAAGTCCCGTATTTTAAGCTCTTCGGCATGGTCGAAGACGTCCTTGATCTTCGACACGAAAGAAAGCTCCGTGAGCAGGCAGCCGCCGGCCGGGCACGGGTAATTCCTGACATCGAGCTCTTCGGCCATCTGCATCTGTTCCTTGCGGGAGCGGCCCTGGATGGCGGGCAGCTTCGACCTGTCGACCCATCCCTCAAGCTCGGGCACTGTCGGGGCGAAGTGCCTGGCGGAGAGGGGGCGCAGCAGCAGGCCTTCCAGACCGCTTTCCCGCTCGATGAGCCGGAGCGTGTCCCGGCGCTGGCTCATGGGGCGCTGCCCCAGCACCTCGCCGGTTATGACGAAATCCGCGCCGCATTCGGCCATGTACTCCTTAGCCTTGCGAAGCAGGAATATCCTGCAGTCGATGCAGGGGTTCAGCCCCTTGCCGTAACCGTGCCTGGGCTTCCTGACCAGTTCCAGGTATTCGATACCCTTGTTCATTACCTTGATGGGTATGCCGAACTCCTCGGCGACCCTGACCGCTTCGGATTTGCAGCCGGCGTTTTTTCCGGTGCAGGTGCAGAATGGCGAGGTGAAGTTGAGCGCCTCGACCTGTATCCCCTGTTCAAGCATTACCTTTACCGCCAGGGTGGAGTCGAGGCCTCCCGAAAGGAGGGCGAGAGCTTTTCTTTGCATGGTGTCTCCTGTGGCTTCATACCGAAACCGGCGGCCCGGGTCCGGGAAGAACCTTGATGAGAGCCGCTACGGTACGAGACCTTGAATTTTGTAAACAATTTCAAGCAGGGTAGCATAGGGGGTCGATAAAAGTAAAGTTTGGAGATTTGTTTGAAGTTTTTGTCGAATCCGCCGATAAGATACCGTCAGGAGGTGCGCATGGAAACTTTGGTCAAAGCGGGGGCGATCGGTTCGGTTCTGCTCGGGTCGGGGATGATTACCGAGGCGGATATCGAGGCGGCGCTTGAGGAGCAGAAAAGAACGGGCTGCCGTTTCGGCGAGGCGCTGGTCAGGCTGGGCAAGATTTCCCAGGAGGATGTGGACTGGGCCCTTTCCAGCCAGTTGAATATTCCCTACGTGCGGCTCAATCCGGAGATGATAGACAAATGCGCGGTCGGAATGGTGCCGGAATCCGTCGCCAGAAAATACAGCCTTATTCCCATTTTCCTGGCCGGGGATGAGATCAGCATCGCACTTGCCGATCCGCTGAACCGGGAGGCGATCGGCGTCGTGGAACAGATTACCGGTTGCCGCGTAACGGTGTCCATTCCGATAATGAGTGAGTTGAAGGACATGCTGGATTTATTCTACGGCCCCGCCGATTCCGCGAAAACATTCGGTTTTTCATCCCGGGTTTTCCGGCCGGAAATGCTGGAGGCCGTCAACAGGGACACCGGCGGAGGATCGTTCCTTGACTGCATGCTTCAGCATATCCTTGAAAACGGACTGAGAAGCATATCATTGCAGCCTTTGGCGGATTCCGTTTCGGTGGTCGGACGGCATCGCGGCAGTACCGTGGAGATCGGACGGCTGGCCGGAGAGTTTTACCCTGCCCTGCTGGCGCTGATCAGGGAACGGGGCAAGGTCAGGGGACATGGTGATGTTTCGGCGAAAGGTGTCATCGGGTTTAACTTCAGGGGAGAAGAGGTCCGCTTTCAGGTCTTGATCCTGAACGGGCCGGACGGGGATTACATAACGTTCAGAATACATGTTCCCATTGAGTTTCCGGGCAATCTCGGCCAAATGGGACTGTCTGAAGAGAAATTGCGTGCGGTCCGGGAAATCGTTTCGGCCGGACAGGGCATCGTTCTGTTTGCCTCCGGAACCGCGGAAGAGCGTTCCGGCATTATTGACCTGTTTCTGGGCGAATACGATACATCGGATAAAACCGTCATGGTACTGGATGACGGAACGGGCAACGGCATAAGGCGGTTTCCGCGCATTTCGTTCCGGAAGGATTCGCGGGACGGACTGGAGTCGGCCCTGGCCGCCGTTCTCGAACACGAGCCGGACATGATCGTCCTCGAAGATATCGGCTGCTGTGATCCGCCGCCAATCGCCGCCCTTGCCGCCGGGCGCGGCAAGCTGGTCCTGTGCGGCGTTCCCCTGCGCGATTCGGCGGAGGCGCTGGAATACCTGATGAGTCATCGGCGGAACGGGGAACTTTTTTCGCAAATCCGCGGCCTGGTGGTTTTCAGGGCCGTGATGGCTCCCTGTCCCGCCTGCGCGCGGACGCCCGGCGCCGGACAACCGGCGGAATCCGACAATGGCCCGCAAGGGAGACCCGGCCTCGACCCGTCGCAGGGATGCCCTGCATGCGGGTATACGGGAATCAGCGGCCGCAAATTCCTGGTTGATGTTATTCCCATCACCGGAGAGACGGCAAAGGTGCTTTCCTCCACGGAGACCGTGGGGGAAGTTCTGGAATACATTGTTGGCAAAGGTTATGGCAGCAAGCTCACGGACCCGGCGCGTACAGACTCGTGCAGTACGGCAGGACAGTCCTGACGAAATCAATGCTCACGGAGAGTTACAATGGCAAGAATCGACGCGCTTTTTAAAATGATGAAGGAGCAGGGGGCGTCAGACCTCCATCTGTCCAGCGGATGCCCGCCCATCTTCAGACTCCACGGCGAGATGGTAAAGCTCAATTTCAAGCCCCTGTCCCATGACGAGATAAAAATGCTTCTGTTCGAAATACTCAGCGAACACCAGAGAGAGGTCTTCGAGACGAAAAAGGACCTGGACTTTGCCTATTCGATCCCGGAACTGGCCAGGTTCCGCGGCAATATACTGATGCAGCACAAAGGCGCGGCCGCCGTCTTCCGCATGATCCCGAGCAAAATCCTGTCGGCCGATGACCTCAACCTGCCCGAGGGCGTGCGCAGGATGACCCTGCTGAAAAAGGGGCTGGTGCTGGTCACGGGGCCGACGGGCTCGGGAAAGTCCACCACCCTTGCGGCCATGATCGACATTATCAATTCAACCCGCAAGGAACATATCCTTACCCTTGAAGACCCGCTGGAATTTATTCACGATAACAAGCTGTCCCTTCTGAACCAGCGGCAGATCGGCGAGCATTCGGAGAGCTTCAGCAGCGCGCTTCGCGCCGCACTGCGCGAGGACCCGGACGTGATCCTGGTGGGCGAGATGCGCGATCTGGAGACCATCAGCCTTGCCATGACGGCGGCGGAGACGGGACACCTGGTGTTTGGCACTTTGCACACGAATTCGGCGGGGAAGACGGTCGACCGTATTATCGACGCCTTCCCCAAGGACAGTCAGGAGCAGGTCCGCACCATGCTGTCCGAGTCCATCAGGGGGGTTGTCTGCCAGCAGCTGCTGAAAACCGCGGAAGGGAAGGGCAGGGTCGCAGCCTTCGAGATCCTGGTCGGAACCCCGGCCGTCGCGAACCTGATCCGCGAAGGAAAGACGTTCCAGATCCCGTCGATCATCCAGACTGCAAGGAAGGACGGAATGCAGCTCATGGACCAGCACATCATGGACCTGCTGAAAACGAAGAAGATCCTGCCGGAAGAGGCCCACCGGTGCGCCCAGGACAAGAAGCAGTTCGAACAGTATTTAACCGGCGAGGGTTTATCCGCAAGTTTATAGAAAAAGCCGCTCCCGAAGGGCGGAAGCGGCTTTTAATTCCCGCGTGAAAATGATCTCTGTCATTCCTTTATGCAAACCTTGCCGCAGACCTTTCCGCCGACGTTGTCGGCTATAGACTGCGCAATTTTTCTCAACTCACCGCAGCTCTGGTTGCGGACAGCCCTGTCCAGCTCATATCTGAAGTCGTCGGACAAGGCTTTTTCCCTGATGGAAAGGCCGAAGATTTCCTTGCCCCTGGTTATCCGCAGAGAACCGGAATAGTCGACCTTCAAACCATCACCGTATTCGCATCTCATACCAACACCTCCCCTACATGATGTTATTATTGCACATCCCGGCCGGAAAAACCATGCCGCCGAATCGCGTGGACCGTTTTGTGTAAATCCTCTTTACACTTTACAGGGGCGCCGGATGGGAGGATAAACTCCGGTCCGGACGAAAATAATTAAAACAACATGTTAGCCGGTCATGGACGGCCATCGCGTCGGTATGCTTATTGCTATATACAGATATATCCGTTTCATCCATGGCCAACGGATCAGGAATTGCCGGAAAAACGGTAGAGAGGTATTCCAATGCGATACGCTATTTGGCTTACGGAAGGAGAAATAGTATTTGTGAGGTATTATGACGCAGGCACCAACAGGGCGATAATCGAACACCGCGACGGAAGATGCGAATTGGTCCTGGCCTGCAATATCCGGCTCCTGGAGGAGCGCGCTTACTTGAAGGCCGGGCTGTCGTCCCGATAAACGACGGCACGAATCGGTATTTTGCCCTAAGAGAGGAAGGAAGTGACTGAAATGGGGTATTTTGAGCGGTTGCCGCTGATAGGCCCCGGAACCCTTGTTGCCACAACGCAGGGAGTGGCGGTTTACATGGCTTCGGGCCGCCTTGCTGAAGGGGCGGCGATTTCCAGGCCCATGATGCAGCTGAAGCGCAGTGGCTGCACTTTTCTGGAACCGAGCGATGAATGGACAGGCGACGCCGGGGAAACGGGGATCGGGTCCGTCAGGCGCGGGCCGGAGGCGCTGATAAAGTTTAAGACATAGCTCTCGCCCTGTATGGATTTTAACACTTTCACGATTGCCGGTACGGCGTGAAGCCCCGAAATCCTGTTTGAAGGAAAGGCGAAACGGGTTTCCTTGTTGTCTTTGGCAAGTCCGGACAGGCCTGCGCGTTCACTGGCGCGGGCAGCATGATTACGTGTCCGGCATTTCATGAACAGGAAGGTCGGCATGAGGATTCAGGTTCTTTTTCAGGGTGACGAAGGGTTTCAGTATGTTCCTGATTACCTGTTGGGAAGACTGATTGCCAAAGACAGGATCCAGGCGTTTCGCAGGTCGGACGGTTGGGTGGTCATAGGCCTGGATCCCGTGAGGAGACAGGGGAACTCTCCGTATGCCGGTCCCGAGAGAAGGTCGCGAACATGATACAGTCAGGCAATTCACTCCTTTGGTTATTTTTTTCCGTTATCCAGCCATTCGCTGATTTTTACGGCAAACACTTTCGCTGCCGGAGATAACTCCCTACCTTTCCTGGAGGCCATGTAGAACTTTCTCGATATTGCAAATCCGGTGATTTTTACCGGGCACAGCTCTCTTCTCAGGCATTCTTCTCCGACTGACAGTTCCGAGAGAAAAGCTATCCCCAGGCCGCAGCTTACGGCCTGCTTGACGGCCTCGTTGCTCCCGAGCCGCGCCCTGACCTTCAATGCGGCCGGGTCTATTCCGGCATCCGCCAGCGCGGCGCAGACGGCGCCCTGCGTGCCGGAACCTTCCTCCCTGAAAATGAATGATTCACCGTTCAGCTCTCCGGCCGATATTTCGTCTCTTTCGCTCCATTTGTGGTCCGGATGGACGACGAGAATGATATTGTCGCTGCACAAGTGGCTGAAAACGATCGTTTCGTCATTGAAACGGCTGCCGGAAAAAGCCAGGTCGATTTCTTCGTTTTTCAATTTTGCCAGGATTTCCCTGCTGTCGCTCTGAATGAGATGAACTTCGGCGTTTTCGTATGTTTTCAGGAACAACGGCAGAAAGCGCGGGATCAAATAACTGCCGGGTATATTGCTGCCGCCGATTCGGAGGACAAACTGCTCAAGCCCGCTGTAGCGCCGCATGGCCCCGCGTGCCTCGCCGATACCCGCGAAAATGCGGCGGGCGTGGTCCATGAGGATCTTTCCCGCCTCCGTCGGGTAGGTTCCCTTGCCGGTCCTGTCCAGGAGCTTCATGCCGAATTCGTTTTCCAGCGCAGAGATGTGTTGGCTGACCGTGGACTGTGTGAGAAAGGTCTTTTCCGCTCCGCGGCTGAAGCTGTTCGTTTCGGCTACGGCAAGGAAAACTTCCAGTTGTTTCAGGTTCATTTGGTCACCTATTGATGATTTGAATAGGAGTCATAAGTTTTATCCAAATTATCAATTTGAAAATAACATGTCAAAGATATAAACCTATTTTAAATTCGATCTCGAGGTGAACAAATGACGACAGACTACACGGAAATGTGGCGCGAAATCGGCTTGAACCTGGAAAACCATGCGGGTTTGCTGGGTGTCCTTTCGGACGCCTACAAAAATATTTATCTCTCACAGAAGTCCCGGCCGAAGGGGATGGAATATTTCGATTTTGTGATCTCGGAGGTTCACGGACTGAGAATAAAAGAGATTTATGAAGCAAAAGAGTCCGGGAGAAAAGTTGTCGGGACCTTCTGCGTATTCGTTCCGGAAGAACTGGTGCTGGCTGCCGACGCGGTACACATCGGCCTCTGCGCGGGGGCGGAAATCGGATCGGAAGAGGCGGAGAAGTTTATCCCGCGTAATACATGCGCCCTGATCAAGGCTTTTATGGGTTTCAAACTCGCCGGTCTCTGCCCCTACGTGGAACTCACGGACCTGCTGGTCGGAGAAACGACCTGCGACGGCAAGAAAAAAGCCTATGAGATTTTCGACCAGATAACCGGAAAGGTTTATGTCATGGATATTCCCAATATGAAGAGCGAAAGCGGGAGAGATCTGTGGCACCGAGAGGTGATCCGCTTCCGGGAGAAGATGGAATCGATTGCCGGAAGAAAAATAACCGTCGACGACATGAGGCGCGGGGCCGCGCTGGCAAACGGCAAGCGCCGGGCGCTGCAGAGGCTGAGCAGATTGCGCGGTGCGGACCCGGCGCCCATTTCGGGTCTCGATGCGCTCCTTGTCAATCAGGTTTCCTTTTATGACGACCCGGTCCGATTCACGGAAATGACCAACAGACTTTGCGACGAACTGGAGGAAAGGGTTAAGGAAGGAACAGGCGTCGCGGTGAAGGGCGCCCCGCGAATACTCGTTTCCGGCTCCCCGATGGCCATTCCCAACTGGAAGCTGCACGCGATCATCGAGGGAAGCGGGGCAGTCGTGGTCGGCGAGGAGTCCTGTGTCGGGGAAAGAAACCATCGCAGCCTTCTCGACGAGTCGTTTGCCACCGATGAAGAGGCGATGAAAAACATGGCCGACCGCTACATGAAGATCGACTGTGCATGTTTCACACCTAACAACGAACGGTTGGACAACATCAATGCGCTGCGTGAAAAGTTGAAGGCGGACGGCATTATCCACTATGCACTGCAGTTCTGCACACCGTATATGATGGAGGCCCATAAAGTGGAAAAAGCTGTTGGCAACACTCCGTTCCTGCGCGTCGAGACCGACTACGGCATGGAGGACACCGGCCAACTGCAGACCAGGGTGCAAGCCTTTCTGGAGATGATTTCTTGAATATCCTCGGAATCGACATCGGCTCGCGCAATATCAAGTTCGCCCTGGTTTCCGAGGGGAGGCTGGTCTCTGCCCGCACGGCGGAAACTTCATTCAATCCCCTTGAGAGCTGTACCCGGTTCATAAGCGAAACCAGGGCCGACCGGGTCATCGCTACCGGCTATGGGAGGCATCTCCTGGAGGTGCACGAAGATGTGGAAACAGTCACCGAAATAAAGGCATTCGCCAGAGGGGCAAGGACCATGTTTCCAACCTGCCGGTCGGTTATCGACATCGGCGGCCAGGACACAAAGGTCATTTGCCTAGACGATGCCGGGAATGTACGGAAATTCGAAATGAATGACCGCTGTGCGGCGGGAACGGGCAAATTCCTGGAAATGATGGCGAAAACCCTCGGCTTCACTCTTCAAGAGTTCGGCGCAAGGGCCCTGGAGGAGGACGGTTCGGTTC
>Ga0335070_10010149_pt1 | contig 11017 bp, 8 predicted proteins | sample Lox_Sample_13_FD_206722 | JGI IMG/M metagenome (GOLD analysis project Ga0335070, IMG submission 206722) | Soil microbial communities from Loxahatchee National Wildlife Refuge, Florida, United States - Lox_Sample_1.3 | ecosystem: Environmental > Terrestrial > Soil > Wetlands | place: USA: Florida... | reverse complement strand
GAGCGGGTCAGCGCCATAGATCCCTTGCTCTTGATGGCAGTTATTGCATGATCCAGCGCTCGCCTCGCCAGCCCATAGTAGACGTTGGCAAACCCCAGCAGGCCCCACGCGAAAACGGACAGAATAAACGCATCGACTCCCGCGCCACCTGGCGCCACTACTCGGGCCACGTAGCGGTCGGGAATGAACGCGTTTTCGACGATGGTGTCGTCACTCCGCGTGGCCCGCATGCCGAGTACATCCCAAGTCTGCTTGATGGTGTAACCGGAAGCATCCCGTGGCAGGAAAGCATGAACGACCTTCGGCTGTGACGGATCGCTCATATCCATTCCGTGCATTCCGAAACGCGTCCACACCGGCGTGAGGCTGCCGAACATCTTTCGCCCGGTGAATCTGTATCCGCCTTCAACACGCTCCGCCTTGGATGTTGAGAGGAGAAGCGGGAGATCGTTCCCACTCTCCGCGTGACCTGCGGCGAAGACCTCCCCAGCCGCTGCCTCTTTCAATATCCATTCCAGCGTACTGTCCCCGCGGCGCCATAAATCGGCAGCGACTCCCACCCAGTAAAGATGCATGTTCAAGGCGAGTGCCGTGGCTGGCGCGTAGTAGGCTAACCGGCGTTGTTCGCGGAGGACTTCTGCCAGTGACATTCCGGCTCCCCCGAACTTCACCGGCACCGGCATCAACAGGTACTTGGCGGCTCGCAGTTCCTCGAAATCTTCCGCAAAGAACTGGTTCTCGCGGTCGTAGTTGGCAGCTCGCGAGGCAAATCGCGCGAGCATTTCTTCGGTGAGCACAGAATTCACCGACGCTCGTTCCATTGAGTTATTGTCCTGAGGAGAATGCCCATTTCCGGCGACGTTCTCCTCGATCGCGGTAGTTTTCGTGAGTGGATCCATGGATTCTCCCCCTTAATTTCCGAGATATTCTACAGTCGGTGTGCCGGCCGCGGAATTCAGCCCTGAGACTTGATCTCGGCTGCCCTCTTTGGCAAATCGGACCGGCAGAATCGTTGGGACTTGCTGCTTGTATCTGCGATACGCATCACCGTAGGCTCGGACCAGGTCTCGTTCCTCAAGCGGAATCGCCATCAGGATGTAGCCGGTCGTGGCCAGGGCGAATACGAGATGGGCAACGGTCATCCGAGGCGTGGCCCAGAAAATACATAACCAGCTGAAATAAATGGGGTGACGTACGACCCGGTAGAGGCCCGGCGTCCGGAACGCCAATCCCACGTATTCGTGCCCGGCGAAATGCAAGTAGACCTGCCGCAAGCCGAAAAGATCGAAATGATTGATGAGGAATGTGGCCAACAGCAACAGCATCCATCCGGTGGCATAGATCAGGTAAATCGCCATTTGCGCCAGTTCGTTATCAATCTGCCAGACCACTCCCCCGATCGGCCTCCACTGCCAGAACAAAAGGATCAGGGCGACACTGGAGAACAGAACGTACGTGCTGCGCTCGGCTGCGGCAGGAATAATCCGCGTCCAGGCACGCTTGAACCATGAGCGCGCCATGATGCTGTGCTGCAAGGCGAAGAGCGCAAGCAGGCCGGCATTGACCGCCAGAGCCATCCCGATCGAGCCCTCGAGGCCGGAATCGATGGTCCGCGGCACGCCGAAATTCCCCAGAAATGCGATGGCATATAGGAACGTCGCAAAGAACACGAGGTAGCAAAAGACCCCGTAGATGAGTATTGTGATGCGTCCAATCATTGATGAACCCCTCTCTGTAGCCCCGGCGTTTGGCCTATAATCGGTCCAAATCTTGACCGGGTTGCTTGCACGTTAACTGGGGTACGGGCGACGAGTAACGAAGGAAAGCCAAAGAAAAGCCAAAAAGGGCGGGACAAAGGCTTACCTCGCATTTCCCGGAACGCCCGCTAGGGAGAGTTGGGGCTCCCCGCATGACCAATCACGAGGCTATGAAGAGTTCGGCCAGCTATCGCTTCGGCGACTTCACTCTGGAGCCTGAGCGCGCGGCCTTGCTGAAGGCAGGGGCGGAGATCAAGGTGCGCCCGAAAGTGTTCGATGCCCTGCGATACCTGATCGAGAACCGGGATCGCCTGGTTCCAAAGGAAGAGCTGATCCAGGCCCTTTGGCCGGAGGCATTTGTCACGGACGATTCGCTGGTCCAGTGCATGGTCGAATTGCGACGCGCTCTCGACGACCGCTCGCAGGAGATGCTGAAGACAGTTCCGCGCCGGGGCTACATTTTTGCGGCTCGTGTCACTACGGAGAGCGAAGAATCCCAGAAGAGTCTCACAAAAGCCACTCGGTTCGCGCAGAAAGCGCGCGAAGATCAGCGTCTCCCGGTCCCCCGGACGCCCCTGGTTGGCCGCGAACGCGAGCTCGAGGCTGTCCAGCAGCTACTGCGCGATCCGGCGGTGAGGCTGGTTACGTTGACCGGGGCAGGAGGCTCCGGCAAGACTCGGCTCGGCTTGGAACTGGGCCGTGAACTGGCCGATGCTTTCAATGGCCACGCATTCTTTGTTGCCCTCGGTTCGATCAGCGATCCGGCCATGGTACCGGCTGCCATTGCCGAATCGATCGGCATTCGCGAGACCGGCGGCCGTGCCTTCCTTGATCTTCTGAAGGACTACTTGCGAGCGTGCGAACCAGCCCCGGTTCTGCTTCTCCTCGATAACCTGGAGCACATCCTGTCGGCCTCCTCGGTCGTCGTCGAACTGATGGAGTCCTGTCGTCTTCTGAAAGTCCTCGTCACCAGCCGCGCGGCGCTGCGAGTGTATGGCGAATACGAGTTCCCCGTTCCGCCCCTGGCACTGCCGGACACTCGTCAGCTGAGTTCGTTTCCTGCCCTCGCCGAGAATCCATCTATCAGTCTGTTCGCTCAGCGCGCGGCCGCAGTGAAACCGGACTTTGAATTGACGGCCGAGAGTGCTCGGGTGATCGCGGAGATTTGTGCGCGAGTGGATGGCCTGCCTTTGGCCATAGAGCTCGCCGCCGCCCGGGTGAAGATGCTGCCGCTCAGCGGAATCCTCGCACGGCTCGAGAGCCGCCTCCAGCTTTTGACCGCGGGCGCCCGCGATCTTCCCGAACGGCAACAAACGCTGCGCAATACCATCGACTGGAGCTACGACCTGCTTACGGAGGCCGAGCAGAAACTCCTGCGCAGACTCAGCGTCTTCTGGGGCGGATGCACGCTCGAGGGTGCCGAAGCGGTCTGCAATACAAGGAACGACCTGGGTGCCGACATCTTCGACCTCATGTCGTCGCTGGTGGACAAAAGTCTGGTGCAGCAGCGCCCGCAGGATAACGACGAACCGCGCTTCCGCATGCTGGAAACCATCCGCGAATACGCGGTCGAACGTCTGCAACAGAGCGACGAGGAAGCCGCGACGAAGAAGGCCCACGCCGCATATTGCCTGGTGCTAGCCGAGGAAGGCAATCCGGACTTAAGCGAACCGGAGCGCGCAGCCTGGTTGACCCGCTGCGACATCGAGCATGACAATTTTCGCGCCGCCCTCGACTGGTTGTTTCAAACCCGCAACCTGGACTGGAGCTTCCGTTTCTGTACCGCCCTGTTTCGATTCTGGGACATGCGGGAGCATTCCGCCGAAGGGCGGGCTCGCCTTGAGCATCTCCTCCAAATGGCAGGAAGCGAATTCCCTCGGGAACGCGCCAAGACTTCCCTGTTTCTGGGAGCCTTCGCCACGGCTCAGGGCGGCTTCCCGGCAGCCACCCGGTACCTGGAGCAGGGTCGCGTGATTTACGAGCAGCTCGAAGATCCTTCCGGCGTTGCGGTGACAGTCAATGCTCTGGGGATCATGTCTCGCGATCACGGCGACTACGCCGCGGCCAAACGCTATCTTGAAAAGGCTCTTGTTTACTGGCGCCAAATCAACGATCGCCTTGCGACCGCGCGCTGCCTTCACAATCTGGGAAACGTCTCGAAGATCCGAGGAGAATACATCTCGGCGCAGATGGCTCTGGCAGAGGCCATGCAGATTTTCGAGGAGCTTGGAGACCACAGCGGAGTGGCATGGGCGCTGAACCAGCAGGGCGATGTCGCACGAGAGCAAGGAGACATTGCCGCAGCTCGCACGTTATACCAGCGTGCCTTGGCGGGGTTCCGCAGCGCCCGCGATCGCTGGGGTCAGGCTCGCTCACTCGCCGATCTGGGAGGCATCGCGTGCGAGCTGGGCGAGCAGTCGCTTGCCTATGAGCACTACCGCCAAAGCCTAGAGATTTTCAGCGCCCTCGAACACCGCCGGGGTATCGCCCGTATCCTGGAAGGCCTGGCCTGCGTTGCGTTGCACAAGGGAGATGCGTGGCGGGCCCTTTCGGTTATGGCGGCGGCATCCCATTTGCGGAACCTGGTCAGCGCACCTTTGCCGTCCGGGGAAAAGTCGAGACTCGATCAGAGAATGGCCGAAGCGCGACAGCAACTGGGAGAAGTCGAATCCAAAAAAGCGTGGGATGACGGTTACGTCATGAACATGGAGACAGCCATCCGTTACGCCCTGCCGGATTGATGGTTAACTGTAAACCTTGGGATCAATCAGCCTACGCACTGCGGCAACGCGATTGGCGGGGATATTGGCTCTGCGGGCATGTTCGCGGATTGTATCCTCGTCGGGGGCGAAGTAAACGCAGTAGACCTTGTCTTCGGTCACGTAGCTGTGGAGCCACTGAATCTGCGGCCCTATCTCCTTCAAACCTCGCAGAGAGCGCAACGAAACCTCGCGGATCTGCGCTTCGCTCAGAGACCCGGCGCCCGGAATATCGCGCTCAATGACAAATTGAGGCATGCCGCACTAGTCTACACCACTGCCCTGCCAACGTCGCTGCCAATTTGTAGCCAACTTCCCCGACGGTCTTGTGGCCCGCCTCCGGCATAAGGAACTGCCGAGGGCGCCGTTCTATTAATGGCCGCGACCTTCGAGATCTGAAATGGCATCCCGGCTTCTATCGGAGATTAATCCGATCGAAATTGCCAACTCTCGAGCTCGCGCCAGATCGCCTTTCGTGCCACTATGAACCGCTTCCTCATAGCCCACGATGGCGTAATACATAGCGCGGTCGAAGAACCGGGTTAAGAGCCTGTGCAACTCTAATTCGCCATGCAGGGCAACTATGTTGTCGGCGAACGACTCGCGCCTGAGAAAGTGCCAAAGATTTTCGCGCGACAGGATCAGCGCCCACACGAATTGGTGAAGCCGGACTCCTTCTTCCGCACGCCTCACTGCTACGGCGCGAAAACGAACCTCAATATCACTCTCCGTCTTCTGCAGAAGCCATTCGCCCAGGTTGCGGTAGACCTCAGTCGCAGCCAGCCGCAAATCCTCCGGCGGGATCTTGCGGAAGTCAGGCGTGCGCTCCGATTTGCGGATTTGTTCGGCAAGCCTCCGGGAGAGTTCCTCCGAGTGTGCCTCAATTTGCCGCACAAGCCTGATTCCAACCACCCGTCCCCCTGTTAACCAAACAAGTTGTTATTCTTCGAGATTCATGTTGTATCGTATCACGATGTATTATCCTGGATCAATGAGTCAGCGTCCGAGGTCCACGGCTTCGAAGCCCGAGGTCCGAAGAACCATGGCCCTCCTGGCTGAAGCCATCGAAAGGAAAACGGCGGAACCCGAAGGCTCCGCCAATGTTGGGTAATGGGGAATGCTTTGTCTAAAAGTGTACGGCTGGCGGGAAGGAAATCAGCCCAAAGACTTACGATTCCGCGATTCCCGGTTCCAAAACGGGAAATCAAAGGTCTGCCGACCCGCGGGAGCGCGCCGGAAGCCCTCTCGACCTCCGAAAATCCGCAGCGTAAGAGATTCGCCAATGCCTCCCAAGTACCACAACTGCTGCCGCCTATTGCATGTATGTCTTATATTGTACGTATATAATTGTGCATAAACATGATACGTTAAGAACACTTTTAGATTTTCAGGTTGCACGAATCCCGCCCGCAGAACGGGGGTGACAACTTCCCCTCGACCGCTTACAATCTCGTAAGGAGTCTCCCCGAAGGAACTTGCCCCCGTGTTCCTCCCCATTCGGCGTGAGGATGGATTGTGGTGATCGGCATGGCTGGGCGCATACGGTGACAATTTGAGCAGAAATTGCGGCCTTCTATGGGTCATGCTGGTGTCTTTACTTTCGGTGCCGCTGATGGCGGACACCAGGCCTGACATCAAGACGGTGGCTGCGGGAGTCGATGCGCACTATAACCATCTGCGCTCGCTGCAGGCAGAGTTCACCGAGCTTTACCGTGGCGCCGGCATGGACCGGGTGGAGTCGGGCGTTCTGTGGCTGAAAAAACCCGGCAAGATGCGCTGGGAGTACCGTTCTCCAAAAGAGAAGCTCTTCGTGAGCAACGGGAAAGATGCGTGGTTTTATGTCCCGGATGACAGGCAGGCGCGGAAGGAATCGGCCAAGAAGCTGGACGACGTTCGCTCGCCGCTTGCATTCTTGCTAGGTAAGACAAAGCTACAGAAGGAGTTACGCGCCTTGTCCCTGGCGCCAGATATCGCTCCGCTGAATGCTGGAGACGTCGTCTTGCGCGGGGTGCCAACGGCGTTTGCCGATCAGATTAGCGAAATTGTCCTGGAAATTGCGCCTGACCATCGGATTGTCCGACTGGTGATGCAAGGAGTGGACGGCGCGATGACCGAGTACCGCTTCGGCGATCAGAGGGAAGACGTGCCGATCGCTGACAAGCGCTTCGATTTCAAGGCCCCGGTCGGCACGGAGGTCGTCGAGGGCCAGTTGGGGCAGTAGCAGGCCACAAGTTACTTGCGGTACTGCGAGCATGAGCTTTGGGGTGGACCGGGAGCTTAGAATGGTAGACTGGGCGGTAGGCTCTGGCTGGACCATCTCCCTGAAAACAAGAGCTAAATGGCCGAATTCGTAGTCAAAGTCGCGGACGATCGCGGGCGCGTGCAGCAACACGTCGAGCAGGGCTATTCGGAAGCCGAAGTGCGCGACCGGTTCTCTGCTCAGGGCTACCTTGTTTATTGGGTAAAGCCGCAAGGGTTGATGGCCGGGGGCCTGCGGCGGCGCAGGAAGCTGAAGCAGGACACGTTTCTGGTCTTCAACCAGCAATTCCTGACCTTGATCCGCGCCGGGTTGCCCATTCTGAACTCGCTCGAGCTGCTGATCAAGCGGCAGAAGGATGAGCAGCTCAAAACCCTCCTTGAGAACGTCCGCGACCGGGTGAAAGGCGGAGAGCTTCTGTCGGATGCCTTCGCGGCGCAGGGCATCGTTCCTAAGATCTACACCACGACGCTGATGGCGGGCGAAAAGAGCGGCAATATCGATGAAGTGTTAACCCGTTACGTCAGCTTTCAGCGCATGTCGATGACTTTCCGAAAGAAGTTGTTCGTGTCGCTGATCTATCCCACGCTTCTGGTCAGCGTGGTGCTGATCATGGTGACATTCCTGTTCACCTACGTCGTGCCCAAGTTCGCGGATCTGTTTAATAGTCTTGACGCCAAACTGCCCGAGATTACGGTGTTCATGTTGAACGTCGGAGTGAACGCGCAAAAGTATGCACCGTTTGTGCTGGTCGGGCTGGTCGTGAGCGGGGTCGTGATTTGGAAGTGGAAGGATACGGATCGCGGGGCGGACCGGATTGACCGGGTGATCCTGAGCATACCGCTGCTGGGGGAGATCCGGATCAAGCACCAGGTGGCGAGCTTCTCGCGAATGCTCTCCACCCTGCTGCAAGGCGGATTACCTCTTGTCCCGGCAATGGAGACGGCGGGTTCCGCGATGAGCAGCCGGCGCATCCTGAAGGGCGTCATGCGGGCCAGTTCCCGCGTGCGGGAAGGTCAGGGGCTGGCGTCAAGCCTGGAGGAGCAGAAGATTTTCCCCGAATTGTCGGTGGAGATGATCGAAGTCGGTGAATCCACGGGCGCGCTGCCGCAGATGTTGAACTCAGTTGCTGAGTTCTACGAGGAAGACGTGCAGACCGCGCTGGGAGCGGCCATGGCCCTGATCGAGCCGATCATCCTGATCATCATGGCGATATTCGTGGGCGGCGTGTTGATTTCGTTGTATTTGCCGATCTTTACGTTGGGTGTGAGGTGAGCGGTGAGCGATGAGCAATGAGGAAACAGAATTGGATTTTCGCTCACCATCACAGGTTGGGCAGTTCGCAGGTTGGACCAGGATTAAGTAAATGGCAACAGCAGATAAGAAATCACTCTTCGTAGGCGGCGGCAATGGCAATCCGCTCAGTCCGAGCGGTAACGCGGTCACGGACCTGGAACGGGCGCAGGACGTCGCGCGGCGCTACCGCTGCGAGTTCATTGACCTCAGCGGATATGAACTGCATCACGAGTTATTCAAGCGGATTCCGGTCGAGTTGATGTTCCGCTACAACTTCGTGCCCCTGGAAGAGACCAGTGACGGCAAGCTGGCCATCGCTATTGCCGACCCCAGCCAGCTGATGATGATCGACGAGATCAGCCTGCTGCTGAAGCAGCGCATCGTCACCAAGGTTTCGACGCTCAAGCAGATCTCCGACATCCTGAAGAAGACCGAGCAATCGCAGCGCGTGCTCGAAGAAGCCAGCGAAGGCTTCACCATCATCCGCGAGGACGAGAACACGGGCGCGGAAGAGACGCTGACGATCGATAAGCTGACCGCGACGGGCGACACCAGCCCGATCATCCGCCTGGTCGACACCACGATTTTTACCGCCCTGCAGCGGCGCGCTTCTGATATTCACATCGAGACGCGCGACGATTCCGTCGTGATCAAGTTCCGTATTGATGGCGTGCTGACGCAGGCCATGCCTCCGATCGGCAAAGAGCACCACTCGACCGTCATCTCGCGTATCAAGGTTATGAGCGAGCTCGACATCTCCGAGCGCCGCGTGCCGCAGGACGGGCGCTTCCGCGTAAAGTACAACGGACGCGCCATCGACTTCCGGGTTTCGATCATGCCGTCGATTCACGGGGAAGACGCCGTGCTCCGCGTGCTCGACAAGGAATCGATGAGCGAGAAGTTCCGCACGCTCACTCTCGATGTGGTCGGCTTCGATGACGATGATCTGCGCCGCTTCCGCCGCTACATCAAAGAGCCGTACGGGATGGTGCTGGTAACCGGGCCGACGGGCTCCGGCAAGACGACGACGCTGTACGCTGCCGTCAACGAGATTAAGACAGACGAAGACAAGATCATCACGATTGAAGACCCGGTCGAGTACCAGTTGCGGGGCATTACGCAGATTCCGGTCAACGAGAAGAAAGGCCTGACATTCGCCCGCGGATTGCGGTCAATCTTGCGTCATGACCCGGACAAGATCATGGTCGGCGAGATCCGCGACGCCGAAACGGCGCAGATCGCGATTCAGTCGGCGCTGACCGGGCACCTGGTGTTTACCACCGTCCACGCCAATAACGTGGTGGACGTGATCGGGCGCTTTCTCAACATGGGAGTCGAACCTTACAACTTCGTTTCGGCGCTGAACTGCATCCTGGCGCAGCGGTTGGTGCGCTTGATCTGCGACTCGTGCCGGACCGAGGTGCACTACGCACCCGAAGTGCTCGAGGCCAGTGGCCTCGATCCTCAGCAATGGGGCAAAGTTCCGCTGTATGAAGGGCCGGGATGCATCGAGTGCGCGGGCACAGGATTTCGCGGCCGAACCGCGATCCATGAGTTGCTGGATTTGAGCGACCGCATCCGCGAGATGATTCTGGCGAAGAAGCCAACGTCGGAGATCCGGCGGGCGGCCCGTGAGGAAGGCATGCGCTTCCTGCGCGAATCGGCGCTGGATAAGGTGCGTTTGGGATTGACCACGCTGAAGGAGATCAATAAGGTCACGTTTATTGAGGCGATGAGGTAAAGCAGGTTTCAAAGATTCAGAGTTTCGAGTTTCAAAGTCTGGGCCGCTGTTTTTCCGACCCGTCTTTTTTCCCCATCCGAAATCTCGTGTTCGCGAACTTTGAAACATTGAAACCTTGAAACTCTGAAACCTTTTGATGTTCTGTTTCAGCTATTGCAATTCTGTACCAGACGGTTTCTGATTTAACAGGCAAAGGCTTACTGAAGAATGGGTTCAACTGCGAAAACAGCGAAGCCAAGGTTGGCATGCGAGATCTCGGCCGACAGGGTGCTGGCCGGGCGCGTCATCGATAATGGTGGCGGATTGGAAACGTGCGCGGCACGCGAACTTGCTCCCGGCAGCGTCGTACCCGATTTGGTCGAGAATAACCTGCGCCAGCGTGGCGCGGTCCGTGAAGGCATCGAAAGCGCTCTCGGCGGTGTGGCCGGTCGGTCGAAAGACGTCATCGCCATCGTTCCAGATGCGGCGGTGCGCGTCATGCTGGTGGAATTCGATACCCTGCCGTCCGATCAGGAAGAAGCGTTAGGCGTTGTGCGCTTCCGCTTGAAGAAGTCCCTTCCCTTTGACGTGGAGAAGGCCAAAGTCTCCTATCACGCGCAGAAGATTGGCGATGAGGTGAAGGTGGTCGCCGCGGTTGCGCTCGGCAGCGTAATTGAGGATTACGAGACAGCATTCCGCGAGGCGGGATTCGATCCCGGCGTGGTATTGCCCTCGACCTTGGCGGCTCTGGGCGCGGCGGACGCCAAGAGACCGACGATGGTCATCAAGGTCGACGCGCACACGACCAGCATTGCGATTCTGAACGAAGATCAGTTGCAGCTTTTCCGCACATTGGAAAATGCGAGGGGAGTAACGATCAACGGGGAGCAACTGGCCGAAGAAGTGTACCCGTCGATCGTGTTTTTCCAGGACACCTATCACCTGAACATCGAGCGCATTTACATGGCAGGGTTACCTGAGTCGGGGGGCGCAGCTGCGGCGTTGCGCACCCAGACCGGAGCCGATGTGCAGGAACTGGTGTCTTCGGCGCAACTGGGAACGAGTACCGGGGCTGCGGTGCCAAGGTGGAGAATGGCGGGAGTGGTGGGAGCGCTGATTTCCTGACCGCTGCTCGCTTGGCTTCGCGGGACAGCCGAGGCGGCGGTCACTGCGTAAGCTGATTCGATTTATGCATATTGATATCAATCTGGCGAGTCGGCCGTACGAA
>Ga0335070_10010148_pt1 | contig 11017 bp, 8 predicted proteins | sample Lox_Sample_13_FD_206722 | JGI IMG/M metagenome (GOLD analysis project Ga0335070, IMG submission 206722) | Soil microbial communities from Loxahatchee National Wildlife Refuge, Florida, United States - Lox_Sample_1.3 | ecosystem: Environmental > Terrestrial > Soil > Wetlands | place: USA: Florida... | reverse complement strand
TGAGACGCAAATCGACGTCTTCCTGGCCGTCCTGGCATCGTCGAAACCGGATGAACTGAAATCCTATGACTTGGTGTGGCTGCTGCATCTTGTCGGAGATATTCACCAGCCACTGCATGCGACGACGCGCATCACGCAGGCACATCCGAAGGGTGATGCAGGCGGCAACTTCGTGAAGTTGTTGGGAGATGCCACTTCCAATTTGCATTCCTATTGGGACGATTTGCCAGGAAGCGATTGCAAGTTTTGCAGCGACAAAGTGCAGTGCTCGAGTCGCGCCATGGTGTTGGGGAAGAGCCTGAGGCCGGCAGATGCCAAGGCTGCCCACATCAAAACAACTTCCGAGTGGGTGCACGAGAGTTTCACGGAAGCAAAAACCGATGTGTATCGCGTGCCAATCGGAAGCGCCGATCAGCCATATACGATTGTGCCAGGGTCTACCTATGAGGCGGAGGCGCAGCGTCTGGCACGGAAGCGTCTTGCACTAGCGGGTGAGCGTTTGGCTCTGGTGCTGAATGAACAACTCAAGTGAGCAAGTGAAGCAGGCTCAATAATTCGACGGGTTGCTGGAGGAATCCGGCTGCGGTTGCTGCATAACCTCCTTGATGATGCGGACTGCCGAACTGGTCCCGACCAAATCGGCGCCGGCCAGTAACAAATCGCGGACTTGCGCCGCCGTCTTTATCCCGCCGGAAGCTTTGATCCGCACGTTCGGTGGCGCTAGTCGCCGCAGGAAACGCATATCTTCCGGAGTGGCCGTGCCGACGGCCCCTCCACTCGCATTTTTCAGATAAGCCACTCCAGCTTCGATACTCAATGCGATTGCGCGTTCGCGTTGCGTAGGATTCAGCAGGGGAAGTTCCAGCATGATTTTGACAGGAACGTTCCCCGCCGCTACGACCACTCTGTGGATGTCATCGAAGTATTCTCTTTCCATTCCAGACAAAAGAAATCCGACGTTTGGCATGAGATCGATCTCTTGCGCGCCCGCTGCAACTAGTTGCTGCGCCTCGTGCGCCTTTACGCCACTCGTCATCGTTCCATATGGGAAGTCGATGAACGATGCCACGCGAATGCCGGTGTTTCGAAGAGCCTGTGCGGTGAGCGCTACCCACGCCGGAGGAACCATCGCCGCGTGGAACCGGTATTCCCGGCATTCGGCGATGTGGTCTTTCCACATCTCGCGCGTCAGAGCATTCGAAATGATGGTGTGCTGAATGCGTGCGGCGAGGCGGGCCGCTTCAGAATTCGGCGGATATTGTTGACCATTTTCGTCCATATGGAATTTCAATGTCGTTACCGCGTTTCTTCTGAAGGCTGCACCGCCAGCCACGACGGCGCTTTTCTATTGTGAAGTCGACAGAAATCGAGAACTTCCTCTCTTCGCGGAAGCGACGGGATCACGCCTTCCTTGGTAACAGCCATTCCTCCAACGATCACTGCGAACTGGATCGCATCCTCGATAGTCGTTTTGTGAGAGAGCGCGGTCGCTAGCGCTGCATTGAAGGCGTCGCCGGCACCGGTTGTGTCGACGGCTTTTACCTTCAGCGCTGGGAACTGCTTGCTCGATTGCGGCTCGACGAGCAGTGCCCCATTCTCGCCAAGCGTCATGACCACCTTCCTAACGCCAAAGCGAATCAGATCCTCCGCGATCAACTGCGGTGTGGTCGAGTCATCGGGCGAGCGGCCCGTAAGCACCTTCGCTTCCGTCTCATTGGGGGTGATGATGTCAATCAGCGCGAACATCGAAGGAGGAAGTGGACGGACCGGGGCGGGGTTAAGAATTGTGAGGGCGCCCGCTGACCTTCCCTCGGATAGCGCTTCTGTCGCGGCTTCCACCGGAATCTCCAACTGGGTGAGAACCACTGCGGCGTGCTGGAAGACGGAGGTGGCGCCAGATACGTCGGATGCGGACAGTAACTCATTTGCCCCAGGATCGAGAACGATGCTGTTTTGTCCGCTATTTTCCTCAACGACAATGAAGCCTACGCCTGTGGGCGCTTCCGACGTCTGCTTCACATGCGTAACGTCGATTCCTTCCTCACGATAAAGCTGGAGAGCCGTGGCGGCAAAATTATCCTGGCCAATTTTCGCAATGAAGTCGACGCAGGCACCGAGCCGGGCGCATCCGACGGCTTGATTGGAACCTTTCCCGCCAAAATCGACGCGGTATCCCGTGCCGATCAAGGTTTCTCCCGCGCAGGGAATGCGCGGAACTTTCATCGTCAATCCTGTGGCATAGCTGCCGACGACGGCGATGCGAGATCGACTCAAGCGGAATCCTCAGGACGGGTTTGCGAATCGCCGTTAGCCTAACATAAGCCTATCGTCATAGGTGGTCGCCTTGACCCCCGCGAAATGCGGGTGTTAGCTTCACTTTTCACTGTGAATCCAAGAGGAACATCGCTCTGAGCCGCATGCCGCATCCCGCCGTCGATTCGTCGCGGCGCGAATTTCTGATTCGCTTCTGTCAGGGAGCTGGCGCGGTTCTGATTCCGAACACGCTCTTCGGATTATCCTTCCACGATTTCTTGCCCGCTGAGAAAACGGCGTCCCGCGATTCGGGAGTGATTTATTTCCAACCGCGTTATCGATCTCCTCGTCCCCTCGATACCACTGTAGCCAAAGTGCAACCCGGTCTTGACGAATTCATCAACGAAAAATATGCGGACGAGATTTCCACGATTTTCGATGGATGGCGCAGGAGTTTGCTTCGTTCGCCCGCGGATGTGGGGGGGATCGGCGGATCGCTGGCGAGCGATTTTCAAGGAGCGTCGTTCAAACCGTTGGACTCGAAGCAACTGCGGGCAGGTTCCCCCGTCGAAGTATGGCGCAACCGATTCGCCAGCGATAATACGCTGGAGGCGGCTGGTTTTCTGCGAGACTGGCAATTGTCCCTAAACCGGTTCACAAAGATCATCACAGCCGAATTCCAGATCACGCGTATCGATTCGGAGGAAAAAGATGGGCAGTTAGATTCGGTACGAACCCGTGTTCGGTATGAATTGGTTGGCGAGGGGAAGGGCTTCCATCGAGAGCAGCGGGTAGGCGAGTGGGAAATGATATGGAGCAGCGCTGCCTCGGGATTTGTCTTGCGATCCTGGAGTGCGGTGGAAGAGGTGCAGGCCAGATCCCTAGCGCCCGTCTATGTGGAGATCACCTCGTCGGCGCTAGCGGGGAATGCGTCGTACGCCACACAGCTTCTGCACGGCAGTGATTATTGGCGAACAGTCCTCGATGCCGCGAGTGGCATCGACATCTACGGACACAACGGAGTTTCGGTAGCGGATATCGACAATGACGGATTCGACGATCTTTACATTTGCCAGCCAGCGGGGTTGCCCAATCGGCTCTACCGCAACCGGGGCGACGGTACTTTCGAGGATGTGACTGAGAAATCCGGCCTTGGCATTCTCGAAAACACAGTGTGCGCCCTCTTCGCCGATTTCAACAATGACGGGCATCAAGATGTGGTCGTAGTGCGCGCCAGTGGCCCGCTTCTTTACCTGAATGATGGAAGTGGGAAGTTTCATGCCAAGGCGGATGGCTTCCAATTCGCTAATCCTCCAAAGGGGACATTCACCGGAGCTGCCGCTGCTGACTACGACCGCGATGGCTGGCTCGACATCTATTTCTGCCTCTACGCCTACTATCAGGGCACTGGGCAATATCGATATCCCATTCCCTATCACGACGCGGAGAATGGACCGCCGAATTTTTTACTGCGCAACAATCGGGACGGTACCTTTCGCGACGTGACTGAACAAACTGGACTAAACAAGAGCAACACGCGTTACAGCTTTTGCTGCGGTTGGAGCGACTTTAATCGCGACGGATGGCCCGACCTGTATGTGGTGAACGACTTTGGACGAAAGAATCTTTATCGCAACAACGGAAACGGAACATTCACCGACGTAGCACCGCAAAGTGGTGTAGAAGATGTCGGTGCCGGTATGAGTGTTTGCTGGTTCGACTACGATCGCGACGGCGCCCAGGACCTTTACGTCGCCAACATGTGGACCGCAGCGGGTGTTCGCGTTTCGATGCAGCCGAATTTCAAGCCGGGCTTTCCAGAAGACACCCGGGCCTTGTATCAGAAGCACGCGATGGGGAATTCGCTTTACCGCAACGCGTCACAGAACTTTGAAGACAAAACCGCCGGCTCGGGAGCGGGCAATGGCCGCTGGTCGTGGTCGAGCGAAGCGCTCGACTTCGACCATGATGGCCTGCCCGATCTATACATCGCCAATGGAATGGTGTCGGGCGCCTCGCGCCGCGACCTTAACAGCTTTTTCTGGCGGCAGGTGGTGTCGCGTTCTCCCGACGACAAGCGCGCCACGCAACAGTATGAAGAAGGATGGAGCGCGATCAACGAGCTGATCCGTTCGGACGAAACCTGGAGCGGATACGAGCGCAATATTTTCTACGCCAACAATGGCGACGGTACTTTCTCGGATGTTTCGGCGGTTGTGGGGCTCGATTTCATCGAAGATGGCAGATCGTTCGCGATGGCGGATTTCGATCACGACGGGCGGCAGGAGATATTCCTCAAGAATCGCAACGCACCTCAACTCCGAGTCCTCAAGAATACGATTGAAGATTTGCCTCCCGCTATTTCATTTCGCCTGCGCGGAACGAAGAGCAATCGCGATGCGATCGGAGCAGCCATCACGGTCGATACAGGATCGATGCGGCAAACACGCATGCTGCAGGCGGGCTCGGCGTTCTTATCCCAACATAGCAAGGACCTGTTCTTCGGGCTTGGCGCAGCGAAGGAGACGGTGAGCGCATCCATTCGTTGGCCCAGCGGTTTGGTTCAGGAACTTCGCGACCTTCCCGTCAATCACAGAGTCTCAGTGGAAGAGGGAAGTGCGCCATGGCGTGTTGAGCCCTTTCGGCCGCGGTCACGCAGGATTGACAGTGTTGCTCCTCAGTCGTCATCTGAGATCTTGCCCGACAAAGTCGAAACTTGGCTACTGGCACCGGTTGCCGCGCCGCAGTTTGCGCTCCCCGATCTCTTGGGTCAAAAGCGAACGCTTATCAGCTTGCGAGGGAAGCCGGTTCTGCTGCATTTCTGGACGACCCATTCCCAGGACGCTGGGGACGGGCTCACTTCGCTCCAAAAAGGGCATACGAACTGGGCGACTAGGGGATTACAGATCGTTTCTCTCAACGTGGATACCCCTGAGTCCCTTGATCGGGTGCGGGCGCTGGCCCACTCGCGCCAGGTTTCCTTCCCGGTCGCGCACGCCTCCGACGAGGTTAGCGCTGTCTACAACATTCTGTTCCGCCAATTGTTCGATCGCCACCGCGATCTACCGCTACCGACTTCGTTCCTGCTCAATTCGAATGGAGAGATCGTCAAGATCTACCAGGGACGGATCGATCCTGACCATGTGGGTCACGATTCTCAAGACATCCCGCGAACCGACGAGGAGCGGCTGGCCCGCGCATTGCCGTTTCCTAGCGTCAATGGATCTCTGGAATTTGGTCGCAACAATTTGTCGTTCGGTGCGTTGTTTTTTCAGCGCGGCTACCTGGAGCAGGCGGAGCAGTTTTTCCAGCAGGCTTACCGGGAAGACCCAACCAGCGCGGAATCGCTCTATGGCATCGGCAGCGTGTATCTGAATCAAAACAGGCATGCCGACGCTCGCGATGTATTCGAGCGGACCGTGAAGGCGCAAGCCAGCTATCCGGATACGTTGCCCGATGCGTGGAATAATCTCGGTGTGATTGCGACGCGGGAAGGGCGCATTGCAGAATCGATCGCCTATTTCCAGAAGGCGCTTGAATTAAGCCCTCATCATCTGGTTTCTCTGGACAATCTCGGCAACGCCTATCGTTCTCTAAAGCGCTGGGACGATGCGCGCGGAGTGTTCGAAAGCGCGCTCGCGATTTCGCCGGACGATCCTGAAGCAAACTACGGTTTGGGAATGGTGTACGCGCAGAACGACGATTCGGAGAAGGCTTACGAATATTTGCAACGCGCTCTTAAGGCACGACCGAATTATCCCGAGGCGCTCAATAATCTTGGAGTGCTCTATCTGGTGACGCGGAGGCGCGATCAGGCGGTGCAGAGTTTTGAGCAATGCATCCGCGTGGCCCCATCATTCGACCAGGCATATTTAAATCTCGCCCGGGTGTATGCGCTCGAAGGCGCGCGGGACAAGGCTCGAGACCTGCTGAACGAATTGCTCAAACAGCATCCGGATCACGCACAGGCAAAACAGATGCTGCAACAACTGCAGCAATAGCTAGGGCTTTGGCGTCGGCGCGGTCAGCAAGTCCACGAACATTTTGTAGAACCGATTGACGTCGAGATCAACTTGCACCTCAACCGGTGGTCCAACGTGCGCGGGCTTGTCCGGCCCGGTCCAACTCAGCGTGTCGCCGTATCCTGCGCCGCGGTTCAGATCGATGTCCATATATCGCGTATCTTTTGCGGTGATGATCGTGGGATCGATCCATGCCGCGGCCGCGAGTTCATCCCAAAGATAGTTGTATTTTCCAAACAGACGGCCGTAGGTGCCGATGTACTTAGCGGCCGGGGTGCTTCCCGTCTTCACGCGGTCGATCAGATCCTGCGTCAGCCGCGTCTTCACCGAGATATCGACGGTGGTGCAGACAATCTTCTTCCACGGCGCGCGCAGCGTAATGTGCGCGGCTTCCGGATCAAACCAGAGATTGAATTCGTGGCGTGGCGTGTTCGCGAACTCGGGGTCGTCGGTTACTGGATTCAGACTTCCGCCCATGAAGATTAATTCTTTCGCCAGGCTTGCGAATTCCGGATCGATGGAGATCGCCAGCGCAAGGTTCGTCATCGGCCCGCCGGCGTAGATCGTAACTTCGTGCGGATACTTGCGCACCATACGGACGAGAAAGTGGGCGGCATCCTCGTCCAGCGGCGCAGTCTTGGGCAAGCCCTCCGGCATTTTGGCAAGCTGGTCCGGAGGATGGTAAAGACGCGGCGTCCACGCTCCGACCCAGGGCACGGAACCGAACTCTTGCTCCCAGAGTTCGGTGCCTTCTTTGGTTCGCACCAGCGGATACTCCGCGCCCGCTGCGACCGGAATGTCGGTCCGCCCAACCAACTCCAACATACGAAGTGTGTGAGCGACTTCGTCTTTGAGCCATGCGTCGCCGGTAACGACGGTGATGCCAAGAACCTGCGTTTGCGGAGACTGGATCAGCATGAGCATCGACTGCTGATCAGTTCCGGCCGGTCCGGCGGCATCCTGATCAATGATGATTTTTCGTTTCGCAGCCTGCTGCCCGAACAGAAGACAACTCCAACCCATCAGCAAGAGGATGGGCCACAGTTTTTTCATGAGAGGTCCCGCCCTGACTCGAATTTTATGTAGCGGGAAGATTCTATGCGCTCGCCTCGCGCTCCGCAAAGAACGCTGGAACTGTATACCAAGCCGTTCATTGCGACCGCAGTCTCCACAAAGATAGAATGCCCGAAAGGATTGCGAGAACTCATCTCATTGCGAGTTGATCACCATTTTGCGTCCGTTCGAAGTTTTCTGCGGCTCTGCGTCGGTGTTTTGTTTGTCTCTTTGCCGGTGTCTCTCGTTGGCCAGGGCGGTCCTCTCGCCTCTTCGTCTCTTCGCGGAATCGTTCGAGATGCACAGGGCCAACCGGTGCCGTTCGCAACGGTACGCCTCGGCGGCGTGGTCAGATTGGTTGTTTCCGCGGATCCCACCGGCCACTACAGCTTTGCGATTCTCGGGGCCGGAAGTTACCAGGTAACTGCGGAAAGCCCCACGACTCATGCCAAAAGGGAATTTTCAGTCACCATCGCCCGCGATGAGGCAAAGACACTGGATCTCACTCTCGGATCTCCCAGCGATACCTCCACTCCCGTGAGCGATTCACCTTCGTTTTATGACGAACCGAAATTCACAGTCTCTGGCGTGACCGACACCACGAATCTCGGAGGGCACGGTTCCGACACCATCGTGCACGCTCGCGATTCGTTGGCGAAGCAGGCCGTCTCTCTTAGAAAAGACGGTAATAACGAGCCGCAAGTGCCGACCCAGGCTGCGGAAAACGAACTACGAGCGAGACTAGAGAAGGAGACGGCGAACGCCGACCTGCATCACCAACTTGCAGATCTTGAGGAACGTCTCGGTCAATCCCTTGATGCGGTTCGCGAATATCAGCGTGCGGCCGAACTGAATCCGACGGAATCGTACTTTTTCGACTGGGGATCGGAGTTGCTGCTGCATCATGCCCCGGAGCCCGCGGCACAGGTATTCGGCAAGGGCGACCGACTTTTTCCCAAGTCGGAGCGCATGCTGATCGGATGGGGCGCGGCTTTGTTCGCACGTGGGTCCGATGAGGAAGCAGTGCAGAAGTTTTGTGCCGCGTCGGACCTGAACCCGTCCGAATCAATGCCTTATGTGTTTCTCGGTAGATTGCTCAGCAGTCTGATAATCCTGCCCGATGAACTGGTTGAGCACTTGCATCGTTTCTACAATCTTCATCCTGACAACGCGTATGCGAACTACTATTACGCCGTTGGCCTGTGGAGACAACCTACGATGTGGGGGAGGGACATCGGGGAGATCGAAGCTTTGCTGGAAAAGGCAGTCCGACTGGATCCGCAGTTTGCCGCCGCTTATCTGGAATTGGGCATCGTGCAGTTTGCCACTGAATATGGAAGCCTCCCTGATTACCGAGAGGCAATCTCGGATTATCAGAAGGCGATCGAAGCCGACCCGAAAATGGCGGAGGCACACTACCGATTAGCGCAGATCTACCGTGTGCTCGGACAGAAAGCAGAGGCGAAGGCGGAAATCGACATTTACCAACGGCTGGCCACGCAATCGGCTCTGGAAACTCACACAGAACGCCACCAAATTCAACAATTCGTCTACACGCTGCGCGACCAAAACCCGCCAGCCAAGCCGTGAGGCAGCGAATGCCACTTGCCTGTCGGATTTCTCCGTGTATAATCCGCCCCGTGGATCTGTGGGATGGCTCATCCCGAAAACTAAACCCTGCGAGGAACCATGTCTGAAACGCAACAAGATCATTCCGCGAGTCGTACGGCCACGTTCTTTGTCTTTGTTTTTCTGGCTGCGGCGATCGTCGAAATTCTGATCGCCAACTTCGCCAAATAAGCTCTGCCCAACCCGGTTTGAGCAGCCCTTTCCATCCGGCCTTCCGAAATCGGTTCGGAGCCTTGGCCCGTCCCGTGCCCGGCTCCGTTCCCGTTTCCGCTGTGTTACACTTCTTGATTCATACTTGATCCCAGCAGCAGGCAGGATTGCCGATCCGCACATGCTTTTTTCCAAAGAATATGTGGGCTACCTCGCCCGCGAAGTCACTAAGAAACTGATCGCAGGCAAGTTCATCGAGGCGTCGGGAGTTCCCGCCGTGACCGAGCGTGTGAACGCCGCACTGGTCGACGAACTCACCCTGGAAGACCGTATCAACGACGAAGTCCGCGTCATCCTCGAAGCCTACTCCGAAGAAATGCGCAAAACCGGCGCCAACTACCAGGAGATGTTCCGCAAGGTAAAGAGCGAACTGGTGCGCAAATACAAGGCGGTGCTGTGAGACTGAGCCGCGACAAAGTCAACGTGCTGGCCCGCGCGGTCGCCGATGCGCTCAAGCAGATCGATGACGTCGAATTCATCGAAGATCCCAACACGATCCGCCAGGAAACGCGCAAGATCCTCGAAGATCTATTGAACCAGGAAGAGAGGATCGACGCCGCTGCCAAGCAGAAAATCGAGAGCCAGAAACGCACCATCCTCGAAGGCTCGCAGGAGTGGGACATCCTCTACCGCAAGTACTACAACGAGGAAGTAAAGAAGCTCGGAGTCTAGAACGGCGAGATTCTCTGGGAGGCGGCCAACGAGCCGCCATTTCTTTTTGGCTTCACTGTCCGGGGGCGGCGCTAAATCGATTAAGGTCAGATTGCGCACCCATCTCGCCCGGCGTTTGTCTTCACTCACCACCAGTTTGACAGGGCCGCCACGCTCATCGAGCGGTTAATGTCTGGGCTGATGCTCCGCCCAGAATCACGAGCACAGACGCGCAAACCACAAATGCTCTCGATGCTTTCATGGCCAAAAGCATAGCGCCGCCAACTCTCCGTGTCAGTATCATTATCGTTGGACGGGAATGTGCAGATCAGCGAGATCAAACGCACGGTGAAAGAGTCGGCAGCGAAAGCCGGCTTCGACCTCGTGGGCATTGCGCCCGCGGCCGACTCGCAAGAACTGCAGCATTTCCCCGAATGGATTGCGGCAGGGCGTGCGGGCGAAATGAAGTATATGGAGTCGCGCGACGAGAACGGCGACCTGAAGCGCGGGTCGCTGGCACGGGTCGCTCCTTGGGCGCGCAGTGTGATCGTTTGCGCCATCAACTACAACACCTCCTATCCGTACTCGACCCAGGTCAGGGACTCCAGCCGCGGGTGGATTTCCCGCTACGCCTGGAGCCGCGAAGACTACCACGACGTCGTGTTGCGACGTCTGAAACAAGTAGAGCAGGCGTTGTGGGGAGGCAATACCTGTCCTCCCACTTTGACGACCAGAAGCTATGTGGACACCGGTCCGATCGTTGAGCGAGTCTTCGCGAAATATGCAGGCGTGGGATGGATTGGAAAGAACACCTGCATCATCAACCAGCAAAAAGGCTCGTGGCTGTTTCTCGGTGTCATTCTTACATCTCTCGACTTGGAGCCTGATTTCCCGGCCCCCGACCGCTGCGGTACCTGCAGGCGATGCATCGACGCCTGCCCCACCGATGCGATCCTGGCTCCGTACCAACTCGATTCCAACAGGTGCATCTCGTACCTGACCATCGAAAAACGCGGGTCGATCCCAGAGGGTTTGCGGGAAGGGATGGGCCAGCACGTCTTTGGCTGTGACATTTGCCAGGATGTTTGCCCCTGGAATCGCAAAGCTCCTGCATCGCTCGAGAAGGAATTTCAAGCTCGCCAAGGATTGTTCAACCCCGCGCTTGCATGGCTTGCGGAAATGTCCGTCGAGGAATTCAG
>Ga0335070_10010147_pt1 | contig 11018 bp, 10 predicted proteins | sample Lox_Sample_13_FD_206722 | JGI IMG/M metagenome (GOLD analysis project Ga0335070, IMG submission 206722) | Soil microbial communities from Loxahatchee National Wildlife Refuge, Florida, United States - Lox_Sample_1.3 | ecosystem: Environmental > Terrestrial > Soil > Wetlands | place: USA... | reverse complement strand
TCGAGCGCGCGCCCCGGCGCCGCAACGCCGGCGAAGTCCGCGAAGAGCGGCCCGAGCGGCTGGGAGAACCGCCCCATGAACCGGTCGTAGGCGCTCGTCGACGTGAAGAAGCCGCTCACGCGTCAGTCGGCGTGGGCCGCCGCCGGAGGGGCCTTCGCCGTGCGGCGCTGCAGCAGCCCCGCGAGCAGCAGCACGACGATGCCGATCCCGAGGCCGAGGAAGGTGAAGAGCACGCGGCGGCCCTCTGTCGCGAGGTTCGACGGATGGGGAATGTCCTCCGCGATCAGGACCACCGTCGCCACCGCCGCGCAATAGAGCGCGTAGTTGGCGGCCCGGAAGGATGCCGCGAAGGCGGCAGCGACGACGATGACGAGCTCCAACGCGTGGCGGCCGTCCACGGTCAGGAGGAACGCAGTCGCCACGAGTGCTCCGATCAGCGCACCGGCGAGGCGCTGCTCGGACGCGAGCGCGGCCTGTCCGAGGGTGGTCTTCATCGCGACGAGCGTCGCGATCGGCATCCAGTCGGCGTTCGGCAGATGGAGCCCGAATGCGATCGCCACCGCGATTGCGATCGCGACTGCCCTGATCAGGCTGAACAGGATCACGGGCCGGGTCAGCGCGCGTTCGCCCTCGTCGGCCGGAATCTCCGGGAAGTTCGACGCCTGCGCCTTGCGCCCGCGCAGGAGCCAGGCGATCGCGGTGATTGCGATCCACCCGGCGGCGCCGACGAGCCAAGCGAGCGCCTGTTGCCACCAGCCCGAATGGGCCGGGCTGAGGTGCTCGCCCGCCGGCACCGAGATCGCAACGAGGAACCACGAGAGCAGCATCAGCGCCGCTGTATAGGTGTGCGCGCCGAACTTGATCGCGAGGCCGCTGAGAAACGTGAGCGAGAACGCGATCACGAGGAGGATCGGCCAGGGGCCGCCGCCGATCCCGAACCCGAGCGCAGTCAGGAGCCCCCCGATCAGCCCGACCGCCGCCATCGTCCTGAAGCGCACGCGGTACGAGCCGCCGGGATCGCTCAGCCCGACGAACAACGCCCCGAACGACACGCTCAGCCAGTACTTCTCGCTGCCCCACACCGCGAGCGCGAGGAACGGAACCAGCAGCACCGCGGTCGCGACCAGACCACGCCGCAGGTTGATGCCCTTCCGGTCGATCACGAACAGCTTCGCCACCCGGCTCATCGCCCCGGCAGGCTACTTCGCCATCGGGGGGCCTGTGCGGGACACGACCCCGGGTCTGACCCTGGGACGTGTCCCCGAGCGCTCACGCGCTCCGCCGCCGCGACCGACATGCGCGGGCGCGGCCCGACCACGCTCGCCGCGAGACCAGAAGAAGGGGGCCAACGGGGGAAACATGGTTTCCCCCGTTAAGCGAGCGAGCCGGCACAGCCGGCTCGCAATGCGAGTGGAGGCGGCGGGAATCGAACCCGCGTCCGCAGCCGCACCGGCTGAGCGTCTACAAGCGTAGGCCGTACTTGGACTTCGCCCGCCGGCCGGAGTACGGCCGCCCTACCGACGGGCTAGCCATCCTTTGGTGTCGCGCTCCGGGCGAATGGCTCTCCCTCGGCGCCGAGCCCGTTCGTTAGCGCCGCCTCCGGGCCACGGGCCCGACCCGGAAGGGCGTCGCTACCTAATCGGAATTAGGCAGCGAGTGCGAGCTGCTTGTCGTTCGCACTTGCGTTGTGCCGGTGGATTTACGAGGCCAACCGGCGACCTCGGCTTGCGACTCAACCGGATGTATCGACCACGTCGAAACCAGGTCGCCCCCGTATGTGTAGTGCTCGAATTCTAGCTGCGGAGCGATTTCAGCTCGCGGTCGATCTGGCGGCGGGCGTCGCGCTCGGCGATGTCGCGGCGCTTGTCGCGGAGCTCCTTGCCCTTCGCGAGCGCGAGCTCGACCTTCACGCGGCCGTCCTTGAAGTAGAGCTTCGTCGGGACGAGCGTCACGCCCTTCTCCCGCACCTGGCCGTAGAGCCTGTCGATCTCGCGGCGGTGGAGGAGCAACTTCCGGGAGCGGTCCGGCTCGTGGTTCGAGCGGTTGCCCTGGCCGTACTCGGGCACGTGGAGTCCGAGGAGCCACGCCTCGCCGTCGCGCACCTCGGCGAACGCCTGCTGCAGCGTCGCCTTGCCCTCGCGCAGCGACTTGACCTCCGTCCCGGTCAGGACGAGGCCCGCTTCGACGCGATCGAGGAGGTGGTAGTCGTGCCGAGCGCGGCGGTTGTCCGCGATCAGCTTCTCGCCTTTTGCCCGAGCCATGCGGCCAAGTGTAGGGCCGGGTCCTTCGCGTCCTCGCGGGCGAACGCGGCGACGACGTCCTCGACCGCCTGGCGTGCTCCGGCCGGAAGCTCCGGGAGGCGGGCGGCGATCCGCCGTAGCTCGTCGCGCCAGTCGAGGCTCGGGTCGCGTCGGTCGGGCATGCGCTCACGGTGCGCCGCGCGTTTCCGGCTGGCAACACCCTGTCGGGGGATAGGACCGATCAGCGGCGGCCGGAGCGGTAGCCCCGGGCCATGAAGCAGCGGTCGCAGAGCGAGGCCCACGGCGCGGTGCGGGACCCGCAGACGCGGCAGCGGCCGATCGACGGGTCGTCGATCTCGGCGCGGAGCTCGCGGACGACCCGCGCGGCGGCCGCCTCCTCGAGCGCGGCGGCCTTCTCGATCGTGACGCCGGCGACGCCGGGGTACTGGAGCGCGAACCAGCGGAGGATCGACGCCTCGCGCGCCGCCTGCTCCGCCTCCTCGAGCGACGCTGCGGCGAGACGGCTCGGATCGAGGATCCACTGGATCACCGTGCGTTGCGGCCGGTCGCCGGCGACCGCGCACGCGAGCGCGCCGAGGAGCGGGAGGCCGTCCTCGTCGATCGGCGCCTGCACGAGCTTCCAGACGTCGGCGAGCTCGAGGCGGCGCCGGCTGTGGTGGAGCGCGTCGCGGACGGCGTCGAGGCGCGCGAGCAGCGGCTGGATCGACTCGACCTGGAGCCAGCCGTCGACGCTCCAGTACGAGAGCGCGGCCTGGCGCCACGCGTGGAGCGCGGGCTCGAGCTCGTCCACCGTTGCGACGTTCAGGTCGGAGAGCTGCGGGCGGAGGCGGCCGCTGTCGACGACGCGGTAGCCGTGGTGGCCGCCGGGCAGCTCGACGTGCGGCGTGAGCGCGTCGCGGACGAGCTCCGGGTCGGGGTCCGACCACGGGACGCCGGTGAGGACGCCGACGTGGCCGCGCTCGTGAAAGCCGAAGCGTCCGGCGCGGCCGGCGATCTGCGCGATCTCCCACGGCTCGAGGTCGCGGCGCTCCTTCCCGTCGAACTTCGTCGTCTCGGCGAAGAGCAGCGTCTCGCACGGGAGGTTCACGCCGTGGCCGAGCACGTCGGTCGCGGTGCAGACGTCGGCGCGGCCGTCGATGAAGCGGTCGATCTCGACGCGGCGTGACGCGAGCGGCATCGCGCCGTAGAGGCACGCGACGCGGCCCGGGTGGAGCTGGTTCAGCTCGCCGGCGAGGCCGATCACGGCGCGGCGCGAGAACGCGACGACGACGGTTCCGGCGTGGAGGCCGGTGATCGCGCGCTTGCCGAGCCAGTCGAGCGGCGCCTTGCGCTCGAAGAAGCGGATCTCCGCGTCGGGGAACGCGTGCTGCACGAGCGGCAGCGCCTCGACGGCGCCGAGGAGGAGGATGTGGCGGTACTCGCCGCCGAGCATGAGGCGCGTCCACGCGGAGCCGCGCTCTTCGTCCTCGGCCCACTGCACCTCGTCGAGGACGAGCGTCTCGCCGCGGAGCGGCGCCATCTCGGCGGTGCAGCAGATGATCGGCGCGTCGGCGTTGACGCGCTCCTCGCCCGTGACGAGGCCGACGCGGTCGTCGCCGAGCTCGGCCGCGAGGCGGCGGTGCGCCTCCTGCGCGAGCATGCGGAGCGGCGCCGCGTAGACACCGTTGCCGGTCTCGACGAGGAAGCGGAGCGCGTCGTGCGTCTTGCCGGAGTTCGTCGGGCCGAGGTGCGCGATGACGGTCTCGGGCTCGGTGCGGCGCTCGGGCAGACGGACCGTCAGCTCGGAGACCGGCTTCCGGCGCGGGCTGTGCCGCGCGCGGTGCCGGTCGCTCCGGCTGGGGCGCTTCTGGCGCTGGTTGCGTCCGTGGGCCACGGCGCCACGGTAGCGGCGCGACCCGCTGCCGCCCGGGATCGGCTCGCGGCGTCGCAGATCCGAGACGGAGCCGAGACGACGCCGAGACGGAGTTGCGGCAGATCCGTCACCGGTTCGCCGGTAGCGTGGATCGCGAGGGCGGAGGGAACGCGGACCCCACCCATGGGTGGGGGTGGCGCGGAGAGCCGCGGCCCAGGCGCGGACCCGGAGCCGCTAGACCTGGAGGAAGCGGCGGAGCGTGATGCCCGAGCCGGCGGCGCCGAGCAGCAGGCCGGTGCCGATCAGCGCCAGCGCGTTCAGCGCGAACGGGAGCGCGTGGACGTCCGAGCCGCCGCCGATGTGCGGGAGGATCGACGGGAGCGCGATCTCCTTGCCGAGCATCAGCAGCACGACGGCGAGCACGGACCCGGCAAGCCCGCACAGGAGCCCCTCGAGCATGAACGGGCCGCGGACGAACCAGTTCGTCGCGCCGACGAGCTTCATCACCTCGATCTCACGCCGCCGCGCGAAGATCGATAACCGGATCGTGTTGGCGATGAGCAGCGTCGACGCGGTGACGAGCAGCACGACGGCGATCAGGAACACGATCCAGATCACCTCCGCGATCGTCAGCACGCGGTGCGCGGTCTTGCTGCCCCACCGCACCTCGTCGACCCCGGCCCAGTTCGCCTTCTGCACCGCCGTCCCGATGTCCGGCGTGTACTCCGCCTTCGTCGGGGTAACGACCCACGCGTCCGGAAGCGGGTTCGACGGCAGCGGCGTCTTGAAGAGCGCCGGGTACTTCTGTTCCATCGTCTTCTGCGCCTGCTCCTTCGACACGAACACGACCTTCTTCACGCGCGGATCGGAGCGCAGCTTCTGGCCGACCGCGTACTCCTGCTTCTGCGTCGCCGTCGACGCGAAGAACACCTTCACCTGGAGCTCGCTCTTCACGTGGTTCGACCACGAAAGCACCCAGGTGCCGAGCGCGATGAACAGGCCGAGCAGGAACATCCCGATCAGCACCGTCATCGTCGCCGCGACGGTCGTCGAGATGTTCGCGCTGATCGAGGACCACGCCTCGGAGAACAACAGCCTTACGCGACTCATTCGGACGTGTACCCCCCGCGCCGCTCGTCGCGTGCGAGCCGGCCGTCCTCGAGGGCGATCACGCGCTTGCGCATCTTGTCGACCATCTCGCGGTCGTGCGTCACCATCAGGATCGTCGTGCCGGCGCGGTTGATGCGGTAGAGCAGCTGCATGATCCCGACCGACGTGTCCGGGTCGAGGTTCCCCGTCGGCTCGTCGCAGACGAGGAGCGGCGGATGGTTCACGACGGCGCGCGCGATCGAGACGCGCTGCTGCTCGCCGCCCGAGAGCTCGTCGGGGAACGAGCTCATCTTGTGCGCGAGGCCGACCATGTTCATCACCTCGGGAACCTTGCGCCGGATCGACGTGCGGCTCTCGCCCTGCACCTTCAACGCGTACGCGACGTTGTCCGCCGCGGTGCGGCTCGGCAGGAGCTTGAAGTCCTGGAACACGCAGCCGACGTTGCGGCGCAGCAGCGGCACCTTGCTGTGCTTCAGCCGCGTCAGGTCGCGGCCGCCGACGAGGATCTTGCCCTCGGTCGGCTCGACCTCCTTCAGCAGGAGCTTGATCAGCGTCGACTTGCCCGAGCCCGACGCGCCGACGATGAAGACGAACTCGCCCTTCTCGATCACGAACGTCACGTCGCTCAGCGCGGTGACGTCGGGCTCGTAGACCTTCGTCACGCCCTCGAAGACGATCATCGCGCCGGGGCCGAGCACCGGCTGCGGGGACAGCTCCTCCTCCGGCTCGGGCTGCGGCTCGGGAAGCACCGGGGCGAGGTCTGTCTGCAGGTCTGTCACGTCGTCCTGTACCGGTCGTGCGGGTAGGCGAGCGGGCCGTCGTCCGGGCCCGCGCCGGTCAGATGGCGGAGGGGCCAGTCTACCGGACGGTTCGGCGCGCTAATCCCCGTTTCCTGCGGCCTTGAGCAGATAGGCACGAATGAAGCCGTCGAGCTCGCCGTCGAGCACGGCCTGCGTGTTCCCCATCTCGAAGTCGGTCCGGTGGTCCTTCACGAGCTGGTACGGGTGGAGGACGTAGCTCCGGACGGCGTTGCCGCCGAAGCCCATGTTGACGCCGCCGCGCTCCCGCGCGAGCTCGGCCTCGCGCTCCTCCTCGGCGCGCTCCGCGAGCCGCGAGCGGAGGATCTTCATCGCCGTCTCCTTGTTCGACGACTGGCTCCGCTCGTTCTGCACGGACACGACGATCCCGCTCGGCATGTGCGTGATGCGCACGGCGGAGTCGGTCTTGTTCACGTGCTGGCCGCCGGCGCCGGACGAGCGGTACGTGTCGATGCGGATGTCGTCGTCGTCGATCTCGACCGGCGCGTCGTCCGCGAGCAGCGGCGCGACGATCACCTGCGCGAAGCTCGTGTGCCGACGGTGTGCGGAGTCGAACGGGCTCAAGCGGACGAGCCGGTGCTTGCCGCGCTCCGCCTTCAGGATCCCGTACGCGTTCTCGCCCTTCACCGTGAACGTCGCGGACTTGATGCCGTACTCCTCGCCCGGGCTCGACTCGAGCACCTCCGTCGCGAAGCCGCGCGTCTCGGCCCAGCGGAGATACATCCGCAGCAGGATCTCCGCCCAGTCCTGCGCGTCGGTGCCGCCGGCGTCGGACTGGATCGTGACCACCGCGTCGCCGGCGTCGTACTCGCCGGAGAAGAGCGCCTCCTCCTGCAGCCGCGCGAGCTCGTCCTGCACCTCACGCAGCACCGGCATGAGCTCCTCGTCGGGAAAGACGCCGACGCCTTCCTGGAGGAATCGCACGTTCGACTGCAGCGTGTCGTAGCGCTGCAGCTTCCGCGAGACGCGCGTGTGCTCTGCGGAGCGCTTCGCGGCGTTCTCCTGGTCGTCCCAGAAACCGGGGCGGGCGAGCTCCTCCTCGAGCTCGGCGAGCCGCGCCGTCAGCGAATCCGGGTCAAAGGTAACCACGGACCCAGTCCAGCTGGGCCCCGATCTCCTCTAACTGCTCCTCGAGTGGGCGCTCGTCGCGCTCGTCCGTCATTGCCGCCCCATCGTATCGGGACTAGCTCACGACGCGGGACGCGACGACGAGGGCGACGAGTCCGAGCGCAAGGAGCGCCTGCGCACCGATGACGAGGACCGCAGTGGCGCGGATCGGCCAGCGGCCGCGCCGAAAGAGCGCGAGCAGGAGGATGCCGCTCGCGTAGATCAGCGCGAGCGTGACGCGGGGGCCCGTGAGCGGCCCCATGTCACCATTGGTCGACGGCACGATCAGCCAGACGACGACCAGGCCCCACAGCGCGTAGAGGGCGACGACGACCTTCACGGCGGCACTATCGGCCGCGGACGCGACGCGGATTAGGTGCGCTTCGTGTCGCGCTCGTAGGCGCGGCGCGCGAAGTACGCGGCGGCGAGCGTCCAGACGACCCACACGACCCAGCCGGTGCGGTCCCAGCCGTGGCCGCCGACGCCGATGTGCGCGGCCTGCACGAGCCAGTACGACGGCAGCCCGAGCGCGATGTCGTGGAGGATCCCGTGGCCGGTGACCGGGAACCAGACGCCGCCGAGGATCGAGAGCGCGGCGGTGAGGCCGCCGATCGCGGGGCCGATCGAGTCCGGCGTCAGCAGGTGCCCGAAGAGGATCCCGAGCGCGGCGAACGGGATCAGCCCGACGAGGAGCAGCGCCGTCATCTTGACCCACTCGTTCGCCGTGAGGCGCACGCCGAGCACCGATCCCGCGGTGTAGAGCAGCACCATCGTCATCGCCGCGAGCATGTAGCCGGTCAGCACCTTCGTGCGGAAGTACGTCCGCGCCGAGAGCGGCGTGATGCGCAGCTGGCGGTTCCAGCCGGCGGAGCGCTCGGCCGCGATGCGCGCGCCGGAGCCGAGCATCGCGTTCATCGTCCCGAACGCGACGAGGCCGACCATGAGGTACAGCGGCGCGGAGATGCCGGTGCCGCCGAGGTTCGTCTCGTGGCGGTTCGGCGTCGCGATGAGGAAGTAGATGACGAGCGGGAAGCCGAGCGCGAGGATCATGAAGCGTCGGTTGCGCACGGTGCGAAGGATCTCGTAGCGGATGTACGTCGCGACGCTCACTCCGCCCCCGTCAGCTCGACGAACGCGTCCTCGAGATCGGCGCCTGTGATCTCGATGTCGCGTGCGTCCGGGAACCGCGCGAGCAGCGCGCGGATCGCGGTGTCAGAGTCGGAGCAGGTCAGGACGACGGAGTCGCCGCGGCGCTCGGCGCGCGTGACGCCGTCGAGCTCCTCGAGCGCCTCGGGCGGCACGCCGGGCAGCGTCGCGCGGATCCGGCGGTGGCCGACCATCGCCTTGATCTCCGTCGGCGCGCCGTCCGCGACGACGCGGCCGTGCGCCATCAGCACCGCTCGGTCGGCGTACGCGTCGGCCTCTTCCAGGTAGTGCGTCGCGAAGAGCACGGTGCGGCCGTGCGCGGCGAAGTCGCGCATCGTCGCCCAGAACGCGCGGCGCGCCTCGACGTCCATCGCGGCCGTCGGCTCGTCGAGGACGAGGAGGTCGGCGTTCGAGACGAGCGTGATCGCGAAGCGCGCGCGCTGCGTCTCGCCGCCGGAGAGAAGCTGCGTGCGGCGGTCGGCGATCTCCCCGATCCGCGTCAGCTCGATCGTCTCGTCGACGCCGAGCGGGCGCGGATAGAGCGACGCGACCATCGAGATCAGCTCGCGCACCGTCAGGTCGCGGATCAGCTGGCCGATCTGGAGCATCGCGCCGACGCGGCCGGCCTTGACCGCGTCCTGCGGCGGGCCGCCGAAGAGGTGCGCCGTCCCCCCGTCGGGCTCCTGCAGCCCGAGCATCATGTCGATCGTCGTGCTCTTCCCGGCGCCGTTCGGCCCGAGCAGCGCGACGGTCTGCCCCGGCTCGATCGACACGTCGATCCCCCGAACCGCCTCGACGGCGCCGAACGACTTCGTCAGCCCGCGGACTGCGATCCCGCTCGTCGCGGGGGCCGCCGGTGTTGCGGTCGCGACCGACATCGTTTCCATCCTGCCCGATCGGGACACGGCTCGGTGCCGCGACCCTTAACGGTGCCAGTCACCGTTAAGAACGGCGCCAGGTCCTCCGAGGACGTGTTCGTTCCGAGGGCGGCGCGCTATGCGCCGTGGCACTTCTTGAACTTCTTGCCCGAGCCGCACCAGCAGGGGTCGTTCCGGCCGATCTTGTCGTGCGGGCCGGCCTGGACCGCGGTCGGGGCGGCCGTCGCGAACGCCGCCGTGCTCGAGCCGCCGCCGAGCGCAGCGTCGATCACCTCGGCGCCGGCCGTCGTCTGGTGCTCGTAGCGCACGTTGCCGTTCCCCGCCGGCGGCGCGGGCTGCGCGAGCTCCTGCTGCGCGTCCTGCGGCGCGAGCTCCGCATGGAAGAGGTGCAGCACGACCTCCGCGCGGATCGAGCGCCCGAGCTCGGTGAACATCCGCTCGCCCTCGCTCGTGTACTCGACGAGCGGGTCCTTCTGCGCCATCGAGCGGAGGTGCACGCCCTCGCGGAGGTAGTCCATGTTGTCGAGGTGCTCGCGCCAGCGGACGTCGACGACCTGGAGGATCACGAAGCGCTCGAGCTCGCGCATGAGCTCCGAGCCGAACTCCTGCTCCTTCGCCGCGTACTCGTCGCGCGCGTCCGCCTGGAACTCCTCGATCAGCGCGTCGCGCGAGATGTCGCCGAGGTCCTCGCGCAGCTCGTCCGCCGTGATCTCCGTCTGGTAGAGCGCGGTCATCGCGTTCGTGAGCGCCACGAGGTCCCACTCCTCCGAGTACTCCTCCTGCGTGAAGTTGTTGACGGTGTCCTCGACGACCTCGTCGATCCACAGCCGCACCTGCTCCGACATGTCCTCGCCCTCGAGCACCTCGCGCCGCTGCTCGTAGATGCGGCCGCGGTGGCGGTTGAGGACGTCGTCGTACTTGAGGACGTTCTTGCGCATGACGAAGTTCTGCTCCTCGACCTTCTTCTGCGCGCCCTCGATCTGCCGGGAGAGGATCTTCGCCTCCATCGGCTGGTCCTCCGGGATCTTGAAGCGCTCCATGATCCCCTTGATCCGGTCGCCGGCGAACAGGCGCACGAGGTCGTCCTCGCCGGAGAGGTAGAAGCGGGTCTCGCCCGGGTCGCCCTGGCGGCCGGAGCGGCCGCGCAGCTGGTTGTCGATGCGGCGCGACTCGTGCCGCTCGGTGCCGAGCACGTACAGGCCGCCGAGGTCGCGGACGCCATCGCCGAGCTTGATGTCGACGCCGCGGCCCGCCATGTTGGTCGCGATCGTCACCGCGCCGGTGATGCCCGCGTCCTTGATGATCTCGGCCTCGCGCGCGTGCTCCTTCGCGTTCAGGACGTTGTGGCGCACGCCCTGCCGCGTGAGCAGCTGCGAGAGATACTCGGAGGTCTCGACCGCGATCGTGCCGACGAGCACGGGCTGCCCCTTCTCGGAGCGCTCCCTGATGTCGCGCACGACCGCCGCGAACTTCCCCTCCTTGGTCTTGAAGACGAGGTCCTGTCTGTCGTCGCGCGCAACCGCCACGTTGGTCGGGATCTCGACGACGGTGAGGTCGTAGATCTCGACGAACTCCTTCTCCTCGGTCTTCGCGGTGCCGGTCATGCCGGCGAGCTTCTCGTACAGGCGGAAGTAGTTCTGGAGGGTGATCGTCGCCATCGTCTGGTGCTCTTCCTGGATGCGGACGCCCTCCTTCGCCTCCACCGCCTGGTGCAGGCCCTCGCTCCAGCGGCGGCCCTCCATGATGCGGCCGGTGAACTCGTCGACGATCTTCACCTCGCCGTCCTGGATGACGTAGTCGACGTCGCGCTGGAAGAGCGTCTGCGCCTTCAACGCCTGGGTGAGGT
>Ga0335070_10010146_pt1 | contig 11018 bp, 11 predicted proteins | sample Lox_Sample_13_FD_206722 | JGI IMG/M metagenome (GOLD analysis project Ga0335070, IMG submission 206722) | Soil microbial communities from Loxahatchee National Wildlife Refuge, Florida, United States - Lox_Sample_1.3 | ecosystem: Environmental > Terrestrial > Soil > Wetlands | place: USA... | reverse complement strand
ATTCTGAACGAATGTGGGAAGTTCGGCGCCTGACGCGGCCATCTGTTCGAGGTGGCTTAGCGAAACGTTGCTGACGCCAAGCAGGCGGGTGCGGCCAGCGTCACGCTCGCGGCGCATTGCCTCCCAGACTTCCGCGTCGAATTCGGTCCAGTCGTAGTTTGAGGCGGGGCCGTGGAGGATGAAACTGTCGACATGATCGGTGTGGAGATGCTCGAGCGAACTGGCCAGCGATTGTGCGACCTGCGTGGAGAGGCTGGCTTCGGGATCGTAGGGGAGGCGATGGTCCTGGCCCCGGCGGTAGGTGAACTTGGTTTGAAGAAAAAGATCGGCGCGGCTTACGATGCGCGTGTTATACGCAACCGCGATGCCCTCGCCGACCGCGGCTTCGAAATAATGACGACGCTGGTTGGCAGTGTCGATGGCGCGAAAACCGGCGCGGAGAGCCTGTTCGGTAAGTGCGGCCGTACGGTCTTGTTTCCAGGCTGTGCCGTAGAAGAACGTTGGGATAGCGGGGGACGTGGGCATGGGCTCGCGCAGTTTAGCACGGCGGTCCATCAGATCAGCAATCCGCGGCAGATCTAACCACGGAAGACACGGAGCCGCGCGGAGGAATTCCTTACCTGCTTCAGAAGCCCGACAACTTCGCCTGGTACGAGCCGGGATCGAGTGCGCCGCCATCAAGCGCCGAATCCAGGGCAGCGCTTAGCTTGCTCTGATCCTTGTCTTCCAGCGCCACGAAGCGAAAGGGCTGGAGACAGGCCGATTGGGCTTTGGCGCGACGTACGGGCCGCAGCATTTCGGCCATGGCGTGAATGGGGCCGGAGCGGGTTTGGAAAGCGATTTCGACGAAATCGCCGGTGGAGAGTTCGCTCGGCAACTGGAGGAGACCTCCGGTAACGGAGATGGATTGAAGTTTTGCGCGCGCGTTGCGGCCGCCTTCGATACGAATGGCAGCTGCGATGGAACCGTTGAGATGGACTCTGGGCGCACGCCGGGAAGCGTCGGGTTGGGGGAAGTGGGACATAGCCAAAAGCACTATGACACCGGTCGGAAGGCGAGGGGAGATTACCAAAGCGCCTGTCCGGGGGCTGATATTCGGAAGGGCATAAGTCATAGAAATGGCGTCCCTTGCGGCGTTCAATGTCATCCGTTCGGGTCGAACCTCGAAGTAAAGAGCCGCACGCTTGCGAGGTTTGCGATAATAAACGGCGGTAACTTTCTTCGAGTCATGCCCGAAGATAGGGTAGGGCAAGCAAGCACTCATACTAAGAAATTCAGGCGGGTGAGAGGTAGGGCCATGCGGGAAACGAAGAAGTTTGGGGTCCGGTGTGCCGTGGTCGCGGTGTGCGCGTTGATTGCATTGTTGGCGGGATGCTCGCGGGATCCGAATGTACGCAAACAGAAATACCTGGAGAGCGGAGAACGATACTACGAGAAGGGCCAATACCCGGAAGCGGCGATTCAGTTTCAGAACGCAATTCAAGTGGACCAGAACTTCGCCGAGGCGCACTTCAGGCTCGGCGAGACTGCGCTCAAACTCCAGCAGTGGCAGGCTGGGTTGCAGGAATTGCAGAAGGCCATCCAGATCAACCCCGACCACGCGGACGCCCGCCTGGCGCTCGCCAATCTGCTAGTCGACCACAGCAATCTGTACGCGGAAGCGAAGACGCAACTTGATTGGCTGACACAGAACCAACCTAAGAACCCGGGAGTCTATCTGGCTCAGGCCAAGTACTTCGACGCGATCAAAGACACCGGCTCGGCGCTCGGAGCGCTGAACACTGCCCTGCAGCTAGATCCGAACCGCTCCGATACATACTTGGCGTTGGGAGTCGTGGACGCCGAGGTTCAACGGTGGCCCGAGGCTGAAACAAATCTCAAGAAAGCGGTTGATCTCGACCCGAAATCGGTGGAGGCCATCATCAAGCTTGGAAATTACTACCAGAGCCGAGGACGCTTTCCGGAGGCGGAACAGAATTACCAGCGGGCGATTCAAACGGCCCCGCACGACCCGAACCCGAGGATGGCGATGGGGAACCTGCTCGTGGTCGAGAACAAGCCGCAGCAGGTAGAAGATTTTCTGCGCGAGGCGAAGAAAGACTTTCCGAATAATTCGGAGGGCTACACCATGCTGGGAAATTATCTTCTCGGCAGCAACCAGATGGATAAAGCACTGACGGAATTTCAGGGACTGCACAAAGACCATCCTAAGGATCCGATCGTTAAGAAGAACTACATTCAGCTGCTGATTCTGCATGACCGGTTGGACGAAGCGAGCAAGCTGAATGATGAGATCCGTAAGGCGCAGCCGGCCGATCTGGATGCCGCGATTTATCAGGGTGAAATCGAACTCCGCCGTGGCAAGTCGAACGATGCCATCAATACGCTGCAAAACGTGCTGAAAAACGATCCCGACAGCGCGGTGGCCCATTACCAACTCGGCGTGGCATTCGACCAGGCAGGAAGGGCGGACCGTGCAGAAGCCGAGTGGCGCACCGCAGTGCGATTGCGGCCCGAGATCATTGAGGCTCATGGTGCGCTGGCGAGAGCGGCGATAGCGAGAGGCGATGCCTCCGCGTTGGCGCAGGAAGCGGACGAGATCATCAGCCTGCAGCCGGCTGCTTCAGATGGCTATCTGTTGCGGGGAATCGCGGACCTGGATCGGAAGCAATATGCCGCGGCAGAGAAGAATTTGAGCCAGGCAATTCAGAAAGCGCCGAATAACCCGGCGACTTATGTGCAGGTGGGCAACCTGCGCATGGCGCAGGGACGCCTCGACGAAGCGCAGAAGGCCTATCAGCAGGCTCTCGACCTAGACGGGAATTCGACCGACGCGCTCGGCGGCGTCGCGAACGTTTTCATTGTGCAGAAACAGCCGGACAAAGCGATTGGAAAAATCCGCGAGCAGATCGCTAAGTATCCCAACAATTCGGGATTCCACCTCATGCTGGCCGACGAACTTCAAGGCGAAAAGAAAGATCTGGGCGGCGCCGAAGCCGAGTACAAGCGTGCGGCGGAGCTGAGCAAGAACAACATTGGGGCGTTCGTGAAGCTGGGGCTTGTGCAGAAAGAGCGCGGCGAAGTCGACACGGCGCTGCAGACCTACCTGGATGGCGCGAAGGAAAATCCGAAGTACGCTGCGTTTTACGTACTGGCCGGAGACATTTATACGGACAAGCGGGATTGGGAACCGGCCAAGCAGATGTATCAAAAAGCGCTGGCGGCGGAGCCGGACAATCCGGTGGCCTCGAACGATCTGGCATATGCCATGCTGCAACAGGGCGGAAATCTGGACGTAGCGTTTGCCATGGCGCAGACGGCGCGCCGTCAACTTCCTGACAACCCGAACTCGGCGGACACGCTGGGATGGGCCTTCTATCAAAAGCACGTCTACACATCGGCCATCGGGCTCTTCGAGGAAGCGAGGAAAAAAGAACCGGAAAATCTGACGTACAACTACCACCTCGGCATGGCCTACGCGAAGAATGGGCAGGCGAGAGAGGCGCGCGCACAACTGGATCGCGTGGTGAAGATCAAGCCGAATTCAAATGAGGCGGATGATTTGCGGCGCGCGGTGGCGCAGTTGAAAGGATAGGGCTCGGGAATCCACTGTGGCTAAAGCCCCGCAATTCCTATTCGCTCCTTAACGCTGCCCTGAAGGGCCGCTCTTCCACGGCGACGGGGGCATGTAGACTTTCCCCTACGCTTAATATCCATACCTTTCCTTCGGCCTTGATACCGGACATTTGTTACGTTGGAAGTCCAATCCTAAAGACTTCATTCAGTGTGGCGCGCCATTCGGCTTCGCTGGTTAGAGTGCGTTCTTGCCGGTCTCCATCGGTGGTCTCGATCAGCTTCAAGTCCGAGAGTGTTACGCGGCCGTGTGGTGTGGCTCGCGAGCATATTCGTTGGCGGGTGAAATGCGACTCGGGCGACGTTTGCTGGTACGCGCACATGGACTCGAATTCTTCGAGACGGCGCGGCTGCAGCGTGAATGAGTATTGCCGTTTCCATGCGCCGGGGGCATCGGGCAGCAGAACTTCCATAACGAAGCGTCCAGCTATTTCCGAGAGGCGATAGACTCGGCCGATCTGCGCTTGGTCGACCCCGGTCTCGAGCCGCAGCGGTTCCAGGAAGCTGTCGCCGAAGCCGACGTCGGCGAGCCATGGGCCCTCGTCTTCATGGTTAGGAATCTCAACTCGCAGGGCGAGATGGGCAAATTCTGGAGACTCCGTGCCGTCGTCACGCGCGACACGGACTGATAGAAGCGTTACCGAGAAGCCCAGCGCCCGCAACAACTCGGCGAAGGCGCCGTTCAGTTCGTAGCAGAAACCTCCGCGATGCTCCTCGGTGATTTTGCGAAGAAAGCAGTCCACGTCGCAAACAATCGGCCGGCCGATGTGAATGTCGAGGTTCTCGAAGGGCACGGACAGCATGTGCGCGCGATGGAGGGTGCGCAGCGTGTGGCCCGAGGGCTCACGGGAGCCCGTGTGTCCAATGCGCTTTAAATAGGCCCGCACGTCGAGCATGGTGCCCTTGATCATCGCACGCTTCCGCATACCCTGCGACTGGGTCGATGGGTGCACGAGAATTCCCGGCAACATTCCCCCGGTTTTCGTCATCCAAAGACGCACCGTCATCACCAAGAGCTTCGAATCGTATCTTCATGCATGAGGTTCAGCTTCAACATTCGGGCTAGCTGCATAGTCGTCGTTTTGTCATAAGGAGGACGTTTGAAACCAAGAAAAATACTGATCGCGGTGAGTGGGCTCGCCGTTTGCCTGTCTGTGCCGCTTGCCGGCATACAAGCACAGACAACAAACTCGCAACGTACCACTTCGAGGACAGCCAGCGCCCGCACGGTTCCCGCCGAATACCAAGCCGGCATCGGACAACTGAGAGTTGCCAAAGGCTATCTTGAGAAAGCTGGAGACAAATGGGGCGGATATCGCGTCAAGGCGATCGCGTCGATCGATCAGGCGTTCAAAGCTCTGGGCGTGAGCGCGGATTCGACTCGTGGCGAGATGCAGTCCGGTCCGGTCGACGAGCCGAGCATGCTCAACGATGGAATATCGAGTTTGCAGAACGCCAAAGCCGATTTCGACAAGGCCGGAAACGGCTGGGGCGGACGGAAGGCTAGCGCCGAAAATTTGATCGATCAGGCGTTGCGCGATCTGCAGGCGGGAATCGACTGGGCGAAGGCGCACAACACGTACTGAAGATCAAGAACCGCAACACTTCTTGTTTGCGAGCGTCTTCATGCCAGCTCTCGCGAGCAAGGTCCGAATGATTTCACGAAGTTAGGTCCGTGCGGCACGTCCCGCACTAGCTACTCCTGGTCCACGCTAGCTGTCTTTGCGGTAGAGCAGGTTGCGCATGGCGTCGCGACGGGCAGCGTTCATCTCCCTGTTGACGGCGTCTTTGTCGCGGGCGGTGGGGGCGCCGTCGGACTCGGGCTGGCTGCAGTCCGGACAGCGGTTGGCGAAACCGGGCTTGCCGGGTTTCAACTCAAACTCTTCGCCGCAGACGACACAGGTCTTAATCGGAAAGGCCATTCAGAAAAATTTTATACCGGAAGTTCTTCCTGCATCCAGCCACCGGTTGTCTCGATTTTCGGTTCGCCGGAGAGATCGAGAATCAGTTTTTCGAGGATCAGCCGTTTACCCGGCGGATTCGAGCGCAGAGCGAGATCGGCTTTGGCGACCAGGCGGATCGCCCGTGTCAACTCGCGTTTGGATTTGTAGCGGCGGGCCTGACGGATGATGTCGTCGGCCGCGAAGGGCGGCACGCGGAAACCTTGCCAGAGCGCGGCCCAGAGCATGCGCTGGTCGCGGACGTTGCGCTCGAGGATCACGAGCATCTGGCGGAAAGTCTTGGCGAGCATATAGAGGTGGCCGATGGCTGCTTCTTCCCCATCGCCGGTAGTGAGCAGCGCGTCAAGAATGGCGAGGGCGCGGACGCGGTCTTTGGCGGAAATGGCGTCGGTCAGCTCGTAGAGGGAGCGCTGCTTGGCGGCGAGCACCATGGTTTCGACATCGCCGAGCGTGATCTTCTTTTTCTCGCCGACGTAGAGAATGAGTTTTTCAAGCTCGTTCGAGACCATCATCATGTCGCCGCCAAGGGCATCGACGAGTTCGCGTGCGCCGTCAGGATCAATTTTGACCGAGCGCGTTGTGCAATAGTCGCCGATCCACCGTACCGCCTCGCCTTCCTCCACACGCGAGAGTTCAACGATGCCGCAGAAAGGACCGAGGTCCTCGCGTATCTTTTGGTAGCGATCTTTATCGGTCATCTCCATCCGGCGGACGTCGGCGGGAATGCTGATGTGGTCGGCGACGAAGACGAGCAATGCGTCGGGATTGGGATTCTTACAGTACTCCTCAAGGGCCCCGATCTTCTCATCGTTGGAGCCGCGGCCAAAAAGCGTTTTTACCCCGCGCACAAAGAAGACCTGAAATGGCGCCATGAGCGAAGGCGTGCGGGCGCGGTCCAGCACCTCGCTGAGCGACGTTTCGCTGAGATCAAACTCGAAGACGCTGAAGTCGCGTGAGTCAGGCGCGACCATATGCTCGAGGATCGCGTCGCGGCAGCGTTTGCGGAAAAAGGCTTCGTCACCGACGAGCACGTAAGCCGGACGCAGCTTGCGCGACTGAAGATCGGCGAGGAAGCGGTCGGCTTGGGTGAAGGCGCGCATCAGAAGATCGTGGAGATCAGTATTTCACGATCAGCCGCCAGCCGTCAGCCATTAGCCATCAGCAGGCGTCCACAGTTTGGAAACTCATAGGATGGGATTGACACTCCAGCCGACGCTCAGTAGGACTCCAGAATGTTGGAGACCAGCGTGCGCGCGAAGTCGCGCGAGAGGCGGTCGACGGCTGGGGAATCTTCCTCGAAGAAGCGAGGCAGGTCAGCGGAAATCTCGTATTCGTCGTGGAAGAGGTAAGCAGGGTTTTGAAAAATGACTTTGCCGGTGCTGTCAGTGAGCGTGACCTGTACGCTGACCGTCACCAGCGCGCTGACGGCGCGGCCGGTTTGCGCGTCGTAGGCCAGGGGCGCGGCCGTCGCGGATAAAACAGTTCCCTTCAGGACCGCGTCGGCATCCTGATGCGTGTCGTGGATGACCTTGAAATGCGTGCGCGCGTTGAACTCGCGGATTACCGCATCGGTGAGCAGTTGCTCGATGCGAAAGGTCTGGCTGTGGCTGCTGAAAGCCGGGATGGCGATCGTGTGGATCGTGGGCGGCAGCGCGCTGGCATGGCCGACCTCGTGGTAGCCGCACGATGTCGACAGGAGAAAAACCGTCGCGCTGAGAATCATAGAGAGCAGGCTATGCCGCGCAGCGGGAACAGCCGACATACGCGGTCGCGGGCCGCGATGAAGGGTGTAGGGATTCTTCGACTCCGCGAGATCATCGCGTCGCGATGACCCCGCTCCGCCCAGGATGACAGTTCTAGAAACTCTCGGGATTACAGTGCGAGATCTCATGCGGCTGTTTGTAAGCACGATTTCCGCACGTGGAGTCACTGAATCTGACCCTTCGGGCGTGAGGCGGTCAAGGCCTCAGCGCACTCGACCGCTGTGACCGCCGAAACGCGCAGGTTGTCGATGGCGGCCCACATCCACAGGCCGTTCTTTCGGTTCTCGTCTGCGCGGAGCGAGACCAGAATATTTTCCTGTCCGGCGGCGCTCACGTTCGTAGGCGACTCGCCAGCTTCGGTTACAGTCACATGCTCGCCGGCCAGGGCTTCGGAAAAGTCTTTTATTCCGCTCGGCTTGTCCATCTCCACATAAATGGAAAAGGCATGGCCATGAAAGACGGGCGCCTGAACCGTGGTTAAGGAGAGTTGGACTGCGTTGGGCACGATCCACCGATAATGCCGGCCGATTCGGTCGGAGACCTTCTCCAGCGAGTGCTTTGATTGGGTGCCGTAGCGAGCCACCATATTGAATGCGATCTGGGCGTCGAAGATTTTTTTCGGCAGTTCCTGGAAGGAGAGCAGGTTGACCGTCTGCTCTTGCAGTTCGTCGATCCCCTTCTGGCCGTGCTCGGAGACAGGCTCGAAAACACTTGCGATCAGTCGTTCCACCTTGCCGATCTTCCCTGCTCGTAGAGCGAGCAGGGCCAGCGCAGTCGCGGCGGGATGAGCGACGACCACTGGCGCCGGCTGCAGTTGTGGCGGCGAAGAGTGCTCGATTTCGCGCTCGATCCACGTCGAGCGAACACTGGCGCCAGGTACGTCTTCTAATGCTCCTGACGAGTCAATGATCGTGTTGCCAAAGTCACGCGCCGTCTCCCACTTGGCGCGGGTGGCCCGCGGGTCGGAGGCGAAGAACGTGAAATCTACATGCTCGAACTGCTCGGGGCGAATGCTCTGGATGAAGGTCATCTCGTCGCCGACGGCTTCGAGCTGGCCGAGCGATTCGTCGTCATCGAGCAGGCGAATATCGACCGTGGGAAAGTTGCGGTCGCGGAGGACCTCGGCGATCTCTTTCCCCATGAGCGAGGCAGCGCCGACAATGGCGACGCGGTAAAGGTTAACGCCGCGGAGATCGGCGGTGGCGGATTTAGTAGCTGATGTCATGAAGTGACAGATGCCGGATGTGTGGGTGGAGGTGCAGGCGGCGCTTTGCGGCGGAAGATCCACTGCAAACGCCAGAGGATGCCCGAGGCCATGTAGAGGACCGCGATGGCAAAAAGAACCGGGCCGGAAAAGAACCAGAGAGAATAAAAGAAGACACCAAGAATGACGATGAGCCGGAAGGGACGGCGATTCCGAAAATCGATGTCCTTAAAGCTGTAAAAACGCCAAGTGCTCACCATAAGGTATCCAACCACGATCACCATGAGCAGCCAACTGATGGAAGTGCGCCAGGAAACAAGCGGCTCGCCGGCCAGGAAATGAACGACGGCGGCAATGACACCGGCGCCGGCGGGAATCGGCATGCCGACAAAATATTTCTTGCCCGGACGCCCCGGGTTCGAGGGTTGAGGGTTGAGGGTGATGTTGAAGCGGGCGAGGCGGCTGGCTCCGGCAATAAGAAATCCAAAGCAGGCGACAGTGCCCAATTGAATGACCTTCAGGCGCACCTGGTGCGGTAGTGTCGCAGGGAGCAGATGGAAGCCCCAAATCCAGGCTAGCAGCGCGGGAGCGACGCCGAAGGTGATCACATCGGCTAACGAGTCGAATTCCCTGCCGAAATCGCTTTCCGTGTGCGTCATCCGGGCGATACGGCCGTCGAGGCCGTCGAAGAACACCGCAAAACCGATGGCCATAGCAGCATGGTCGAGATGCCACGGTTCGTCTATCGTCCCGCGAATGCTTTCCAAAATGGCGTAGAAGCCTGCGGCCATGTTGGCCGTCGTAAAGAGCGACGGCAGGATATACATGCCCTTGCGCATGCGGCCGGTGGGCCGGTCGGTATCGCGACGTCGGAAGCTCAACCCTTCCATGAGGAGACCTCTCGCGACTGAGTTTGCGTGGCGACGGCCTGGCCGCTGCCCAGGTTTTTTCCCATCCCCGGTACCGGCAGGAGGGCAAGGATGGTCGCACCGCCCTTTACATGGTCGCCGGGCTTGACCTGAATGGAGGCGTCCGCGTCGAAAATCACATCCACCCGCGAACCGAACTTGATGAGACCCATGCGCTGGCCGCGTGCAACGGTATCGCCAGACTTAAGGTGGCAAATGATACGCCGGGCGATCAGGCCGGCAATCTGCTTGAAGACGACCGTGCGGCCTTCACCTTCGACCGTGATGATGCTCTGCTCGTTCTCTTCGGCCGAGTTGGGACCCATGGCATTCAGAAACTTGCCGCGCTGGTAGCGCACGTCGCGAACAGTGCCCCCAATCGGCGTGCGGTTCACGTGAACGTTGAAGACGTTCAGGAAAATGCTGATACGCGCCTGCGGATTAACGCTCGGGTTGAGGATGGAGACGTCGGTGACTTTGCCGTCACCCGGCGAAACGATCGCTCCCGCGGCGTCAGGAACACGGCGCTCGGGATCGCGAAAGAACCACAGGCAGAAGGCGCCCAGCAGCAGGACCGGGACGGCATACGGCCACCAAGCGAGCCAGATGATCAGGCCCGCCGCGATTGCGCTGCCGATGCCATAGAAGTAGCCGTCACGCACCATGGGAGGTTGCCGAGACCATTATAGGGTGTGCGTGGCTGAGGTTCACTTTGCGCCCGCAAAGTTTGAAGCGTATTGATCGATCCAATGACGCTGCTCAGCCGTTTCGGGAACAGGTAGGCCTCGCGACGCACTTAAGGCGTCTACCGCTGCTCCGGGGCTCATGCCTCTGCCGATCAATAAACACGCCCCCACCAACCCGCTTCTGCCAATTCCCTGCCTGCAGTGAATCACGACATTCTTCCCGGAAGACAAGTCCTCATCCAGTTTTTCGACTGCGGCCCTCACGTCGGATTCCGTTCTCGGCACCTCGCGGTCCGCGACAGGCAGCGATAGAAACTTCATTCCCTTATGCTTGGCCTCACTCGATTCCTGCTTAAGGTCAAGTTCCTGCTCCTCCTGCCGGGTGAGAAGCGAGAGAACGGTGTCGATTCCCTCCCGGCGCCATGCCGACATTTCGTCGTCGAGCCAGTCTCCCCCGCGCGGACGCGCAGCGATCGCCAGCCTGCCGCGCCACGGGCCTTCTGTCCAGTACAGCTTCGTCGACATGGTTGACTATTCCTTTGCCATCACTTCCCGCGGCAAGGCATCCACATCCACGCCGCGCTTGCGCAGAACAAGAATGCGGTGATGGCCGTCGAGTATAGTGCCGTCCGGCCTAGCCTTGAGTGAATCTCGCTGTCCCAATGCCAGCGATTGAATCAAGACGTCTGTTTTTTGCCGCTCGAAATAGGCCAATTTCGGTGGGCTCAGGTCATGATCCGAATGCAATAACCGGAGCGGTGGATTCGCACTTTCGCCGGACACGATGCAACTCCTTACCTCGAATCGAAGGAGCCTCTATTAGGAATTCTACATAACTGCAATAAAAAAAGGCGCTTACAAGC
>Ga0335070_10010145_pt1 | contig 11018 bp, 11 predicted proteins | sample Lox_Sample_13_FD_206722 | JGI IMG/M metagenome (GOLD analysis project Ga0335070, IMG submission 206722) | Soil microbial communities from Loxahatchee National Wildlife Refuge, Florida, United States - Lox_Sample_1.3 | ecosystem: Environmental > Terrestrial > Soil > Wetlands | place: USA... | reverse complement strand
GAATTGACGCGTATGTTGCGCGCGCCGTACTCGCGCGCCAGCGTGCGGGTCAGGCCGTTGATCCCGGCCTTGGCCGTCGTGTAACCGACCAACCCCGGGCGTCCACGCATCCACGACACCGATCCGAGGTTGATGATCGCACCGCCGCCCGCGGTCGCCATGCCGTCGACGACCGCCTGCGCCGCGAAGAAGTGATGGCGCAGGTTCACGGCGAGACACTCGTCCCAGAAGCTTGGCGTCACATCCGCAGCCTCGTGTCGATCGTCGCGCGCGGCGTTGTTGACCAGCACGCGGATGGCGCCGAGCGTCTTCTCGGTCTGCACAATCGCTGCACGCAGCGCCTCGACGTCGCGCACGTCGCAGCGGATGTAGCGCACTCGCTCGCCACCGAGCTCGGTGACCAGCGTGCGTGACGGCTCCTCGGCGATGTCGACGAACGCCACGTGGCAGTCCTGCCCGGCGAATGCGCGCACCAGCGCCGCACCGATGCCGCAACCGCCGCCCGACACGAACACGCTCCGCCCGGCGAGATCGGGATAATGCGCGCGTTCCCGGCCAGCATCGGCCACGCTGTCCTCCTCGCCCGCGTATCCACGGAGCGGCGGGTCGGGCAACCCGCACCCAACGCTCCGGCGCCCGCGATGCCGCAGGTCGTGGCGATCTATAGCACACCGCTGAGCGGCCCGCCAAGCGCGGTACACTTGACACTCCGGTGCGGAGCCGACCGGCTATCCCCTAGCTGCAACTTCACCGCGACGCGAGCAGCGCCGTTCCATGACGTCCTCAGTCATTCCGACCAGGATCGTAGTCGCCGACGACCGCACCAGCGCCGCGATCTCGATCGGCAAGGACACCGTGATCGGCAACGCCGCCGGCATAAGCGAGCTGATCGCGCAACTGGGCCGTGCGCGCAGCGATCTGCTGCCCGCGGTGGACAATCATGTGCCTCACGATCGCGCGTTTGTGCAGGTGAATCATCCCGCGGTGGAGATCGTCGGCCATCCCGACGGCGTGCGGCTCGCGCTGCGCACGCCGCAATTCGGATGGATCGGATTCCATCTCACCCCCGTTCAGGCGCTCGAGATCGCCCGTCATCTCGTTGCGATGTTCGACTCGGCGCCCGGCGCCGACCGCTGACCTCCAGGGAAGGACAAGGACACGCTCATGGAAATGCCCGTCAACCATTTCAAGCGCGCGATCGCGAGCGGGGACACGCCCTATGGCGTGTGGCTGGTGAGCGGATCGGCGGCCAATGCCGAGGCGCTCGGCTGCGCCGGATTCGACTTCCTGGTGCTCGACACCGAGCACACGCCGATCGACACCGCGCAGGTCGCGGACATCCTGCGCGCGATATCGACAACACCCGCATCGACCATCGTTCGCCCGGCCTGGAACGACATGGTCATCATCAAGCGCCTGCTGGACGCGGGCGCGCAATCGCTGCTGATCCCGTTCGTGCAGACCGCGGAGGAAGCCAAGCGTGCGGTTTCGTACACGCGCTATCCGCCCGAAGGCGTGCGCGGTGTCGCCGGCGTGCATCGCGGCAGTCGCTACGGCAGCGTGCCGAACTACCACAAGCTCGCCGGTGCGGAGATTTGCGTGATCGTGCAAATCGAGACGCTCGCTGCGCTGGATCACCTTCCCGCGATCGCCGCGGTGGCCGGCGTGGATTCGATCTTCGTCGGGCCCGCCGACCTGTCCGCTTCGATGGGTCATCTCGGTGACATGAACAACCCCGCGGTCCTGGACAAGCTGCGCAGCGCAGCGCAAATGTGCCGGCAGCTTGGCAAGCCATGCGGCATCGTGGGCGCCAATCCGGAAATCGTGCGGCGCTATCTCGACTTCGGCTATTCGTGGGTCGCCATCAGTTCCGACGTCGGACTGATGGTGGGACGCGCGACTGAGTGGCTCGGCCAGGTCAAGTCGGGAGGCCCGCGCGCCGCATAGGTCGCGTTCGGACATGAGCGCGAACGTCGTGCTCGCGAGCGGCGATGCTCGCGTGGTCATAGCTCCGGCGACCGGCGGTGCGATTGTCGCGTTCGACTGGCGCGATCAACCGGTGCTGCGCCCAACGCCGTCCGCGGCGCTCGGCGAGGGCGACGTTCGGCGAATGGCGTGTTACCCGCTGGTCCCCTACTCCAACCGGATTCGCAACGCCGGGCTGGCGTTCGAGGGACGGACCTATTCCCTGGCGCGCAACTTCGATAACCATCCGCACAGCTTGCACGGGATCGGCTGGCAGCGTGCGTGGAACGTCGTGGACGCAACGCCGACGCAAGCGCGCCTGACGCTCGAGCATGACGCGCAAGGGGAGCAGGCGCGAAGCTGGCCGTGGTCGTTTACGGCAACCCAGTTCTTTTCCATCACCACCGCGCCTGGCCCGTTCACGACGTTGACGCTGGCCCTGGGTATCGTCAACCAGTCGGATCGAACGTTTCCGTTCGGCCTCGGCTGGCATCCGTTCTTTCCCGCCACCACCGACACGCACCTTCGCTTCGCCGCGTCGGGCGTGTGGCTCACCGATGAAACGGTGATTCCGCGCGAGCATCGCGAGCTGCCGCACGAGTGGGATTTCACGCGGGCTCGCCCGCTAGCGGGCCTGAACGTCGACAACGTATTCACCGGATGGGATGGTCATGCGTGGTTGCACGAGCCCCGCGCCTTCTTCGACGTCGACATCGACGCGGATTCGGCGTGCCGGTTTGTTGTGGTGTACGCGCCCCCAGGCGCCGGTTTCATCGCGATCGAGCCGGTGACGCACATGACCGACGCATTCAATCGCGCCGCGGCCGGCGAGCGTGCTACCGGCACGCGGTTGCTTCCGCCTGGGGCAGCGTTTTCTTGTACGATGCGTTTCACCGTCAAGGCACGAGCCTGACGCTCGCCGCCGATACGCCGATGAGTTCACCTGCCACCTCGCCGTTCCGATGCGTCCTCGATGCCCGGGCGATGCTTGGCGAAGGGCCGGTGTGGTCGACGCGCGAGCAGGTGCTCTACTGGGTCGACATCAACGCGCCGACGCTCAACCGCTTCGATCCGCGCAGCGGACGCAACACGCTCATGGCGATGCCCGAATCGATCGGCTGCTTCGCGCTGCGTCGCAGCGAGGGTTTCGTGGTCGCGCTGCGCGGCGGGATCTGGCTTGCTCGCAGCGACGGAACGCTGGAGCGCAAGCTCGCTGAAGCGCCCTACGATCCGCGCACGCACCGCTTCAACGATGGACGCTGCGATCCGCGCGGACGTTTCTTTCCGGGCAGCATGAACGAGGCGCGCGACGGCCCCAGCGCCGCACTGTATCGACTCGAGGCGGACAACCGGCTCACGCAGATCGTGGACCACGCCACCATCAGCAACGGCCTCGCATGGAGCCCCGACGGCCGCACGATGTACCACGCCGATACCCCGGTGCGCACGATTCGCGCGTTCGACTACGATCTTGCAACCGGCACGCCGTCGAAGCCGCGCGTGTTTCACCGCTTCGCTGGCGACACCGAGCGACCCGACGGTGCCGCGGTGGACAGCGAAGGAAACTACTTGAGCGCCCTCTACGAGGGTGGCAAGGTCGTGAAGATCGCGCCATCGGGCGAGGTGGTTGCGCACTTCGCGGTTCCCGCGATGTGCCCGACCATGTGCGCGTTCGGCGGGGCCGACCTGCGTACGCTCTACGTCACCACCGCACGCCAAAGACGAAGCGCGGAGGAACTGGCGCGCCTGCCGCAGTCGGGCGGATTGTTTGCGATGCCGGTCGATGTACCTGGAATGCCCGAGCCGTTTTTCGCAGGCTGACCGCAACGCTCTCCGGCTCGCGCGACGATGCACCTCGACCCCTCCGCCTACCTGCGTATCGAGGCACCGCACAGCCTCGGGACATCGGCTTCCGGCGCGTCGTTCGCCACCTCGAGCGGCGACATCCTCGAGGTCATGTCGTTCGGCGCGGGGATCTTCCGCTTGCGCATGGGGCCGCATACGCGACCCGACTACGGCATCCTGACCGCGCGCACCAAGCCATGCCAATCCGAGCAGACCGGCGTGGGCGCATGGCGCTTCGGCGCGGGCGATGCAACGCTCGAGCTGCAGGGCAAGCCGTTGCGTTTCCGCTTGCTGTGGAGGGGCAACCCGGTGTTCGAGTCGATCACCGACGAGCACTTCCGCGGCTGGTCGCGCCTGCCGACGTTCGGGCGACTGCGTCAAGGCGGATTGTGGACCGCCGCGTTCGCGCTGCGCTCCGGCGAAGCGGTGTACGGGTTGGGCGAGAAGTTCGGGCCGCTCAACAAGCGCGGGCAACTCGTTCATTCCCAGGTCGAGGATGCGCTCGGCGTCAACACCGGTCTTTCATACAAGAACGTGCCCTTTGCATGGAGCCCCGGCGCGGGACATGGCGCATGGGGCGTGTTCGTTCACACACCGGGCATGGTCACGCACGGCGTGGGGCATCCCGACTGGTCGCATCGCAGCTACGCGGTGCTGATCGAGGACGAAGCGCTCGATATCTTCCTGCTCGCAGGCGACACGCCGGCGTCGATCATCGATCTTTACACGCAACTCACCGGCAAGGCCCCGGAAGTGCCGCGCTGGAGCCTGGGTCTGTGGGTCTCGCGGGCCTATTACAAGACACCGGCCGACGCGATCGCGGTGGCGCGCAAGCTGCGCGAGCGCAAGATCCCGTGCGACGTGCTCACGCTCGACGGACGCGCAGCGTGGAATGTCGAGACGCGCTTCGACTTCCAGTGGGATGCGCAACGCTTCCCCGAGCCGCGCAAGGTCCTGAGCGACATCAAGGCGCAGCACCTGCGCGTGTGCGTGTGGGAATATCCCTACGTTTCGGTGCACTCGGCGCTGTTCGCCGAGCTTGCGTCGCGACGCTATCTGCTCACCACCGAACAGGGCGATCCGTACGTGTTCGCCTGGGACGTAGGCGCGGTGACGAGCCCCTTCGGCGAGGTTCTCACGCCGTTGCCCGAGAGCGGCATCGTCGACTTCACCAATCCCGCCGCGTATGCCTGGTGGCGCGACGCTCACAAGGCCTTGTTCGACGACGGCGTGGACGTGATCAAGAGCGATTTCGGCGAGCACGTGCCCGACGATGCGGTCGCGTTCAACGGCGACTACGGACGCCGCCTCCACAACGTCTACCCACTGCTCTACAACCATTGCGTCTACGAGGCGACACAACGGTTTCGCGAAGGTGAAGGCATCCCGGTGATATGGAGTCGCGCAGGCTGGTCGGCCAGCCAGCGCTACCCGATCGGCTGGGGCGGCGATCCACAGAGCGACTGGGAAGGCCTCGCCGCATCGATCCGCGGCGGGCTTTCGCTCGGCATGAGCGGCAATCCTTATCACAGCTCCGACATCGGCGGCTTCTACGGCAGCGAGCAACCGTCGCCGGAGCTTTTCGTACGCTGGCTGCAGATGAGCGTGTTCGCCTCGCACATGCGGCTGCACGGCATCGGCGAGCGCGAGCCCTGGGCCTTCGGTGCCGAGGCGGAGGCGATCGCTCGCAAGTGGCTCGCGATGCGCTATCGCCTGATTCCCTATCTCGAGCGCGTCATCAAGCAGGCGACGCGCACCGGCCTGCCGGTGATGCGGGCGATGGCGCTCGCGTTCCCGCAGTACGCGGCTGCGCGCAACAACGAGACGCAGTTCATGTGCGGCGAAGCGCTGCTGGTTGCGCCAATCGTGCAGCCCGGCGGCGAAGTGGAAGTCGTCCTGCCGCCCGGAGCGTGGTTCGATCTCAACACGCGACAGCGCTTCGCCGGACGGCAGATGCTGCGCTACAAGGCGACGCTCGATCAGTTTCCGGTGTTCGGTCGCGAGGGTTATGCGCTGCCGCTCGGCAAGTCGTTGCAACACACCGGCGAGACCGACACGGCGAAACCGCTCGACATGCTATGGGTCTTTGGCAAGCCAACCACCTCGCTCGATGGCTTCACGCAGGCGCGCATCGAAGCCGACGGCGAGGGCTCGTTCCTGTTGCGGGCGGTCCCGGAGCTCGACGTGCAGGTGTTCGGCGAGACGGCGGTGGCCAGGGAAACGCTCTGATGGCGTTGTTGGCTGCTGGTTCCTGGTTGTCAGCGCGCCCCCTCAAGCGCTTCCGGCAGTGGCGATTGCACCGCGAGCGATAACGGTACGCGGTCGAACTACTGCCAAGAAGTGAAACGTTCAGGCGTCCGCTCCATGCCACCGGACCCCACGATCGCGATCACCTCCGGCGAACCGGCGGGCATCGGGCCGGAGCTGTGCGCGATGCTCGCGCAACGTCATCGTGACCATCCGTTCGCCGCCCGCATCGTCGTGCTCGGCGATTGCGACCTGCTGCGCGAGCGTGCGCATCGGATCGGCATCGCCGCTGAATACGCGGACTACGATCCCGTCAATCGACCACCGGCGGCCGGCACGATCGAGGTATGGCATGCGGCGGTGACCGCGCCGGTGTCCGCGGGCCATCCCGATCCGGTCAATGCGCGCTTCGTGCTCGACATGCTCGCACGCGGATGCGATGCATGCGCGACTGGCGCGTTCGATGCCCTGGTGACCGCGCCGGTGCAGAAGAGCGTGCTGCTCGACGCCGGCATCGCCTTCATCGGCCACACCGAGTTCTTCGCGCAGCGAACGCACACGCCGCGCGTGGTCATGATGCTGGTGGGTGGAGCGACCGACGAACCGCTCCGCGTGGCGTTGGTCACGACGCATCTCGCCTTGAGCGAGGTCCCGCGGAACATCACCCGCGAAGCGGTCGAGCAGACGCTGCGCATCGTGCATGACGATCTCGTGCATCGCTTCGGCATCGCCGCACCGCGCATCGCCGTCTGCGGTCTCAATCCGCACGCTGGAGAAGGCGGGCACTTCGGCCGCGAGGAGATCGACACGATCGCCCCGGCCTTGCAAGCGGTGCGCGATGCGGGCGTGGACGCGCATGGGCCGCTTCCGGCCGACACCGTGTTCGTTCCGGATATCGCGCGAGGCTACGATGCGATCGTCGCGATGTATCACGACCAGGGACTGCCGGTGCTCAAGGCGGCGAGCTTCGGCCACGGCGTCAATGTCACGCTCGGCCTGCCGTTCGTGCGAACGTCGGTGGATCACGGAACGGCGCTCGATCTCGCCTGCGATGCCGCGAAGGCACGGACCGCCGACGTGGGTAGCTTGATCGCCGCGGTCGATGTCGCGATCGCCATGAGCCGGCGCCGCGCGTCGGTCGAGTAGCGGACGCCGATGCGCGGGCACTCGCCGCGGCGGCGCTTCGGCCAGAACTTCCTCGCCGATCCGCACTACGTCGCGAAAATCGTCGCAGCAGTCGATCCGCGCGCCGGCGACAACGTCGTCGAGATCGGCCCCGGCCTGGCTGCATTGACCGGTGGCCTCGTCGCCGGTGCCAAGCACATCGCTGCGATCGAGATCGACCGCGACCTCGCCGCCCGGCTGCGTGCCGAGTTCACCAGCGAGCAGTTGACGCTGTACGAGGCCGACGCGCTGGCCTTCGACTACGCGCAGCTCGGCACGCACCTGCGTATCGTCGGGAACCTGCCGTACAACATCAGCACGCCGTTGCTCTTCCACCTGTTCACGTTCGTCGATCGCCTGCGCGACCTCCACATCATGCTGCAACGCGAAGTGATTGCGCGCATGACCGCTGCGCCGGCCACGCCGGAGTACGGCCGACTGAGCGTGATGGTGCAGGCGCAGTTCGCTGTAACGCGCTTGTTCATCGTGCCGCCGGGCGCGTTTCGTCCTGCGCCGGAAGTGGATTCCGCTGTCGCGCGGCTCGTTCCACTCGCGGACGCGGCGCCGCGCATCGCGAACCGCGCAACGTTCGCACGCATCGTCGCGGCCGCCTTCGGCCAGCGGCGCAAGACCTTGCGCAATGCATTGGCCGGCGTCTGCGATACGGGATTGCTGCAGCATGTGGGCATCGACCCGGGCGCTCGCGGCGAGACGCTCTCGGTCCACGACTACGCGCGCCTCGCGAACGAATCGGCGCGATTGGAGGCGATCGACCGCGCTGCGCCACAGGTCGAGTAGCAGGACCCCTAGAACGCGCGATCGGGACGCAACGTCGGTTCGGCGATGCGAACCAGCTTGTCGCGCGAGGTCGCTCCGCGCAGCAAGCTCACCGAGCGCTGCGGTACGCCGAACGCCTCGGCGAGAAAGCGCTGCAGTTCTGCGTTCGCCTTGCCTTCCACTGGCGGGGCCGCCAACCGCACCTTCAGCGCATCGCCATGAAGACCCGCGAACCCGGAGTGCTTGGCGCCCGGCTGCACGTGCAGCGCAAGGACCAGCGCATGCGGCTCCTCGCGCCGCCATGACGCGCTCACGTGGTGATGAGCGTCATGGCGAGCCCTTGGAGCCACGGTATCACCAGCATGAGCACGAGTTGCGCAAGCACGATGACGATCAGCGGCGAGAGATCGAGCACGCCGCCGAGCGGCGGAATCACGCGGCGCACCGGGCGCAGGAACGGGAAGCTCAACGCGTTGAGCAATCCGGAGAGCGGTCCATCGGGCGCGACCCACGACAGGATCGCCTGCACGAACACCACGATGATGAGCAGCCAAAGCGCGGCCTTGAGCACCGCGATGAACGCCGCTGCGAAGAGGTACACGATGCCGATGCCGGTGAACGTGAATGCTCGTCCGAAGATCGCGTAATACGCGAGCAACCACAGCAATTGCGCGATGTACGTCGCGATCAGCGAAGCCCAGTCGAGACCGCGGAAGCCGGGCAGGATGCGCCGCAGCGGCTTCACGGCCCAGTCGGTGAGCGCGATGACCGCCTGCCCCAGCGGGTTGCGGAACGGCGCCCGCAGCGTCTGCATCGCGAAACGCAGCAGGAACGAGTAGGTCAGCAGCCCGAAGACGACGTCGACCAGGAAGGCGAGCGCCTGAGTCATCTCAAGGGTCCTTTCCCAGCTGATCGCCAAGCTCACGAGCGCGCTCCGCCGCCGCACGGACCGCGGCGATGAAGGACTCCTTCACATGCGCGTGCTCGAGCGATTCGATAGCCCGAGCGGTGGTTCCGCCTTTGGATGTCACGTTGGCACGCAGTTGAGCGGGCGAATCGCTGCTTCGGCTCGCGAGCTCGATCGCTCCGCTGAACGTCGCATACGCCAGCTGACGGGCGCGACGGGCGTCGAAGCCCAGGCTGCGTGCCGCCTCGTCCAGCGCTTCGAGAAAATAGAAGACGTACGCAGGACCGCTGCCCGACACGCCGGTGACCGCGTCGAGCTCGTCCTCGTGCTCGCAGCTCACCACCTCACCCGCGGCTTCGACAACGCTCGTCGCCGCTGCGCGCGCTTGCGGCACGATACCGGGCATCGCGTAAACGCCGCTGATGCCGCGTCCGATCAATGCGGGCGTGTTCGGCATCGCTCGAACGATGCGCGCGTATCCGCCGAGCCAGCGCGACACATCGCCGGTGCGAATGCCCGCTGCAATGGTCAGCGCGACCTGCGCGCGTTCGATGAATGGAGCCGCTGCCCTGGCGGCATCCTTCATGTTCTGCGGCTTCACCGCGAACACGACCACTTGCGCGTCGACGATGTCGTCGCGGCCCAGCGCGCCGCTGCACACGATGCCGGGGAAACGTGCCGCAAGCCGATCGCGCTGTTCAGCGATCGGTTCGACGACGCGAAATGACGACGGCGAAGCACCGCGTGCGACCATTCCGCCGATGAGCGCGGTCGCCATGTTGCCGCCGCCGATGAAGGTGGTGTGCATGAAAGAAAGCGCTCTGGGTTATTGGTTCTTGGTTGTCAGTGTGCCTGCGATGGAGGGTCGCCGGACCGCGTCACTTCGCAGGAACCGTTCCGCGACCGCTCGCCGATAACAGGAACTAGGAACCAAGAACGTTCTTCGCCGGTCGCGGCCCGAACAACGCCGTCCCCAGCCGCACCTCGGTTGCTCCTTCAGCGATCGCAGCCTCGAGATCGGCGGACATCCCCATCGACAGGGTGTCCAACGGCAGACCAGCAGCGACGCATGCATCGAAGCACTCCTTCAGACGGCGGAACTGCGCGCGCTGGGCAACGGGGTCGATTTCCGGCGCGGGAATGCCCATGATGCCGCGCACGCGCAGGCGCGGCAGTTCCGCGATCGCGCGAGCGAGACTGACGGTTTCGGTTGGCGAAACGCCGCTTTTCGTCACCTCGCCGCTGACGTTCACCTGGATCAGAACGTCCAGATCCGGTGCCTCGGGCGGCCGGTGTGACGACAACCGTCGCGCTATATCCAGTCGGTCGACCGTCTCCACGCAGTCGAACCGGGCCGCCGCGATGCGCGCCTTGTTGCTTTGGAGCGGACCGATGAAGTGCCACCGCAGCTCGCCAAGATCGGCGAGCTCCGCCTGCTTGGCGACCGCCTCCTGCACGTAGTTCTCCCCGAAACAGCGCTGTCCGATCGCGTAGGCTTCGCGCACCTTGGCGGCCGGAAAGGTCTTGGAGACGGCGAGCAAGGTGATACCCGCGGGATCCCGCCCCACCGCCCGCGCCGCCGCCGCGATGCGCTCCCGCGCGGCTTGCCACGTCTTCTCGTACTGGCTCATAATCGGCCGAGGTTATGACATTCGCATCATGGCACGCGCCTTGCGTGCGTCGACAAGCTCGGCCTAGATCGCCGGCAGGGATTATAGAGAATGGACATCACCGAGCTCCTCGCCTTCGCGGTCAAGAACAAGGCGTCCGACCTGCACCTCTCGGCCGGCCTGCCTCCGCTGATCCGCGTGCACGGCGATATCCGCCGCATCAACCTGCCGCCGATGGAGCACGAGGACGTGCACGCCATGGTGTACGACATCATGAGCGATGCGCAGCGCAAGATGTACGAGGAGAACCTCGAATGCGACTTCAGCTTCGCGGTTCCCAACCTCGCGCGCTTCCGCGTCAACGCATTCAACCAGCAGCGCGGCGCCGCCGCCGCGTTCCGTACCATTCCCTCGAAGGTGCTGTCGCTCGAGGAGCTCAACGCGCCGAAGGTCTTCGCCGACCTGACCAGCCGGCCGCGCGGGTTGATCCTGGTGACCGGTCC
>Ga0335070_10010144_pt1 | contig 11019 bp, 9 predicted proteins | sample Lox_Sample_13_FD_206722 | JGI IMG/M metagenome (GOLD analysis project Ga0335070, IMG submission 206722) | Soil microbial communities from Loxahatchee National Wildlife Refuge, Florida, United States - Lox_Sample_1.3 | ecosystem: Environmental > Terrestrial > Soil > Wetlands | place: USA: Florida... | reverse complement strand
TTGCGGTAGCGACCCATAGCGTGCCCAGCCGGTCGACGAGCACCGCGCGGATCGTCGCGTCGCCGAGCCCGTTCGCAATGCCGAAGGCGCGGCCGCGGCCGTGGTCGATCTCGAACAGCCCGCTGTCGGTGCCGACCCACAGCCGCCCGCCGCGGTCCTCGGCAATCGAGCGCACGTACGCATGCGCGAGCGCCTCGATGCCGGTGTAGGTGCGAAAACGCCCGCCGTCGAGCACCGCCAGGCCGGCGCGCGTGCCGACCCACAACCGGCCGGCGTTGTCGACGTGCAGGACGGCGACGTGCTTGTTCGGGAGGTCCGCGCCATCGGTGCCGTCCGCGACCACGAAGCGCACGCCGTCGAAGCGCGCAAGGCCTTCCTGGGTCCCGATCCAGAGGTAGCCGTCGGGTGTCCGCGCGATCGCCTGGGCCGAGGTCTGTGGCAGGCCGTCCGGAATCTGCCAGTTCTCGCGCACGTACTGCGTCGGCTGCAGCGAGGGATCCAGGGCCCGGGCGTTGCCGCCGACCCCGCACAGCAGCACGATGAGCGCCGTGCAGGCCGCATCCCGGTACCGTCGTGCTGCGCGCCGACCCCGGCGCGAGGAACCGCTCCCCATCTCACCTCCGCGTAGCGTGCGCGGCGCTGGAGGTGCGCACGGCGACCGTGGCCGCCCCGCATTCGTCCCCGCGCGCGGGCTGAGTGCAGGTCAGCCTGCCGGGTTAGCGGCGGGATTTCGCCGTCCTGAAGTCGTCCATGCCGGCCGGCAGCGCACCCGCCGCCACCGGGCCCGGGTGGCGAGTGGTGACGCCCGGCCGCGCCCGCGGCGACGCCGTAACCCATTGTTTGCCATGGAGGGGCTGCATCGGCCGGGCGGAGCGCCCGGACGCGGCCGCGATGCCCGCGGAGCCAGGGTCGCAGCGGGACGCCACCGGACGTGGCGTCCTGCGCTGCGGCTTCGCGTTAGCCCGCGGCCCCGGACGCGCTCGCCGGCGGCGGCGCGGTGACGTACTCCACCTGGATCGCCGCCTCGAACAGCATGCGCTGCGCCGAGACGTAGTAGTCACTCTCCAGGCGATCGCTGAGATCCGGCTCCGGCGCGGCGATGCCGCGGATGCCGGTCTCGATGATCGCGCGCGCATCGTCCGCCACCGGGAACACCGTCGTGACCATCCACTGGCCTGCGATTCGTTCGCCGCGCCGGCTGGCGTCGAAGATCGCGGCCCGCGGCGCCATCTCGACATACAGGTAGCGTTGCGGGCGGTTCCAGCGCCAGGCCTCGTTGTTGACCCCGCGGGCGAGCTTGTTGCAAGCCATCGCGAGGCACTTGCCCTCGGCAGTCACGATCGCGGCGCCGGCGCTCGAATGCGGGTCCAGTGCGTGCTTGGCCGCGTACGCCTGGACGTCCATGTACGTCTTGGTGAGGATGTCCTTGAGCACCATGGGATTCGTCCGCAGGCCCAGGCCCCCATGGTACGCGCCCCGGGCCGGGGTCGAGCGGAGAATTCCGGCGACGCCGGACGCTCCGGCACCCGCACCGCAGCCGCACGGCGCGGATCGCAGCCGCCGATCCGCCGTGCGGGCGGCAGCGACGTGCTGCGCCGCGGCGCCCGGGGCCGGTCCATGGCCCCGGGCGCGACCGCTCAGAATTTCGCCGTGAACGACAAGAACATCTGCCGGCCGAGCGTGTCGTAGGTCTCGAAGGTGTTGTTCGCGCCGCCCGCGACGATCTCGCTCGTGACGATCGGCGGATCCTTGTCGAGCAGGTTGTTGATGCCGGCGCGCACCGTGATGCCGTTCGTGACGGTCCAGGCGACCGACAGGTCGAGGTAATTGTAGGCGGGGATCTTCGCGTTGAAGTAGTTGTAGGCCGGACCGCCGGTGACCTGATTGACGAAAGTGTGACCGTACAGGAGCGGGTTGGGATCGTTGTTGTCGAGCTTGACGCTGCCGATGTAGCGCCAGTTGAGGGTCACGTCGAGGTCCCAGGGCGTGACCCAGGTGGTACGAAACGTGTGCCGCCAGCGCGGGTTGACGGTCTGGCAGAGTGCGCCGTAGAGACCCGCGCAGTCGTAGGTCGGCGAGCCGGGGAAGGGCGTGACCACGCTGGACAGCAGCATCGCTCCGTTCAGTGCGAACAGCATCGAGCCGGCGCCACCGCCGAGCGACAGCTTGTACGCGCCCTGCAGGTCGATGCCGTCGACCGTGAGGCCGCCGATGTTGAGCGCGGTCTGCACGATGTAGCCGCCGCCCTGGACCGTCGAGCCGGTCAGGCTGCCGCTCGCGGGGTTGCGGACGATCTTCTCGCAGAAGAACGGGTCGCCGGTATTCAGGCATTCCTGCAGCAGCAGTCCCGGCGGGATCGCACCGATCTGGTCCTTGAGCTTGATGCGCCAGTAGTCGATGCTGCCGCTGAGGTTCGGCATCGAGTGCGGTGTCAGCGTCGCACCGATGCTGATCGAGTCGGCCTTCTCCGGCCTGAGGTTGGGGTTGCCGCCGATCAGCTGGGACAGCTGGCTGGCGGTACCCTGCGGAATCGAGCCCGAGGTGTACTGCGCGACCGTGACCCCGGTGCGCAGGCACTGCTGCAGCGTCGCCGCGATCACGTTCGTGAACTCGTTCGGCGCGCACGGGTCGTCGCCGGAATTGATCTGGCCGACGGTCGCCGGGTTGTAGAGCTCGATCAGGTTGGGCGCGCGGATCGCGCGCTGCCACGAGCCCCGGAAGCGGAAGTCCTCCGTCGGCTCGTACTGCAGCTCGAACTTGCCGGTGCTGACGGTGCCGGTAGTCGTGTAGTCCGAATACCGGTAGCCGGCGTCGAACACCAGGCTGCGCACGCCCGGCCGGTTCTGCACGAGCGCCCCGCCGAGCTCGATGAACCCCTCGTCGAGGCTGTAGCTGCGATCGATCGGCGCCGCGGCGCCGCCAAACCCCGACAGCAGCCCGCTCTCCTCGCCGGAATCCGGCTCGTAGACCCAGCGCTCCGAGCGGTGCTCGTAACCGACGTTGACTGACATGCCGTTGTCGGCGAACGGCGAGCGGATGCCGTAGTTGCCGAGCTCGCCGGTGAAGTCGACGTGAACCGTGCGCTGCGTCGTGGTGCCGTAGGCGGTGCCCGTGAGGTACAGGTAGTTGAGCTGGTCCTCTGTCACGCCGCCGTCCTTGAAGATGTCGTACGGCACGCACGGTGGACCGCTGATGCAGACCGGGTTGCCGGACGGGTCCGCCTTCACCTGCAGCGCGTTCGCGATCGACTGGAAGTTGAGGTACTGCTTGTTCGAGTTGAAGAACGTCGTGTAGTAGTACTGGCCGTAGGCGTCGTAGCTCCAGGTACGGTCGATGCCGCCCTTGCCGCCGAGCACGGCGCGGTAGTTCGTGTGCTCGTAATAGGACTCGCGCCCGCCGCCCTCGATGTTGCGGCGCCCGATTTCGATCGGGACGCTGACCGAGCCGGGGTTCGCCGCATCCGCCGCGATCTGGGCCGGCGTGCACAGGATCCCCGCTTCCTGCGCGCTCAGCAGCGGGTTGCTGCAATTGACGTAGTAGTTGCCGGCGCCGGTCGGGTCGAGCGGATTGGCGCCGCGAAACAGCGCCGACGGCGCGATCTGCTGGTCGGTCCGGTCGTTCATGTACGAGAACTCGGCGTACGGCTTGACGTGCTCGCTGAGATCGACGTGCGCGAAGAACCCGGCGTTGTAGCGCAGGTCGTCGCGGCCGTTGTAGATGTACGGCTGCGAGTTGAAGATCGCCGGCGGCGTGGTCGGGATCGTGTTCCAGGGCACGAACTGGTTGCCGAACACCGCGTAGCGCGTGCCGTTGGGGTTGAAGAGGTTCGAGTTGCTCGAGCCGGAGCAGGAGGCGCCGTTGTAGTTGCCGCTCGCGTCCGAGCTCGCGTTCAGCTGGCAGATGCCGAAGTCGCGGTTGCCGCTCGGCACCGGGTCCGCCTGCAGGTAGCCGAAGTAGGCGGTGACGTTGCCCTTGCCGTCGGCGATGTTCGACCCGAGGGTGATGGTAATGGCCTTGTTCTTGCCGTCGTGAATCGAGCCCGTCGGCGGCGAGTAGCCGGCCTGGGTGGCCAGGTCCGCGACGAACGAGTTGTGCTGCTGGTGCCAGTTCTCGCCGAACTGGCCGTCGATCTGCACGCCCTCGAAGTTCTTCTTCATGATGAAGTTGACGACGCCGGCGATGGCGTCCGAGCCGTACACCGACGACGCGCCGCCCGTGACCACGTCGATGCGCTCGATGAGCGCCGTCGGGATCTGGTCCAGGTCGGCCGCCGGGTTGGGGTTGGCGGTGTTCGGGTCCGCCGCGCCGAGCCGCCGCCCGTTGACCAGCACCAGGGTGCGCTGCGGGCCGAGTCCGCGCAGGTCCGCGGTCGCGATGCCACCGGCGGTGGTCAGGCCGCTGGTGCGGTTGTTGAAGTCGGTGAAGGAGTTGTTGAAGTTCTGCGGCAGCTGCAGCATCACGTCGCTGATGTCGATCTTGCCGGCGGTCTGGATGTCCTTCTGGGTGACTACCTGGATCGGGCTGGTGCTCGTCATGTTGGGCAGCGTGATGCGCGAGCCCGTGATGACGACCTCCTCGAGGACCGCGCCGGCCGTTGCCGAATCCGACGGCTTTTCCTGCGCCGGGACCCCGGTCGCCGCGAGCGCCAGCAGCGTCGCGACCAGTGCCCGCATGGTTGAGCCGATTCCCCATTTGTTCTTCATCTTGTTGCCTCCGGTGTGGTGCGCCGGCACCGGCGACCGCAGCCCCCTCGTGAACGCCCGCGCCGTTGCGAAGCGGCCACGCCGCCGGTCGCGGCGTTCTCGGAGGGACGGTCGACGGCGAGCCGTCGGATGGCGCGCGACGATACGCCGCGAGTTCCGGATCAGACGCCGGATGTGATGAAGCGCGCGCTGGCGGTGCCGAATCGGCCGGTACCGCGGACGAAGCTGCGACGAAATCTCCCGCGGCGGGACGAAGCCGCCGGCGCCGGGGCGGGCCGCTGTCGGACGGGCGCCGCGAACGGGTGTTGCGTCGGTGGCCCAGTGGGCCTGGCCGGGACGGTCGTTGCGCGCGCGCCGGGTGCGCGCGACGCACGCGCGTCGCGCGCTTCCCGGCGCCGAGACCACCGGCGCTCAGGTCGTGCCGGCACCGGTGGTGGCGCGATACAGCGTGCTCAGACGCTCGTTGTGTACCGAAACGACCGCGTTGCCGAGTGTCTCGCGGTAGCAGGCCTCGGCGCGTGCCACCCGGCGAAGCTCGCGGGACGCGTTGTCGTCACAGAGCCGGTGTGCGGCCTGCGACAGTCGCTGCAGCAGCGACTGCGTCCCGGCATCTGAGGCGAGGTTGAGGTCGCCGTAGGGCACGGTGATCGACGCCGCGGTCTCGGCGGCCGCGGCGCTGCCGGCCGCGAGAGCCGCCGCGAACGCGGCGAGAACGAGGGCCGAGGCACGGACGGGTGCGTTCATGGGAGTCCTCCGGAGAGCGGTGAGGCATGGTCGCGACGCGCCGGGGCGACGGGACCGTCGGGGCGCCGGGCCACGGATGGTGCCCGGCCGCTGGACTCGAATTGGAGCGTGACGCTGCGGGCGCGCAGATTGCCGAAGGCCGCGCGACCGCGCAGATGCGGCACGCGCCAGTACACCTGGCTGCCGCGGCGCACGATGTGCCCGCGCACGTGGTGCAGCCGCGGCGCGCGGCGCAGCTCGGCGTCGGTGGCCGCGGCGGTGGAGTAGGCGCTGACGATCGGCACGGTCAGCTCGACGTGGTCGAGCAGCGCGACCCGGCCGGCGCGGGCGCGCCGCCGGTTGAGCCGCGCGAGGTCCGGCCGGCGCTCGGGCAGCCGCGTCCGCGAGCTCAACAGCAGGCAGAGCGCGAACAGCAGCGGCAGGTCCGTGGCGACGGTCGCGAGCGAGGCCCGCAGCACCTGCTCGCGGATCTGCGCAGTCGCGCACTCGCTGCGGTAGTAGGCTGCCCAGCCTTCGTCGAAGCGGAAGCGCAGGCAGCGCAGTAGGCCGGCGCCGCCCGCGTCAGCAGCAGTGAGGCAGGCGCTCGCGCCTGCGAATACGTCGGCGATGGAGCCGACGGCGTCGTGCTCCGCGTCGAGGTCGAAGTCGGTCACGAGCGGCGCGAGGCTGACCTCGGCGTCGCCGTCCGCCGGCCCCCAGAAGCTGCGCGACCGGCCACGGCGGCCGGAGGCGTCGGTCTCGATGTAGACCCCGGCACGCGCCGGGCCGCCCCCGGCGACCCCGGCCGCCGGCCCGAACGCCGACTCGGCGGCTTCGAGCCGCGGTGCGTCGAGCCACTCGACCCACAGCGTCCGCGCCGGCACGTGCACCAGGTCGAGGCAGCCGGCGAGGCGGTCACCCTCGGCGTAGGCGAGCGCGGCGCAGACGCGCGTCAGCGGGTCGGCGAGCACGAACCGCAGCGGGCAGGCGGCGACCGCGGCGGCGTAGTCCGCAGGGCCCGGCAGGCGCACGACCTGCGTGCCGCGGGCGACGAGCAGCGGCGCGCGACTCTGCACGATGCGGTCGAGGAGTCTCACGGCGGGGGCAGCGTCCCCCGCGACCGCGCGGACCGCCACGGAAATGGGACCAACCGCCCACCGCCGCGGGCGAGTGCCTGCCGCCCGGGGACGAAGCCGCTAGCTGGTCGCGCGCGGCCGCACGAGCGTCGGCCGCAGCAGCTCCTGGATCCGGCTCCGGTAGGACTGCCCGGAGCGGCAGCTGGCGCCGCCCGCGAGCCGTACGATGTAGGCGCCGTTGAAGTCGTTCTCGATCGACTCGACGCGGTTCAGGTTGATGATCACCGACTTGTGGATGCGCGCAAAGCGCGTCGGATCGAGCGCCTGCTCAAGCGATGAGATCGTCAGCCGGTGGCACAGCGAGCGCTTGCCGACGTGCAGCACGACGTAGTTGCGTGCCGCCTCGATGTAGTCGATCGACAGGAATTCGACGAACACCCAGCGGCCGGCTTCCTCGACGAACAGCCCGTCCAGCCGGCCGGCCGCCGGCGGCGCAGTAGCGCCCATCAGCTGGCGCCAGGCCGCGACCAGCTCCTCGCGGCTCGAGGTGCCGCCACGCTCGAGGCGCGCGCGCAGCTTGCCGAGCGCTCGCGCGAAGCGTTCCGGCGTGCAGGGCTTCAGCAGGTAGTCCACTGCATCGCGCTCGAAAGCCGCGGCGGCATAGGTCTCATAGGCGGTCATGAAGATCACGGCCGGCAGCTCGTCGGCGTCGAGCGCGGCCAGCACGTCCAGGCCGCTCATGGCACCGAGATGGACGTCGAGGAACAGCAGCTCCGGCGCGAGGGTGCGCACCCGCTCGATCGCCTCCGCGCCGTTCTGCGCCTCGCCGACGATCCGCAGGTCCGCGTGCGCCGCGCACAGCTGTCGCAGCCGCGTGATCGAGTGCTCCTCGTCGTCGACCAGCAGAGTGCGGATCTTCACGGCACCCGCGCCCCCGCCGCGGCCGCGCGCTCGAGCAGCGGCATGCGCACCGTCGTCACGTAGCGACCCGGGCCCGGCATGTGCAGCGCGACGCCACCGCGCTCGCCGAACAGCGTGTGCAGCCGCTCGGCCACGTTGCGCAGGCCGACGCCCGGCGTCGGCGCCGGCTGGCCCGCGGGCGCGATCCAGCCGGGATTCGAGACGCGGATCTCAAGCGTCGCGTCTCCGACCTCCGCCTCGATGCGCACGTGCACGGGGCCCTCGTGCTTGCGCAGCCCGTGCACGACCGCGTTCTCGATGATCGGCTGCATCACCAGGGCGGGTACGAGCGCCTCGGCCGCGCCGGTCGCGATCCGCCGGTCGTGGCTCAGGCGCTGCGGGAAGCGCATCTCCTGGATCTCGATGTACTGCTCGAGCAGCTCGAGCTCGCGCGCCAGCGAGACGTACTGCGTGGCACCGTCGTTCAGGATCCGGCGCAGGAGGTCGGCGAAGCGCGTCACCATGGTCTGCGCCAGCCGCGGCTGGGACTCGATCAGCGAAACGATCGTGTTGAGCACGTTGAAGAGGAAGTGCGGGTTGAGCTGGTTGGTCAGCGCCTGCAGTCGTGCCTGCACCGCCTCGCGCTCGACGGTCGCGCGCGCGACGCGCTCGCTGCCGAGGTCGCGCCAGGTCTTGACGCCGACCACGACGCCGAGGCAGACGGCGTAGTTGAGAGCCATCGCCGCGGTGCTCGCGATCCAGACCGCGACGGTCTCGCGGGTCGGCGACAGCAGCGAGCTCGCGATGCCGGCGCCGATGTCCGGCTGTTGCGTCAGATATGCCGCCGACACCAGCGCGGGGCGAGCAAGCGCGGAAAAGGCGATCGCGATCACGACCTGAGCCGCGACCCGCAGGCCGGCCGCCCGCGCACCGCCGCCGACCGCAATCGCCGCCCGGCAGGCGAGGATCAGCGCCGGCAGCAGCAGCAGGAACTGCACGGCGCGGATCGACGGCGAGGCGACCTGCAGGTCGGCGCTGGCGATCCGCCAGGCCTCCATGTTCGTCACTTCGATCAGGAAGACGCACAGCCAGGAGGACGGTGCGAAGGTCAGAATGACACGCCACCAGGTCCGCGCCGCGGCGCGGCTCGCGGCGACGTCGGGCAGCGGCTGGAAGACGGCGCTCAAGCCTTCGGTACCCCGGTCATCAACCCTCGCCGACGCGGCGACGACGCACCCAACCGGCCGCGTGCATCAGGTCGCCAGACGCTCGCGACCGCACCGCGCCACCCGCGGGGCGACCGGCGCCGCAGACCGGTGGCCGGGCGTCGCGCTCCATCGTATGCAAGACCGCGCGAAAGATCATGCGCGTGGGACGAACGACGCGATCCGAGGGACGAAACGTGCCGCGGCCGCGCGGCGCCACGCGCTGCGGCAGCGCAGGTGCAGCACGGCACGTGGCACGGCACGGCGGCATCTCCGGCGGGCTTGAACCAATTGGACGTCGCTGTCGTCTAATCTACGGCAGCCGGACCCGCGCCGAGCGCGTCATGCGCCGAAATGACGGCCTGCTGCGACGAAGCGGGCGGGCGACGCATCAGGGCGGAATATGATCGAGTCGGCCGCACGCAGGGCGGCCTGGGGAGGCGGCAATGGAATCCATCGCGAGGCTGCCGTTGATCGTCGGGCGTCCCTTGATTGCGGCGCTGCTGCTGCCAGGCTGCGCGCTGGCCGCCCCGCCCGAAAGCGCGCGGGCCGCGCCCGGCCACGCGGTCGCGCACAGTGTGGCGGCGACGGCGGTGGACAGCGAGCCACGCTCGATCCGCATCGCGTATCACGATCTCGACCTGGCGACGCCGGAGGGCATTGCCGCGCTCTACGTCCGCATTCGCCGGGCGGCCGCCGAGGTCTGCGACGCCACCCGGCCGCTGACAGGCACGCGCATGATTCGTCCGGAGATGGACGCGTGCATCCGCCGGTCGGTGATCGCGACGGTGCGGCAGATCGGGGTCCCCGGGCTCGCGGCGCTGGACGCCGAGCAGCAGGTACTGCTCGAGGAGGCCGCGTCGAGGCCCGCTTGCGAGGCGCCGCCCCGCGCCAAGATCATCATCTGACGCCTGCAGCCTGCCAGGCGCGCGCGTGGCACGGCGGTCGACGCACCTGATCGACCCGGGCCTGGCCGGGGCCGCGTGGCGGGCGCTCGGCGGCATTGCCATCGCGATCGGTCTCGCCGCCGGGGCCGCATCGGCGGCGCAAGGGCCGTCGTGCGCAGCGGGCGCCTGTGGCGGTTTCGACTGGCAGGCGCTCGGCGACGGGCTGTACGCGGCGATCCGCCGCGAACCGCCGGCACTGCTCGAGCACGCGAACAGCCTGGTCATCGTCAACGACACCGACGTCATCGTCGTCGACTCGCAGATGACCGTGGCGGCGACCCGCGAGCTGATTCGCGCCATTCGCCGCGTGACGGCCAAGCCGGTCCGATACGTCGTCATGACGCACTGGCACGATGACCACGCGTTCGGCAGCGCCGCTTACGTCGCCGCGTACCCGGGCGTCGAGTTCATCGCGAGCGCCGCCACTCGCGCCGACCTCGAGACGCTCGGCAGGGACAACCGGCGGCAGTTCATGGCGGCGCTGCCCGGCGAGCTACGGCTCATGCGGCACCACCTCGATGCCGGAACTGCGCTCGACTGGCGCGACCTGAGTCGGGACGGCCCGCCGCTGGACGACGCTGGCCGGCGCAGCCTTGAAAGCGGCGTGCGGCAGGCAACCGAGTACCTGGCCCAGGAACCCGCCACGCGGCCGGTCTCGCCCGAGGTGATCGTCGACGGCGAACTCGTGCTGTATCGGGGCGTGCGCGAGATCAGGGTGTTGTGCCTCGGCGCCGCACACACGCGCGGCGATGTCGTCGTATGGCTGCCGCGCGAGGGCGTGCTCGCGGCCGGCGACGTCGTCAGCGGCATCGTGCCGATGGCCGCCGCGACGGCGGACCTGGCCGCCTGGTCACGCGCGCTCGACCGCCTCGGCGCACTCGCGCCGCGCTGGATCGTGCCGGGCCATGGGCCGGTCGAGGCCGGTACCGGGCTGCTGCAGCGCACGAAGCTGCTGCTCGACACGGTGCTCGAACGTACCGCCGCTGCGTACCGGCCCGGCGCCGCCTGGTCAGAGGTTCGCAGCCGCGTGCAGCTCGACGATCTGCGGCAGCAGTGGTCGGCCGGCGACGCGGTGCGCGAGCTGCTGTTCGCCCTGTTCTTCGAGGATCCGGCGGTCGAGAGCGCGTATCGGCACCTGTCGGGAAGCCCGACCAGCTGATGTGACGCGCCGGTCGCGCTCGCCGGCGTGGCCGCCGTCGCCAAACCCTCGTCGGCCGTGTACGGTATCGCGGCAAGGATCGGCCGCGGGCGCACCGCGCCGTGTGCTGCCGCTGGCGGGGGATGAATGGGGACGACACGTTGGGTTCTCGGCGCCGGCATCGCGTCGCTCGTCGTCGCAGGATGCATGAGCGCGAGCATGGGGACGGGGCTCAGCCAGTCGTCGCCCGATACCTACCGCCTGTCGCGAGTGGACGGGGTCGGGCAGTACCCCGACGCCGCTGCGATGCAGGCGGCGATCGTCGAC
>Ga0335070_10010143_pt1 | contig 11019 bp, 8 predicted proteins | sample Lox_Sample_13_FD_206722 | JGI IMG/M metagenome (GOLD analysis project Ga0335070, IMG submission 206722) | Soil microbial communities from Loxahatchee National Wildlife Refuge, Florida, United States - Lox_Sample_1.3 | ecosystem: Environmental > Terrestrial > Soil > Wetlands | place: USA: Florida... | reverse complement strand
GGATACGAGGATGGCGCACTACCAGAAGAAGAACCTCGGTTATCAGGAATCCCAGTATCAGATGTTGAAAAAACTGGAACTTCCCTATGAATGGCACAATGAGTTGAAAGAGATTGCCGAACAGAACGGCCTCGTTTTTTTCTCGACAATGGAAGACAGGGAGAGCGTTGATTTTCTCATCAGGGATCTTGCAGTCAGCCTCATCAAGGTGGGCTCTGGTGATCTCACCAATTATCCCCTCCTGGAATATACCGCGAACTTTCACATCCCGATCGTTCTTTCCACAGGGATGGCAACACTTGCTGAGATCGATGAAGCAGTACGAATTGCGCGTGCCGCAGGGAATCGCCGCATCATCCTGCTCCAGTGCACCACGCAATATCCTGCTCCCTACCTAGAGATGAATATCAGGGCAATGGTGACCATGAAAAAAGCCTTCAATCTCCAAACAGGTCTGTCTGACCATTCGGAAGGAAGCGAATGCGCTGTGGCAGCGGTAGCCCTCGGTGCTTCATATCTCGAGAAACATTTCACCCTCGACAGAAATCTCCCTGGCCCGGACCACAGGGCATCTCTGGAACCTTCTGAATTCGGCCATATGGTACAGGCAGTACGGAATGTCGAAAAGGCCCTCGGGGACGGCATCAAACAACCTGCTCCATCGGAGATCGAATACCGTTCATCCGTGCGAAGAAAAATGGTATCTGCAAAAGAGATCAGGAGAGGCGAAGTGATGAGTGAGGCAAATATCACGTTCAAACGCGCCAGTACGGGACTTGAACCGATGTTTTTTCTGTCAATCAAAGGCAGGAAGGCGAGACATCGGATCACAAAGGATACCCCCATTGATCTCAGCGATATCGAGTGAGAGGTGATACCATGGGAGATGTCTGGGAACAGATCCACAGCGTACGGGACTGGGGCAAGTACCCCTGCGAAGACCTTGTTCGTTTCATCGGGAGAAATTATTTCAAAATTCCGAGTTCGGACAGAAAAAATATTAGGGTCCTGGAGCTGGGATGCGGACAGGGTGCGAACCTGTGGTTTCTAGCACGCGAGGGATTTGATGTCTACGGCATTGACACATCCCCTTCCGCAATAGAGAAAGCGAAAAAGACGCTCGCAAACTGGAATATCAGTTCCGTGAAACTCGATCTCCAGGATATCCTGGACATCAAATACCCGGCACGCATGTTTGACATTGTGATCGACTGTGCAACGGTCTGGTGCGTATCCTACACGGACCATAAAACAGTCTATAAAAACGTCCAAAGGATTCTCCGCCCGGGCGGGAAATTCTGGAGTTTTCATGTGGCAGAGGGGAGTTCCGGGTATGGAACCGGGAATCTCATCGACTATAAGACGTACGACAATATCTCAGAGGGGATTCTCCAGGACCAGGGGGTGGTGTGCATGCTCTCTGACAGCGATCTCAGGAAACTCCTCAGCGAAGCAGGTCTCATGGTGTCGAACATCGAGCAATACTCCAGGACCTACGACAATCAACAGCACATCTTCAAGAGCTGGATAGTTGAAGCGGCGAAACCATGAAAAAAGTGGTGTATGTATCAGGAACACGGGCTGATTTTGGTCTGATGAGACGGACGTTGCATGCACTGCAATCTGATTTTCTTGTGACGGTTCTTGCAACGGGCATGCACCTGAGTCAGAATTTCGGGTACACGGTGGATGATATCAGAAAAGAGTTCCCGGTCAGGGACGTAGAATGCCTCCTGGATGGGGATTCTCCCGGGAGCATGGTCCGGTCCTTGGGCCTCTGTACCTACGGTATGGGTTCCGTGGTGGAAGAGGTATCGCCGGATCTCCTCTTCGTTGAAGGTGACCGGGGCGAGGCACTCGCAGGTGCTGTGGCCGGTTCGCACCTGAACATACCGGTGATTCACCATGGTGGCGGTGATCTCAGCGGTTCTGTCGACAACCGGCTGCGCTGGGCCGTAACAGAACTCTCTGACTATCATCTCGTCGGGAACCCTTCCAGTTATGACAACCTGGTGAGAAGAAATGTCAACCCGTCCAGGATATTTCTCGTGGGCGAGCCGGGAATTGACGATATCGTTGCGGGTGACTATCCGTCGGCCGACCAGATACAGACAACATATTCTCTGAGGAAAGACGGACCGGTCTTCCTTCTCCTTTTCCATCCGGATACGAGAACCCATGAACACGCCAGTTCCCAGATTCTTCTCATCCTCGAATCCCTGAAGGAGTTTCGCGGGGATATCATTGCCATCGGATCGAATGCAGATGCAGGCGGAAGATCCATCAACAGGGTCCTTGAATCACAGAAAGAATTCTTTCCGTCACTCCAGCTGTTCAGGACTGTCTCCCGCCGTGATTTCCTTGGCCTGATGAATGTCTGCGATGTGATGGTGGGGAATTCCAGCGCGGGTATCATTGAATTACCCTCATTGAAAAAACCTTTTGTCTGTATCGGATCCCGACAGGCGGGACGACTGACGGCGGGAAATGTGATTGAGGCCGGTTTCGAGAGGGATCAGATCCGGGAGGGCATGAGAAAGGCACTGTATGATGAGGAGTTCAGGACGCAACTCAAGTCTCTCTCAAATCCCTATGGGGATGGAACAGCAAGCAGAAGGATCAGGGACGCATTTTTGAGGATCTCCGGGGATTCCGATGGAAGTACTGGATGAAAAAAGTGAGTGGAATTCATATCTTGAAGGATATTTCCCGCAGTACAATGATACCTATTTCCGGTACGAGTATTTCGATATCTTCCAGCGGAATTATGGTCTGAAACCGGAGGGAATATTCTGGAATGATGACCATATCTGCATCTTTTTCCCCCACCTCATCCGATCTCTCAGCCCATTGACGGGAGGTGCGGGCCATCACCTCTTTGACCTAACCACCCCCTACGGGTACGGCGGCCCGTTATTGGTTTCGAAAACCCGGGAGAGAGATGATCTCCTGAGATCTCTCTTCCGGTTCAGGGATGATTATTTTGCCTATGCCCGGGAGAAGAACTATGTGAGTGAATTCATCAGGTTCCACCCGATGTTTGAGATGTGGAGACATTTCAACCAGATCTTTGATCTCCAGTACCTCAGTGACACGGTGGTGGTCGACCTTACGAAGAGTCCGGAAGCACTGAGAGATCAACTGAGTAAGAATACCCGGCGCTATGTCACAAAAAGTCAGAAAGAATTTCCTTCGATGAAAACGGTCCAGCAACCGTCCGATGCTGAGATGGATCTCTTTTTTTCTCTCTACTATAAGACCATGGAGCACCAGCACGTATCCAGAAAATATTTCTTTTCCGAGGGATTCATCAGAGACCACTTCAGTCTTCTAAACAGCTGCTTCATTTCCTGCCAGAACAGCCTTGGAGAGACCGGATCCATCGCTCTCTTCTTCAGGGGCGACAAGATATTCCATTATCATCTCGGTGCAACCAATTACCGGTTCAGGACGTCACCGCTCAGGGCGGTGATTTGGGAATCGATTCTCCTCGCCAGAAAAATTGGCTGCACCCATCTCCATCTCGGAGGTGGCCGCGGGAGAGATGACTCACTCTTCACCTTCAAAACGGGATTTTCTCGAGAAACCCATCCCTTTTATATCGGAAAAATCATCTTTCGCGAGAAGGAATACCGTGATCTAGTGCAGGCAAATGCCCAGGCAGCGGACGATGATTCGTTCTTTCCCCTTTACCGGAAAGGCATTGAGATAAATATCGTTGAATAGCCTTTCCAGGGTTGCATAGTCCCTAAGGTGCAGCGGGCCGGGGGACCTTTACTTCAGGGATGTCCTGGCTGCCACGTCTGGTCCGGTTCAGATGGAAAAGCTTGATACAATTCGAAAGAGAGAGAAGGATAAACACACGCTCCCATGCCAAGGGGCCGGGGCTCCTGGTGACGGTATCTCCCGTTGCCTGGTGCCGGAGGGGTCATCCTCTCTGTACCGGCTGATGTGGGTCCGTCTGCCGGAAAGGAATGCCCTTATGCAGGATTCGAATCAGCAAGGAATCGTGAGGGAAACCTCATTTTCTCCCGTCCACTGGTTCCCGTATTTCCGGATGAAGGCCGGTCACCCTCTCCATCTGCACGTTTCTGATGAAGGAGCACGGGATATCCCGTCCCTCCCGTTCGGTGTGCAGGAATCACCTGAGGGACGGGGATCCGGATTTCAGGAGAGAGGGGGTATCTGATGGTCACGCGTAGAGCATCACCGGCGGATTTCTTCAGGGATCAGACGATCCTTGTCACCGGCGGAGTTGGATCCGTGGGAAGGCACCTGGTGAAGAGGCTTCTTTCCTTCAAACCCTCAAGCATCCGGGTGTTGGACAATAATGAGACAGGTCTCTTCGATCTGGAGCATGAGCTGAAAAGCCCGGTAATCCGGACCCTGGTGGGTGATGTCCGGGATGGGGCCCGCCTGAATATGGCGATGTTTGGTGTAGACACGGTCTTCCATGCGGCCGCCCTGAAACATGTCCCTCTCTGCGAGTTCAATCCCTTCGATGCCGTCAAAACCAATGTCCTCGGGACTCAAAATATCATCGAGGCTGCTATAGAGAATGAAGTTGGATGCGTGATGAATATCAGTACAGACAAAGCCGTCGTTCCCACGAATGTCATGGGAGCAACGAAACTTCTCGGTGAACGCCTCATTGCATCGGCGACGTATTACGCTGGCAAGAGAAAGACCATCTTCTCAAGTATCCGGTTCGGGAACGTCCTTAATACCAGGGGATCTGTTGTCCCTCTCTTCCACAGCCAGATCCGGAATGGCGGGCCCGTCACCGTCACCGACCCTGACATGACCCGGTTCTTCATGGCCATCCCCCAAGCCGTTGATCTCATCCTCTCTGCGACTGTCCTCGCAAGGGGAAGGGAGGTCTTCATCCTCAAGATGCCTGCCCTCCGTCTCGGCGATCTTGCGAGCTGCATGATAAAAACCTATGCACCGAGGTACGGGTTTGACCCCGGGAGCATCGCTGTAAAGATCATAGGGAGGAGGAGCGGGGAGAAGCTCCACGAGGAGCTCATGACCGAGGATGAAGCCCCGTTTGCATATGAGAACCGGGAGATGTTCGTCATCATCCCCGAGATCTATTATTCCGAGGGATACCATCCGCGGATTCCCCGAGGATTCCGGAGATCTGCAGCCACGAGCTTTTCCTCGAAGGATGCCAACCTTATCCCGGAGGATGGAATTCGAGCCGTCCTGGAGCAGATGGAGGGAGAGGCCCTTTATTCCAGCGACCGAGACACCTGATCCTCCCTCTTTCCCTCGGAGAGGATGGCGTCGGCCACAATCTCCCAGGTATTTCTTTCCTCGGTTCCCTCCTTCTTGATATACCAGTCCCGGTACCTCGCATATGCTCTGCCATCCACGGCGAGTTCCCGGTTCCAGTCGAAGGAATACGGTTCGTCAAGCGTGATGGGGGTTTTTCCGAGGATCGAAGCCATTGTCGAGAGGATGGCACCGATCCGGCAGATACCGATATTCGAATCGATCCGGTGATTCGTGATAAAGATTACAGGCTTCCTGAAGAGGATGGCAAAGTTGAGGGAGGTGCTCGCATGGAGGATGACAAAGCCCGCCCGCTGGACAAACTCGGGGGTACTCCCCTGGATCACCGGGCGCCCGCCGAAATAATCCTGGTGGGACCCGTACTGCGATTTCGGGTGGGCTGCCACGGCGACCCGAACCCCGAACCGGGTCTCCAGGTAGTCGAAGAACTGCCGGAGCTGGGGGTAATACTCATCTGCGGGGCATGGGGCCGGGTTTCCCGCGAAGAGGAGGTCTGGGTGGAATGGCAGGTACTCGTCCAAGAAGACACCGAGGGATCTTTCCTCCGGTACCGCCCGGTCCCTTATCGATAAATAGAGGTCAAAGTCAAGGGCATGGGTCCAGACGTACCTCGTCGACCGCCTGACGGGATAGCCGATGGCCTCCGCGCAACGGGATCCCCCGAGGATGCAGAGCCGTGCCGGGCTGACCCCGATGAGGGGGAAGGCAGCGAGGAGAACCCGGTTGAGGACATGGAGGATTCCGGCCTTCACGGGCGAGTTCCCGATCCTGCGAAAGAGGGCCCCGAGCCTTCCGGCCCAGGTCTCGACCGTCGCAGAGGCTGGCGGGGGAAGGATATTTACCACCATGACGGCGTAGGGAATGGACCTGGCGGAAAGGGCCCGGTAAAAAAAAGTGGTCCCCCATGCGTACCTGACGAGACACAGGACCATCGCGGTCCGGGGCAACCCGGCAATGGCCCTGCCCAGCTCGTCCCTCGCGGAGAACCGGGTGCAACCCTCCCATTGTTTCCGGTCGGGAACCTCCACCAGCTCGATGATGTCGGCGTGGAGGACATCGCTCAGGTCCCATACCTGTACCCTGAAACCACGGGCGATGAGGCGTTTAATCCCGAACCTTTCATAGTCCCGGTCCGTGAAGGGGGCCTCAACAGCAAAAATGAGCGTGTCGATCAAAAGCTCTCAGGAGTGATCTCATCCGGACAATATAAAAGAAAATGCTCGACACGATCCAAGATGATTCCGGCAGTGCCCCCGGGATTTTCCGACGGGGCCGATCGGCAAGGTACATAACCCCTCAAACCAATACGTACCTGGAATCCCTCCGGGAACAGGGCCCCGTTTGAGAATCGGGGACGGGACCCACCCAGATAACGGGTTGGACAGGGGCGTTCAATGGGAATCATCGACGAATCCACACGGATCATTCACGAGGAAGGAGCGGCGGTATTCATCAGACGGGCCATCCTTCGTCTCGCTCGTGACCTCTGGGCGGTGGTAACCTGGGCGAGGGATGAACTCGATCCGGGGACCAGGTTCTGCATGAGCGACCTGAAGAAAGGCCTCAGGGAGAGTCCTCGCCCGATTGAAAAGCTCTCCGGTGATACGCTGGTGAGGATCATCCAGGCATACCTCGCGGCGAAAAAGGCCCAGCCCCACCAGCCGGCCCCGTACCAGGTCACCGGCGACTGGGCATCGATCGCGGGCGACCATCACCGGAACATGGTCGAGGCCCTTGAACGCCGCGATCCCGGGTCGCTGAGACAGATCCTCGACAATTTCGCCCGCGAACCCATCAGCAGGGGCCTTCACCTCTCCGGGACCCTCCCCCGTTCGTTCCTTGCCAGGGTGTATCTCCTGAAGGCCATGAACCGCAGTTACCGGGCCTGGAAGCGGATGACCGCGCTTCCCGACGATGCGCTGGAGTACGAGAAGGACGTCGGCAACATGCACGGGATGGACAGCAACGGGAAATCCATCATGCTCCCTGCCTTCAACCAGTCCTATTTTGCCCAGAGAATCACGGAACTCCTCAAGGGGAAGGAATCCGGGGTTACCATCGTCGAGATTGGTGGAGGATACGGGTCCCTGCCGTACCATCTCTTCAAAAATGCCGGATTTCCGGGCAGATACCGGTACCTCGACATACCCGAGATGTGCGTTCTCGCCTCGTATTTCCTGATGAGCCACTTTCCGGGGAAGAAGTTCCTGCTCTACGGCGAGGGAGATCCATCCTCTCCGGGGGTGGATGCCCCTGATATCTCGATCCTCCCGAACTTCTGCCTGAAGGATCTCCCGGACCGCTCGTGTGACCTCGTCTTCAACTCCCATGGCATGTCGCAGATGGCCCCGGAGACCATCCGGGAATACCTCGCGCAGGTTGACCGCATCTCCCGGCGGTATTTCCTCCATGCAAACACCGAGCTGGAGTCCGCATCGCTTGTCCGGGAAGTGAATTATGTAAACCTGAACCGCCCCGAATTCGAGCTCTCCCGACACAGGTGGCTCAGGCTGTACAGGTTCCCGGAGCTCATTCGGAATGACGGGATTATCAATCCGGAGTTCTCGAGCTGGGAGTACCTCTACGAGCGAAGGGATTCCTGAAGCCGTCCACCTTCTAAGAGATCTATCGTGATCCCACCCCGGAATAGCCTGAAAAACATTTGTTTTTCCCTCCCAAAATTCCCCGGACAAGGCGGGTCATCCGATCATTATGTAGTGAGGGTCAATCCCATGCACCGAGCATGAGGTCAGCCGACCCATCCCCCGCGGGAGTGAACAGGGTCAGGACTGCCTTTCTCCCCTCCCCGATGAAATTCTCCCGTTTCTCCAGCAGCGGGATGGCAAACCTGCGGATCTCGCCAGGATCCAGGGCTGATGGGACAAGGGGGAATCCCTCCAGGATATTCCTGTCGATGGCCAGGTCTGACCTCACATGGATCAGGGGGATCCCCCTGCCCAGTGCCTCGACCGCGACGGTCGTCGAGGTAAAAAGGACGAGATCCGCCTGGTCAAGCAGCCTCTCGACCGGGTCGCTGTTGATCTCCACCGCCGGGGGGAGGCGCGGAAGGAGGGAGAGGAGGGTCTCCCTGCTGATTGACGGGTGAGGCTTCAGGACCAGCCGGATGCCTGGGATCTCCCCCAATGCAAGGACCGCCTTCATAGCGAGCTCGAGGGACTCGTCGATGCCGGCGGTCAGGGGCACGAGAACCGTCCGCCCCGGTCCGTTCCCCTTCGGAGGATTGCTTCTCTCGATGTCAGAATATCTGAAGGCCCCGGTAACCACGACCAGCTCCTCCGGGAATCCGCTCGCAATGAGGTTCTCCCTGGCGTGGGACCCGTTCACCGCGATCCGATCCGGGAGCGGTGCCGTCTCCCGCTCAGCCCGGGAGAGGGAGTAGGAGAGGTACATGGGGCTCACGATGGAGTGGGCGTACCCGGTGAGAAAGGTCCGTGGTGAGGCCCTCCGGAAGCCGGCACAGAACATCTTCTCCCAGATATGGTTCTCGAAGGTATAGATGAAGGTGCTGACCGGGAGGACCCGGGGTATCCGGAGCGCTGCCCGGTACGCGAGGAACGACTGCTCGGCCCGGGTGGTCCTCCGGTCCGACCTGAGCTCAGCCTCTATGACGGAAGAGAGGTCGATTCCGGCCATGACCGCCTCAGGGAACGATCCCTCACATGGTTCCCTGTGGAGGGTGAGGGCAGAGAGAAGATCCGGGACGCCGATAAACTCCTCGAAGAGATAGATATCCTCCGGGTACCTGGAAAGGCCGGAGACGGCCCTTTGATAGGATATGGTCGGCAAGACCGAGACCACATACCCAACTGCATTCCCTTTCCCGCTCAGGATCTTCCCGAGCTTTCCGAAGTATGCATCGGTGTAAGATCCCGGATCCTGGAAGGCCCTCGCATCTGCCCAGGAATGGATGAGTACCCGGCTGGAAGGTCCCCCTGGCCCCTGCCTCGAATGGCGTCTCATGACGGCAAAGATCCGGGCGAGGAGAATGCGTCCCGAAAAACGCAGGAGAAACCAAGACCGGGCACCGATCTTCGAAACCTGGCCCCTGATGGCATCCGTCGCCCGCCTCCATCCGGGATAAAGCAGATGGATGCGGGTCCGGGGAATATCCCGCAGGTTGAGGACAAGGGCGTCCAGAAGAGAACCGGACTCGCAGATGATCAGGACGTCACCCGGAAAGACGTCCATGTACTCGCGACAGAGGCGGATGTAGCATGCATAGAGGAACACCGACGTGATGAAAGGGTTCTTCTCTGACACAGAGGTGAGCCACCAAGCCTGGCCATCCCTCGTGCGGGAGAGTCCGCCGATGAGGTCGATGTACTCCTGCCGGCTGGTCCGGGCAATTTCCTGGAGCCGGTTACCGAAGTGGTAGCGTTCCATGGATGGACCGAGGACCTGATCCAGGTGCATGCTCATCCTGAAATCCCGGCCGAGATACATCCAGGAGGCCCCCTTTCCCGGGACACCGGAGCCGGCCAGCCCTCCGGCCAGGGTCCGATCGGCGATGGCAAGGACAATGGTGCGATCCGTGTGGGAATTCATGAAATAGTCCCGGAAACCGGCTGGGGATTCTAATTTCAACGTTCTCCCTCTCTCTACAAATTTATTACGATTAAAATCCAACCGGGAGGATAATGGGGTGGTATTCATGGAGAAAGAAAATATCGCCATCACGATCCGCTCCTTTGATCGCGACGGGCCTGCCATGGAGAAGCTCCGGTGCCACTTCGCCGTCACCTACCTGAATGACACCGGAGGACGTCTCACCGAGGACGATCTCTCTCGGGCTCTCCGGGGCGCGGACGGGGCCATTGCCGGCACGGAGCCCTTCACCCGCCGGGTACTGGATGCCGCGGGGGATCTGAAGGTCATCTCCCGGGTAGGGGTCGGCCTCGATTCCGTGGACCTTGAGGCCGCCGCATCTCATGGTATCGGCGTCACCATCACCCCCTCGGCACCCGTCCAGGCGGTTGCGGAGCATACCCTGGCCCTACTCCTCTCTGTCGCGAAGCAGATTCCCGTGTGCCAGGCGCGGCTGCGGGAGGGGGATGCCGTCCCGCCGCCCGGCCTCCTTGTATCCGGCCGGACCGCGGGGATTGTCGGCATGGGCAGGATCGGGAAGAGGGTCGCCGGGCTCCTGGAGGCCCTGGGATGCCGGATCTCCTATTACGACCCCCGGGTGGATGCAGGGCGGGCCGCGTGGGTGCGCATGGAGAGCCTCGAGGACCTGGCCCGGGGCGCGGATATCCTGACCCTTCATGCACCTGCCCAGCCGGGCAACCGCCCACTCATCGGGAGAGAAATTATTTCCCTCTGCAGGAGAGGATTAATACTGGTGAATACCGCCCGGGGATCCCTGGTTGATGAGGAGGCCCTGGCGTATGCGCTGGAGGAGGGGATCGTCGCTGGAGCCGGCCTTGACGTGTTCTCCCGTGAACCCTACCGCGGCCCGCTGCTCAGGTTCCCCCAGGTGGTCGCCACCCCCCACGTGGCATCGAATACGGTGGAGACCCGGCGCCAGATGGAGATGGAGGCCGTGGATAACATGATAGAAGCCCTTTCGAGGCGGACGCCATGAAAGCCCTTGTGACCGGAGGATCGGGATTTCTCGGGCACCACATCATCCGTGAACTGCTGAAACAGGGGATCGAAACGGTGGCCTATGACCGGGTGGAGCCGTCCCTTGCAGAGAAGACG
>Ga0335070_10010142_pt1 | contig 11019 bp, 9 predicted proteins | sample Lox_Sample_13_FD_206722 | JGI IMG/M metagenome (GOLD analysis project Ga0335070, IMG submission 206722) | Soil microbial communities from Loxahatchee National Wildlife Refuge, Florida, United States - Lox_Sample_1.3 | ecosystem: Environmental > Terrestrial > Soil > Wetlands | place: USA: Florida... | reverse complement strand
GAAGCCGCGCTCCTGGATGAGACGGACGGCCTCTTCGGGCCGGGCCGTCTCGTGCAGCGCCGCCACGTCCACCAGCGGTACCATGATCTCGCGCACCGCCGTGTCGCCGAGCTCGAAGATCTTGTCGATCATCTCCGCTTCGGAGGAGGTGACATCCGCCTCCTCGGGCTCGAGCTGGAGCAGGAGCTTGAGCTCCTCGCGGGAGACGAACTGGCGCGTGCCGCTCGTGCGGAGCCCCACGGCTCCCAGCACGCCGCCAACGAGAATCCGCGCCGTCCAGGTCAGCGGAGAGAGCAGGGCGCTGGCCAGCTCGAGCACGCGGTAGAGCCTGAGGATCAGAGCCGTCGCCCATTCGCCGGCCACCGACTTCGGGATGACCTCGCCGAAGACCAGCATGATCGGGACGAGGATCGCGGTGGCCAGCGCGGCCGCCCACCCGCCCGCCACCGGCAAGAGCGCCCAGGTGGCCAGCGACGAGGCCGCGATGTGGGCGACGGTCACGCCCATCATGGCCGCCGATAGCATGCGCTCGGGATGACGGAAGGCGTCGAGGTACCGAGCGGCAACGGCGTTGCCGTTCTCGGCGAGGTGGCGGATGCGCAGGCGGTTGGCGGCGATGAACGCCATCTCCGAGGCCGAGAGCACGGCCGACACGAAGACGGCCAGCAGGATGCCCCAGATGTAGATCGTCATGCCGCCCGGCTCCTGCCCGCTTCGCGTCGGATGGCGACCAGCACCTCGACCACCCGCGTGCGCTCGACCTTCTCAACCGTCACTGTCACGTCGGTCGCCTGCGCCTTCTCGCCCTTGTTGGGGACGCGACCGAAGAGATCGAGGACCCAGCCGCCCACGGTGTCGAACGATTCCTTGGGCAGCTGTAGCCCCGTGGCGGCATTGAACTCGTCGATGGACAGCTTGCCGGCGACCCGGTAGCTCGTCGCGTCCACCTTCTGGATCAGGCGCTCCTCCTCGTCGAACTCGTCGCGTATCTCGCCCACCAGCTCCTCCAGCAGGTCCTCGAGCGTCACCAGTCCCGCGGTGCCCCCGTACTCGTCCACCACGATGGCGAGGTGGAGCTTCTTGGCCTGGAACTCGCGCAGCAGGGCATCCGCCCGCTTCGATTCCGGCACGAAGTACGGTGGGTGGAGGCGGGAGCGGAGATCGAACTCCGCGGGCAGCCCCTTGAGGTGGGGCAGGAGATCCTTGGTGTAGAGCACGCCCACGATGTGGTCCACCGTGTCCTCGAATACCGGCACCCGCGAGTGAACGTGCTCCCGCAGGAGGGGCAGGATGTCGACGGGCGGCGTGGCGACATCGAGACAGAACATGTCCGGGCGCGGGACCATGACCTCTCGCACCAGGGTGTCCTCGAGCTCGAAGACCCTGTGGATCATCTCGCGCTCCGACCGGTCCACCACGCCTTCGCGGGCTCCCACGTCGACGAGCGTCCGCAGCTCCTCTTCGGAGATCTCGGGCTGACCCCGCTGCCGCTCCGACCCGACGAGGCGCAGGGTCATGGCGGTGAGCGCGCTCAGGATGGCCCGCACGGGCCAGAGGAGCGCGGACAGCCACGCCACCGGCCGGCTCACCCGCGCCGAGTAGCGTTCCGGGTGCTCGACGGCGAGCGTCATCGGCAGGACCTCGCCGAAGACCACGAGGAGAACGGTCATGACGCCGATGGCCACGGCGAGTCCCGCGGGGCCGAAGAGCTTGGCGGCGACCGAGGCCGCGAGCGCCGAGGCTCCGATATTGGCCAGCGTGATGCCGACCAGCAGGGTGACGAGGAGCTCGTGGGGCTTGGAGAGGAGGGGCTGCAGCGGCTCCTGGTCAGGACCGTGCTGCTCGGCCAGCCGCTTGAGCCGGGCGCGCCCGAGAGAGAAGTAGGCTGCCTCCGCGCCGGTCAGGAGGGCGGAGACGAGGATGAGGCAGCCAAGGCTCAGGAGCTCGAGCACCGTGAAGCTACTCACGGAAGTGCTCATAGCCCGACGCCACGGTGACCGGGTTCCCTACTGCGTCGAGGAAGGTCACGCCCGCTTCGAGCGCGTGGATCTCGCCGACCACGGTGAGGGTCGTCCCGGTGGCGCGCCGCAGGCCGTCCCGGAGCGCGTCCATCGAGGCCGGATCGCAAGTCAGCAAGAGCTCGAAGTCCTCGCCGCCCGAGGTAGCCCACGGCAGAGCGTCGACGCCCAAGGCCATCGCGACCTCGCGCACCGCGGGGTCCACGGGCAGGCGCTCGAGCACGACGCTCGCGCCCACGCTGCTGGCGCGGCAGATGTGGGCGAGATCGGTCGCGAGGCCGTCGGAGCAATCCATCATGGCATGCACGCCGCCGGTGGCGCCGAGCCAGCGCCCCTCGGCCACCCGCGCCGTCGGCCGCAGATGCGCCGCGGTTACGGAGTCGAGCGACGCGACAGGGACGGATGCCAGCCGGGCGCGCCCCGCCTCGAGCACCGCCAGACCCGCCGCGGAGCGGCCCAGCGTGCCCGTCACCGCCACAGCATCGCCGGGCTTGGCACCCGAGCGGAGCCGCGGGCTGCCTTCGTGCTCGCCCAGCAGTGTCACGTTGACGAACCAACCCCGTGGCGACGTCGAGGTGTCGCCGCCGACCACGGCGACCCCGTGGAGCGCGGCGGCCTGTCTCATGCCCTCGTAGAGCGCCTCGACCTCCGCGGGCTTGGCGGGTGCGGGCAGCGCCAGCCCCACCAGCGCCCAGAGCGGGCGGCCGCCCTTGCCGGCGATATCCGAGAGGTTGACCGCCATGGCCTTCCAGCCGATGTCGAATGGTGAGGCCCAGGCGCGGCGGAAATGGACGTCCTCGACGAGAAGATCAGTGGTGGCGAGGAGCCTCGCGCCAGGCTGGGGCAGCAGCACCGCCGTGTCATCGCCGATGCCGGTTTCCACGCGCTCCGCCTGGGTGCGCTCCACGATCCGACGGATGAGCCGGATGATCTCCAGCTCGGCGGGAGCGGGCGAAGGACTTGGAGGTTCGGCGGTCATCACGCTACCGCGGCGGCGCGCGTGAGCCCGAGGAAGTTCCGCAGGAGCGCCTTGCCTTGCCCGGTCAGAATCGACTCGGGATGGAACTGGACGCCCTCGACCGGGAAGCGCCGGTGACGCAGGCCCATGATCTCGCCGTCCTCGGCGCGCGCCGAGATCTCGAGGTCCGCCGGGAACCCCTGGTCCAGCACGACGAGAGAGTGATAGCGCGTCGCCTCGAAATCCTGGGGCAGCGAGGCGAAGACGCCCCGGTTGTCGTGGTGGATGATCGAGGTCTTGCCGTGCATCTGCTTCTGCGCCCGGGCCACCGTTCCGCCGAAGGCCTGCCCGATGGCCTGGTGCCCGAGGCAGACGCCCAGGATGGGGGTGGTCTGGTGGAAGCGGCGGATGAGCGCCAGGGAGATCCCGGCGCCGTCCGGGGTGCCGGGACCGGGCGAGATCACGATGCCCTCGGGCTCGAGACGCTCGATCTCCTCGACGGAGATCTTGTTGTTGCGCGCCACGCGCATGGTCGCGCCCAGCTCCCCCAGGTACTGAACCAGGTTGTAGGTGAAGGAATCGTAGTTGTCGAGGACGAGAATCACGGGCCGATGTCCCGAGAGCTGGTGGGGGGGCCCGGGGGAGGAGCGGCAGCCGGCGCTCCTCCCCGGTTCCGATCAGTCACGCGCAGCGCCAGGATCATGCCGCGCGCCTTGGAGCAGGTCTCGAGCCATTCGGTCTTGGGATCCGAGTCGGCGACGATGCCCGCGCCCACCTGAATCGAGGCGCGGCCGGCGTGGCACACCACGGTGCGGATGGTGATGCACGAGTCGAGGTTGCCTGAATACGAGATGTAGCCGACGGCGCCGCCGTAGGGGCCCCGGCGCGTGGGCTCGAGCTCCTCGATGATTTCCATGGCCCGGATCTTGGGCGCGCCCGTCAGCGTGCCCGCGGGAAAGCAGGCCTCGAGGACGTGGAAGGCGTCGCGTCCTTCCTCGAGCCGGCCGCGGACGTGACTGACGAGGTGCATGACGTGCGAGTAGCGCTCGACCACCATGAACTCCGAGACCTCGACCGAGCCGATCTTCGATACGCGGCCCACGTCGTTGCGCCCGAGATCCACCAGCATCACGTGCTCGGCGCGCTCCTTGGGATCGGCCTGCATCTCCGCCGCCAGCCTCTCGTCATCCGCCTCGTCTTTGCCGCGCGGATGCGTGCCCGCGATGGGGCGCTCCTCGACGCGGCCGTCCTCCATGCGGACCAGCACTTCGGGCGAGGAGCCGACGATGCTCGTCTTGCCCAGGCGCAGGAAGAAAAGATACGGCGAAGGGTTGATGCTCCGGAGCGCGCGATACACGGTGAAGGGATCCGCGCTGAGCTCCGTGTCCACGCGGCGCGAGACCACGATCTGGTAGGCGTCGCCGGCGGCGATGTATTCCTTGGCCTGGCGCACCCGCTCCATGAAGGTCGCCTCGTCCATGGAGGAGGCGAAGCCTTCCTCGCCCATGGCCACCAGCGGCTCGACGGCCGGGAAGGTGAGCGGGGCGGGCGGCCGGGCAGGCCGCGCGAGCTTGTCCAGCATCGCCTCGATCCGCTTCACCGCTTCGTCGTACGCGCGGTCGAGGGCGGCGGGATCGTGGGCGGTGATGTGGGCGTTGCCGATGACGAGCAACCGATGGCGCAGGTTGTCGAAGACGAGCAGGCTGTCCGTGAACATGAAGACGGCGTCGGGCAGCTTGAGATCGTCCTTGGCCAGGCTCGGCAGCTCTTCGACGTGGCGGACCATGTCGTAGGAGATATAGCCGACGGCGCCCCCCTGGAAGCGAGGCAGGCCCGGCACGGCGACGGGCTTGAAGCGCGCGAGCAGCTCGCGCAGGGCGGCGAACGGGCTCTCCGCCTTGAGCTTCTCCACTCGGCCGTCGGCGTGGCGGACGCTCAGTCGCTTGCCTTTGGCGGTGAAGACCATGGAGGGCTCTGAGCCCAGGAACGAATAGCGGGCCCACTTCTCGCCGCCCTCAACCGACTCGAGAAGAAACGCGTACGGGCCCGGTCTCAGGCGGAGAAAAGCGGAGAGCGGCGTATCCAGATCCGCCGCCACCTCGGCGTAGACCGGCACCAGGTTGCCGTCGGCCGAGAGCCGACGGAACTCTTCCCTCGAGGGGGAGAGCGGGGGCAAGGCGCGCCCCACGATGGTCATGGCCGCGTCAGCTCAAGCGAGGGCGTCCAGCTTCTTCTTGAGCTGGGACTTGGGCACCGCGCCGATCACCTGGTCCATCACCTTGCCGTCCTTCATGAAGAGGATGGTGGGGATGGAGCGCACGCCGTAGCGGGCGGCGAGTTGCGGGTTGTCGTCCACGTTGACCTTGGCGAGGCTCACTGAGCCCTTGGACTCCGAGGCCAGCTCCTCGAGCGTCGGGGCGATCGCTCGGCACGGCTGGCACCACTCCGCCCAGAAGTCCACCATGAGGACTTCTTTGTGCTTGCCGATCTCCGCATCGAAGCTCTGCTCGGTCAGATGAAGCGTCGTTTCAGCCATATGATGCACGTCTCCTTTGGCGTGATTTCCTTCTGCGCGAGCATGAGCCCACCGCCGGCGCAATGATGCTCGGAGCATAAACCAGGCGCCGGCTCAGCACCTCTCAAACCTGGGTCAGGTCCGAGGCCATGCCCGAAGTGGCGAGGATGGTACGAGGCACTAGTCAATAGACGAGTACTACGACCAGTCCGTGCGGGTCCGGCCTGATGCCCACCCCTCTTGGAGAGGCCGTCCACCCCGACTCTTCCCGGGGCAGCCTCTGGACTGGCCTTCAAGAGCTCCACGAAGATCAATTCTTTCACAACCTTGGCTTACGGCCAGCCGCAAGCGAAGCTGTCTGCTGTTGAGGGTTGGAAGCCCAACTCGGCTCGAGGACATCGGCTGGCAGGTCCATAAAAACGCAAGGTCAAGCTAACATACCAACCCCCATCCCGCAAGGCGGCATGGCGGATTACCTTGACACTTTCGCCGTGGAAACGCCATTCTAAAACTCTCAAGGTTACGGTAGCTTGCGGTGCACGGCAGGGGTGATCCACTTCTCCTCGAGGCCTCGCTGGATGCGCCGATAGCCTCATCAGAACCCGGCAGTGTCACTGGGAGGACAGTCGACGCGATGGCCAAGATCATGGTGGTGGATGACGCGAGATCCGAGCTCAAGCTGATCGAGAACATCCTCAAGTCGGCCGGCCTCGAAGTTGTATGTTTTCCCGACGGCGAAAGTCTCGAGGAGCGGATGGTCGAGGAGCGGCCCGACCTGCTGCTCCTGGACATCGTGATGCCCAAGCGCAACGGATACGAGATCCTCCGCAGCCTCAAGCGCGACGGTCGCACCAAGAGCACGCCCGTCGTGCTCGTCAGCTCGAAGAATCAGGAGAGTGATCGCGTGTGGGGCAAGCGGCAGGGCGCCGACGATTACCTGGGCAAGCCCTTCACGGCCGAGCAGCTCGTCACCGTCGTCCGGCAATTCGTCAGGTGATCCTGCGATCGGCTGCCCGGCCGTGACCACGCTGTCCGCGGATCTTCAGGCGGCCGCCCAGCAGACGCGCGCCTGCGTGGTCGCGCTGGCCGGCTATCGCTTCGGCATCGAGGTTCGATACGCGCGGGAGGTGGTGGTGTTCGACGAATACACCATCGTGCCCCTGGCGCCGGCCCACCTGCTCGGCGTCGCCAATCTCCGGGGCAACATCGTGCCGATCGTGGACGTGCGCCCTCTCCTTGACATGGCGCCGGCTCCCGGCGGTCGCGGCGTCCGCGCCCTCGTCGTGGAATGCGAGGGCGTCCAGGCTGCGCTTCTGATCGACGAGGTGCGGGGACTCGAGCCGATCGAGAGGGCCGCTCCCACGGGCAACGACTCCGGCGAACTGATCGCCGGCAAACTGGATCTCGAAGGTGGCGCGGTCACGCTCCTGGACGTGCGTGCCTTGCTGGGTGCCATGGGTGGAGACGCCGTGATGCCTGCGGCCAGGTTATCCGAGGGAGGTCTGCCGAGGTGAACCGGCGGCGCTTCCTTGGTCTCGTGTCCGGATTCTTCGCCGGAGGCGGCATTCTCGGCGCTGGGCGCTCTTGGGCCCAGCCGGGTCGGGCGATGCCTCCCGGAGCCAAGCCGGCGCCGCCGGCGGAAGCGCCAACCGCGAGCGCACCCGGGGTGAGTGCGCGCGACATCAAGATCGGCATGAGCGCCGCGTTCAAGGGCCCGGCCGCAGGTCTCGGCACCGAGCTCTGGCGTGGCGCCACCGCATACTTCACGGAGATCAACGCCCGCGGCGGAGTCAACGGCCGCTCCATCGTGCTGGCCGCGCTCGACGACGGCTATCAGCCCGACCCGTGCATGCGCAACACCATACAGCTCGTGGAGCAGGACCAGGTCTTCCTCCTGTCCAATTACGTGGGCACGCCGACACTGACGCGGGCCCTGCCCATCATCAAGCGCTACGGCGACGTACTCCTCCTCGGCAACTTCACCGGCGCCCAACCCCAGCGCGAGCCGCCCTACGTCGACTACGTCTTCAATATCCGCGCCTCGTATCGCCAGGAAATGGCGGCCCTCATCGAGCGCTTCTGGGAGCTCGGCGCGCGCAAGTTCGGCGTTTTCTACCAGATCGACGCCTATGGCAGGAGCGGCGCGGATGCCGCGGAGCGGGCGCTCGCGCAGCGGGGTGCCAGGATCGCGGCGGAAGCGACCTATGTCCGCGGAGCGAAGTTCGAGGACGAGATGGCTCCGGCCGTTGCGGTGCTCCGTCAGGCCGGCTGCGACGTCGTTCTCTGCACCGGCGCCTACCAGGGCTGCGGCGCCTTCATTCGCGCTGCGCGCGACGGGGGATGGACCGTGCCGATCTCGAATGTCTCCTTCGTCGGCTCGGACGCCATGCTCGCGCTCCTGCTCAAGCAGGGCAAGGCGGCCGGCCGAGACTACCTGCGCGCCCTCGTGAATTCCCAGGTCATGCCGAGCTACGACGACGTGAGCCTGCCGGGAGTCGCCGAGTACCGGGCGCTCATGGACAAGCACAGCCCGGCGCTGCCGGAGTCGCTGCGTGACCGGAGCTATACCCCCCAGCGCTACAGCTTCATCAGCCTCGAAGGCTTCGTCAACGCCAAGGTCGCTGTCGAAGGGCTGCGTCGGGCCGGCGCCAATCCGACCCGGGCGAGCCTGCGACAGTCCCTCGAGTCGCTCCGCAATGTCGACCTCGGCATCGGCGCTCCGCTGACCTTCGGCCCCGAGCGCCACCAGGGCCTTGACAGCGTGTACTTCACCCGCGTCCAGGCCGAGCACTGGGTGCCCATCACCGATTGGACCGCGGCCGTCCGCGCCTGAGCCACAGGAGATCTCCATGGCACGCCACCGGGAACAGCAGGACGAGCAGGAGACGGAGCGCCAGCCCGCACGGCGGGGCCCGAGGCTGGGCCTCGGTGGCAAGATCGTGGCCTTCCTCGTGGCCGCGCTGGTGTCTCTGGCCGCCATGACGTGGTACGTCTCCGCGCGATCGATCAGGACGAGCATGACGGAAGAGTTCGTGTCCAAGGGCGAGGCCATCGCCTCGAGTCTCGCCTCCTCCGGCGTCGACCTGATCTCGACCCGCGATGCCTCGTCCGTGCAGTCGCTCGTGGACGAGTTCGCCCGGATCCGCGGCGTCGCCTACGTCATGGTCTACGATCCCCAGAAGAAGCTCATCGCCCACACCTTCTCGCCCTCGGTGCCCGCGGGCATCATCGACAAGAACATCGTGCCCGGGAACGTGGTGCGGCAGCAGCGCGACATCGAGTACCAGGACCCGACGCGGAAGGCCCATCGGAACATCATCGACATCGGCGTGCCCATGGCCGCTGGCAAGCTCGGCACCGTCCGGGTCGGCATGGACCGCGCCATCATCGATCAGGCGGCGGCCACAACGGGACGCCAGCTCCTCGTCGTTTTTGCCGGCCTCGCGGCCCTGACCCTCATCGTGGGCGCATGGCTTGCGCGACGCCTCACCCGTCCCATCACCCTGCTCGTGGAAGCGGCACAGCGGGTCGGCGAGGGCGACCTCAGCGAGACCGTCGCCGTCACCTCTCGCGACGAGATCGGCGAGCTGGCGCAGACGTTCAACCACACGATCGTTCGCCTCCGCGAGCAGGTCCGCACCGAGTCGGAGCGCGACGACGAACGGAAGAGACGCGAGGAGCTGCAGGAGAACATCATCAAGTTCCTCGACGTGGCCATGGAAGTTTCGCAGGGCGATCTCACGAAGCGGGGCGAGGTCACTTCCGACGTGCTCGGCAACGTCGTGGACGCCATCAATCTCATGGTGGCCGAGATCGGCGCCATCATCGCCGACGTCCGCGTCGCGGCTCTGCAAGTGTCGGCCGGCGCCGGCCAGATGACCGACTCGTCGGGGCGCATGACGGAGGGCGCGCAGGCCCAGGCGCGCGAGGCGAGCCGGGTCGCGGTGTCCGTCGAGACGCTGACGCGCTCCGTACGTCAGGTGGCTGACAGCGCGCGCGCCTCCGCGCAGGCGGCCCGCGAGGCCCTCGACGCTGCGCAGAAGGGAGACGTCGCGGTCCGCGACAGCCTTCAGGGCATGCAGCGCATCCGCGGCGAGGTGCAGTCCATCTCGAAGAAGATCAAGAGCCTGGGTGACCGGTCGCTCGAGATCTCGGAGATCGTCAATACCATCGAGGACATTGCCTCGCAGACGAATCTCGTCGCCCTCAACGCCGCCATCGAGGCCGCCGGCGCCGGCGAAGCCGGGCTGCGATTCGCGGTGGTCGCCGACGAGGTGCGGAAGCTGGCCGAGCGCTCGGCCAAAGCGACCAAGGACATCGCCGTGCTGATCAAGAATGTCCAGGCGGACACGCAGGACGCGGTCGTCGTCATGGAGCAGGGGACCCTGGAAGTCGAGTCCGGCTACCGCATGACCGTGCAGGCCGGTGAGAACCTGAAGGCCATCGCGGAGGTCTCGCAGCGCTCGGCCGAGCTGGCCCAGGACATTTCCGAGGCGACGCAGCAGCAGGTTCTCAGCGCCGAGAACGTCACGCAGGCCATGCAGTCCATCCAGACAGTAGCCTCGCAGACGGAGCTGGGAGTGCTCGAAGCCCGCCGGACGGTGGCCGAGCTCTCCCGTCTGGCCGAGGAGCTCACCGCCAGCCTTGCCCGCTTCAAGCTGGCGGCCTAGGGGCACCCGTGGCCCGGATCTTGCTCTAAGAAAGCCAGGATGCTGGAAGACCAGGAGAGCGAGTTCATTCTCAGCATCTTCCTGATGGAGGCCTGGGATACCGTGGCCTCTGTCGAGGAGGGCGCACGCCGATTGGGTGGAGGCGAGCCTCTGTCCTCGGGGACCATAGAGCCGCTCGTGGTGGTCGCCCACCGGCTGAAGGGCGCCGCCGCGCTGCACGGGTACCCCGTGGTCTCGGCGGTGGCGCTCGTGATGGAGAACCTGCTCGAGCAGCTGCCGACCCTGCCGGCGCCGGAGCGCGGGCGCAAAATCGAGGTGCTGGGGGACGTGGTGGTGACGATCAGGCGGATGCTCGAGATGATCGGCGACGACGGGCGGGAGGACGTGGACACCGTGGCCCATCTCCGCGCTCGATATCCGGAGCTTTTCCCTGCGCCCGCGGTGCCGGAGCCCGCTCCGGTGTCCGTGCGTCAGGTGGAGGGGACGCCCGCGGCGCCCACCTCCCCGGCTGCGCCGCCGCCCGAAGAGCCCATGGTCGCCACGGACGCCGCGCCCAAGCCGGCTGCCGCCCGCTCCGTGTTTTCCCGCCCGGGCGCCACCCCTCCGTCGGTCCCTCGCGGTGCGCCCGAAGCGCCGACCGCCCCCATTGATGAGAGCGTCGCGGATCGCCTCTTGCGCGAGCTCGAGGGCTTCTTCGCCGAGCACGCCGAGTCGGTCCCGTATTTCGCTCCCGAGGCGGCGGAGCATCTCGATGTGATGACCCGCTCCCTCCTGGCCCTCGAGCAATCGACCGGGGCCGAGCAGGACGAGGAGATCGCGACCCTCTTCCGGGCCGTGCACACGCTCAAGGGCGCAGCG
>Ga0335070_10010141_pt1 | contig 11019 bp, 11 predicted proteins | sample Lox_Sample_13_FD_206722 | JGI IMG/M metagenome (GOLD analysis project Ga0335070, IMG submission 206722) | Soil microbial communities from Loxahatchee National Wildlife Refuge, Florida, United States - Lox_Sample_1.3 | ecosystem: Environmental > Terrestrial > Soil > Wetlands | place: USA... | reverse complement strand
AATGAGTTGGTAAGCGTCTTGTGTACCTGCCGATAGTTCCCTGTCGGACTTGGATATCGAGACTTGCGGCGTATAGGGAGCCGAGAGGACCTGGCTATCGCGGTCCGATGCCTTTTCTAAGGGCTGGGTTAAAATGATGACCGGCAGGATAGCAATGCTGCTATTAGTAAAATCACCTTTATTAAAGTTAGGGCTTCGGTATGATTCCTGCGACCACCCCGTGATTTGTGTCGTGGCACATCCAGACAGGAGAACGACGACAAGCGGAAGCAGCCATGCGGCCCAACGACCGTATGAAATATCAGATGTCATGATATCTTCCTCCCATCAAGTTAAAATGTAATAAACCACATAAATGGCGACCTCGTAAAAAGTCTGAATTCGTCTCTATTTGTCATTCCCGTAAAAACGGGCATCGATCTGATAAGAACTCGCTTTTGGGGAAAGGGAGTGTAGGGTGAAAGAGCCATGTCTGTCAAGGGTCAGCCATCGCTACACGTAGTGGCTCAGGAGTTTTCGGGTGCGGAACGCCCGTAGGAGGTAGCCGCGAAGAGTGAGAATCTCGATCTTCAACCCCCGAAGTATCGGTCTCTTGTGCGCCTACCGAGGATCCCCCCGGGCGAGCACGCGAAGCGCTCCGCATACAAGAAGCCCCACCCCCGCCCACTGGACAAAGAGCCGGGAGAGATCGAGACGTACGCTTCTGCCCACTCCGCCCTCGTAACTACGCAGGGGGCCCCATGTTCAGAGGCCGCCGAAGGGCGGCGACAGGACAAGACTATAGCCTACCGAGTAGGTCACTGACCCGGTCGGATGGGAATAGCTCACAACCCACGGTGGAAAGATGCCCATGACCACCATGGCCAGTAGCCCTACCCCGAGAACAAGTTTCTTCCTGCTATTCATCGTCCCTGAGACCTCCGATCCCATGACCCAGTCACCGAGATGATATCACGGCGGAAGCACGTGGAGAATCCGTCGCGTTCTGAAGAAACCCGAGCAGTGTGCCCCGGAGCGTTGCGTCGAGCCCATGCCGGCCTTATGTTAATGACCTCAAGGTGAAGTGGCGTCTTGTAGCTTAGAGACATGCTTCAGGTGAAAGGCCTGTACGCACGGAGAGGAGCGTTACCATGAAGGCAGCAGTCGTTCCCTCGCCTAACAGCGCGTGGGAGGTTCGAGAAATACCGGACCCTGAGCCGGGTCCCAATCAGGTCTTGATCAAGATTCACGCTAGCGGAATCTGTTATACCGATGTCCACATCACCAGGGGGGATCTGCCCACCCAGTTTCCCCGGACCCTCGGGCACGAACCTGCCGGAGAGATCGTGGCAGTAGGTCCTGCCGTGACCAACCGCAAGGTGGGAGATCGGGTTGGGGTTCCTTGGATGCAAGCCTCGTGTGGTCGCTGCGAGTGGTGCCTGCGCGGGAAGCCCATGTTCTGCAAGGACCAAATAGGGACGGGGGTTCAGATCCCCGGATCACATGCCGAGTACATGGTGGCGTACGCTGAAGCCACGGTGCCGTTGCCAGATGCTCTGTCTTACGAACAGGCGGCCCCGATTTTTTGTGCCGGCTATACAGTCTGGAGCGGCTTGCGCTGGGCTGACCCGAAACCAGGAGAGCGGGTTGCCGTCCTCGGTATCGGGGGTCTGGGCCATCTGGCCGTGCAGTATGCCAGGGCCGCGGGGTTTAAGACCGTGGCCGTGACCCATTCCAGAGACAAAGAGAAGCTCATTCGCGAGCTCGGCGCCGATGAAGTGGTGGCCGACGGCAAGGCGTTACTGGCTGCCGGCGGCGCGGACATCATTTTGGGGACCAGCAATTCCATGAAGGCAACGAGCGACGCCTTGACTGGTTTGCGCCCGGACGGCCGTCTCGTCTTAATGGGGTTTTCTGCCAGCGAAAAGCTGGAGGTACCCGGTGAGCTCCTGCTTGTCAGAGGCAAAGTTCTCTACTCCATGCAGAATGGGCCTGAGTACCTCTATGAAGCGCTCGACTACGCGGCGCGGGGCAAAGTAAGGGTCATGGCCGAGACCTATGCTCTGGAGCACATCGGCCGGGCGTACGAACGGGTAGCCCGTGGAGAAGTGCGCTTCAGGGCGGTTGTCACCATCTGAACCTGCGCTGGTCGGAACCGCGGCCGGCAGCCACTCAGCGGAACCTGACTTCCCTTCCGGTGGTGGGTAGGACCATGTTTCCCATTATGGGAGTTGGTCTCGAGGAGTACGGAACACAATGGAGTCACATGCCAGAATGGCGCTAAGATTCATCGAGGGAAGAGAGCCGGAGAGAGGCAGCCGGCCCCTCGGCCCGACGAGCGCCCCCGAGAGTTCGGACCTTGAACTCCTGGACGCCTACTCGCGGGTGGTCATCGATGTGGTGGACGCAGTGGGACCGGCCGTGGTCAGCATCTCAGTCGGCCGGCCGGCATCCGAGCGCAGCCCGGGCGAGACCGGTGCGGGCTCCGGCGTAGTGATCGCTCCGGACGGCTACATCCTCACCAACGATCACGTGGTGCACGGGGCGAAACACCTGCGGGTCCTGCTCAATGACGGCATGAGCATTGCGGCGACGCTCGTCGGCGTCGATCCCGCCACCGACCTCGCGGTGATCCGTGCCAACTCTTCCGGTCTGCCCTATGCGGTTCTCGGGGATTCCTCGTCACTGCGCGTCGGCCAGTTGGTGATCGCCATAGGCAATCCGCTGGGGTTCCAGTCGACGGTCTCGACCGGTGTGGTGAGCGCTCTTGGTCGGGGCTTGCGGAGTCGCGACGGACGACCCATCGAAAACGTCATTCAACATACGGCCCAGCTCAATCCGGGGAATTCAGGCGGGCCGCTGGTGGATTCCAGAGGGCGGGTTGTGGGTATCAATACGGCGATCATCGCCATGGCCCAGGGAATCGGCTTTGCCATTCCCTCCGACACTGCGAGGTGGGTGGCCTCCCAGGTACTCACACACGGCCGGGTGCGACGCGGCTACCTGGGCATAACCGTGCAGGGGCGGCCCTTGGGTCGCCGCTTGGTCCGTTTTCATGGCCTGACAACTGAGCATGGCGTGGAGGTCATCTCGCTTGATCCATCGAGCCCGGCGGCGGTGGGCGGCATGCAAAGGGGCGATATCATTGTCGCCGTCAATGGCAAGACTGTGGCAAGGGTTGACGATCTCCACCGGATGCTCGCCGAATGGCCGATAGGAAAGCCGGTACAGCTTACCGTGATTCGCCTCGAGGAGCGCCTGGAAATCACTGCAGTGCCGGATGACGTTTATGAGCCGCGCCGGCGCCAAAACTCGGCTGAACTGAACCGCTGAGCACGACCGAATCGCGTGGCATTCCCGCGACGAATCCGATGGGCCAAGCGTACCACAGAGTCTTCGAGGTGGTCAAAGGAAGCAGGGCCACCACAAGCAAGCTTGTGGGGTTTCTGGCATGTTTCGCTAAACAATGGAACAGCTATTATGTGGAGTCTGGTGGGTTAAAATCGTTTCAAGCCCTTTTTGGTGCATTATCTAATCTCAATAAGGAGGGATATACCAACGCTCGCATCTCTACAGGTATAGTTAGACAGCAAAATTTTACTGCAGATGTCATCTATTTAACAATGAGCAACCGAAAAATTACCATTAGCATTCAAAACGAACTAGACATTAGTAATCGCATTTCAGTTCAAATAGATGAAACATTATCAAAATAATGGCAACAATACACCTGCGCAAGGAGCACATTCACCGGACGGTTTACATTGCCGCTGATGCCTGGCGTTTTTGCAATCTTGTCGGGGACGGTTGACCCCCAAGATGACCTAACAGAAGAACTGGAAGGCAGGGAAGAGGGAGCAGCTGATGCCGCAGACTAAAACAAACAGAAACGCCCTCACAGGTGCCGCAGGCGTGTTCTATGTAGCCTCTGAGCTTAGTTACCGAGGGCTCATCTGCCTGCCCACCATACGCAATACACCTGGCGCGGATATAATGGTAACTGACCAGGCTGGAACGTTGTTGGCCCACCTGCAAGTGAAGACTGCTTACGGCAAAGCCAATCACTGGCCTCTAGGAGCCAGAGTTGCCAGCTGGACGGCTAAGAACTGCTACTATGTGTTTGTGCGTAGAAGTGGTGGTCGCTTTGAGGCGTTTTTGGAAAAGGCTGCGGTGGTGGCGCGTGAAGCTGCCAAGGTGACAGAGATGGGCCTGTCAAGGGGATATAAAAAATGGGCCGACTGCTGGTTTGTCAGTGGAAAGTGGACGGTTGACGATCCAGGCCGTGAGGAGCGCACTCGCCGGCAGTGGGAGGCCTTTCCAGGTTAGGGAGGGGGGTTAGGGAGGCCGTTCAAATCCCCGAACCTAAGCATGAAAAACCCACAGGGCTTGTTCCAAGGTAGGGCACTCAGGTAACCGGGTGCCCTTTCCATTCCAGGCCACGCCAGGGTGGGTTACCGAGGGAAAGGGACAGCCCCGAACCCCCGAACAAACCTGGCACAAAATTCATGGGTAAAAAGGGCAAAGAAAAAGGGCTCCCAGGTCCATAAGACCCAGGAGCCCTTTTGGTCGGATTGGAAAGCCGAAAACACAAGTCGCTGTTCTGATTGAGAAAAACCTAAACGATTGGATTTACTACAAGTTTACAGCCAACCGGAACCCAAAAGCCTTCTACTGCAATTTGCTCGGGTTTACCCCTCCGGGGGTGGTCTCTCCGGCCACTTGGAAAGGCATTACCCTTTCCTTATCGCTCATACGGGCTGATGCGCCAGACCAACTCCCTCCCGCTCACTTCGGCCGCAAGCCGAGGAGCCCTGACTGCAACTGTCGGTTGCTCAAGCCCTCGCAGACTTTCGAAGGTGCTGACGACTAACAAGGAGAGCACGCGCCGCCGTGACTGCATCATCTGAGCGGTCGTGCGGCCGCCCGCCGCCTCGCTGGACACCGGTACGTTCGCCGAGCGAGAGGAGAGCCCGGCGGTCGGCACCGCCGACTGCGGGAACCTGTCGCGGAGCGGCGTCAGTCGCCGTAGCAGCTTTTCACCGCCAGCTCTTGGTCGGCGCTGACGGTCCGGAACTTCGCCCAGAACGCTTCATCCACCTTCTTCAGCGCCGGAATCGTGCTGGCGTTCCGGTAACGAGCCAGCTGGCCGGGTCCGCCGTTGTAGGCGGAGTAAGTGGCGCGGGCAAGATGACCACCGGGCTGTTTGTCTTCCTTCTTCGGTATGGCAAACCGGGCGAGATAGTAGAGCAAGATCTCGCTCCCGGCGTTGCTATTGTACTCGATATCACCCGCTAGGCCATTGAGGTCGTAGACACCACGCCATGTATGACGGTTCACCTGCATCATTCCCACATCCCCGGTCGCGGATGTGACCGGCGTCAACTTCTCGCCTTGTCGCACGAACTGTCTCCAACAACTCTCTTGCCATGCCGCGGTGAAGACGATCTGCTGAAAGAGCGAGTGGTATTGCGGCGCCAGCTTGGACTTCGCCAGCGCTTCGGCACTCGCCTGACTGAGCAGCTTGCGCACCTCGATGAGATAGTCGTTCAATTCCGGCGCTTGCGGCGCCCACTGGTTCAGTCTCTCGAATTCGTCATCCGCGGCGAACGCTGGCGCAATGAACCACGACCGCAAAGTCGCCGAAGCGTTCGGAATGCCGTGACGTCCGAACGGACGCAGGAGACCCTGCCCGAGGGCTGGCGACACCCGAGGCGCCGGCAGGACTGTGGTCAATCCAAGAAATGTGCGCAATTCGGGATCCACATCTAGCACATAGGCCAGCGGATCTGCCTCCCCTGTCCCGAGCAGCTTGCTTGCGCCGCGCAACATAGTCGGCGTCACCTCGACGAGACCGAAGCGCTGACCCAAGCCACTCAACGAGGCGGCACCATCCAACGTCGAGATGAAGCCCGTGTACCGGCTTGCGATGTGCGGCGGTAATTCCGGAACCGCTTGTTTCAGGATAGGCGAGAGACGGTTCCATGTGTCGAGGAACAAACGCGGCACCGGGTCGGAGATTCCGGAGAAGATGGTCTGAACCAGCTGATACCGTGAGTCCAGGAAGAGCTCCCGCAACTGTTCGCGCCGCGACTCGCCAAGGTCCTGCGCCAGTTTCTTCACGACGTTGGTCAGAAAGGAATCCCATTGACGCCAGTCCGCTCCAGCGCCCGTGGGCTTGGAGAGCTGCGCACGCCGGGAATCGGGGGGCGTTGGCGGCTGCTGCGTCTTCACGCTCGTGGCCAGCAGAAGAACCAAAACTACGGCCGCGCAGACTCTCTTCATACCGACTCTCTCTTCGATTCCGGCCGAGACCTGGCCCAGGTGTCATGCGTTACAAGTGCGGCGGGCGCCGCCGCTATAGGAGATCCCGGCACAAACGGCCTTATCGCCCGTCTGATACCGATTTTGCTAAGAACTCGCTTTCAATACGAGAAAGTCTAGGATGAAAGATCCAGGTGGGTCAATCGCATTTTACCAGCAGATGTGCTGTCTCAAGAGATCTCGCGTAGGACAGGATTCAAGGCACAGGGCCATAGCGAGGTGGGTTTGGAGCTTTGCGGGCTGGAATCGGGAGCGGTGCTGGAGATCCGGGTACACCAATCCCTCTCGATCCCTTCACGCGCTTCGAATCAGGAGAGATAACCCCGACGAGTGGCGGCGCGAGAAGCCGCGTGCTTCCTTTGGCTGAGAAATCACGGGATAACTTGCTGAACTCGCTCAGGACGGGCTGGGTAACACTCCCGGCGACGAGGAGATGATATGGACGTCTCTTTGGGGGAAAGGGATTTCGATCCGCGCTTCTGCCAGACGGGTGAACAGCGCAAGATTCACCTGGTTCCGCAGGCTGAAGTACTTCTTCGTGGGCACCCAATACCGATAGTCGATTGTGATCGAAGAGTGGCCGAAGTCTTTGATCCCGACCAAGGGAGCCGGGGTCTTGGGCACCTCCTGGAAGCCATCGAGGATATTCCTGATGATCCCGATCGCCTCTTCGACGTTGCTCCTATAGCCGATGCCCACGGTTCCCTCCACAAGATGCAGCCCTTTGGAGTTGTGCAGTATCTCGCCCACGATATGCTTGTTCGGGATCGTGATCTTCACGCCGTCCACATTGGTTAACGTGGTCGCGCCGAGGGTGATTTCCTCCACGATCCCACTCACGCCCACAACGGCGATGGTATCGCCGACGACAAACGGACGGCTCACAACGATCACAAGGCCTGCCCCGTAGTTCGAAAGCGGGCCTTGAATGGCAAAGCTTGCGCCGAAGGCGCCAGCGGTGATGGCAGCGACAAGAGGGGTGATGGTTATCCCGAACTTACTGAGGGCCACGATGACAGCGAAGGCGATGACGCTAAGCTTCGCGACGTTGGCGACGAATTTCGATAGCGTTATATCAACCTTCCTTTTCTCGAAGAATCCCAGAAGGAACGAAAACAAGAGTCTTGCCACGACGAAGCCAGCGATGAGAACAAGTATTGCCCCGACAACCTGAAAGCTGTAGTTTACAAAGAAGTCGATGACCGAGGTGATGAGTTTCTCAGCGGATTTCACACCTTGCTCCATGACGTCAACCTCCTACACGCCAGAGGAAAAAACAGTTCTCCGTCACAGGATGAGCCTAACCCCTTGTCGCTGTCAAGGGTGCGAGGGCCTCCAGGTCTGTCCCTCGGATGCGGCACCTTAGCCTTGACGCCGTAGTTCGGTGCGGCCCATCTGACTGGATACTAATGAGTCTGGATGAAGCCAGCGATCGTCGAGATCACCTCGTTCTCGATTCCGTAGAACCCGTGAGGAGAGCGGGGTTCGCAGGGGTCGAGGCGCGCCATCTTGCCGCCGGAGAAGTACCTGATCTCAACGACTGGGGAATGCGCCAGCTCGCCCTTGATTTTGGCGGCGTCCGCGGGGGAGGTGATGGCACATGTGTCGTTCTGACTTCCTACAACCAGTACTGGCACTGTTATCTTGTCCAGGTCCATGTTGAGGATGCCGTTCGGATGAGTGCCGTACATCTTCCAGCTCGCGGGGGTTCTGGTAAGGCTGGAAGCGAGAACCACCCCTTCAATCTGCCCGTCAAGACTGATGGCCCCATTAACGGCAGAAAAGGTGCCCTCGCCCAGGCCTAGAAGCCAGAGAGGTATCTCCGCTCGTTTCTTGAGATGAGAGACCACCCCTCTGATGTCCTCCGCATGTGCATTGCTGATTCTGAAGAGTGAATCTATTCCCCCCGCCTGCCGGTCGGAGGGTACGTCCACGAGTGCTACCATAAATCCATGTCGGGCAAACTCCTCCCTGGTTCGGGTCAGAAAGTAATCAGCTCGCCCGATGGTTGGAGTTCCAGCCCCACTTCCAAGCTCTAAGTTCCCCCGTCCGGATGGAAACAAGACCACCGTTCCCACGGGGTGAGCGGGGCGAATGACGAGGAATTTCTGGGTCACATCTGGCCGGGTTTCAATCTTTATCAACTCCTCCGATGGGTTCGCTCCAGCCTTGGGAGAAGATGGCGCTGTGACGCAGGCGGGAAACATCAAGCCACACAAAAAGATGAGCGTGAATACGAAACGCTTATGAGTCAGGGAGGCCGGTGTCATGATGTCCTGCTCCGGTCACGATACTATGGATCGCTCCATTCAATTCCACCCCGACCCCATTAACCGAACCCGTGCGGCCGAGCCGCCCGTCAACAAGGTTGAAGCCGCTGAACACTCTTTGTGTCCTCTTTGTTCCAACGAAGGCATCTGAAGTCGGAAAAGAATCCCCCCGCGCTATCTCATCTTCAGTACCGTCGCCTCATCGACATGCCTCCTCAGCACAGCGAACTCGGTGCGAAACAAGGATAAAGCGATAACAGCCAAATGTAATGAGGGGTGCGACCAAGACATCAATCGTATAATGAACATGCTGCCAAATGAGGCCGGCGCCGACTACAACGGTAGCCAAAAGAAACCCTACCCGGAGTGTACGGTGTTGGGCTGTGAGGCAAAGAAGGAAAAGAGTCGCGACATGGCCGGAGAAGAAAAGATCCTTGGTCAGAACAACACGCATGTCGAAGAGTTGGACGAATGGGTCCTTCAGGCGAATCAGCCCTGGAGGCGGGTCGAGAGGCATAATATACACGGCAACCATGCGGGCTGCGACGACAAGTGCATAGGACTGGAGCGCCACCAGAAGCGCCCTCGGGCGTCTGCTGAGAGTTCCAACACCCAGCACTAGTGCCGCGTAGATGAGCCAGAATGTAATCCACGTCAGCTTGCGTGCGTGGAATAAAGCCAAGAGTGGGTCATGAAGGACAACGCCGGGACGAAGTTCTATCCAATCGAGAAAGTGTGCGCACGAAAAAAGGACAATTCCCAGGATCGGGACAGTCAGGGAAAACTGCAACGTGAATGATGGCGAGCGGAGGGCTTCTTTCCAGCCGGCGGTCGTCGCGGGGGTGTCTGCTGATGTAGCTTCCACCGATGTCTCGGGATCAGTTAGAATTCGTTTTATATTTAACAGGTCACAGGTCTCGATAAGATGCTTCGTGAAAGAAGACGCACTTCTCGAGGTCAGAAGGGCACTGGCGGTCCCCTATCTTAGCGAATTCCTCCTTACGAATATGAGAACGTAATCCGAGATTATGCGGCCTCCCCCCATCGCGACTTCGGACGCTGCTTCTTGCCCGGTGTAACTCCAAGGAATCTTTGCTTCCGATGAGGAGATAGGCGAAACTCGCCCGGTTCCGTAGGAATGTCCACCTTTCATCACCGGGTCCGGTTCCAGCGCCTCCAGGCTACCATAAAATCTTGAAGTCGGTCAAAGGGTGGAGGACCACCCGTAGCACCGTCTTGAGTGTCCGTGTGCTGCCACAGAAGTGCCCGTGAGATGATACTGAAATTCGGAGGAGAGCCATGCCGAGTGTCGTTAATAATGGTGCAAGTTTAAAGACGGCCGGCCGGCGGAAAGCACCTCGGGTGCGCCCCTCCTTCGCCAGTTTTAGTACGAGTTCCAATACACCGGCAACACACCAAGTTCCTGCAATGCTCTTACAATCTCCAGGAGCCCCACAAGCCACACAAACCATAGCGCGTCAATCATACTCTTCCGAAAAGCTCTGGGATTTACCAGAAATACAGTCGGCTCCGTAAGCAGGGAAGCTCTTGGGATGAATCGAGGCACACTATTGCAGTAAACCTCATACCGCTCGGAATGCAGTCCGCGCAGCTTATTCTCTTCCGCTTTGATTATCGCTGGGTAGTACAAAGCAAACGCGATCCCTATAACGAGGGGTATCATTATCGTCTCAGTCGCAAGGCCAACACCAATTGCTCCAAGCAAACTAAAGAAATACAGCGGATTGCGGCACAACGAATACGGTCCAGTGGTGATGAGGGATTGTTTCTTGTAGCCCGAAATATACAGGGCACACCATAACCTCCCGACGCTCGCGATCCCGACAAGTACGCATCCGGCTTCAAAAAGCGTAGCACCGAAAAGAGGGTACTCTCGCCACTTGCTGGCCGTAAACAGCGCCACAAGGGCTACTGCTACTGCAAATACCCTTGAGAGCGCGATGCGACTTCTGATATATAGTAGTTTTTTTGCCATCTGGACATGAAATGACTGCCAAACTCATGGACTGTATCGTTTGCGCATGAAACCCGGTGCCTCGCGTTCTCTCGGCGAAGGACGCCAATTGCTTTGCAAACAGAACCTTTGCAGGGTCAAAGAGTTGCTCTCGAGACGGAGGGAAGCCTAGGGTCTTACGCGGTTCAGGGGCTCAATGGAGCCAGGGAGAACCGGATCTCCAAATCTCTATGAGCTGCACCGCAAGGATCATCCAGACCCAGCCCATAGACTTCACGATGAGGCGGAGATAGTGATCCACGGTTACCGGCATCGTCTCAGGGGCCGAGTAGTTCTTGAATCGAGGGATGATCCGCGGCACCCTCGCACAATAGGCTGCATACTCTCCACCGAAGAGTGCCGATAGCCTCCTTTCTTCAGCCCTGATCACGAGAATGTAGTATCCCCAAAACAGGAGCGGGAACAAGATCATGA
>Ga0335070_10010140_pt1 | contig 11020 bp, 6 predicted proteins | sample Lox_Sample_13_FD_206722 | JGI IMG/M metagenome (GOLD analysis project Ga0335070, IMG submission 206722) | Soil microbial communities from Loxahatchee National Wildlife Refuge, Florida, United States - Lox_Sample_1.3 | ecosystem: Environmental > Terrestrial > Soil > Wetlands | place: USA: Florida... | reverse complement strand
CGTGATGAAGCGCGAGTTGGGCGGGGCGAACGTGACGTTGCCCACTTCGATCCGCCGCAGGACCTCGTCCTCGAGCCCCTGGTAGTAGACCTGGATGTTGTTCGACGCGTCGAACTCGCGTTGCGTGTCGTAGTCCACGTTGACGTGCACGCGTTGCGCCACCACGCCGCCCGAGCGGATGTTGAACTGCGGCTCGATGGTCGGGGGGCTGAACCCGCCGCGGCACGCCGCGCTGAACGTGTTGGCGTCGGCAGCCGTGCACCGGAGGTTCCGCAGCCGCTCGAAGCGCATGTCCACGGTGGCGTTCATGCGTACGCCGAGGTCCGCGTACTGGCTCAGCATGGTCACGCCGCGCTGAGCCGACTGGGCCTGAGCGGCCTCGGGGCCCTGCGCGAGGGGCGCGGCCGGGAACGCCAGCAGCACGCTGTCTCCCGCGATCGCCGCGTGCCAGCGCTCGGCGGCCCGCACGGCGATGCGCGCCGCCGTCGAATCGGCCCACCGGCGGGCGACCTCGGCGGGGGTGGCCCGCGGCCAGACCAGGCGCCCCTCGCCGAGAAACTCGGCGGGCAGCCGGACGCGCAGGGTGTCCTCGCGCAGCCGCATCGCCGGCAGGCCCGGGAGCGGCACGGGCTGCTGGGCTGGAGCGGCTCTGGGAGCGGCGAGGAGGAGAGCTGCGGCAACCGCGCCGAGGGTGCGCGTCACGTTTTCCCGGTTCGGGGTATTATTCCCAACGGCACCAACAAGTTACAATAAGGACGCCCGCGGGGCGTCTCAACCCCGGCGCCCGGTGCGACCCACGCCGTGAAGATCCTCAACCGCTACCTGCTGCGCGAGCATTTCGGCCCGTTCGTCTTCGCCCTGGCGGCCCTGACGGGACTCATGGTGCTGAACCAGATCGCGCGGCAGTTCGCGAACCTGATCGGCAAGGGCCTTCCGTGGAGCGTCATCGCCACGGTGTTCGGCCTCTCCCTTCCGTTCATCCTCGCGATGACCATCCCGATGGCGGTTCTGGTGGCGGCGCTGTCGGCCTTCAGCCGGCTCGGGGCCGACAGCGAGGTCACGGCCTTCAAGGCGAACGGCGTCAGCCTCGTGCGTCTGCTGCGGCCCGCGCTCCTGGCCGCCGTCGTGGTGTCCGTCGGCGAGTTCGGGTTCCTCGACCAGCTGCTGCCCCGCGCGAACCACCGTCTCAAGGACCTGCTGCTGGACATCGCCCGGAAGCGGCCCACCTTCCAGCTCCGCGAGATGGCGGTCAACGAGGTGTCGCCGGGGCAGCTGTTCCTGCGCGCCGGTCGCATCGACCAGGCCGACGACCGGATGAAGAACGTCGTCATCTACGACCTCAGCAGTGCCACGCACCGCCGCACCATCTACGCCGACAACGGGTACATTCGGCTCAACCCCTCGCGCACCGACCTGTTCCTCACCCTGTTCGACGGATACATCCAGGACTACGACCGCGCGGACCGCGCCAGCTTCAGGCGCGTGTTCTTCGCCACGGACCTCATCCGGGTGCGCAACGTCTCCGACACGCTGCAGCGGCGCAATGAGGGCGACATCCGTGGCGACCGCGAGCTGACCCTGTGCGAGATGGATTCCTCGGCCGGCCTTCGCCGCCGCGACGTGGCCAACGTGACCCGCAGCCGCCGGATGGCGCTCGAGCGGGACGCGCTGTCCCTGGTCGGCGTCGAGGCCCCGGTGACCATCGAGCCGCCCTTGAGCCCCGCCATCGCGGCACACGGGAGTCTCAACGCGGCCTACTGCCGGCTGCTCTCGCACCTGCGCGGGGCCCTGACGCCCGACGCGCTGCGGGCCGACACCGTCCGGCCGAGGCGGATCCACCTGCAGCAGCCGGTGCGGGTCCAGACTCCCCTGGCGCCGGCGCGGCCCGCCGTCTACGCGGACCCCTCGGGCCTGCAGCTCCGGGGGCAGCTCGCGGTGCTGGACTCGCAGCGGCGCTCGGCCCTCCAGCAGCTGGCGAGCCTGCAGGTGGAGATCCACAAGAAGTACTCGCTCGCGTTCTCGTGCATCGTGTTCGTGCTGGTCGGCGCGCCGGTGGCGCTGCGTTTCCCCCGCGGGGGCATGGGCCTGGTCATCGGCGCCAGCGTGGCCATCTTCGGCCTGTACTACATCGGGCTCATCGGCGGCGAGTCGCTGGCCGACCTGCTGTGGATCTCGCCCTTCTGGGCCATGTGGGCGCCGAACATCCTGATGGGGGCGCTGGGCATCGCCCTGCTGGCACGGCTGGGCCGCGCGCACGCCTCGCGGGGCGGCGGCGGGCGCTTCTCGCGCCTGCTGCCCTGGCGCCGCCGGGCGGCGCGCGCGGGGCGCACGGCATGAGGCGCAATCCGATCCGGATCCTGGACGAGTACGTCGCCCGGGAGTTCGTGCGCATCTTCGGAATCACGGTGCTGGGCTTTCCCGTCTTCACGATCCTCATCAACCTCACCGACAACCTCGACAAGTACCTGCAGCGCCACATCCCCGGTCGGCGCATCGCGCTGGCCTACGTGTTCGGCACCGTGGAGCAGGTGTTCTTCATCATCCCGGCGGCGGTGCTGTTCGCCACGGTGTTCTCGGTCGGCTCGCTGTCGCGGCATTCCGAGCTGACGGCCGCGAAGGCCTCCGGCATCTCGTTCCACCGCCTGGTCGTGCCGGTGTTCGTGCTCGCCGCGCTCGCCGCCGCGCTGACCTGGGTCCTGGGGGAGCTGTCGCCCACCGCCACGCAGCGCCAGCTCGAGCTGCTGGGCGAGCGCGAGATCCGCTCCCAGCCCTCGCGCGCCAACTTCGTCTATCGCGCCGACGGCGGGCGGACCTACGTCATCGGCTCCGTGGTGGCGCCGCAGAAGCGCATGGACGACATCCAGATCGAGCGGGAGAGCGGCCCCGAGCAGGCCGGCTACTTCCTCACCGCGGCCCGGGCGACGTGGAGCGACACGAGCGGCTGGACGCTGCAGGACGGCACCATGCGGATCTTCCTCGGTCCGCGCCACGAGGTCGCGTACACCTTCGCGCGGCTGCGCCAGCGGGCCCTCACCGAGCGCCCGGAGGAGCTCCTGACCGAGCCCAAGACCCCCTGCGAGATGAACTACGCCGAGCTGGGCCGCTACGTGCGCTCGCTCGAGCGCTCCGGCAGCGACGCCAACAAGCTCAAGGTCGAGCGGGCGCTCAAGATCGCCATCCCCTTCACCTGCCTGATCATCACCCTGTTCGGCGCGCCGCTCGGCATCACCGGCGCGCGGAGCGGCACCGCCTACGGCGTGGCGGTCAGCCTCGCGACGACGATCGTGTTCCTGATGTCGGTGCAGATCTCCCGCGCCGTGGGAGCCGGCGGCGCGCTGCCGCCCGTGCTCGCCGTGTGGCTGCCCAACGTGGTGTTCGGGCTGGCCGGCCTGGCCCTGCTCGCGCGCTCGCGGACCTGAGGCCGGGAAGACGGCGGGGCCCCGTCGCCAGCATCGGCGACGGGGCCCCTGGTACGTCAGACGGCTACTGCTGAAGCCTGCGGCCCGCTCCCGCTAGAACGAGTACCGGGCGCCGAACTCCAGCTTCCAGCGCGACGCCGGATACTGCAGCACTTCGCGCTGCGGCAGCAGCAGCGTGTAGGTGCCCCGGCCCAGCGCGGCGCTGTAGCCGGTCCGCGTGAGGATCGGGATGTTCTCGTTGAACGACGTCACGCGGTTCTCGCCGCCGATCCCGAGCAGCGCCATCACGTTGTACATGTTGGCGATGAGCTCGATCGACTGCCCGCGCAGGGTCGGGAAGCTCTTGCTGACCCGCGCGTCCACGAAGCTCACCCACGGGTTCCGGCAGCTGTTGCGCCGCATGATGTGGCCGCGCTGGTCGCGCAGGCACGCCTCGCTGTTGATGAAGGCGTCCAGCTTGGCGTAGTCGGCCGGGTTGGCCAGCGTGATGTCCTGCGCATTGAGCGGCACGTAGAACAGGTCGTTGCCGGAGAAGTTGTCGCCGTTCACGTCGGTGTTGTAGCGGTACGCGTATGGCCGGCCCGAGTTCCCCGTGTAGATGAGGGAGAACCGGACGCCGTAGGGCAGCTCGGTCGTGCCGCTCAGCCGGATCGTGTGCGGGATGTCGAAGAAGGACTGCGTGAGGTGCCGGTTCGCGAACGTCCCGTCCAGGGTGGAGAAGTTGAGCAGCGAGTTCGAGATGTCCGACGACGGCGAGATCAGGTCGTAGGACCGGGAGTAGGCGTACGACGCCGCGAACTCGAGGTTGTTGCTGAACCGCTTGTTCAGCGTGAACGACAGGCTGTACGAGTAGTCGCGGTTCGAGTTGAACTGCCGCAGCACGTCGTTGGCCCGGCTCATCGCGCGGCGCGGCGTGGTCGAGCCGCCCGACATGGTGCCGTACAGCTGGCGGTTCCCCTCGCCGGTGGAGAACCCGCCCGGCACGAGGTTCACGTCCTCGAGGATGAACTGGTTGATGGCGTGGGTGAACAGCAGGTCCACGGTGCCGACCATGTTCCACGGCAGCTGGCGGTCCGCGCCCAGCGAGGCCCGCAGCACCTGCGGCAGCTTGAAGTTCTTGTCGAAGTACACGATCGACGGCCTCGGCAGCGCGAGCGCGCCGCCGCCGACGCAGGCGGTCGGCTGGTTGGCCGGGTCGATCGTGAAGGCCGGCACCCCGGCGCCGGTGCAGGTCAGCGTCACCTGCTCGAGGCCCGTGTTGGTGTAGGCGTTCGACGCCCAGACGTAGGGCGTCCGGCCGCTGAAGACGCCGATACCGCCGCGCAGCAGCAGGCTCCGGTTCCCGTGGACGTCGTAGTTGAACCCGAGGCGCGGCGAGAGCAGCAGCGCGTCCGTCGGGCGGCTGTCCGTCCGCACGCCGAAGGGCTGGCCGGTTTCCGGGCCGACGGTCACGGTGGTCGTGTCGATGAGCGGGTTGTAGGTCGGCGTCGGCAGCGACGTGAAGTCCGCCCGGAGACCGAAGGTCACCGCGAAGCGCGGGCTCATGCTCCACTGGTCCTGCGCGTACAGGCCGAACTGGCTGAACACGAAGTCGGCGACCGGCCCGTCCGTCCGCCCGTGCACGGAGTCGCCGTAGACGCCGGGCAGGTTATGCTCGTAGCGGGTGGGGGCGTTGTTGAAGAACGCCGTCGTGTCCGGGAAGAGCCAGGCGCCCTTGGACTCCGGGAAGAACACGTTGAGGAACTTGAACCGCTCGTAGCGCCCGCCGAGGGTGAACACGTGGTTGGCCCGCGACCAGGTCACGTTGTCGGTGAGCTCGAGGATCTTCTGGTCGAGCAGGTTCGCGTGCGAGAACCGCTCGCCGCCGAGGCCGAAGTACGCCCCGGTCGAGTCACCGCCGACGATCAGCAGCGACACGTCGTTCGGCATGTCGCGCAGGTCGTGGATCGTGTAGTACGACCCGATGAACTCGTTGGTGAGGTGGGTCATCAGCTGCGAGTTGACGCGCGCCCGGATGCTGTGGTTGTCCGAGGTGTTGTTGTACCCGGACGCCGAGAACTGGTAGCCCTCGCGCAGCCGCGTCGGGTTGGCACCGAACGGGTCGTGGGTCAGCACGGTCAGGTTCGAGTGCACGTTGTTGTAGGCCAGCTCGGCCTGCGTGTGCGGGCCCAGCTGCCCCGACAGCTTCACGAAGATGTTGCGGTCGGGGTTCGGGATCGTGGGCTGGTAGGGGCTGCCCGGATCGAAGCCCAGGGTGTTGATCGCGTAGCTGCGGATCCGCTCCGCGGTCGTCGAGCTGAGGCCGGCGGACGTCCCGTGGTAGCTGCTGTCGCCGGGCTGGATGTTCAGCTTGATGCCCTGGAACGGCGTCTCCGAGCGACGCCACTCGGTCGACACGAAGAAGTGCAGCCGGTCGCGGATGATCGGCCCGCCGACCGAAAAGCCGTAGTATTGCTTGCTGAAATCGGGGGCCTTCACGCCTGCCGTGTCATGGCCCTGGAGGCTGTTGCTTTGGTAGAAGCCGTACACCGAGCCATGGAACTCGTTGGTTCCCGAGCGCGTGATGGCGTTCACCAGGCCGCCGGTGAACCCGCCCTGCCGCACGTCGAACGGCGCGATCAGGACCTGGTACTCCTTGATGGCCTCCATGGACACCGGGCGCGAGTCGTTGCGTCCGCCGGGCGAGCCGCCGGAGGCGGCCAGGCCGAACAGGTCGCCGTTGGCCCCGCCGTCCACCTGGATCGCGTTGAACCGGTCCGCCGCGCCCGCGAACGAGAAGCCGTTCACCAGCGGCGTGGTCTTCGCCAGGTCGGTGAAGCTGCGGTTGAGCGAGGGGAGGTTCTCGATCGCCTCGCCCGTCACCATCGCGGTGGCGCCGGTGCGCGCGCGCGAGAGCAGCGCGTTTTCCCCCGAGCCGGTCACGTTGATCGCCTCGAGGGTCACCGCGGTGGCCGGAAGCCGCATCTCGATGTCGGCCACCTGGCCCAGCACGATCGCCACGTCGTCGCGGCGCACGGGGCGATAGCCGATGGACCGCGCCTCCATGCTGTACAGGCCGACCACGACGTTGGCGATGTAGAAGGACCCTTCCGGGCCCGTGGCGCTGGTGAACCTCGTGCCGGTCTCACGGTTCACCAGCTGGACGGTGGCGCCCACCACGGGCTGCCCCTGCTCGTCCAGGATGTGACCGCGAACGGCACCCGTGGTCACGCCCTGCGCCAGCGCCCCGCCGGCGAACACCACCGTGGTGACGGCGGCCAGCGCCAGCGCCACGACCACGCGGAATGCGCGTGTCCGCGCCGTAGCAACGCTCATAGATGCACTCCTGCATTGATGTGAAGGACCTGCGAAAAAAAGGCGCCCAAGCACGCGAAAACATAGACCGCGGAATGAAGGCGCGTCAAGCGAACACACAGGCGATTCCCGGGGCCCCCGGGAGCGGTGGTTTCCCGGGCGTCAATGCCCAGAAAACCGGCGCCAGAGCCAGTAAACCGGCAGGCCGGAGAGGATGACCCCGAACGCGATCGCCGGATTGCGCGGGGCCGCCAGGAAGCCCACCCGGACCAGCGGATTGTCGACCGACGGGATCAGCGAATTGCCGAGGATCAGGGCCGCCGCGACGGTGAACAGCAGTGGCGGAAGGGGATAGGCGAACACGCGCACCGGGCGCTGCTCCTCCGGCCGCCGGCGCCGGAGCACGAACACCCCGAAGGCCGCGGCGGCGTAGAACGGCCAGATGGCGAGGATGAAGGTGTCCGCCAGGTCCCCGAACGTCCGCACCAGCACGAACGCCACCGCCAGCAGCGCCGTCAGCGCGATCGCCCGCGCCGGCGTGCGGAAGCGCGGATGGACCTGGGCGATGCCCCGGAAGAACAGGCCCGCGTCCGCCATGGCGAAGAAGATGCGCGGGCCGGTCAGCATGGACCCGGCCAGCGTCCCGAAGGTCGAGACCATGACGACCACCGCGATCAGGCCCACGCCGGCCCGCCCGACGATCAGCTGGGCCGCATCCGCCGCCACCAGCGGTGAAATCCCGACCTGTTCGATCGGCATCATGTACAGGTAGGCCAGGTTGACCAGCAGGTAGATCGCCACCACCGACGCGGTGCCGAGGATCAGGGCGCGCGGCAGGTTCCGCTGCGGGTCCCGCACCTCCCCGCCGACGAACGAGACGTCGGCCCAGCCGTCGTAGGCCCACAGCACCGAGATGAGCGCGAGGCCGAACAGCCCCGGCCGCACCGCGCCGTGCGCGCCGCCCAGGTGCGCGAAGTCCCCGCCTCCGACGAGGAACGCGAGCAGGACCAGGACGACCAGCGCGCCGTACTTGGCCGCCGTCGTGAGGTTGATGAGGATGCTGCTCCAGCGGATGCCGAGGTAGTTCAGGGCCGCCGTGACGACGATGGCCAGGGCGGCGATCTGGTGCACCCAGGCCGAAAAGGGCGGCAGCCGGGGATCGTGCCCGAGCGAGCGCACCAGGTACTCGGCGAACACGGTGGCGATGGCGCCCAGCGCCGAGGCGCGGATCACCACCAGCTCCGTCCAGCCGAACAGGAACGCGGGAAGGCGCCCGTAGCTCTCGCGGAGGTAGACGAACACGCCGCCGGAGCGCGGGAACATCCCCGCGAGCTCGGCGTAGGTGAGCGCGCCGCACAGCGCCAGCCCGCCGCCGAGCACCCACACGCCGAGCATGGCCAGGGGCGCCGGCACGCGGCCGGCGATGAGCGCGGGGGTGCGGAAGATGCCGCTGCCGATGGTGGACCCGACGAGGACCGCGATGGCCGAGAGCAGGCCGAGCCGGCGCGGCAGCCGCTCGCCCCAGCGGTCGGCGCCGTCCGCGCCGGCAGGTGCTCCGGTCATCTGGCTAGTCTAACCCGGCCGGCGCGGAGCGGACAGCGCCGGCGCGACCGGTTCCAATCGAGGGGGGCCCGCAGTACTTTTCGAGGCTCCTTTTCCATAGTTCGCACGCCGGGCCTCGTCCTCCCAAAGGGAGAGTCGCGCATGCAGCACTGGTGGTTCCCTGAGAGCGCTTCCAGCTACGGCGGGAACCTCGACCACATGTTCTACGCCATCCTGTACATCACCGGGGTGGTGTTCGTGGTCGTCGAGCTGACCCTGATCGTCTTCCTCGTCAAGTACCGCGGCCGCAAGGACCGCCGGGCGGATTACGTGGAGGGGAACAACACGGCGGAGATCATCTGGACGGCCATCCCCGCGGTGACCGTGATCCTGATCGCCGTGTTCAGCCAGCGCCTGTGGTCCACCATCAAGGACAGCGACAAGATCCCGGCGGACGCCGTGCCCGTCCGCGTCCACGTCAAGCAGTTCGAGTGGCAGTTCACGATGGCGGGCCCCGACGGCCGGCTGGACACGGACGACGACATCTTCCGCAAGGACACGCTGCACGTGCGCGTGAACACGGACTACGCGCTCAACCTCGAATCGCAGGACGTCATCCACAGCTTCTTCGTGCCGGCGTTCCGGCTCAAGCAGGACGCGGTGCCCGGCATGACCACCCACGCGTGGTTCCGCGCGACGCGGACGGGCACCTTCGAGATCGCGTGCGCCGAGCTGTGCGGCGTCGGACATTACCGCATGCCGGCCCACCTGGTCGTCCACGACGCCGTGGACTTCGCGCGCTGGCAGGCGTCCCAGGCGGCCCCCGGCGCGGCCGCGCCGACCACGACGAGCACCGCGGAGACGCAGCGATGACGACTGCCACGGCGGCCGACACCGCCCACGGCCACGCCCACGACGACCGGCCGTTCATCCGGAAGTACGTCTTCTCGACCGACCACAAGGTCATCGCGATCCAGTTCCTGCTCTACAGCATGGTGTTCCTGACGCTGGGCGGCCTGCTGGCGATGGCGATCCGCTGGCAGCTCGGCTTCCCCGGCCAGCCGATGCCGGGGGGCCAGGTGCTGCTCGGGCGCGGCGCGCCCGGCGGGGTGATCGACCCGCGGTTCTACCTCGGCCTGGTCTCGATGCACGGGACGTTTATGATCTTCTTCGCGATCATGCCGCTGCTGGTCGGCGCGTTCGCGAACTACCTGATCCCGCTGAAGATCGGCGCGCCGGACATGGCCTTCCCGACCCTGAACATGTGGTCGTTCTGGCTCATGATCCCCGCGGGCGTGCTGGCCGTCCTGGCGCTCGTCGCCGAGGGCGGCGCGCCGTCGGCCGGCTGGACAGGCTACGCGCCGCTCTCGAACACGCCGCTGTACACCGGCGTCTCGGCGGGCCAGGTGTTCTGGTGCCTGGCCATCGCGGTGTTCGCCCTTTCCTCGCTGCTGGGCTCGGTCAACTACATCACGACGGTCATCAACCTGCGCGCGCGCGGCATGACGCTGATGCGGATGCCGCTGTCGATCTGGGCGCTGTTCATCACCGCGATCCTCGCGATCCTCGCGGTGCCGATCCTGGCCGGCGCGATCATCATGCTGCTGTTCGACCAGGTCGTCGGCACCCACTTCTACCTGCCCTCCGGCGGCGGCCAGCCGCTGCTGTGGCAGCACCTGTTCTGGTTCTTCGGGCACCCCGAGGTGTACATCCTCATCCTGCCCGCGATGGGCATCGTCTCCGAGGTGATCGCCAACGGCTCGCGGAAGCCGATCTTCGGCTACAAGTCCATGGTGATCGCCCTGTGCGCCATCGCGTTCCTCGGCTGGCTCGTGTGGGGCCACCACATGTTCCAGAGCGGCATGAACCCGACGCTCGGGACCAGCTTCATGGTCTCGACGATCCTCATCGCCGTGCCCACGGCCATCAAGGTGTTCAACTGGCTGGGCACGATGTGGCGCGGCAACATCCAGTTCCACCCGGCGATGCTGAACGCCATCGCCTTCGTGGCGATGTTCGTGATCGGCGGGCTGTCGGGCATCTTCATGGCCGCCGCCCCGGTGGACATGTACATCCACGACACCTACTTCATCGTCGCGCACATCCACTATGTGCTGTTCGGTGGCAGCCTGTTCGCCATCTTCGCCGGGATCTACTTCTGGTTCCCCAAGATGTTCGGGCGGATGATGAACGAGCGGCTGGGCAAGGTCCACTTCGTCCTGACGTTCGTGTTCTACAACTGCGTGTTCTTCCCCATGCACCTGCTCGGCATCGCGGGGCAGATGCGCCGCATCTACGATCCGAACACCTACGAGTTCCTGCGGCCGCTCCAGCCGCTCAACACGTTCATCTCGATCAGCGCGTTCCTGCTATTCGCCTCACAGCTGCCGTTCGTGTGGAACCTGTTCCACAGCATGTTCCGCGGGCCGAAGGCGGAGAAGAACCCGTGGCGCGACAACGGCCTTGAGTGGACCACCAGCTCGCCGCCGCCGCACGGGAACTTCGAGACGCCGCCGGTGGTGTACCACGGCCCGTACGAGTTCAGCCGCCCGGACATGGAGGAGGACTTCCTGCCGCAGAACCAGCCGCTGCCCTCGGCGAAGGGGGCCTGAGGTGAGCGCGAGCGCCGTCTCCGTCGCGGTCCGCGACCCGCACCCGGCCGCGCAGCACTCGCAGCCGAGCCTCGGGGTCTACACCCAGAAGCTGGGGATGTGGGTGTTCCTCGGCTCCGAGATCATGTTCTTCACCGCCCTGATCGGGACCTA
>Ga0335070_10010139_pt1 | contig 11021 bp, 9 predicted proteins | sample Lox_Sample_13_FD_206722 | JGI IMG/M metagenome (GOLD analysis project Ga0335070, IMG submission 206722) | Soil microbial communities from Loxahatchee National Wildlife Refuge, Florida, United States - Lox_Sample_1.3 | ecosystem: Environmental > Terrestrial > Soil > Wetlands | place: USA: Florida... | reverse complement strand
CAAGCTGTGGCGTGAGTTCCCCGCGTTCTTCGCGTATGCGGTATTTCAGATCGTGCAGAACGGGGTACTGTTTGTCCTCGATCATAGTGATCGCGTCTCCCCTTACCAATACTGGCAAGCCTACTGGATCATGCAGGTCCTGAGTATCGCGCTGCGGTTCGCGATCATACATGAGATATTCTCGCAGGTTTTCCGTCCCTATCCTGGGCTTGGGGAACTGAGCCGGCGGCTGCTGCGCTGGGCCAGCGTAGTGCTGGTGCTGGTGGCGATAGTTGTGGCCGCCTATGCACCCGGCGATGCGACCCATCCCATTCTTTCCGGAATTAACGTAATTGCCCGTGCCGTCGGTTTGGTGCAGAGCGGGCTGCTGGTGTTCCTCTTCCTGTTCTCCTCTTACTTTGGTCTTTCCTGGAAGAATTATGTGTACGGGATTGCGGTGGGCATGGGAATCTTTGCGAGTGTCGATCTGGCGACGTCGGCAATCCGCTTGGCGACCGGACCGGGCGCGGGCAGTTACGTCTACAGTCTTGTGACCATGGCGACCTATCACTGCTGCGTATTGATCTGGCTGGTCTATATGCTGGCTCCAGAGTCGGCCCGACGACCGGTGAACGAACTGCCAAGCCACAACCTTGAGGAGTGGAGTACGGCGCTGCAGCGCCTGCTACTGCAATGATAGTTGCGCTGATTCTCGTGCTGGTGTCATGCGCGACGTTGGGACTGCTGCTCTACGTTGCGCGGGGGCGAAGTGCGGCAGTGAGCCGGCTCGAGGACCTGGCCGGGAACACGCGGCCGGTGGATCTGGAGGCGTTTCGCAACCTGATCGATCCGCAAGAGGAGGAGTTTTTACGCCTCCACCTGCCCCGGGATGAGTTTTGCGCGGTGCGGCGGGAGCGCCTACGCGCCGCCCTCGATTACGTTGCTTGCGCCGCCCACAATGCGGCCGTCCTCCTGCGACTGGGCGAAGCCGCGCGGCTCAGTCCTGACCCCAAGATCGCTGCTGCGGGACACCAACTGGTAGACCGCGCCCTGCGCCTCCGTCTGTACAGTCTGCTGGCAGTCTTCACGTTGTATGTGGGCATTGCCCTCCCCCGCTTGCGCTTTTCTCCAGCGGAGCTGTTGGAAAGCTACCAGCACCTCAGCGGACTGGCCGCTCGGCTTGCGGTGATGCAGAATCCGGCCCGGGCGGCCCGAGTGGCAGCCGTTTTGTGAGGCCTTGACCGGGGGCCTCGCCAAAGCGAGCGCCACTTCCAACCCAACGGGGGTCCCCTCCCCCGCGGCAGAAACCACCTGCTGGAGATTGTTCTGAAATCAGAACAGAAAAGTATCAGGTGTCTCAAGCGCAGCAAAGTTTGTTACTCTACTCAACCTGCGGAAGGTCCGCAACTGGCCGAAGAGTACATGCTGGGATTGCTCTTAGGGGCGAGAAAGGCGGGTGCTGAGGGATTCTGACGACTAGTACAGTCTAAGAGAAACTGCTCGGGAAGAGCAGTGGAAATAGACAATGGACTTCAAGCGCCACTACGAAGCGTTGTTGGAAATGGCGGACGTGGCGGTGTGCCATGACAGTCTGTCTGGGTTATTCGCAGCACTAGGCAAGCGACTGCACCTGGTAACCGCGTTTGAACTCGCCAGTTGTGCCCTCTACGATCCCGAAAAGAAAGTCATGCGCCTGCACATCTGGGAGGGCAGCGGCACGGCCGATGCGCCGCTTGAAGTTCCGGTGGAGACCAGCCCCAGCGGATGGGTATGGCAGAACCAGCAGCCCATGGTGGTACCCGATCTGCAACTGGACGCGAATTTCTCGCGGGTGTTCGACCTGTTTCGGGAACGAGGGCTGCGCTCCTATTGCGTGGTGCCTCTGACCACGGCGGAAAGCCGCTTAGGCGCGCTGGGCTTGGGCAGTTCCCGCGTGAACGCATACCAAGAAGATGACCTGCGCCTGCTGGGGCGGGTGGCCGAACTGGTTGCCCTGGCGGTGGAGAACTCTTTCACCCGGCAGGCGTTGCATGACGAAAGGGGGCGTCTACAAACCCTGCTGGAAATCAACCGCGTTCTGATGTCGACTCTCGATCTTGAAGAGCTGTGCCTTTCGATCGTAGACAGCCTGCGTCGCGTGATCAGGTTGGACCATGCCAGCCTCGCCTTGGTGGACTCGGAAGCGGGGGGCCTTCGCGTCTACGCCAGAAACACTGGGGTGAAAGGGATTGAGGCGGGGAGTCTCATTCCCGCCTCGGGTTCAGTGGCAGCCCGGGCCTTAAAGGACGGGAAAGTAGTGTTTTTCGACCGATCCGACGCGCTCGCCGAGCGTTCCCAGGCGTTGAGCGAGTTGTTTGCACTGGGGGTCCAGTCCGGCTGCTGTGTGCCTTTGATCACTACCAAGGGTGCCATCGGGACGCTGAACCTGGCGTCTACCGAGCGCACGGCATTCGCCGCTGCCAACGTCGATCTCCTTAACCAGGTGGCTTCCCAGGTGGCGGTCGCGCTGGACAATGCCCGTGCCTACCAGCAGATCGCGGAACTCACCGACAAGCTCTCCAAAGAAAAGCTTTACCTGGAGGGTGAGATCCTGTCGGAGTTGAACTTCGAAGAAATCATCGGCGAGAGTCCAGCCCTGAAACGGGTGCTGGCGCAGGCCAAGATAGTGGCGCCCAGCGGTGCTACTGCCTTGATCCTGGGGGAGACCGGCACCGGTAAGGAGCTGGCGGCCCGTGCCATCCACCGTATGAGCTCGCGGAAGGATGCCAACTTCATCACGCTGAACTGCGCTGCCATCCCTACCGGCCTGCTGGAGAGTGAACTGTTCGGGCATGAGAAAGGGGCGTTCACTGGCGCGATCAGCCAAAAGATCGGGCGCCTGGAACTGGCCGACAAGGGCACGCTGTTCCTGGACGAAGTGGGTGACATACCTTTGGAGTTGCAACCCAAGCTCTTGCGGGTGCTGCAAGACCAGGAGTTTGAGCGCTTGGGGAGCACGCGCACGGTGCGGGTCGACATCCGCCTGATTGCCGCCACCAACCGGGACCTGGCCAAGAGCGTGGCCGACAAGGAGTTTCGCAGTGACCTCTTTTACCGCCTCAATGTCTTTCCCATTCGCATGCCGCCGCTGCGCGAACGCAAGACGGACATTCCCCTGCTGGTGCGCTACTTCGTGCAGAAGTTTGCCCGCCGGATGAACAAGCAGATCGAAACCATTCCCACCGAAACCATGAACGCCCTGGTGAGCTGGGAATGGCCGGGCAATGTGCGGGAACTGGAGAACTTCATCGAGCGCTCGGTGATCCTTTCCAGCGGCCCGCTGTTGACGGTCCCGCTGGCGGAATTGCGTCCGATGTACGAGCAGGCCCCCACCGCCAGCACCCTGGAGAGTCTGGAGCGAGAGCACATCATTCGCACCTTGCGCGAAACCCGGGGCGTGATTTCCGGGGTCAAAGGCGCAGCTGCGCGACTGGGCTTGAAGCGGACCACTCTGCAGTCCCGCATTCAAAAGATGGGCATTTCGCGCGCTGACTTCGAGGGTTAAACGCCCCCCGCCGGGTGAGGAGAATGTCCACAGTCAGGTGACGAGACATCGGCAATCTGCCACTGCATCGTCATTCTTCCCGTCCAAACGTCGGCCCAACCAGCTCTCCGCCTTCACATCTTGCTTGTTTGCAACGACGGGACACACCGGCTGGTTATGGAAGCCAGACTGCCCAGCGAAATCGGGTTGAGGCTGCTCAAGGTTCATGCTCAGGATCCACGTAGAGGAAGCATGCAACGGCGCAAGGCTCCGGTTGGAGGGACGGCTGGCGGGCGCATGGGTGGAAGAACTGGAACGCTGCTGGCGGGCCGCGTTTGCTCAGCACGCGAGCCGGTCCCTGGTGATCGAACTCGATGCCGTGACGTTTGTGGACGACGAGGGGCAAGCGCTGCTGCGGGAGATGCACGGCGCGGGGGCCACGCTGGTGGGCCGGGGTGCCCAGTGCCGTTATCTGGTAGAGCAGATCCAGCAGCAGCAGAGCGGGTAGAAGCACACGTGGCCGAATACGATGACAACCAGGCGCAACTAGCCGTCCTCGATCCGCTGTTCCTGTTTGGTTGTGCCCTGCTCTGGCACCGCAGGGCCGATGCCGACGCCGGTTGGGAGCTGATTCGCGGCCTCAAATCTCGGAACAGGGATGTACGAACGGTCGCCCGGACCTTGCTGGCGAAAGCCCAGCACGTGCGCCTGCCCCCCGTGAGTCCTCCCGCGTTGGACGCGGCCATGGGCGGGACATCCAAACCGGCGGTCGCGGATGCAAACCGGAGCTCGGTTGAGGTGGTGGGGATGAATACTCCGTACGGACTGGAAGTCATTGACAGTTGTTTGAATTGCGACCTGAGGCTCGAGTCGTGCTTCTGCAATCTCTCTCCTGACATATTGAAGTCTTTCAGCACCGCCAGTCATCAGGCCACCTACCCCGGTGGGGCGTTGCTGTTCGTGGAAGGGCAGAAGCCGCGGGGCGCTTTCGTGCTGTGTTCGGGCAATGTGAAACTCTCCACCACCTCCCGGGAAGGCAAAGTGCTGATCCTGAAGATCGCGAAAGCGGGCGAGGCATTGGGTTTGAGTGCGGCCATCTCGGGAACGTCCTATGAGCTAACGGCCGAAACTGCCGGCCCCTGCCAGGTCACCTTTGTCGAGCGCGATGCGTTCATCAAGCTGCTGGAAAAAAACGGGGAGCTGGGACTGCGCGCTGCCCAGGCCCTGAGCCGGGAATTCCAGTCGGCGTACCGGGACATACATGAGCTGGTGCTGGCGCGTTCCTCGGCAGGGAAGCTGGCGCGGTTGCTGCTCTCCTGGGCAAGTGGCCGGGACAGCGGCAGCAACGAGATTCGCATTCGCGCCAGCCTGACTCATGAGGAGATGGCGCAAATGATCGGGGCTTCGCGGGAAACGGTGACCCGCGTGCTCAGCGACCTCAAGAAAAAGGAATGGATTCGGCTGGAGGGTTCGACGCTGGTGATCCGCAACCGGACCGCGTTGGAAACCCTCGCCGCATAAGCGTCCGTGCGGTGCAAAATGGCGGCCAGGTTGGCACCTGCCTGGCCGCCCCCTCGTTCTAGAAGTGGAAGCCCAGCTCCGCCGTGAAGGTGCGCGGCGTCACGTAGTGCGTTCCGGTGAAGGTTGACAGGAAGTTGTAGAGCGCGACCTTGTTGGTCACGTTGACGGCGGTAAGCTGAAGACTCCATTTGTACTTGTCACCGCGAAAGAGGTTGTCATCTCCCACCGTGACGTCAAAGAGGTGGCGGTGCGCGACGCGCGGCGGATTCTTGTCATCGCTTGCCGTCCCTGGCGCTGGGATGCTTACCAGAGTGGACCCGAATTGACTTGCTGGGCATGGTGATGGCAAAGGTGTGGTTGGGGTTGCGCGTACGCTGCCGCAGAACATGCCAGCCTGGAATTCCTGGTCGGCGGTAAGCCCGCTCGCGTCCAAGTCCACCGGTCCGCCATCCGAGACCGGCACTGCGCCCGCCACCAGCCCGCTGTCATACCGCCAGTTGAAACCGAACCACGGGCCGTTCTTCCACGGCTGGTATTGCATGTGGGTGGTCTGGTTGAACTTTTCGTCGTGGTCAATGCGGAACGGGGTGATACCAGTTCCACCACTTCCTGGCGGAACCGCGCCCGCACCCCCGAGCTGGGGATTGAAAAACCGCGAGGTAACGCTGGAGAAGACGAACAGGGCACTGAAGCCATGGTAGTTCGGTACGCTCACCCGCCCGGCAAATGCGGGGATCTTGGAGTTGTGCCATTCGATCGGGAAAGTGAGTGGAGTGCTCCCAAATACTCCAAAGTCGTAAGCGTTGTGCGTGTACTTCCAAACGTACTCCCCGGAGAAGACCAGGTACCGGCCAAACGCCTGCTGCAAGCCCACGTGAAACTCATTGCGCCACCCGGGGCTGAAGGGAGTGACCGCGGCTGAGGAGCAGACCAGAAGCGGGTTCAGCACGAGATTGGCACATCCGGTGCTGGAGAGCACCAGGTTCTCATTGAATGGGGTCTCCAGGATCCGAGCATACGAAGCGCGGAGGACCGTGTTGGTCTTCTTGATGTTGTAAGCCACGCCGATGCGGGGCTGGGCCTCCTTGTGCGAAGTCAAGCCGTTGTAAAAATCGCCGCGCAGTCCCACATTGATGGACCAGTTTCCCTTGCTGATTGCGTCTTGCAGGTACAGCGAGAGCAGCTTAACGTCGGTGTGGCCGTTAAACGGGAATAGGTCTCCTCCTCGTGTCAGGTCGTAGGGGGCCAGGGTCGCGCACGTCGTGCCGGGAATGGGGTTGCCATTTTCATCCAGACAGTTCAGAGGGTTGCCATCCGGGTCGGTAAGCGAGGCCAGGAAGGTCGGATCCACGATCCCGAAGCGGTTGTTCTCGTCGAGAAACGTCTGCTGATAGGTCACGCCCGCCTTTAGGTTGTGGATGCCTTTCACATAGGAGATATCGGAACGAATGCCCGCGTTGGTCAGCGTCCGGTCCTGACTCAGGGTCTCCTGTTGGAGGTCTGGTGCGAGGTCAGCGAACGGGTTGCTGCTCGGGTAATAGTTGAACTGGTCCCGTCGCACGAAGGCGCCGAGCGTGAACACGGTGTGGGTATTGAGCAAGCGCGTCCACGAGGGGGCGATGTTGAAGGTCTTGATCTGAGAACGCTGGTCCGCCGGGCCGACCACGTTGCCGTTGGGGTCGAGTCCGCCATTGTCAACCACCAGGCCATTCCATGCCGTCGCATTTTGAGCGTCGAAAGAATTGGGCGTCTGGAACCAGGAACGCGTGAATCCCAGATTCAGGTGAATCGAATCGGCATTCGAGAGTTGAAAGTCTACCCGGTCGAATACGTTCTCTTCGTTGCCCTTGGCATGCATTACGGTGAACTCGGGAGGGTCGAGGAAGCGGCCGCTGTTCAATCCATTCGCGGAGATGAAGTTTCCCCACTTCTGGCCTCCATAACCGAAGTTAAAGCCCGCATTGGACGTGCCGAAGCTGCCGTAGGAAGCGGTGACCGAGCCATGAGGTGTGGTCAGGCCCTGACCGGAGCGGGTGGTAACGTTGATCACAACGCTTGCCTTCTCCCCGAATTCAGCGGGCGGCGCGCCGGCGATGACCTCCATCGATTGGATCGAATCCAGAGGAATCTGGTTGGAGAAAACTTTGCTTTGCTGGTCGGTGATCGGCTGACCATCGACGGAAAACGAGTTCTCTGCATGGTCGCCCAGGCCGTGAAACAGGCCGTTGGAATCGGCGGCGATTCCCGGCGAAGCCAGGGTCACCAGTGAACTTACCGAGGATGACTGGCTTTCGAGAGGAATCTTGTCGAACAAGCCGCGGTCCACATCGGTGTGAAAGACGGGATCGTTCTCCAGGAGATCTTCTCCGCCCGCTTCCACGGTCACGGTTTCGCTCGAACCTCCCACTCGCAGGCTGACCTTAAGGGTCACCGGAACGACGGAGCGAACATCAATGTCCTGGGAATAGGACGCAAACCCCTGCGCGGTCACCGTGAGGTGATAGGGATTGAAAGGCACATTGGGGATGGTGAATCTTCCCGCACTGTCGGTGATCACGGTGCGCTCAAAGGCGCTGACCGGGTTGCGCAACTCGACGACGGCATTCGGGACCACGGCGCCCGACGGGTCAACGACTGTGCCGGAAACCGATGTAGAACTTCCGCCCGACTGTGCTTGCACAGCCAGACTCAGGACGAAGCAGGAAACCACTACAAAGACAGCCCAAAGCGACTTCTTGTAAGAAGCCAGCATGAATTCCTCCAGAAGAATAGGGTTACAGAACGAACTACGACTCTTGGGTTCTTGTAAGACCTAGGCTTGAGGAGGGGGACGAACGTTGAGAGAAAATGCGATGAGGCGTTGCTTGGCGGAAACCGGCTCCGGTCGAAACGTGGAGACGGGGGCGAAGTTCGCAACGTGATCCGTGGCAGCCGCCCTGGGCGCGGAGTGATGCGCAACCGCACAGACGGTGCACTTGGCCGACTCGGTCGCGCTCGAATGGTGGTGGGCAACGAATGCCATCGCTGACCAAAGCGTCAGCAACAGGCACAGCAACGCTACCCTCTTCGAGATTGACCGCATCAAGCTGTACCCCACGGATGTGATCTGAATTTACACCGGCAAAGCAGACGAAAGCAACCGCAGGCCTGGAGGGGAGCCTTTTGCGGCCTTCACTGAGGTTCGAGCACTTGGGTAACTAACGGGCGGATGGTGTTTTGTTTCTACAGCCCGAACAGCTCCCGCAGCCGCTTGGTCTGCGCCCGGCTGACCGGGATTTCGGTCTGCTTCTTGTCGTCCAGGCGCAGTTGGTAGGAGCTCTTGAACCAGGGCACCACTTCCTTGATGCGGTTGATGTTCACCAGGAAGGAGCGGTGGGCGCGCCAGAACAGGTTGGGGTCGAGGCTGTCGAGCAGTTCCTCCAGGGTACGGCAATTGGACTGGCCTTCCATCCCGTTGGGGCCGCCGGTCACCACAGTGATGACGCCGTCTTCAATCGAGGCAAAGCAGATGTCTTTCTGATTGACCAGGAAAAGACGTCCCGCGGACTTGAGCAGAATCTTGGCCGCCTGCGGCTTCTGCGACTCCAGCATGCGGACCAGCGTCTCCAGCTTTTCCGAGGAAGCGCCGCTGTTGGCCTCGACTTTGGCGCGCGCCCTCTGCACCGATTGGGCCACCCGCTTCTTGTCGAAGGGCTTGAGCAGGTAATCAACCGCATTGACCTCGAAAGCCTTGACGGCATACTGATCAAAGGCAGTGGCAAAGACAATCTTGGGCAGCGGGACCTTCTTGTCGAGCAGTTTCTTGATCACGCCGAAGCCGTCGAGGCCGGGCATCTGCACGTCGAGGAAGACGAGGTCAGGATTATGCTCGCGGATGAGGTGGACGCCCTCCACGCCGTTCTTGCCCTGGGCCACGACGTCAACGTCACCAATGCTCTTCAGCAGGAAGGCGAGTTCGTCGCGCGCCAGTTGCTCGTCGTCCACGATGACTGCGGAAAGCGGCATGGGCGCCCCTGAAAAAAGTATAGAAGCGGGTTTTCGCCAGCGTCAATGCGGCGCCGACCTTCAACCGGCGTCATCCTGAGCCGCCGCCAAGGCGGCGAAGGACCCTGCGTGGACCACCACGCAGCTCGCGTCCTGGGACCGTGCCGCCCCACGCGAGATCCCTCACCCGGCTGAAAGGCGCCGGGTTCGGGATGACGCCGCTTGTGGTGTATGCCAATTCTGCCGCGGTGGCGCCTACTGGTGTTGCGGAACCTGCATCCCCTGCGGCATTTCGAACTTGCGGTATCCGGCGGGAGGCGCGAACAGGCTGGCCGGTTGCGCGACTTCCCGGATATTTTTCAATTCGTAATCGCTGTCGGTGTTGTGCACTTTCAACGGAAAACGGAGCTGGGGATCGATCCATACAGTGGTGAGTTCTCCGCTGGTTGACGTGCCCTCGTACTTGACGGCGTTCCGGCCGTTTACTTGTTCGACGCCAAGGCGGTGGCAACTCGCGATGTGACGCTTGCTATCTTTTGACGCGGCCGCAATTTTCTGCCACCCCGGACATGCATCGTTAGGATCGGGACGCCAGTAAGCCATGGAGTTCTGCGCGATTCTCTGCATGGGCATGTCCATGTACATGCGCTGCTCGCTCATGATGATGATGGCGCTGTTGTTGCTGAAATCGATCACCGCCGCGCCCGCGCCTCTGCGGTTCTCCTCATCGCCCTCGACCCGCATCTTGTTGTTGCTCACGTACACCTTGGCAATGTGGGCCTTGCCCTGTTTCGAGGTGGTGACCATGTCGCCAGAAAAATCCTGGGCATAGGCTAGGGCGGCCAGCAGCAGAACGAGCGGCGAGAGCTTCAGCATAGTAATCCTTTCGGCGGTTGTAAGCGCACGCAAGCATAACAAAAAACTTGGCAATTCTGGCTAAGAAATCCTTGTGCCAGGTTAGTTCCTTCGCAAGTGTGGGGGTGATCAGGCGCCCAGAGTTCCACCGCAGTAAGGGCAGTACTTGTCGCCCATCTGCACCTCGCGCTGGCAGTGCGGGCAACTGGGATGCAGCTTGGTGCTGCATCTGGGGCAGTAGTGAAATCCGCCCTGCACCGCGGCGCTGCATTGCGGGCAGCGGGCCACCAGCGGCTGCCGCAGGACGAAATACAGCACGATTCCCAGTCCATTTGGAACCAGTATGGCTATGGCCGTCCACAGCACACGGCTCATGCCACGGCGCCCGGCATCACGATTGACATATCCGATGAGCAGAAAGTAGCCGGCAAAGACCATTCCGGCAACCAGGCCCAGCAGCGCGCGTCCCCAGGCTGGAGGAGCGTTGTGCTCGCGGCCGATCACCACGTTGAACACAAACTGTGCGCAGAGAAAGGCGATCACTGCCAGCGCAACCGCCCACCACGGCGTTTGCCGCAACTCCTCGGTGAAACGTACCGGCTTGTCGTTGGTTCCTTGCATCTCATTTCTCCTTGTCGTCATCCTCGCGGCGCGCTGTTGCGGCTGCCCAGGAATGTGCCGCGGGCTGCCAACAGCACGCTGGTCGCCAGCGCGGGCACCATCCAGAACACGATGAAACCGGTTTGCCAGAGCAAGGCCGGAACCCGAATCCATCCTCCCACCCAGGCGAATCCCTGCCACAGCAGGGGCGTGGTCAGCGCCGTGGAGAGCGTCACCACCGCGCAGGAAATCCAGATCAGCCACACACGCTCGCGCTGCTGTTGCAGTTGGTAGGCGTGCGCTCGGGCCCGGGCCTGAGTTGTGCGCACCAGTTCTGTGCCGGCAGTGATGGGAACAGACCGCAATGCGCGCACCAGTTCGTCGGCGGCCTCGGCGTACTCGCGGCACGCGTCACAGGACACCAGGTGCGCGTCAAGCCACGCCTGCTGCGCTTCCGTAATGCCGTCGCCGCGGCACGCGATCAATTCCTGCGCTTGCTGATGCGCATCGTGTTTCATCCTTGTGCTCCCTTCAGGCGCGGCATCAATGCATTCAGCCC
>Ga0335070_10010138_pt1 | contig 11022 bp, 9 predicted proteins | sample Lox_Sample_13_FD_206722 | JGI IMG/M metagenome (GOLD analysis project Ga0335070, IMG submission 206722) | Soil microbial communities from Loxahatchee National Wildlife Refuge, Florida, United States - Lox_Sample_1.3 | ecosystem: Environmental > Terrestrial > Soil > Wetlands | place: USA: Florida... | reverse complement strand
CATCGGCGGGCGGGCGAGCAGCGCCCAGTACCAATATACACTCCAAAGCGTGGACCTCGCCGAGCTGAATACGTGGGCACCTCGAGTGGAACGCCAGTTACACACGATCAATGAGATCGCGGACGTGAATAGCGACCAGCAGGACAAGGGGCTCCAGTCTCTGGTGGTCTTCGATCGCAGCACGGCGACTCGACTCGGGCTCAGTCCGCAGCTCATCGATGACACGCTGTATGATGCGTTCGGCCAGCGCCAGGTCTCCATTCTGTATACGCCTCTCAACCAGTATCACGTCGTCATGGAGGTCGCGCCGCAATACTGGCAGAATCCATCCACGCTCCAGGAAATCTCCGTGCGGTCGCCGACGGGTGCACAAGTGCCGCTGAGCGCAGTGACGCGCTATGAACCCACGAATACGCTACTGCTGGTCAATCATCAAGGACAATTTCCCGGAGTGACCCTGTCCTTCAACATGGCCCCGGGAGTTTCGCTGGGGGATGCGGTGCGGGCGATCGAAAAATCGATGAGCGAGATCGGACTCCCGGCCAGTATCAGAGGCAGTTTTCAGGGCACGGCTAGAGCCTTTCAGTCGTCGGTCGAAAGTCAGCCGCTGCTCATCCTCGCCGCGCTCATCACGGTCTACATAGTATTGGGGATTCTCTACGAGAGTTACATCCATCCGGTGACGATTCTCTCTACCCTGCCGTCTGCCGGCGTTGGAGCCTTGCTCGCCCTGCTCCTTCTTAAGACGGAACTGAGCATGATCGCGCTCATCGGAATCATTCTGCTGATCGGGATCGTGAAAAAGAACGCCATCATGATGATCGATTTCGCCTTGGACGCCGAACGGAAGGACGGCAAACGCCCGGAGGAAGCAATTTATGAAGCCTGCCTGCTGCGCTTCAGGCCGATTATGATGACGACGTTGGCGGCCCTGTTCGGTGCCCTGCCGTTGGCTCTTGGAACGGGGGTGGGATCGGAGTTGCGCCGGCCGCTCGGCATCGCCATCGTCGGTGGGCTGCTCGTCAGTCAGTTGCTCACCCTCTACACGACCCCCGTCGTCTATCTCTACCTCGATCGGATGCGCCTGCGTTTTCTGCGGATGCACACCAGAGCGGTGGAAGTCAGGCCGCTTCCTCACTGATATTCAGCATCCAGACCCCTCTGAGGGTCTAGAGACAGCCGACCATGGAACTGGCACACGGGTTGGTGGGGGGGCAACCGCAGGAGTCGGGTCGTACCCAAGGAGCTTTGATCGACACCGAGGATCGGGACGGCTGCGAGTCACAGGATCTGCCCGAGCGTGGTTGATCTGGCTCTTGGTGCTGGTCTCTACGGTTGATGCACAGGATAACCAGCCAGTCGGTTGGATTGACAGTTTTCTTTATGAGCCATAAGCTGATGAGGGTTATGGTGAGGGCATGATCAAAAGAACTGACAGAATGGGACTGGTGTTAAGCACCCTCCTCATAGGGCTGGGCTGCTCGTCCGCGCCAACTCCGTCACCAAACTCCGATACCGTACGGCAACATGCCGACAAGGCTTTCCAACAGTTGAAGGTGGAAGAGCACCCGAGAGAACCAGACTCCACCCAATCTTCTCTACAGGCCTCAACTGCTGAGGAGAGTACATCCGTCCCATCACCGTCCGTTCAGAATGGAGTGCAGGTCCCGCTTGCCGAGATTGGTCCCTCCGACGGCGAGTACATCCGCTCCACGGGCTATGGGAATCTCGCGAAGGGGCTCTACCTGTGCCAGCATTCGGCCGATCTGGCTGCTCGTGTTGAGTTGTCGAAGCTCGTCCGTGTCCAGGTCAAAGAAAAATCGATGGATCGCATCCGGGAACGGACTGGGAAAGATGCCGAACAGGATATCGAAGTCGTTCGCGAAAGCCTGGTCAACGAAGTCCTGAGCGACGTACGGATTGTGGACCGCAAAGTGGACAAAGAGGCTGGCACCTGTTCAAGTACCGCGGTCATTCCGAAACGGAATCTTTTCCCGATGCCACCTCACCCCGATACCAGGATCTCCACCCCCTAGACGTGCTAACAGGATCCTTAAGCAGAGATTCAAGCTGGATACTGACTGGATATCGGACGTTCCCCTCAGTACAATGGGCCGCTCGGACCGGTGGTCTTGCGCGAGTCAGGACAAAACCCACGAGAGAGAGATTATGCCCGGATTCGAGTTGATCGGCGAAGAAGAGCGCCGCGAGGTTCTCCAAGTCATCGAGTCCGGCGTGTTGATGCGCTATGGGTTCGATGCAGCACGGAACGGTCAATGGAAGTCGCGCGAATTAGAACAGGCGCTGGCGACTCGTTTCGGCACGCGACACGCCCACGTCTGCTCCAGCGGCACGGCCGCCCTCAGTACGGCTCTGTCCGCTTGCGGCGTCGGGGCCGGAGACGAGGTCATCCTCCCTCCGTTCACGTTCGTGGCCGATCTTGAAACGGTGCTGCTCGCGGGCGCCGTGCCGGTCTTCGCCGAGATCGACGAGACACTCTGTCTCGACCCGCGCTCGGTCGCAGCCGCAATCACCCCCAAGACCAAAGCCGTCCTGGCGGTGCACATGTGCGGAGCCATGGCCCGGATCGATGCGCTGGCTGACTTGTGTCGGGCGCACCATTTGGTTCTAATCGAGGACGTCGCCCAGGCCGCGGGCGCGAGCTTTCAAGGCAAGCCGCTCGGCACGTTCGGGAAGATCGGCTGCTTCTCATTCGATTATGTGAAAACCGTCACGTGCGGGGAAGGCGGGGCAATCATCACCGACGATCCTCAGGTTTACGACCTTGCGCAGGCCTTCACCGATCACGGCCACGATCATCTGGGCACCGACCGTGGCGCCGACAATCACCCCCACATCGGTGCAAACTACCGTCTCAGCGAGCTCAACGCAGCGGTCGGTGTGGCGCAGTTGGCCAAGCTAGACCGCATTCTTACAACTCAACGGGCCTACAAAGCGCTGCTCAAGGAAGGCCTCGCAGGACTTCGCCGCCTGCAGTTTCGTGAGCTTCCCGATCCGGCGGGAGATTCGGCAACGTTCTTGACTTTCTTGTTGCCAACCGAGGACGAGGCCCGCCAAGCTGCCAAATCCCTGGGAGCTGCTGGCGTCGACGGCTGTTTCTACTGGTACGACAACAACTGGCACTACCACCGAAAATGGGACCATATTAAGACCTTCGCTTCTCCGGGTCGCTTGCCCATCGACCGCTTTGGGTACGGCGCCGATCTGACGAAGATGGCGCTGCCCCAGTCCGACGCCGTCATGGGCCGAACCATCTCGATGCTGATCAAGCTGCGGTGGACGCAGGACCAGGTGCATGATAGACTCGCCCGGATGAAATCGGCTTTGGCCTAGCTCCATCGTCGTCCTCTCAAACTGAGCGTCTCCATGAACGTCGCGATCATCGTTCCGGCCCGCATCGGCTCTACGCGCTTTCCGAAGAAACTGCTCCACCGGATCAAGGGTAAACCCGTCATCGTCTGGACGGCCGACCGGATCAAGAAGGAGGCGCCCGAATTCCCGCTCTATTTCGCCGTGGATCACGAATCGCTGGCTGAAGTACTCGGCAAGGAGGGATATGAGGCGATCATGACCGATCCCGACCATTCCTGCGGAACGGACCGGATTGCCGAAGCGAACCGCCGTCTCAAGGCACAATATGTGGTCAACGTGCAGGCGGACGAACCCTTGGTGACGGGCAGTCAAATTCGCCAGCTGGTCGATCTCATTCGACGCGACACGGAAATGGCCACCTTGGGCACCCCGGTGCATTACGACAAGGATTACCGGAATCCGAACCATGTCAAGCTGGTATGCGATGAGAACGGCTACGCGGTCTATTTCTCTCGTGCCCCGATCCCCTACTTTCGCGACACGCACGGGGCCTTCGAAGCGGAAGTTGCGGCCGGCATTCCGGTGTTGATTCACCTCGGGCTGTACGCCTACACGGCCTCCTTCCTCGAGCTGTTCTGCAGGCTTCCTCCAGGCAAGCTCGAGCAGGTCGAAAAGCTGGAGATGCTGCGCGCCATGGAACGAGGACACCGGATCAAAGTGGGGATCACGAAGGATGCGCTGGTTGAGATCGATACCCCCGAGCAGGCCGTGGAATTTGAACAGGTTGTGACCGAGCGATTCCCGTCGCACTAACAGGACGTTGAACAATCGTTTGGATGCTCGTGTAGTGGAGATAGACAGGCGGCGCAGAGTGACCCAGAATCTCCCCCAGGATGTTCAAAAAGGTCGTCCAGCGTGGCCGCAGCGAGTGAGGAGGCGACGCGTACTCTTTTCGGTACGTGGAGCCTCTGAGCGACGCGAGAACAAAGCTGGCGGACTTTTTCAACATCCTGCAAGGACGTGACCATGTACCGAAACCTTCGTCTGGTTCCCCAGCTGATCTTCGGGCGAGGCAGCATCAATCAACTCGGCGATATCCTGACCAAGCAACGCACCGAGAGCGGATGTCCCGTCGTGTTTCTCATCGACGCCGTCCACGAAAAACGGCTGTTCGTCCACCGCCTGCCACTCCGCGCGAACGATCTGATTATCTTGGTGGACGTCGGAACGGAGCCCAAGACCCAGTATGTCGATGAACTCACGGAACGGGTGAAGGCGTTCTCGAACCGCCAACCGGATGCGATCGTTGGGATCGGAGGCGGCAGCGCCATGGATCTCGCCAAATCCGTCTCGCTGATGTTGACCAACCCCGGCTCGGCCGCCGATTACCAGGGCTGGGACCTGGTCAAGTACCCGGCGATCTACCACGTCGGTATTCCGACGCTGGCCGGAAGCGGAGCAGAGGTGTCCCGCACCGCGGTGCTGACGGGACCGGTGAAAAAGCTCGGCATCAATTCCGATTTTACGCCGTTCGACCAGATCGTCATGGATCCGGACCTGATCGAAAGCGTCCCGCCGAACCAACGGTTCTTTACGGCGATGGATTGCTACATTCACTCGTGCGAATCATTGCAGGGCACCTTCATTAACGAGTTCAGCCGGGCCTTCGCGGAAAGCGCGCGCGACATCTGTCGCGATGTGTTTCTCAGAAACTGCGACTCAGCCGTGGCCGATGAACGGCTGATGGTGGCATCGTATTTCGGTGGCTTGAGCATCGCCTATTCGCAAGTGGGAGTCTGCCATGCCTTGTCGGATGGACTTTCCTATGTGCTGGGCGTTCGGCACGGCGTGGGCAATTGCATCGTGTTCAACCAGCTCGAGGAGTATTATGGCAACGACGTGCGCGAATTTCAGGACATGATCGACAAGAACCGTATCGATTTGCCCACAGGCGTCACCCGCGGGGTGGATGAGGCCGGCATGAACAAGATGATCGATACCGCGCTGGGGCTCGAACCCTTGTGGAAGAACGCACTGGGAGACAACTGGAAACAACTCATCACCCGCGAGAAGATCCGCTCCTTGTACTTGAAGATGTGAGACCGCTGGCGTCCTGCCGCTACGCATCGATGACGTCGTTGTCCGTTCACTCACTCCCCGAGGTTGCCTGATCTAACCCGTGAAGATCCTTATCGTGAAAACCAGCGCGATCGGGGATGTGATCCATACCCTCCCCGCCCTGCTGTCGCTTCGCACCCACTATCCGGATGCGTACATAGCTTGGCTGGTCGAAGAAGCGGCGGCCGATCTCATCACCGGCCATCCGGCGTTGAACCGTGTGCTCGTTGCCTGCCGCAAGGCATGGCTTGCCGACCTGCGAGCCGGCCGGGTACTCCGCGCGCTGCGGGAGTTCGCGCGATTCATCCGCATCCTGCGCGACACCCGCTACGATCTGGTCATCGATTTTCAAGGGCTGCTCAAGAGCGCCATCTGGGTCTTCCTGGCCAGGGGGGTCCGAAAAGCCGGATTCGGCCGTGGAATGGAGCATGCCGAGTTCAGCTATGTGGTGCTGAACGAGCCGGTGCCTGCTGTCGATATGAACCAGCATGCGATCGAGCGAGAATTGCTCCTCCTCAACGGAATCGGAGTCCCCGCAGCGAGCATTCGCTACGACCTCCCCGTTTCTTCCGAACATGAATCCGAGGCGGCGGCGCTCTTGCGTGCGTCCGGCGTCGGTGAACAGGATCGGCTTGTTGCGATCAACCCTATGGCCCGCTGGCCGACCAAGCTGTGGGAACCGACGCATTTCGCCGCGGTGGCGGATCGGCTCGAAGGCCAGGGCATCCGCGTCGTCTTCACCGGCGGAGCGCCGGATCGATCGTCCATCGACGAAATTTGTCGGTTCATGACGAGCAAGAGCCGTCGGCTCGATGGCCGAACCAGTCTGAAAACTCTTGCCGCAGTTTATCGGCGGACGCAGGTACTGCTCACGACGGATAGCGGCCCCATGCACCTGGCTGCGGCAGTCGGGACTATCGTCGTCGCTCTCTTCGGCCCGACAGCTCCCTGGAGGACCGGTCCCTACGGCCCAAACCATACGGTGTTGCGGGCAGGCATCAGCTGTAGCCCCTGTTTCAAGAAGGAGTGTCTCACCACCGACTTTGAAGAGCGGGCCTGCATGACGCGCTTGAGCGTTGACCAAGTCGTTCGAACGGTTCTGGAGAAGGTGGCGGCGGCGGCGATCCCGTCGTCTTCGAACTGACGGGAGATCCCTTGCCGCTTCGATGGCATCAGCGGGTCAGTCTCGGCATCTACCGCGCGGGCCTCACACTGGCCGTCCTCTTGTACGTGGTCCTCCTGTTTCCCATCTGGATGCTCACGACCAAACGCCGGAAGACGCTCCTGAAGCGGCTGGGATGGCAGGACTACCCGCGGGCGGTTCAGTCTCCCTCCAAACCTGTGTGGATCCACGCGCTCTCGGTCGGCGAGGTGTTGTCGGCGGGAAGCCTCATCGAGCAGGTGCGACGCGCGCTCGGGGATCGCCCTCTGTACCTGTCGGTGTCGACCTTGTCGGCCCATGCCATCGCCACCGAGCGCTTCAGTCGATGCTGTGATGGACTGTTCTACTTTCCCTACGACGTCGTCTTTGCCGTGACGAGATGCCTCAACCAGGTAGAACCGGCGCTCTTCGTGCTGGTGGAGACCGACATCTGGCCAGGGTTCCTCGCGGAACTCCGTCGGCGTCGGATTCCCTGCCTCTTGGTCAACGGACGCCTGTCCCGGGAATCGTTTCGCGCATATCGGTTCCTTCGGGTTCTGTTCGAACCAGCGTTCAATACCTTCCGCTGGGTCTATCCGCAATCGACCGGCGAGGCCGAGCGGTTTCTCGCGTTGGGGCTCGAGCCGGCTCGGCTGCGCAGCACGGGTAATCTCAAATTCGACGTGGCCCTCTCGATACCAGGAGAGGACGCTTTGGCAGCGCTTCGGCACAAACTCAATATCCCGTCTGAATCGCGCGTTGTGATTGCCGGGAGCACCCACCCGGGGGAAGAAGACATGATCCGTTCCGTGTTCCTTCGGCTGAGAAAAGAGTTTCCTCACCTTCGACTGATCCTTGTGCCTCGCCGTCCCGAGCGCGGCGCCGAGGTCCTCAATTTGTTTCGGAACGACGGTGTGGAGGCTTTGTTGCTCTCGAAACCGACCGGTTCAACTCCCGTCGTCGTGGTCGTGGATCGAATGGGCTATCTCAGCCGTTTGTACGCTCTGGCCGACGTCGCCGTGGTGGGAGGGAGTTTCGTCCCCAAGGGTGGACAGAATCCGATCGAGCCGGCCGCCTGCGGGAAACCGATCCTGTTCGGGCCGGACATGCACGATTTTCCTGACGTGTCCCGATGGTTGTTGGACGCCGGCGGGGCTGTCCAAATACAGAATGAGCAGGAATTATACGCGGAATGCCGTCGGCTGTTGGTGGACCCGCAACAGGCCAAGAACGTGGGAGACCGGGCCCGTCGAGTCGTGACGGACAATCAGGGGACGACTGTAAAGATCGTGCAAGATATCGCGAGCATCGCGCAAGGGGTGCCCTTGCCTTCCTAGGTTGTGTTGTGTTGTAAGGTATCTGGATCGAGTACGACTGAATCTTGAGCGATCGAGCTTCTTCGCATCCGCTCCGTCAGAACGGAGGATTCGTGGCGAGCGCCCTCCTCTACGACCGTCTGCAATTTGCGATCACCGCCACCTTTCACTATCTCTTTCCCCAATTGACGATGGGACTGGCCCTGCTGCTGTTCTACCTGAGGAGCAGGGCGCTCCGCACAGGCGACGAGCATGACCATCGAGCGGCTCAATTCTGGACGACGGTCTTTGCGTTGAGTTTCGCCTTCGGTGTGGTCACTGGCATTCCGCTGGAATTTCAGTTCGGCACCAACTGGGCGAAATTTTCCAACTTCGCCGGCGGAGTCATCGGCCAGACGCTGGCGATGGAAGGGATGTTCGCCTTCTTTCTGGAATCGTCGTTCTTGGGAATTTTGCTCTACGGCGAGAACCGATTCAGCCGCCGCACGCAATGGTTCGCCTCGCTGATGCTGTTCCTCGGCTCCTGGCTGTCAGGCTATTTCATTCTGGCCACGAATGCCTGGATGCAACACCCTGTCGCCTACACGATTGCACCCGATGGGCGCCTGTTTGTCGACAGTCTTTCCGGCTTGCTCACGAATCCCTGGCTGGTCTGGCAATTCACGCACAATATGACCGCGGCGGTCGTCACCGCCTCGTTCGTCATGGCGGCGGTCGGGGCTTTCTACCTCCTCTCGGGAGCGCACGTGAACCACGGCAGGACCTTCGCGCGCACGGGAGTGATAGCTGGCGCCATCGCGTCCGCGCTGATGATTTTCCCCACAGGCCATGGGAATGCAAAGCAGGTGTTCGAACATCAGCCGATCAAGGGTGCGGCCTTCGAAGGCTTGTTCCGCACAGAGCACGGCGCCGACATCCTCCTGGTCGGCCAGCCGAACATGGAAACCATGACCATCGACAATCCGCTTGTCGTGCCTGACGCACTGAGCTTTCTGGTGTACAACCGGCTCTATGCCGAGGTGAAAGGGCTCGATGCCTTTCCGCGAGAGGATTGGCCCGATAACCTGCCGCTGCTCTATTATTCGTACCACATCATGGCCGGCCTGGGGACCATCCTCGTATCCGTAATGGGATTGGCCCTGCTCTGGTTGTGGCGAGGACGGCTTTTCACCGCCCATTGGCTGCTGTGGCTTCTCATACTGTCCGCGCCGTTTCCCTATATCGCGACGACCGCCGGTTGGATGACCGCCGAACTCGGTCGCCAGCCCTGGTTGGTATACGGCCTCCAGCGCACCGCAGAGGGCGCATCACCGCTCGTCCATTCCGGCAACGCGCTGTTCACGTTGCTCGGTTTTCTCGGGCTCTATCTGCTGCTCGGAATTCTCTTTCTCTTCTTGATCGTCGAAACGATTCGGCACGGGCCGGCTGACCATGCGGCCGGCCACGCGGGGTAGTCGGAGCGAGGCAGATGGAAACGTTCTGGTACGTGGCTGTGACCCTGATGCTGGGGATCTACGTCGTCCTCGACGGATTCGACTTCGGCGTCGGTATCGTCTATCCCTTCGTGACTCGGACCGAAACAGATCGGCGCACGGCCTTGGCTTCGATCGGACCGGTTTGGAACGGCAATGAAGTCTGGCTGTTGGCGAGCGGAGGGCTGCTCTTCTTCGCCTTTCCGAAGGCCTACGCAGCCGGATTCAGCGGCTTCTATCTGGCGCTGACCATCGTCTTGTGGCTGTTGATCGCCCGCGGGCTCGCGCTCGAGCTGCGGTCGCATGTGGACCATGGGCTCTGGCGGCAATTCTGGGACCTGGCGTTTTTCGGCGCCAGTACACTGCTGGCGGTGGTCTTCGGTGCAGCCTTAGGCAATCTGATTCGTGGTGTGCCGTTGAATCGTGACGGCTACTTCTTCGTGGCGCTCTGGACCGACTTCATGACGGGACCGCAACCGGGGATTCTCGATTGGTTCACGGTCCTGATGGGACTCGCGACTGCCACGATACTCGCCTTCCACGGAGCCAATTATCTGGCCATGAAATCCGACGGCGAGCTGCGCATCCGGGCAAGTACCATTTCGAGATTGAGCGGATACGCCGTGGTGGGGCTGGTCGTGCTGGTTCTGGCCACTGTCCCCTTCGTGCAATCGACCTTCCGATTCAATTACGCCAACCATCCCGCCGGATACGTCTTTCCATCCATCGGCCTGGCAGCGTTGGCCGCTGGGCTCGAATTTCGACGACGCGATGGGGATCTGGCTGCGTTTGGTGCCTCGAGCTTGTTCATTTTGGCGATGCTCGCCAGCACTGCCTGGGGGTCTTATCCCAATATTCTCATCGCCACGACCGATCCGACCAACAGCCTGACGATTACCAACGCGGCCGCCGGCGCCTATGGGATGCAGGTTGGGCTGTGGTGGTTTCTGGGGGGATTCAGCCTCGTGATTCTCTATCAGGTCTATGCCCACCGGGTCTTCCGTGGCAAAGTCAGGGTCGAGGCGGCGTCTTCGACTGAGTAGCCTCAACTCCCACGCCACGTCAGGCAATTCTATTTCGGAGCCGCGGTTGAGTCTGCTCTGCTGGGTTCCTGCGGTTAACCATTGGGGGGACGATCCGGTGGCTCTTTGCACGGATATGAAGCCGGTAGTGGAATCGCGGTTGGCCCGTGGTTGAACGGGACGAAGGGGATTGAGCGAGCGGGTGACCGCTCCCCTGTACTAGGTTCGCACGGAGGAGCGGTAAGGGAACGACGACTATCGCGCCGGCATGATCACACTGATGGCGCCGGCTAAGTCTCCTTCATTCCAACCTTCCTTTCTCATGCCCGTGATATCCCGTTCCCCTTTCGGGTTGCCGTGACAGCCGAGGCACGAAGCCCCCGCATATTCCGGCTTCATCACGCGGAGCGCCGGTTTGCCGTTCACCATGCTCATGCGGCTGACAACCTGACCCTTGGGAGACTTGGGATCCGCGAACACGTGCAGGACTTCCTGCTCAAAATCGTCGGGCTTGTTACCGTCATATCGGTAGGCGATGCTGGTCAACTTCACCTGAATACCGGTCTTCTTATAGAAGGTCGCTCCGGTGCGGCGTGCAAAGACGGCGGGCAGGAACGCTT
>Ga0335070_10010137_pt1 | contig 11022 bp, 10 predicted proteins | sample Lox_Sample_13_FD_206722 | JGI IMG/M metagenome (GOLD analysis project Ga0335070, IMG submission 206722) | Soil microbial communities from Loxahatchee National Wildlife Refuge, Florida, United States - Lox_Sample_1.3 | ecosystem: Environmental > Terrestrial > Soil > Wetlands | place: USA... | reverse complement strand
CAGGCGGGTGCGCATACAACCTGCTCTGTGACGGGAATACGTGCCTATTGTTTAGAGTTCCGGCGAGAGCAAAACCGTCCCGCGCTCACCTTCTTGTTTGCAGAAGTCGTAGTGATTGGGGGACGGCGCAAATGCCCGTTCGCCAGTAATTTTTTAGAGGAGAGCTATCTTGCAACATCCACTAACTGTTCATGCATTGACTGAATTGACCTATCACAGCCAGGTGAAGGGTCCAAGAGCCAGGGGCGAATACCCCGGCTCGCTGGCGCACTTTCTCGTCAAGCATCCCGGAGCGACGCACGGCGTGTTTGATGCCGAAGGTCGGCTGATCTACATCGGCAAGGAATCCGACCTCAGGGCGGCGCACCGCAAGCGGTAATTCATCAGCTAATTAAGGAGAAATCATCGTATGACGATCTTATCCCCGTCGGCGGCGGCAGGTCCGCTGACGGTTTCCGGGGCTCCCGTGCCCATCGCAGCAAGTTCTGCCCGCGTCAACAAACTCTCGGTCAAGCCGCGGCTGGGCCAGTGGTCGAAAGTTCTGATCGGCGGCCCCAATCTGGGCGCCGACGAGAGCAACGCCATGGCGGTTCTCTACCCGGTGCCGAACGGCGGACAGGCGGACGCATTCGTGATTCAAGACGAAGGCGGCCAGAACACTATCGATCTGAGTCAGATTTATGTCTACGCAACCATCCCGGGAGACACGCCCATGGTGGAAGCTTTCGAGTACAAAACCATATGAACCGGCGCGAACTCTTTCAGAAAGCATTCGGCGCAGGAGCGGCCGTCGTTGCCGCCAGCGTGCTGCGTGGACAGAGCGCATCGTTCAATGGCCCCGCCGGCGGATCGCGCGGATCAACGCTAGTGACGATCGTGACCGGCCCATTCGATACTTCGAGCTACCCCAACGGAGTCCGGGCCCTGACCGACACGCCGCAATTCGCGACCTACGTGCGTATCCAGGCGCATCCGGGGCAGCAGGGCAAAATCGCGATCGGCAACTCGGCTATGGCGAGCGCGACGGGAAACGTCGCAGACTCGGCCTTCCTCGAGCTTTGGCCCAATTGGGACGGCACCTTGGATAATGGCCGTTCCGACACATGGATCCTGAGCGATCCGGAGTGGAATAACACCATCAATCTCGCCGACATCTATGTGTGGCCCGAGATTGCCGGTGAGACCCCGGTGATCACGGCATTTCAGTTGGCTTAGAGGAACGCTGTACTCAAACTCACCAGCATGCGGTGAACGCCCGGACAGTGGTGCTCGCGATGCTGAAAAAGGAAGCGGAGGATCATATGAAAAAGATTCTTAGCACATTCCTATTCAGTGCGATATTGATGACGCCGGTAATATTAAGAGCGGCAAATGACCGGGATGACCACGCCCGGAACCGGTACTACGATCCGCAATACCGCGATTACCACGAGTGGAACGAGCACGAGGAACGCGCTTACCGCCATTACTTGAAAGAACGGCATCGTGAGTATAGAGCGTGGTCAAAAGCCGACCGCAAGGTACAAAGGGAATACTGGAAGTGGCGCCATAATCATCCGGACGCCGCACTTTTCCGAGACGAACACTAGGGAAAAGCGAGACCAGCTAAAAGATCTCGCCCAGCAGCTCGATCACGCGGTCGCGATAAGTGCGACTCAAGTTCAGGCGGGTTGCGTCCTGGAGAATGACGACATAATCGCCGTGAAACCAGGGCTGCAATTCCTTGATCCTGTCGATATTTACCACAGTTGAGCGGTGGATCCGCATGAAGCGGCTGGCATCGAGACGCGATTCGAGAGAACTCATGGTCTCGCGAAGCAGGTGCGACTCGGCGCCCACATGCAGGCGCACGTAATTGTCGGCTGCCTCAATCCAGTCGATCTCGTCGGTTCGCAGGAACATGATCCGGCCGGCGGACTTGATGACCACCCGGTCCATGTTCCGCGGCTTGTTTCCCAGGCTATCGAGCAGAGTAGTCAGGCGATGATCCAGGTTGGCGCCGGAGTCGTGCCGGATTTGGGCGCGCGCACGGTCAAGCGCTTTCTTAAAGCGAGCGCGGTCAAACGGCTTCAGCAGGTAGTCAAGGGCGTGCACCTCGAAGGCCCGCAATGCGTACTGGTCAAAAGCGGTGACAAAGATGACGGCGGGAGCGGCTTTAGGCGCCACGGATTCGAGCACCCCGAAGCCGTCGATGCCGGGCATTTGAATGTCCAGAAAGACCAGGTCCGGATTGCGCTCCTGAATGAAGCTGACCGCTTTGTGGGAATCCCCGCATTCGCCGATCACCTCCACGTCGCTCTCGGTTGCCAGGAGCCGGCGGATGCGACGGCGGGCCAGCGTCTCATCATCGACGATCAGAGTCTTAATCTTTACAACTTCTGTCATGGCTTGCATGTTGTGCCATCTTCAATGGAATAAGAATCGCAGCTTCTACGCCACCATTAGACGCGGTGCGCACAACAAAGTCATGCTCCTTACCGTAAATAGTCTCCAGTCTCGCGCGTGTGTTGGTCAATCCCAAACCCTTTCCGGATTGGGGAGACGCGCTTTGATCGCTGAGTCCGGGACCGTCATCTAAGACTTGTAAAATCAACTTGCCTTCGGAATGGCGTGAACGGATTTCGATCCGGCCCGCGCCACCACCGATGCCATGGTGTATCGCGTTCTCCACTAGCGGCTGCAAAATCAGGTTGGGGACCTGCGCGTCGAGTGTTTGCGGATCAATATCGAACTGTACCTGCATCCGATCCGCAAAACGAATCCGTTCGATTCCGAGATACGACTCGATAAACTCCAGTTCTTTGCTGAGCGGCACCTGCTGGATTCCGTTGTTTTCAAGTGAGAGGCGGAGCAGTTCGCTCAGCCGGGCGATCATAGCCTCAGCGGCTTCCGGGTCTTCAGGCACCAGCGAGGCAATGCTGTGGAGTGTGTTGAACAGAAAATGGGGTTGCAATTGCATCTTGAGCGACTGGAGTTGAGCCTGCGCCAGACGCGTCTCGAGTTGTGACGCCATGACGCGGCCATCCTCATAGCGCTGGTAATACTTGACCGCGTAGTGGACCAGCAGCACGATGCCGTAAAGCATGACGCCGTAGTCCATGGAAACTATGATGATGCGGACAAGACTCGGGAGATCGTGCACTCGCCACTGAGGACTCTGGGGCGGACTCAACAACACCAGGGCGCTCCTCTGGACGGAGGCCAGCGCCACACAGGCAACCGCATGCACGGGCGCCATTCGATACCAACCGCGCTGATCGACCGGAAAGCGATCCGCAAGCCAGACGATGAGGGGAGTTAGTAAAGCCCAAAGAAAGGCGTACAGAAACTCGGCACGAAAGGTGCGCGCCCAGGTCATGGGTTGGCCCATGATCACGGAATTGTAGTGCTCCTGCAGCGCCATGTAGACCGCGAAGAGCGACCACAGCAGGAAATTGAGGCCTTGACGGGCTAACCATCGCCTGGGCATTGGGGTCTCTCGCAGTATAGCGGGGGATTAAGCATCCTTTTAGAACACGGGGCGAACCGGTATTAGCGCGTGGCGAAGGGAGGGTCGAAAAGACGGCCCCCCGCGGGTCGCTGCGGCCGCCGCTCGGAGACCTAAGGTATCTTCACCACAATGCCGATGATCCAAGCAGGGTATGAGCCTCGCTCATGAAATCGCAACGCTGACTACCTGGAAGGAACCGTGCTAAACGGATTAAAGCTATCGACCCGAATCCTCTCTGTCGGGCTACTCACCACGCTGTGTTTCGCCTGTGCACTGATATGGCTGCACTTCAGAATCCGGGACTTTATCTACCAGCGTCAATACGATAAGACAAGGCAGTTGGTGGAATCCGCCTGGTCGCTAGTGAACCACTATGGAGACCAGTGCCGCGCTGGAATCATGACTGGCGAGCAGGCCCGCCAAGCCGCCATCCGCGAGCTCAAGATCCTCCGGTACGGCGGAAACAACTACTTCTGGATCAATGATCTGGCGCCGCGCATGGTTGTGCACCCGACCAATCCGGCACTGGACGGAAAGGACCTGTCTGATTACAAGGATCCCAACGGTGTCCGGGTCTTCGTCGAGATGGCCAAGGTCGCGAGGGAGCGAGGGGAAGGCGCGGTAGCCTATATGTGGCCGAAGCCGGGCTCCAGCAAGCCTGTACCGAAAGTGTCATACGTCAAGCTCTGTCGCGATTGGGGATGGGTGATTGGGACGGGTATCTATGTGGATGACGTCGAGCACGAGCTCCAAATCCTGAGCACGATCTTGCTCGGCGTGGTCGGATCGACGTGCGGGCTCTCAGTCCTGCTCACTTATGTGGTGGCGCGCTCCATCACACGGCCGATTCGCAGGATCGTCGACCAAGTGACCGAAGGAGCCGGCCAAGTGACTTCCGCCGCGGCGCAGGTCTCGACGGCCAGCCAGGCACTCGCTCGGGACGCCTCGGTGCAGGCGCAAGCCATCGAAAAGACTTCCGCGGCAGGAGAACAGATCCGTTCCATGACGCGAAAGAACACCGAGAACAGCGAGGCATGCGCGACCCATATGACCACCACCTCGCAGATGGTCAGCGATGCAAACCAAAAACTCGCGGAGATGATCAAGTCCATGGCTGAGATCACACGCTCTGCCGGCAAGATCGACAAAATCATTAAGGTGATTGATGAGATCGCGTTTCAGACCAACATCCTCGCTCTGAACGCCGCCGTGGAAGCGGCCCGCGCCGGCGATGCCGGCATGGGATTTGCCGTCGTCGCCGACGAAGTTCGCAACCTGGCGCAGCGCAGCGCGCAGGCCGCCAGCGACACCGCGGCACTGATCGAGGAGTCCATTGCCAAATCCAAAGAAGGCGGCGCACAACTCGAGCAGGTAGTGAAGGCCATCACCAACATCACCGGGAGCAGCGAACGGGTGAACGCGCTCGTCAACGAGGTACATCTCGGGAGCCAGGAGCAGGCATGCGGCATCGAGCAAATCGCGCGATCGCTCGCGGAGATGGAACAGGCCACACAACGCACCGCTGCCCATGCCGAACAAAGTGCGGCGGCAAGCGAAGAACTCGCGGCGCAGTCCGAGTCCATGACGTCAGCCGTTGGGCAGTTGGAAGTACTGATTGCCGGCTCCGCAACCGGCACCCGCTTATCTTGAAAGCGCTCTGACCTGAACAGCCAATAGCCGGGAGCAAGCTTCAACGGCCAGGCCCTCCGTCCGCCTAAACCAAGACCGCTTCAGTTTCTTCGCTGGCGGTGAAGTAGGCGCAATCGGGATGGTGGAATACCAGCGCGCTGACGCTGGCTTCGGGCTCCATCATCATGCCTTCGGTGAGGTGGACGCCGATTTCTTCGGGGCGCAGCAACTTCCAGATGCCCTGCTGGTCGTCCAGATTGGGACAGGCCGGATAGCCAAAGCTGTACCGCTTGCCGCGGTAGCGCGAGGTGAAGCGCTCCTGCATGGTCATGGAAGGCGGATCGGGGAAGCCCCAGTCCTCGCGAATGCGGCGGTGCAGCCATTCGGCGCAGCCTTCGGCGGTCTCGATGGCCAGCGCCTGTAGGGCGTGCGCCTTGAAGTACAGGCCGGCTTGCTTCAGTTCCTCGCTCTTTTCGCGAATGCCCGCGCCAGCTGTGACCACGAAAATCGCCAGGTGGTCGCGTGCGCCGTCGGCGGGATCAAGAACGTAGTCACTCAGGCAAAGACCTTCGTCGCGGCGTTGGCGTCCGAAGCGGAAAGTGTGAACCGGCGCCTCCATGCCGGGTGCGAATAGGTGAATGGCGTTGCCCTCGCGCTCAGCTTCGAAAAACTGCCATACGGCTTTGACCTTCATGAAGCGGGCGGCCTCGTGCTTCAGATCCTCCACCATGTGGTAAAGCTGGAGCGCTTTCTCGTTATGCTGTGCCAGCTCTTTTTCGAAATGGCCTTTGTAGCCTAGATGCCGGCCGTAGAGCATGTGCGGGTTGATGTAACTCCAGATCTCGGTAAGGTGCGGGACGTCGCGTACTTTGCGTTCGAGATAGGGCGCCGCGGGTAGCGGCAGGTCCGCGCGGACTTTCCGGCTACGATTCTCTGTGAGGGGACCGGCCGGCGCCGCGGCCTCGGTGATCTCAACCGGCGGAACCACGTGCGTATGCACGCGCAAGAACTCGCCGCGCTGCGCCGGATCCATGAGCTGGTTCATGTTGCGCAAACCGGTCATGGCGTCCTTGGCGTAACAGACGGCTTCCCCGTAAGCCGGTGCGATCTTATTGATGGTGAATTTTTCCGACAGCGCCGCGCCGCCCACCAGTAACGGCACGCGAATGTCGTGCTCCTTGAGATCGCCGGCCGTGATCACCATCTGTTGCGCGCTCTTCACCAGCAGACCGGACAAGCCGATCGCGTCGGGCGCGTGCTCGCGGTAGGACTCGATCAGCTTTTCCGGCGGCACTTTGATGCCCAGGTTGATGACCTTGTACCCGTTATTGCTCAGGATGATCTCGACCAGGTTCTTGCCGATATCGTGCACGTCGCCCTTGACGGTGGCGAGAATGATCTTGCCGCGCGTCGAGGTTTCGGCCTTTTCCATGAAACCTTCGAGGTGGCTGACCGCGGCTTTCATGGCTTCGGCGGATTGCAGCACCTCGGCGACAATCAGCTCGTTGTTGTTGAACAGGCGCCCGACTTCCGCCATGCCGGCCATGAGCGGGCCGTTGATGATGTCGAGCGGCGCGGTGCCCTCAGCAAGCTTGCGATCCAGATCTTCGACGAGGCCTTCCTTTGTGCCTTCGATGATGTAATTGGCCAGACACTCATCGAGCGGCAGGTCCGCGGCCTTGGCCTTGTCTTTCTTCACGGCGTGGCGGAAGAATTCCGTGATGGCCGCGATGTGAAACTGGTTGATAGCGGCTTTCTGCTCGGGTGCCTGCTGGCGCCAGTCATCGGGAGCGAGGCGAAGTTCTTCATCCGGTGAATCCGCCGGCGGAGTATTGAAGAGCAGATTTTCGGCCAAGCGGCGCTCGTCTTCCGGGAGCGAAGCGAAGCGCTCGAGCTTTTCCGCATTGACGATGGCGAGGTCGAGGCCGGCCTTGGTGCAGTAGTAGAGGAAGACGGAATTGACCACTTCGCGCGCCGCCGCCGGCAGGCCGAATGAGATATTCGAGATGCCGAGCACCGTCTTGACGAACGGGATGTGCTCCTTGATCAACCGGACGGCCTCAATGGTCTCAACCGCCCCGCCAATATAGTTGACATCGCCCGTCGCGCAGGGAAACACCAGCGGATCGATGATGATGTCCTCGGCGGGGATGCCATACTTTCCGGTGAGCAATTGGACAGAGCGCTGGGCCACTGCAAGCTTGCGCTCGCGTGTGAACGCCTGGGCCTGCTGCTTATCTTCGTCAATCGTGCCGACGATCACCGCGGCGCCGTATGCGTGCGCAAGGGGACAAACGCGTTCGAATTTCTCCTCGCCGTCTTCCAAATTGATCGAGTTGATCAGGCTTTTGCCCTGGCAGTACGTGAGAGCCAGCTCGATGGCGCGCCCATCGGTAGTGTCGATCATGATGGGCGCTTTCACCAGCCGGATCAATCGCTCATAGAACAGCGGGATGTCGTTCAACTCGTCGCGATCGGTGGATTGCAGGCAGACGTCCACAATGTGCGCGCCGTTTTTCACCTGCTGGCGCGCGATTTCCGCCGCCTGCTCCCACTTCTCTTCGGCGATCAGCTTCTTGAACGCGCGCGAGCCGATCACGTTCGTGCGCTCGCCGACGATTAGCGGGCGGCTGCTGTCTTCGGCCTCTACCAGTTCGATGCCCGAATAGTACGCGCGATGCGCCGGGGCTTTCGGCGTGCGCGGTTTCTTGCCGTCAGCCATCTGCGAGATGGCCTGGATGTGCGCCGCGGTGGTGCCGCAACAGCCGCCCACCAGATTCAGCCAGCCGTGATTAGCGAAGCGCTCGAGCTGCTCGGCTAGCGACTGCGGCGTTTCGAGGTATTTGCCCTCTTCGTTCGGCAGCCCGGCGTTCGGGTAGCATGAAATGCGCGTGGTGGCCAGCTCGCTGAGCGTGCGGATATGATCCGTCATGAACTCGGGGCCGGTAGCGCAATTCAGACCAACAGACAAAAGATCGACATGCGAAATCGAACTCAGAAAGGCGTCGGCGGACTGGCCGGCGAGCATCGTGCCCATCGGCTCGATGGTTCCCGAAACCATGACCGGGATCTTGCGCCCAGCTTCGCGCATGACGCGCTGGATGCCCAGCAGCCCGGCTTTCACATTGCGCGTGTCCTGGCAGGTTTCCAGCACCAGAATGTCGGCGCCACCTTCCACCAGAGCCTTAGCCTGCTCGTAATACGCTTCTTCCAACTGGCGGAACGTGATGCCGCCCGTGACTGTGATGGCCTTGGTGGTGGGGCCCATGGAACCGAGCACCCAGCGCGGTTTAGTGGAAGTCGAGAATTCGTCGGCAGCCTGGCGCGCCAGCTTCGCGGCTGTGTAGTTCAGCTCGTAGGCGTGGTCTTGCAGATGATATTCGGCGAGCACGACGCCGGCGCCGCCAAAGGTATCGGTTTCGATGATGTCCGCGCCGGCTTTGAGGTACTCGCGATGGATATCCAGCACCACATCCGGGCGCGTCTTGACCAGATTCTCGTTACAGCCCTCGAGGGCGGGGCCGCCGAAATCCACAGCGGACAGATTCCGCTGTTGCAGCATGGTACCCATGGCGCCATCGAGCACCAGGATACGCGTGGCGAGAGCGTCGTCGAGAGCTGAAAGCCGGTCCCCAGGGTTCGTCATAGCGAGCCGTAAATCTTTCTATCTTAGCAGGTTGTTGAATTTCCCCCGTACGGTTACGGTTAGGCAGGCGCGGAAAAGTTAACATTTTCTTCGATTACCAGCCGGTTGCGCCCGTCGAGTTTGGCAGTGGACAGGGCGCGTTCGGCGGCCGAGACCAGGTCTTCGGGTGATGGGTCAACCGATGGTCTGGCTGTTGCCCCGCCGATGCTGATGGTGACCTGCTGCCATCCAGGCGAGCCTGAATGAGCGATCCCTAGGTCCAGCACGCGCGCGCGCAGACGTTCGGCGACGACGGCCGCCCCTGAGCGGTCAGTAGCCGGAAGCAAAACGACAAACTCGCCGCCTCCGCGCCACGCCACCAGGTCGTCGGGATGGTAGACCGTCTGCCGCAGCGCAGTCGCAATACGCCGCAAACATTCGTCTCCTGCTGCGCGGCCACAGCTTCGGTTGTAGTCAGCGAGGTGGTCGACGTTCACAACCAGAAGCGAAAGCGGTAGACCAGCGCGGCGATCGCGTCGCCAGGCACGGTCGAGGCTCTCCGCAAACGATCGCTCCCCTGCCAGTTGATAGAAGGGCTGTGAGGCTTCGGCGGCGACGGTTTCTTCATGATGGCCCCGGTTAGCGGAGCGCAGCCGCGCGCGGAATTCTAATGGATTCAATGGCTTGGAAATACAATCGGTGGCGCCGGTATTCAGCGCGGCCTCCAGGTACTCGGCGGAGCTTTCATCAAACAGGACGATTAGCGGAACTAGAGGATCAACGGCGCGAATCCTGCGGCACGCCTCGAGTCCAGGATCTTCGCTCAAGTCCAGAATGACAGCCGATGCATCCGTTAACCGGCCGGTCAGGTCTTCGATCGACCCGGCGACGTGCACCGGGCCCAGATCTTGCGATTCCAGCGACAAGTGGACACAGTCGCGGACTGTGCCGCTGACATCCAGCAGCAGAACAGACATGAAAGGCTCCGAGATTTCTATCGGCGGGAACGGTGTCCGGCTTTAGAGTCGAAAAGCGAGAGTGGCATTGGCCGTGTTCAACGGTGATCGCAGGCCTCCGCTTCGTGTAGCTGGCGCATGGCGTGATCCACCTGCTCCAGAGCCGCGGCCCGGTGCCCGCAGAAGTCATGCGCAGCAGATTTCAACTCCTCCCGCGCCTCGCGCAGTGCCTCGATGGCCGCGTGGATCCGCGGATGGCGTTCCGGCGGGGGAGCGGTCCGCGCGGACTGCGTCAGGCACACGAGCATCAGTGCGGTCAAGGTCAACCATGGAAGGCTTCGAGCGGTATTCGTCATTCGTTCGGGTCCTTTCTGCGGACCGATTGTACCAGGCATGGCGCACGCGCAGAAGCTTAATGTGTGCTGGCCGGCACAGCGATGGCGCTCACCAGCCGCGGCGGAGCGCCGGGATCTTGCGTGATTTCCACTTCACGCGGTTCCTGATGGCAGTCGGGTAGCGGCGTGACGGCATAGTAATTCAAGCCGTATCGCAGGCTGCGATGCAGGCGTGCGATGCAGACGCGGTCGCGAATCGGAGCAACGGCGTTCCACAAGGGCCGGGCGGACGCGAGGCGGTCCACCTGCGGAAACCCGCGCAGTTCGGTAGCCACCACGCCCGCAGCGATAGAAGCGGCCACGAAAGCCACCGCCGCGCCGCGATGTGCCGCGGCGTCGAGATACCACACAGCACCGCACGCCAGGGCGGGCAGCAACCACGCCCAGTGGAATGCGGGCAGAGGCGCCCGTGAAATTCCGCCGGCCAGCGCATGAGGTAACACGACCGCAACCGGCCCAAGCATCACCAGCAACGCCGCGGTTCCCACAAGCACCCAGCGCGCTGCCTTGTGCTCCGCGAGCGCGACCCCCACAAGGGCGGCCAGCGGCGGAACCAGCGGCAGCACGTAGCTGGGTAGCTTGTTTTGGGCGGCGGAAAAGAAGACGAAGCCGAATGCAATCCACAGCAACAGAAACTTACGGCGCGAATCGGAATACAGCGAGCGCCTGGCAAGCAACGCCCATCCGGGGATCCAAGGAAACAGCGCCGCCACAATGACGGGTGCAAAGAACCAGAAAGGTTGTCCGTGCGCCAATTCAGGGGTAAAGAAGCGCCCTACCTGGTGCTCCCACAAAAACTTTTCAAGGAAAGGCCGGCCGTTGCGGACCCAGCAGAGCGCGTACCAGGGCAACGCGACGACAGCGAACGCGGCCAATACGGAGGGGCGCAACCAATCGAGCACACGCCGGCGGCCCATCCACGCCAGA
>Ga0335070_10010136_pt1 | contig 11023 bp, 5 predicted proteins | sample Lox_Sample_13_FD_206722 | JGI IMG/M metagenome (GOLD analysis project Ga0335070, IMG submission 206722) | Soil microbial communities from Loxahatchee National Wildlife Refuge, Florida, United States - Lox_Sample_1.3 | ecosystem: Environmental > Terrestrial > Soil > Wetlands | place: USA: Florida... | reverse complement strand
GCTTTCGGCGTGTTCGTGCGGCTCGAGCCGGGACTCACGGGCCTGATTCCGAACGGCGAAACCGGCGTCCCGCCGGGCACGGTCGTGAAGAACTTCGCCCAGGGCCAGCAGGTCGAGGTGAAGGTCATCGGCCTCGACACGGAGCGCAAGCGCATCTCGCTCTCGGCGTCCGGCGCGAAGGCCGAGGCCGACCGCGGAGACCTCCGCAAGTTCCGCGAGGACTCCGCCAAGCGCGAGAAAGCGTCGGCCCCGACGGTGTCGGCCTTCGGCTCGTCGCTTCTCGAGGCCCTCCAGCACCCGAAGAGCAAGCAGAAGAAGTAGACTTCTCCGCGGCGTTCTTTCAAATCGTCCTCGAGTCCCCTCGACCTCCGGGGGGTGAAAGAGGGAAGCGGGTGAGATTCCCGCGCGGCCCCCGCCACTGTGACCGGGGACGCGCCCGGCGAGATCCCACTGGCGGCGAGAGATCGGCACGGGGCCGGTTGCGCCGCCGGGAAGGGGCCGGGCGCGGACGATCCGGGAGCCAGGAGACCTGCCCGAGGAACATCGCATCAGCGTCGCCTTCTCCGGGGCTCGGGAAGTCGCGGCTCGCCCGCCTCCGCGCGCCGGGCCCGCCGCTCCTTTTCGATGGGAGGGCGAGGCCACCGGAACGGAGGTGGTCCCTTGGTCTCCCGCGATTTCGTCCGGCTCTCCCGCGCTTTCCTTCTCTCCGTATCGCCCGGCCTCCTCGCCGAGCAGCTCGCGCCGGCTCCCGCGCCCGCGCCGATCGCGGCCGGCGTCGTCGTGACGGCCGAGGCCGCGCCGGAGCCGTCGGCTTCGCTCGGCGCCGCGGCGACCGTGATCGACGCGGCCGAGATCGCGCGTTCGAAGGCGACGACCGTTCTCGACCTTCTGCGGACCGTTCCCGGCCTCGACGTCGTCCAGTCGGGCGGCCCGGGCGGCGTCACGTCCCTTTTCCTGCGCGGAACGTCCTCGACACAGACTCTCGTCCTCATCGACGGCGTGCCTCTGAACAGCCCGTACTTCGGCGGAACCGACATCTCGGCGGTCTCGACCGCGAACGTCGAGCGGATCGAGGTCGTGCGCGGGCCGTTCTCGGCGCTCTACGGCTCGGAGGCGATCGGCGGCGTCGTGCAGATCTTCACGCGGAAGTCGGCGGACGCGGGGGTCTCGGGCCACGCGAGCTTCGGCCTCGGGAACTCGGACGGGAGAGAAGGGCTCGGAGAAATACGTTTCCTGGAAGGCGTCCTCACGGGGACGTTTGGCTTTCGAAGGACGTCTTTCACCGGCGAGCAACTCAACGAATTCTTTTCCGGAACGACCCTTTCCGGCGCGCTGACGGCGAAGATCGGCGAGGGCGACTCCGTGGGCCTGACCATCCGCCGCGAGAGCGGACGGACGGGCGTCCCGACGGACGGCTCGAGCCCGACGCCGCACCGCTCGACCTGGGACGACACGACGACGCTCGAAGTCCCGTTTTCTTTTTCCCTTTCGAAGAACGTCTCTCTGGAGGCCTCGTTCCGGTACGCGCGCGACACACCGTCGTACGCCGACCCCGACGCGTCGTTCAGCTCGTCGTCGACGGATGCGCGCCGGACGGGCGCGCGCATCGCCACGACGGCGACGTGGGGCGCGCAGCGCGTCGCAGCCGGCGTCGACTACGAGAGGACGCAGGTCTCGAGCGAGAGCAACTTCGGCGTCGCGCTCGACGGCGCGACGTCGCGCACGTTCGCCGTCTTCGCCGAGGACCGCGTGACGCTCGTCCCGGATCGCCTCGTCGCCACGGCCGGCGTCCGCTGGGACGATCACAGCGCGTTCGGGAGCGCCGTCAGCCCGCGCGTGACGGCCGCGTGGCGCGTCCACCCGTCTCTCAAGCTGCGCGCCGCGGCCGGGTCCGCGTTCCGCGCGCCGTCGCTCGGCGAGCTCTACTACCCGTACTCGGGGAACCCGGGCCTCCAGCCCGAGCGATCGAGAGGATGGGAGGTCGGCTTCGAACAGACGATCGCGGCCGGCGTCGTGGCCGAGGCGACGGGGTTCTGGAACGACATCCGCGATCTCATTCAGTACGACGCGCAGTCCTTCACGAACGAGAACATCGGCCACGCGCGGACGCGCGGCGTCGAGGCGGCCGTCCGGACGGCGATCGGGGAGCGCGTGTTCCTGCGCGCCGCGTACACGTACCTCGACGCGGAGGACGTCGAGGCTCGCGCACCGCTCATCCGGAGGCCCCGGCATCGCGCGTCCCTGACGGCCGGCTCGGGGTTCGGAAACGGCGGGTCGTGGAGCGCGACGGGCGTCTTCGTCGGGGCGCGCCCCGACCTGAGCGCCGCGGACTTCACGACGCCCGTCGAGAGCCCGTCGTACGTCCGCCTGGACGCCGCGGTGACGCTCCCGCCCGTCGTCCTGTCGTTCTCTCCGTGGATTCGCGTCACGAACCTCCTCGGCAAGGAGTACGCGGAGGTCAACGGCTTCCCGGCGCCGGGCCGGCGGTTTCTCGCGGGCCTCGAGGCGTCATTCTGAGAACCGTTCGCATCGGCGCAGAGTGATAAAACGCGCCCCGTGCGAAGCCTCTCGGCGCGAGCTCTCTCGACTCCCGAGCCCCTCGTGCGCGCGTTTGCCCGGCGCGTGCAGCAGGAGGGCGCTCTCGACCTCACGCAGGGCGATTACAAGAACGCGGACTTCGCCCCTCACCCGGAGGTCGTCCGGGCCGCCCAGCGGATCACGCGCAACACCGTCCACAGTTACGGCCCCGCCGTCGGCCGCATGGACGTCCGGAGCGAAATCGCGGAGTTCTTCAACCGCGACGGCTTGAGGGACTACCCGGCGTCCGACGTGAGATTCCTCCCGGACGAGATCCTCTTCACTCCGGGGACGCGGGCGGGGCTCGCGATCGTCCTCGAGGTCCTCGGCGACGACGGCTCCGGCGTCGTCGTCCCCCGGCCGAGCTGGGAGTACGACTGGTTCGTCGAGCGCGCGGGCAAGCGCGTCGTCGAGCTCCCGACCGATGCTCCCGGCTTCCTTCCCGATCCGGCGGCGCTCGACCGCCTCCTCGCGAAGGGCGGGATCGCGTCCGTCATCCTGAACAACCCCCACAACCCGACGGGCCGCGTCTACCCGCGCGCCCTCGTCGAGGAGATCGTCCGCGTCTGCGTGAAGCGGCGCGTCTTCGTCCTCTACGACTCGGTCTACCAGCGCCTCGACTACGTCGACTCCTTCGTGAACCCCGCGTTCGCGGACCCCGAGTGGCGCGACTGGGTCGTGACGCTCTCGGGCCTCTCGAAGATGGACATGTTCGGGGCCTCGACGGGCGCGCGCGCCTGCTGGCTCGTCCTCTCGGACGAGATCCGGTCGAACGGCGTGAGGGCCCGCGAGATCCTCGCGAACCTCTCGGCGTGGCTCGTCGCGACGCCGTCGACGCTCGCGCAGGACTGGGCGCTCGCGGCGCTCCAGAGCCCGCTCGCGGCGCTCCGGCGGCCATCGCCTTACATGCGCGAGCGCCGCGACTTCATGATCGAGGCGACGGACGCGATCGCGTCCCTCGGCGTCGAGCGGACGGATTTCGGCGGCACGTTCTACGCGCCGCTCGCGTTCCCGGGCCTCGTCGGCGAGCCCTTCGACCGCCTCCGCAACGGCATCAAGGAGCGCGCGGTCGTGAAGACGTCCGTCGACGCGTTCGAGTTCCTGCTCTCCGGCGGCGTCGGCGGCATCCCGTTCACGGCGTTCGCGGGAAGCGACCCGGCGCACTACGGCACGTGGCAGCGCCTGTCGTACGGATCGAAGGACGTGAGCGAGCTCGCGGTCTTCATGGACCGCGTCCGTGCGTGCCTCGAGCGGCGGGGTCGCGCCGGCTCGAGCGCGCCGGCCGAGGCCGCTCCGCACCCGGCGGTCGAGTCGGAGGTGTGGGAGAGCGTCTGCACGGAGAAGGGATACGCGGCCCTCGACGGCCTCGACGCCCGCTCGTTCGCCGAGGCGCGGAAGGCCGCCGCCTCGCGCGCGCCGCAGGGGTGCGCCCGTCTCACGGGCACGAAGCACCCGGACTCGACGGCCCACCGCGCCGAGCAGCTCGCGCGGGCGCTCCGGTCGGCGCCCGAAGGGACGCCCGACCGCGCCCACGCCGCCCTCACGTATCTCGAGTGGAACCCGCTCGTCGACGCGCGGGCCGAGTTCGAGGAGACCGTCGCGGACCTTCTCGGGCCGTGCTCCGAGGTCCTCCTCGACTACGAGGGCCGGCAGATCAGCCCGGAGTGGGTGGACGTCCCGGAGAAGGCCGTCCTCGCGCTCCTCCGGCACGGCCTCGTCCCCGGCGAGGACCGCCATCTCCTCTTCCGCGTGCCGAACCCCTGGATCGAGCAGGACGAGGAGAAGGTCTCGAAGATCCTCGGTTCCGTCGCGCGCGCGAACGTCCTCTTCCTCCTCGCGTGCGAGCGGCTCGGCCTCGAGCCGAAGCGCAACGCGATCCACGAGCTCTCGATCCCGCAGGTGAACGCGCGCGCCGAGGTCGGGGCCGTCGTCAAGATCGGGACGCTCTACCTCGAGGCGCTCCGCGGGCTCTTCGACGGCCCGCCCGACCGCGTCGACGCGTTCCTCTCGGCGCGCGTCCCGAAGGCGAAGCGCGCGGCCCTCGTCGCGCGCGTGGCGCGCGTCCGCCTCGTGCCGCTCGTCGAGAACGTCGGCGCGCTCGCCCACCTTCCCGACTTCCTCGACGCCTATTACCAGGCGCTCGAGCGCAACCGCGGCCTCGAAGGCCTCCCGACGCCCGAGGGCCTGCGGACGGGCTTCGACGAGTCCGAGTCCGTCGTCCGGATCTTCGTCGCGATGTCCGACACGGCCGAGCAGAGCGGCAAGATCGCGACGGACGCCGCGTACGCGCTGACGGTCGCCGGGCGGGACGAGGCCGAGCGCCGGCTCGCGGAGCACGCGCGGCGGATCGGCGAGCCGGCCCCCAGAGTCACGTTCCTGATCGGAGCCGGCCGGGCCGGCTTCCGCGGGGGGTTCGACCCCGAGCACGAGGGCGTCGTCGCGCAGTTCGCGCGGGCCGACGGCGTCACGATGCAGGGAATCCGCGCCGATGCGCCCGCCGAGGCGGCCCGTCTCGCCGCGCGGTTCCGGGAGGAGGCCGCGGCGAAGCGGCCCGCGCCGTCCGTCGGCGCCGGCGAGCGCGAGTCGCTGCTCGAGCTCCTCGAGGCCGGCGTGAAGGCCCACACGGAGACGCTCCTCAGGATCGCCCCTCTCCTCGCGCCTTTCAGCGGGCTCGTCCCGCAGACGCGCGTGAGGATCCGCGCGACGGGCTCCGTGAACTACGGCCGCTCGATCCCCGTCTACCCGGAGGAGTGGGGAGGGGGCGGAACGCTGCCCGACAACCGGGACCTCAGGGACGCGTGGCCCGAGGGCGTGACGCTCCCGCGCGCGATCAATTACAACCTCGGCTGCACGACGCTCGGCCTGCCCGCGGTCACGAGCGACCTCGCCGCGCTCGACAAGCGCGGAGCGGTCCTCCTCGCGCGGCACGTCCCCGGCTATCGGGAGATCCTCGCGCGCGAGCTGCCGTACTTCGTGCGCGACGCGGCCGCTCTCGTCTTCGGGACGAAGGTCGCCGAGACGGCGGCGCGGCGGTGTCTGAGGGCGGCGGCGGCGGTCTGGGCGGACGTGCGCTCGCGCGAGGAGCTCGTGGAGCCGACGTGCCTCTTCGCGATGCTCTACCTGCGGTTCATGGCCGACGAGTCCGACAGCTGGGACGAGACGAAGGAGCACGAGAGCCTCACGACGCGCGAGGAGGAGCTCATCCGGGAGACCTCGAGCGGCGCGTTCGCCGCGCTCTGCGCCGAGAAGCCGGGGAGTCGCTGGACCGTCCTCCAGACGCTCGTCGACGCCGAGGAAGCGCCGCGCCTCCTGCTCGCCCGCGAGCTCACGATCGAGGAGAAGCGAGAGTTCGTCGACCTCCGGATCGAGGGCTGGCTGCGCACGCTGCCCGACCCCCTCGCCCGCAGCCTGCGGGGAGAGTGGGCGCCGCTCCGCGAGCTCGGCAAGGACGAGCTGACGCTCCGGACGATCGAGCAGATGGTCGCGCTCGAGCGGCTCCGCGGCAGCCGGGGGGCGTGAGGGAAGAGATCAGGGCTTCGGCGGGATGCCCGGCGGGAAGCCCTCGAACAGCTTGTCGACGGCCTCCTGCGTGATCTGCGCCCGCTCCTGGGGCGTCTCGCTCGCGCCCACGTCGCGCGAGGCCACACCGCGCCAGACGAGCTCCTTCGCCTTCGTGTCGACGAGGTCGACGATGAGCGTGCCCACCGGGACGTCGTAGACGCGGGCGGTCGAGTAGCCGCCGCCCCAGCCATGCCAGCCCCAGCCCCAGCCCGCGTTGTACGAGGTGATCTGCCGGTCGTTCTTCAGCCTCGTGTGGAGGACGACCCACAGGTCGGGCTTTTCGTCCGTCTTCGTCAGGCCCTTTGCGACGAGCGTCCTTTCGATCGACGTCTCGACGCGCTTCATCTGGAACTCGCCGCGCCCATGAACGTCCTTGAAGGCGAAGGTCTTGTAGGAGGCGAAGTTCGTGGCCGCGTCGTAGTCGACGTTCGTTTTGACGCTCGAGCAGCCCGCCCCGGCCAGCGCCGTTGCGGCTGCGAGCGTGAGAAGGATGTTCTTCCTCACAGATCGGACCCTCCGCCGGGTGAGACGTGCAAGAGGCTTGCCGGGTTGACCGCCCCCCGAGGAGGACGGCGGGTCATGGGCGGTTTTTGAACGTGTCGCACGCGCCGACCGTCCCTTCCCTCAGGCCCCGCGTGAACCACTCCGTGCGCTGGGCGGCCGAGCCGTGCGTCCAGCTTTCCGGATTCACGCGCCGGCCCGCGGCGCGCTGGAGCCGGTCGTCGCCCACGGCGGCGGCCGCCGCGAGCCCCTTCTCGACGTCGCCGTTCTCCAGGATGTTCCGCTCGGCGGTCCCGTGGCCCCAGACGCCCGCGAGGCAGTCGGCCTGCAGCTCGAGGCGGACGGAGAGCGCGTTCTGCTGATCGGGCCGCTCCTCCATCGCGCGGCGCACCTGGCCCTCGATCCCGAGGAGCGTCTGGACGTGATGTCCGAACTCGTGCGCGATCACGTAAGCCTGCGCGAAGTCGCCCGGCGCGCCGAAGCGCTCGGAGAGCTCGTCGAAGAAGCCCATGTCGAGGTAGACCTTGCGGTCGGCGGGGCAGTAGAACGGCCCCATCTGCGCTTCGGCGAAGCCGCAGCCCGAGCGCGTCTCGTTCCGGTAGAGGACGAGCGTCGCGTGCGTGTAGTTCCGGCCCAGCGACGGGAAGACCCGGTCCCAGTTTTTCTGGACGTCGTTCACGACGAAGTTCACGAAGCGCGCGCGCTTCTCCTCCTGCGCCGGGGGCGGGGCGACGGGACGCGAGTCCACGCGGGCCTGCGGCGCGCCGCCGCCCGGGGCAAGGAGCGCGAAGAAATTCTGCCTGAAGACGAGCGAGAGGACGCCGAGCAGAATGATGCCGCCGCAGCCGAGGCGGATCCCGCCGCCCCCGAAGCCGAATCCGCCGCCCGCTTCGCCCCGCCGGTCCTCGATGTCCGGGCCGAGCCCGCCGCCGTCGTCGTTCCAGCGCATCGCCTTCGCCTCCGGCGGCGGAGTCTAGACCGGGGAGCCTTCCGCGCGCGGGTCGAGGCGGCCCCCCGGCGCGTCCAGCGCCTCGCGCACGCGCCGCGAGAGCTCCGCCTCGTCGAAGGGCTTCGTCAGGAGGGGCAGGCTCGATCCGGAGAGGCCATACCGCGACAGGACGTCGCCCGGGTAGCCGGACATGAAGAGGACGCGCAGGCCGGGGCGAAGCCCGAGGAGCCGGTTGGTGAGCTCGGCGCCGTTCATTCCCGGCATGACGAGGTCGGTGAGGAGAAGGTCGATCGTCCCGGGCCCGGCCGCCGCGGCGAGGGCCTCGTCTCCTCCCGCGGCGGTGAGGACGTGGTAGCCGCGTTTCCTGAGGATGCGCGCCGCGAGCTCGCGGACCGACGACTCGTCCTCGACGAGGAGGATCGTCTCCGCGCCGCCGCGCTCGCGGGCGTCCGCCGGAGCGGGAGGCGCGTCCGTCTCCTCGACGCGCGGGAAGTAGAGCTCGAACGTCGTGCCCGCCCCCGGGGCGCTCGCGACGCGAATGTGGCCGCCGCTCTGCCGGACGATTCCGAACACGGTCGACAGGCCGAGGCCCGTCCCGCGCCCCGTCTCCTTCGTCGTGAAGAAGGGCTCGAAGGCGTGCTCGAGCGTCTCTTTCGTCATGCCGCCGCCTTTGTCCGCGACGGAGAGGACGACGTACCGGCCCGGCGGGGTCCCGCCGTCCACGGCCGGCAGCGCGGTGACGGCGGCCGTCTCGAAGACGCGGATCGCGAGCGGGCCGCCGTCCGGCATCGCGTCGCGAGCGTTCACGACGAGGTTCATGAGCGCCTGCTCGATCTGTCCGCGGTCCGCGCGGACGAGACCGGCGTCCGGGGCTGCCGAGAACGTGAGCCTCACGTCCTCCCCGATCAGCCGCCGGAGCATCTTCTCGGCGTTCCCGGCGACGACTCCGAGGTCGAGAGCCTGCATCTCGAGCGTCTGGCGCCGGCTGAAGGCGAGGAGCTGGCGCGTGAGGTCCGTCGCGCGCTCGGCCGCCTTTAGAATCTCGGCGAGCTCCTCGCGCCGGGCGTCGTCGGCCTCGAGGCCGGCCGCCAGCAGCTCGCCGTAGCCTCGGATGACGGTGAGGAGGTTGTTGAAATCGTGGGCGATCCCGCCCGCGAGGCGCCCGACCGCCTCCATCTTCTGCGCCTGTGCGAGCTGCCGCTGCGTCTCGTGGAGGGTCTCCTCGGCCTTCTTCCTTTCCGTGATGTTGTCGAAGACCGCGACGAAGTGGCCCTTTCTCGGGCTGTAGGCCGAGATCGAGAACCAGATCCCGAGGGCCGGCACGAACGATTCGAAGCTCTCGGGCCGGCCGGTGCTCGCGACCCGCCCGTAGGTTTCGAAGAGGTCCGGGTTGTCCGTCCGGATCCCGGGAATCACGTCCGAGACCCGCCGCCCGACGACGTCCTTCAGGCCCGTGAGCGTTCCGAACGCGCGATTGACGACGAGGTAAATGAAATCGGCCGGCGTGTCGCCCTCCCAGAGCATCTCGCAGTACGCGACGCCGTTCAGCATGCCGTCGAAGAGCGCCCGGTACCGCTCCTCGCTGTGGCGGATCGCGTCCTCCTGGCGGCGCCGCTCGGTGACGTCGCGGACGATCGCGATGAGAAAAGCCGCGTCCCCGAGCTCGATCCGGCGGGAGCGGATTTCCGCCGGGAACGTCGAGCCGTCTGCGCGCCGGTGGACGGTCGTGACGACGTTCCGGCCCTCCCGGTTCAGCGTTTCCATCGCCGCGGCCGCCCCGTCGGTGTCTCCCGGCGCCCGCAGGTCGGCGGCGGACAACCGGAGAAGACTCGCGCGGTCCGAGCCGTACATGCGCTCGGCGCGCCGGTTTGCGTCGAGGAGGCGCCCCGCCGGGTCGAGAAGGAAGATCGCGTCCTCCGCTCCGTCGAGGAGCGCGCCGAAGCGCGCTTCGCTGCTCGCGAGGGCGGCCTCCTGGAGGCGCTCGCGCCGTTCGGCGAGCGCGAAGACGAGCGCCGACGCCGCGAGGATGAAGGCGGCCAGCGAGGCGCCCGCGCGCAGTGCGTTCGCGCGGAACGTCATGAGGGCCTCGGCCTCGTCCACCTTCATGACGAGAGCCCAGGCCGACGGCGGAAGGCGCCGGCCCGTCGTGAGGACCCGGATGCCGCGATAGTCCGTCCGCGGGGAGACCGCCTCGGAGCCGTCGAAGGCGGCCGCGGCGCCGAAGCCGAGCGCGCCGAGGGGACGCCGGAATCGCAGCGGCGCGTCCTTCCGCTCGAGGAGCGGAGAGAGAACGACGGCGTCGCCTCCGTCGCGGGCCACGATCGCCGCCTCGCCGGTGTCGACGCCGCTGAGCTTCCGCACGAGGAACGGGTAGAGCCACCGCGCGGGGCTCTCGAAGACCATGACGGCGCCCCGCGTGACGCCGTCGCGGGACTTTACGGGGGCCGAGAACGTCAGGACGGGGCCGGCCGTCGCGTGCAGGTGAATGCCGACCGCGGCGGCTCCCGACGCGAGGACTTCCCGCGCCGCCCGCGCGCAGCCGTCTTCGAGGACGAGGTCGCTCGTCGCGGCGACGCGACTCGCGTCCACGCTCCAGAGCGCCGCCCCGAACGCTCCCTGGCTGCGGGCGAACTGCTCGAGGAGCTCGGCCACGTGACGCGTGGCGACCGGGCCCGTGGCGGGGTCGAGCGCCTGAAGAATGGACGGGTAGCCGGCGACCGTCCGCGCGCCGGCGAGCGCGTCCTCGAAGTAGCGGGCGAGGACGTCGCGCCGGAGGTCGGCCCGCACGCCGAGGTCGCGGCTCCAGTTCGCAATCTCCTCGGCGCGCTGCCGCGGGAGATACCAGAACGTGAAGAGGGCGGCTGCGCTCAGGAACACGAGCCCGAGCGCCACCGCCAGCCCGCCGGGTCCGCGGCGGGGCGTCGCCTTCGAGTCGCCGCTGCGCGGAAGTGGTTTCACCCGATTCGTCCCGGTGTTCCGAGTCGGGGGTAGTTTAGGTGCGGCGGTCCGCGTTTGCGCGGAGCATCGGCGTTGATGCGTCTGCATCAACGCGCCGGCGTTCGACCCTCCGGTTTTCGCGCCCGGCGCGGGCTGGAAGGCGAGAAAGGGGCCGCCCGTGCCGCCACATGACTGACGACACGGGCGAGCGCGGAGGCCCGTGGGTGCGGGGCCGCGCTGGGCAGGGAGGGCCCGCCCGCCATGGCTGCGTTCCGTGATCAGGTCATCTCGTGTTCGACGGGACGAGCCGCAGAAAGGTTCACATCGCGGTCCGCGGGGCGGGGCGCATGTCCATGCTCCCCGAGCCCGGCTCCCCGTGCCTCCGGACGGCTTTGCAGATCGTCGCGGCGAGGGGATACTCGGCGAGCGGCACCGTCCTCCCTTGGCGCGGCGGTACGGCCGGAGGGACTTTGGACGGCGGCGACACAGCCGGGCTCG